>OGJY01000207.1_pt1 | contig 83693 bp, 45 predicted proteins | sample 1572231 | NCBI WGS metagenome assembly OGJY01 (sample SAMEA2582121, study PRJEB24529) | metagenome | biome: Human gut stool | place: China | collected 2011
CAGCCTTCAAGACAACGACACTGGACTCAAAACTTGTCAAGAACTGAAACATTCACTTCTGGCAATAACCGAATATAAAACACACTATTATAATGAAGAATTTATACATATCTTTCCGTACCCTGTTCAAAAAAGGCAGACATAATGATATTAAGATACTGTCGTTGGGCGTAGGCCTGGCAATGGGGTTGGTACTTATTGCTAAGGTATGTTTTGAGTTGTCGTACGATAATTTCTATCCCGAATCCGACCGGGTTTTTGCTATCCAGGAGAACTTTAGCATCGGAGATAAGAGCCATGACGGCTACCCCTGCGTAAGTGGCGGCGTAGCCCCCGGCATGAAAGCCGAGATCCCCGGTGTAGTGGCCGCTACCCGTTGTGAAAGAACAGGCGAGATGGTCATGAAAACCCCCGACAATAAGAAGTACACCGCCATCTTCATGTTAGCCGACTCCTGCTTCTACGACGTCCTGCCCCGCGAAATGCTGGTCGGTAATGCCCGTGAGACGCTGTCGCGCCCCCTTTATGCCCTTGTTTCGGAAGAAATGGCCGGCAAAATCAACCCCGACGGAGCAGACGTGATCGGCAAAACTTTCGAAATACAGACATTCCCGGGTGTCCAGATCACCGTCGGCGGTGTGTTTAAGGATGTTCCGAAGAATACCCATCTTTATTACGATATACTTGTCTCCCTTTCCTCCTTCAAGGCGATTGCCGGATGGTCGAAGGAAGACCAATGGCTGGGCGGTGATAGCTTCAACGCTTACGTCCTCCTGCAACCCGGCCTGTCGGCAGACGATATGCTGCAACCTATGGCCGAAATGCTCGACCGTCATGTCGATTCGAAGAAACTGAAGGAGCAAGGCATGACGTACAGTATTTTCCTGCGTCCGCTCGGCGAGCTTTATGCCAGTTCTCCGGCCACCAAGCGTATGGCCGTGATGCTGACTGCCATTGCTTTCGCCATCCTTTTTGCCGCCCTGATGAACTATGTGCTGCTGGTCATCTCCTCGATGGTGACCCGCTCGAAGGATGTGGCGATCCATAAATGCTACGGCGCGACGGGCTGGAACATCACCGACATGATCTTCTCAGAGGCATTTCTCAACCTGTTGATATCCGTCGTCTTCTCCACACTCCTTGTATTCGGTTTCCGCCGGATCGTGGAAGAGCTGCTGGGCACCTCGCTGTCGTCGCTTTTCACGCCCGACACGCTGATGATCCTGTTGGGCGTCTGTGTGCTGGTGTTTCTGGTTGCCGGCCTGCTGCCTTCGCAACTGTTCGCCCGGATACCCGTGGCGTTGGTATTCCGTTCGTACACCAACTCCCGGCGGTCGTGGAAGAAAGCCTTGCTGTTTATCCAGTTCGTGGCGGTAGGTTTCCTCGTTTGCCTGCTCATCGTTATTGGTTGGCAATATAGTTTCATGGTGAATGATAATCCCGGCTACTCCTACGAGCGGCTGGCCTTCTGTAATCTGGAAGGCGTTCCTCAATCCTCCCGCAAAGCGCTGATGGATGAAATCCTCAAGCAGGGGGAAGTGGAAGACGTTACGACCTGCTACGAATTGCCCGCCTTTTCCGGTTCGGGCGATATCGTTTATCGTCCCGGTTCGGAGGATGCCGTAGCCCATTTCCGGGATCTTTACGGTACCAATGCCAACTTCGTCTCCTTGCTGGAGATGAAGGTGATAGAGGGACAAGCCTTCGACGAATCCTATTCCGACTCCATGCAACTCGTCATGGTGAGCCGCCAGATGGCTACCGAACTGGCCAATGCCTTTCAGTGGAAAGACGGTGTGGTAGGCAAGAAGCTCGATATCGGCGGGCATGGCACGGACGATCCCTTTACCGTTGTCGGCGTCTACGATGACGTACGGATGGGCCGGATCGACCAGGAAGGCATGGTCAACTCCGCCATCTTTTTCAGTAAACGGGCCGAGCAGACCCTTGTCGTCAAATTCCGTGAAAGGAATGCGGAGAATCTCGCCCATATAAATAACGTAATAAAAGAGTTCCTGCCCGACCGCGAGATCAATCTCATAGATTACCGTTTCAGCCTCACGAAGCTCTACGATACCTCGCGTATTTTCCGCGACTCGGTGATGGCGGGTGGCATCATTACCCTGATCATCGCCCTGATAGGCCTGATCGGTTACATCAACGACGAGACGAACCGCCGCGGAAAAGAAATTGCCGTACGCAAAATCAATGGGGCAACCGAACGGGATATCCTCCGTCTGATCTCCTCCGACATTGTATGGATGGCACTGCCGGCCATTCTGATCGGTGCGGGTGCTTCGTGGTTTGCCAGCGAAAAGTGGTTGCAGCAGTTTTCGGAGAAGATCCCGATGAATGCCGGCCTGTTCGCAACCGGCTGGCGGTTATCCTACTGACGGTGGTCTACCGTACCTGGATGGTGGCGAATGCCAATCCGGTGCTGAGCCTGAAATCGGAATAGAAAAAGCATATATATCCGGAATAAAATAAAAAGACAATAATAGATATGAAGAATTTTAACATGGCACTCCGTTCCCTCTTCAAGAAGGGGAGGAGTAACGGGATTAAGATCCTTGCGCTGGCCGTCGGACTGGCGATGGGACTGGTGTTGGTAGCGAAAGTCTGCTTCGAGCGTTCGTACGATAACTTCTATCCGGATAACGAACGGATTTATCTGGTTAAATCCGACCTGAACCGGGACGGCAAAAAAGATTCCTGGGGACAGGTGAGCGGTGCCATCGCCCCCGGTATGAAAGCCGAGGTGCCCGGAGTGGAGTTTGCCACCCGCTACACCCGTATCGGCGAGAACAACGAACTGATCATGACTCCCGAAGAACAATACCTCACCGCCACGATCCTGTTGGCCGACACCAGCTTTTTCGACATCTTCCCCCGTCCCCTGTTGGTGGGCGACCCGAAAGATGTCCTGGCACGTCCCGGCTACGTGATGATCTCCCGTTCGTTGGCCGAGAAGATGGGCGGCGTGGGGAATGCGGTAGGCAAGACCTTCGTGCGCGATGCCAACCACGGCTCTCCCTTCACCATCGGCGGCGTGTTTGAGGATATCCCCGAAAACAGCCACCTGCGCTATGATGCCGTGGCTTCGCTGGCCACCATGCCCGAATGGAGCACGACCAACTGGCTGGGCAACGACCGTTATATCGCTTACGTGAAGCTGCTCCCCGGCACCGATCCCAACGGGCTCGCCCCCGCCATCCGCCGGATGCAGGAGCGCAACCAGGATATGGAGGGCCTGAAGAAAGCCGGGGTAGACTTGTCGTACTCCATCTCTCCGTTGCAGGACATCCACAATAATAATAAGGAGGTGAAGGACATGAACTACATGCTCATTTTCATGGCGATCATCCTGATCTCCATCGCCGTCCTCAATTATATACTGGTCGTGATTTCTACGCTGATCGGCCGCGCCAAGGAGGTGGCCGTACATAAATGCTACGGTGCGTCGGGAAAGAATATCTTCGGGATGATCCTTTCCGAGTCGTTCCTGCACCTGCTGTTGTCGTTGTTGCTGGCGGCTTTCCTGATCGTCATTTTCAAAGGGAAGATAGAAGATTTGTTGTCCGCCTCGCTGTCGGCGCTCTTCACGTTGCCTACGATGTCGATCCTGCTGGCCATCTGCGTGGTGGTATTTGCGGTGACGGGCTTCGTACCGACCTGGCTTTTCATGCGCATTCCGGTGGCTACGGCTTTCCGCAGTGTGAAAGAGTCGAAACGCTACTGGAAGCTCTGCCTGCTGTTCGTTCAATTCGTTGCCACGGCCTATCTGGTGGCGCTGCTGATTACCATCAGCCGGCAGTATGACACGATGATTTCGAGTCATCCCGGTTACGCTTACGAGAATCTGGTTTATTGCAATACACGCGGTGTCGATCCCCAGGTGCGCGACCGTGCGATGGCCGAATTGCGTCGCCTGCCGCAGGTGCAGATGGTATCGAGCAGCACAGAACTGCCTTTCAGTTATCCGTCCGGCAATAACATAAATATTCCGGGAGACGATCGCGATCTCTTCAATATAGCCGACATGTATTTCGTGGGCGACAATTATTTCGACCTGATGGAGATACCCGTCGTTGAAGGCCATGCCTTCCGTCCCGACGAGGCCAACAGCGATAAAATCATGGTCAGCCGTAAATTCGTCGACCTGATGGAAAAGACGGCAGGCTGGACGGGGAGTATCATCGGCAAAGGCGTAATGGTGTCCGAACATAGCAACGGGACGAAAGTATTCACCATCTGCGGTGTGTTCGACGATTTCCGCATCGGCTCGCTGAAAGGCCCGGATACGCGTGCGTCAATTTTCTTCTACGCCACACCTGATTGTTATAATCCTCCCGTGAATATCCTGATCAAGATGAACACGATGTCGTCGGACAACCTGGCTGAAGTGAACCGGGTGCTTACCGAAACGATCACCGGCAAGGTGGTCGAAGCCTCCGTATATAAAATGGATATCGTCCGCCAATATCAGGACGACCGCGATTTCCGCGACGCGATCATGATCAGCGGCATCGTTACCCTGATCATTGCCCTGATCGGCTTATTAGGATACACGGCCGACGAGACGAATCGCCGCGGCCGCGAAATAGCTATCCGCAAGGTAAACGGGGCTACGGCCGTGAATATCCTCCGTATGCTTTCGCGTGATATTTCCTACATCGCTCTTCCGGCTCTTGCGATCGGGGTGGCTATCGCTTATATCAATGCTTCGGGCTGGCTGGAGAAATTCGCCGAACGCATCCATCTCAGTTTCTTTATATTCATCGGGGCAGCCTTGTTTGTCTATGCCGTTATCATCTCCTGCGTGCTGATACGGGCATGGAATGTGGCGAATGAGAATCCGGTGGAGAGTATAAAGGCGGATTAGGGTAAAGGTTGAAAATGCAATATGTAAAACTTCCGGCAACTTGAATCGCTTTCAGGATGCCGGAAGTTTTACTTTTTCCGCTTCCAATCGCTTTTACACCGTCAGAAGTTTTACAGATTCCGTTTCCAACCACTTTTACACCCCAGGAAGTTTTACGGATTCCATTTTCAATCGCTTTTATCTCCCAGGAAGTTTTACTTTCGGCATATTAAATCTCTTCCAACTGCTAAAAAAAGATGAAAAAAGCATCTTCGATTGATTATTAATCCTTACATTGCATCCGTATTATACAAGCAATCATTTTAAAAATAAAATTATGGGGACATTAATTAAGATTCAGGAGTATTTTCTTGGCAATCTGAATAATTCGGAATATGCCAACTTCCTGAGTCGTTTCAGAGCTCTCTTCCGGAAAGAGGAGAGTGGGGAAGATGACCGCCCGGTAATTGAAAGCGCCGACTCGTTGGTAATCTCCAGTGCGCTGGGGATCAGCGATGAGATGGTGACCGCTTTCGATACCGACCTCGGTCTGCTGGATGATCTGGTCAATCAATCGCGTACTAGCGATGAAACTGCTCTGTTGGTCGAAGAAGACAAACGTCGCGACGACCTGGTGGTGTATTTCACTACAACAATCTCTCAAACACGTAAAAGCCCAATCGCTGCCCAAAAGAACGCGGCCATAAGCCTTTACAATCAAGTGAAACCCTATGTGGGTATCTACAAACTGGCCGACCAACAGGAAACACAGCAGATAAACGGCCTGCTGCTCGATATGGAAAAAGAACCGAATAAGACGAACGTCGCCACTCTCGGTCTAACCACCGTGCTGGACGAACTGAAGGCTTCGAACCAACGTTTCATCGAACTGACGGCCCAACGTACCGAAGGGCGTGCCGCTGCAACCGTAGAGAACAGCAAAGCCGTTCGTCTGCGTCTTGATCCCCTTTATGAGGATATGGTTTTATTGGCAACAGCCACCAATGTGATAAATCCCACGGCCGAAACCGCCGCCTTCGTCACTTCCGTCAACGCCCTGATCGACGAAACCAAGACGCGCTACAACCAGCGTGTCGGTATCGCCAAGGCAAACAAAGACAAAAAGAAACCGGAAGACGATCGCCCGGTGATCGAATAGAATTAACAAAAAAAGATCCTTGTCCATTCGGGCAGGGATCTTTTTTTATTATCTAATCTTCTTTCCTTTATTTTACAGTACGTATAGGCAATTCCAGTACTCCGTCGATGGCGGCTCCGGCTTTGGTCTGGTTTTTCTTCGGCCCGGGGATCAACGGGCTATGGGCCAATACATGGCGGATGCGGTCGTGCTGATCTTGTGTGAACTGGTCGGAATAGCTGAAGGCGTAGTCCATGATGTTACGCGACGTGAACTTCTGGCCGGTCGTGCAGTTCTCCCTTAAAGCGAGGGTAGGCAAGTCACGTACTCCCAAAGACAGTTGAATATCTATCCACTGGTCGTAATACACTTTATTGTATGTCGGCGTATCCTTGCAATAATCGGAATCGAGACATCCGTCATAGGTACCGTTTTCATCTTCCGAAAAGACGTGGTGCACTCCTAAATAATGAGCTAGCTCGTGAGCCACAGTCACGGTTACATCGGCCGTATTGTAAGTGGTAGAAGTCGATTGCTGGTCGATATAAAGGCTGTTGATGGAACAGCAATAGGGAAAATTGAGGTTCTTTAGTTCCAGGTAAGAATACTTGGTTTCATTGAGCCCTTCCAGAGAATTGTTGCCTGTGGTAGTGAATGGCAAATGGGAAATACCCAAAGTGACGGAATTTGTCTCCGGGTCGGATGCAAAGTTATAAATCATCACATTGATATACTGGTTAGGATCCCAAAGGTATTTTACGTTTTTTCCGGTATTGTCGGACATAAATGCTTCACAGTCGATCGGGTAGCTGTCCGGCCATTCGATATATTCCACTCCCGGAGAAGTTAATGTTTCCCCGTCCGGATCCGTAGTCGCCAGCGTAAAAGTCAGGTTCATACCGATACTGTTGCTCCTGTCTTTGTACAGGTCGTTGACTGCGTTTAGTATTTCTGCCAAACGGCTTTGACTGACATATTGCAACGGGTCGCCGGAGCTTTTGTACAACACGTGGAAGATGACGGGGAGTTCATAATGATATTCGCCTGCGCTTGTACTGCCGGCCTGCTGGTTGACAGTGATCGTCTTTTTTATTCCGGAGGAAGTTATGACGATTGAAGCGTCTCTTACGGTCGTATTTAAGTTGGCATCTACGACTATCTTGATCGGTTGATTGCTTGCCCCCTGGGCAGGTACGAGTTTGCACCAGGTCGAAGAAGTTTCCGCCGTCCAGGTATTGCTGCTGCTGATCTCCACTGCCAGCGTTGTTCCTTCACTGCTGATATTCTCAAAAGATGACTCCGATAATTCCAATTTTAAGTTATCTTCGGTGTTGGAATCCTTACAACCGGCAAATAACAGCATCCAGATGGATACTAACAGCAAATATTTGATATTCATAGATGAAATGTTTTTATATTTAAAACAATGTTGCAAACTTAGGTAAAAATATATGATTAATAAACGGGTTTAATAAAAGAATAGCATATTTATTCAAGATAAAATGTTACGTTTCCCTCACCCGGTTGTCTTTATAGTAGAATGGAACAAGAACAGTTTAAAATAGAAATAGTACCCCTGCGGCAAAAGCTGATCCGTTGCGCCGGCCGTCTGCTCGATGATTCGGAAGAGGTGGAGGATGTCGTGCAGGAGGTCTTTCTGAAACTCTGGTATATCCGCGGGGAGCTCGACCGGTATGACAGCGTGGAGGCCGTGGCTTTGCAAACGACGAAGCATTTGTCGCTGAACCGGCTCAAATCGTTCCAGCTGCGGCAGAGGGAACAGCTCACCGAGTCTGTCGTCCCCGGCAACTGGTCGACCCCTTACACCGAACTGGAGCAGAAAGACAATGTCGACCAGGTGATGCGCATCATCGATCGCTTGCCCGGCCTTCAGCAGATTATCCTCCGCATGAAGCATGTCGACGGATACGAAGTGGAGGAGATCGCCTCCCTGACCGGCAGTACTCCCGAAGCCGTCCGTATGAATCTCTCACGTGCCAGAAGACGGGTGAAAGAATTATTTTTTAAAATGTAACAGCTATGCAGACAAACAAACAGAAACATATAGAAGATTTGTTGGAACGTTTCTTCGACGGACAGACCTCCAACGCGGAAGAGCAGGAATTGTATGCATTCTTCAACAGCCCCGGCGTCCCGGAAGCACTCCGGTCATACCAGTCCGTATTCGCCTATTTTGAGACAGGGATCAAAGAGGAATTCGGCGGACAGCCAGACGAAGCCGGACGCATCTCCCTGAAATCCTCCGGAAAGTTCTGGTTATGGATTGGAACCGGTGTCGCCGTCTCCCTCTTGTTCTTTCTGGTCTACTCCCTGGGCTTCGACCGTCCGGCCTCCTTCAATCCTTACGAAGGAAGTTACATCGTACGCAACGGCGTACGTATTACCGACATGAAGGAGATCCTGCCGGAATTGGAATACAGCCTCCGCGAAGTAAAGCTTCAGCAGGAAGAGGCCGAACAAATAGCCCGGCAGGTCAACCGGAAAGAAAAGCTACTCCGTGACAGGGAAATAAATGCCACCAACCCTTACTTGAAAATACTGAAGGAAAACCCGAACAAGTATTTCCGGCAGGAAATGAAATGGATCTTATATAACGAATAAAAGGAACGAACAGTATCAATCATTAAAAGATAAACATTATGAAAGCGAAGAAGACTATTTTATTGTGTGTAATCCTCCTGGCAGGATGTATGACCGAAGGATTGAAGGCGCAGGAATCCCTGAACGCTCTTATGAAGAAGTGCGAGAACATGGATACGATCGATATGAACGTGATCTATAATAAGAACCGGGAGACGAAAAAGACGGAGAAGATCATCAAGACGGTTACTTTCTCAAACAACCAGAAACTGCTGGATGAATTTGTGGCAGCCTTTGATAAGGACAAGAATGCCGCCTACAAGATCATCGACGACAAGAAGAGCGGGAAGCTGTTGCCTTCATTCTACCGGTTCGGAAGCGGGAATACGGATATTTCCTATTCCTTGTCTGTTTCCAAATCCGGCAAGGTGACGGTCAGCAAGATCGAGCGTTTCGATTATAATCCTAAAAAAGCCGGAGGTGCCTATCTAGACTTAGGCTCTGGCTCTTTCGAGTTTGATTATGATACCAATACCAAATCGATGTTCATATCGAATGACTAAAATGTACTATATTTAGAAGACATTCCACCTGTGAAGGCGGAATGTTTTTGTTTTGGCCTGTCTACTGTCTAATAAATTTACACCACTGTCTAATATTTTGACACATCGGCAAAATAGTAATTATTCTAGTTGTTTGTAAACTAATTAATTACCAACTTTGGCACACTATTTGCCCTTATATAGGCAGAAGTATTAAAACAAATAGAATTGTATAATTTAATAACAAATAGCCATGATTAAAATTGAAGGATTAAGTAAACATTTCCGTACAGAAGAGGTAGAAACAATAGCATTGAACAATATTTCGATGGAAGTAAAGGATGGCGAATTCGTCGCTATCATGGGGCCTTCCGGTTGCGGTAAATCTACTTTGCTGAATATTCTGGGGTTGCTGGATAATCCGACGTCAGGAGATTATTACCTGGTCGATAAGGAAGTGGGCCACCTGAAAGAGAAAGAACGTACACAGGTACGTAAAGGTAATATCGGTTTCGTATTCCAGAGCTTCAACCTGATCGACGAACTGAATGTTTACGAGAATGTGGAACTGCCTTTGACTTACCTGAAAGTAAAAGCTTCCGAACGCAAACAGATGGTGAACGATATCCTGAAACGTATGAACATCAGCCATCGTGCCGCTCACTTCCCACAACAGCTCTCCGGAGGTCAGCAGCAGCGTGTAGCCATTGCCCGTGCCGTCGTTTCCAACCCGAAGATCATCCTTGCCGATGAGCCGACCGGTAACCTGGACTCCAAGAACGGTGCCGAAGTAATGCAGTTGCTTACCGAACTGAACAAAGAGGGAACAACCATCATCATGGTAACCCACTCCAAACATGATGCCAGCTTTGCCCACCGTATCATCAACCTGTTCGACGGTAGCATCGTTTCATCGGTAAGCGAATTTATCTGATTAAAAGATTTTTCCAGACACAAACATATAGCTAGATTTAAAAAGTCAAGAACAAACATGAACATATCCTACCTGTGAAGGTGGGATATGTTACCTTTCTCGCTTGGAGTAAAGAATAATAAACTCAATTAAGAATATGAATAACCTGTTTAATATAAAGTCATTTCTAAAATTTCTAAGCAGAAATAAAGCATACACGGCAATCGATGTGTTCGGATTGTCGGTGTCGTTGATGTTCGTTATCCTGATTGCCGTTTACACCTCTCAGGAGCTATCTGTCGATAAGTTCCATACTGATGGCGATCGTATCTTTGTGCTGACCGAAGATGACGGACCTGCCACGGCGCTTCCCATCGCTTATTACCTGAAAGAACGTTACCCTGAGATCGAAAAAGTCTGCCCGATAATCACCAATAATGTCTGGCCGCAAGTTGTCGCATGGAATGAGAAGAAGCTGAGTGCAAAAGCGATGCTTACCGACTCCTGCTTCTTTAATTTCTTTTCGTTTAAACTACTTGAAGGAGATAAGAGCCGGGTGTTGGAAGACAAAAACAAGGTCGTGCTGTCGAAAACCTTTGCCAATAAACTGTTTGGTACAAACGATCCGATCGGTGAAAATGTGATCATCGGCGACTCGATCTCTTACCAGGTCAGCGGCATCATGGAAGACATCAAGAACTCAACTTTGCCCTATGCCGATATCCTGTTCCGGGTAGAGCAGGCAACCGAATACAACTGGTCGATCCGCATGGACAACCCGATGAATGCCGGTTCGACCACCGCCTTCCTGATGGTGAACCAGGGGGCCGACCTACGCCAGAAAACTGACGATGTGCTTGGCTTTTTCAAAGAAAGATACTGGATTTATAAGCAGGGTATGCGGCATAAAGTGGGTTTCGAGCCACTTGAGAATGCCTATTTTTCGGGGATAAACATGGGCGGGATGCTGAATAGCGGCAATAAGCGTTTTGTGATCATCCTGATGTCGGTCGGCATCCTGATTTTGATCTTTGCCATTTTTAATTACATCAACCTGACGGTGGCACAAGCCGGACAGCGATCTAAAGAGATGGCTACGAGACGTTTGCTGGGATCGTCGCGCGTAGATCTGTTCCTGCGGCTAATGCTGGAGTCAACTATGCTGACACTTATTTCCTTCCTTATAGGGGGGATATTGGCGCGTGCGGCAGTACCATTTGTCAATAACCTATTGCAACCGAATACGCCGATTAACCTGTTGGCAACGTTTACGCCGGCCTGGATCATTGCAGCGATCGGATTGATCCTGTTTATCGGCATACTGGCCGGATTATTGCCCGCCATACTGATCTCTTCGGTGAAGCCGATCGATATTGTGCGCGGTACGTTCCGCCGGCAGACGAAGATGGTATTCAGTAAAATCTTCATCACCTTCCAGAATGGGATTACAATTGCAATGATCGCCGCATCCATTGTCATGATCCTGCAATCGTATCACCTGATCAATGCCCCGCTCGGATATAATACGAAAGGGGTTCTGGAGATCAATTATAACTTTGCAAACATGTCCGACTTCAATGCGACAATCGACGAGTTTGGCCGCCAGCCTTTCGTCAAACGTGTCGGACTGGCTAACGGGATGCCACTGAGTGGTTGCAACGGCACATCGTCCAGTTACGAAGGAAAGTACCTGCTCTTCCGCGATATAGTAATGGATAGCACCGCATTCAATATGTTGAGACTGGAAATCCTGCGTGATAACAAATTGACGGGAGACGGCCGTTATATGACCGAACAGGCCATGCGTGAGATGGATCTGCCTATGGATGCGCCCAGTTTTCACATGGGTGAAACAGTTATACCGATAGCCGGTATCCTGCGCGATTTCCAGATAGGAAATATCACCGACGGAATTTCCCCGACGATGATCACTGTTGTCAAGCGCTCCGTACTCGGGGGCAGCAGGATCCTGCTGGAGGTAGAAGGTAATCCTTATACGGCTTATATGAAATTGCAAGAGATCCATAAGAAAACCTCCGGCGGATTTGATTTTGATGCAACCTACCTCGATGATCAGATACAGAAATCGTTTGAAACGGAAGTGCGTACCACCAAGATCGTTTCCATCTTTGCCTGTATTGCCATTCTGATCTCTATGTTGGGATTGCTGGCTATGTCTACTTATTTTATCCAGCAACGTTCGCAGGAGGTGGCTATCCGCAAGGTGTTCGGTTCAGACAACCAGAGCATTTTATACCGTCTGGTCAGCTCGTTCCTGGTCTATGTCGGGATTGCTTTTGTCATTGCAACACCTATTATCTGGTATTTTATGAATCAATGGTTGTCCGATTATTCATACCGGATATCCCTGAATCCGCTGATCTTTGTTACAGCCGGAGTTTTCTGTCTGTTCATATCGTTCGTGACAGTCTTTTTCCAAAGCCATCAAGCGGCTAATAGCAATCCGGTGAATAGTATTGCAAACAAGTAAGAAATAACACTATAAATATGAATAATGTACTGAATTTTAATTCGTTTCTCAAGTTCTTGAGTAAGAATAAGGCGTATACGGCGATCGATGTTTTCGGATTATCTATTTCGCTGATGTTTGTTATCCTGATCACTGTTTATACCGCTCAGGAACTGGCAACCGACAAATTCCATGAAAACAGGGATCGTATTTATGTGATAGGAAATGAAAACGGCCCGGCCACTGCTCTTCCTATACCTTATCGTTTGCAGGATCGCTATCCCGAGATAGAGAAAGTTTGTCCGGTCATTGCCGGCTATTTCAATAACTGGCAGGTCTTTTACGGAGATAAGAAACTGAAGGCTTCTATGACCTGTGTCGACTCTACTTTCTTTGATTTCTTTTCCTTTAAACTATTGGAAGGCGACCGCCATCAGGCATTACAGGATCGTTACAACGCCGTTGTCTCCAAAACTTTTGCCAACAAAATGTTCGGGCAGGATGATCCGATGGGGAAGAGTATCCGTATCAGCGACTCAACTTCCGTTATTGTTACAGGTGTGATAGAAGACATACGTAAGTCTGTCCTTCCGCCCAGTGATATACTGATCCGTATAGAACGTGTCGGCGAGTTTAACAGCGGGCTGACCAAGACTTCTTATAATAATGCCGGTGCCACTGCCGGATTCCTGATGCTGCATGAGGGAGCCGACCTGCGGGGGAAAATAGACGACATTCATGAATTCTTTAAAGAATCTTTCTGGCCTTATCAAATAGATGTGTGGAAAGACATTACGATAACACCTTTGAATGAACTTTATTTTGCCTCATTCCAATGGTCAAGCTTACAACACGGAGACCGTAACTTCGTATTGGTATTGATGTCTGTCGGCATCCTGATCCTGATCTTTGCTATCTTCAATTACATCAACCTGACGGTTGCACAGGCCGGACAGCGGGCGAAGGAGATGGCCACACGCCGTTTACTGGGTTCCTCACGTGGAGAGCTATTCCTGCGCCTGATGTTGGAATCGTTATTCCTCACATTGATATCGTTTGGTTTGGGGCTATTGCTGGCTATGGCGGCGGTACCTTATGCCGATGGATTGCTGAATACACATTTATACCTGACAGATCTTTGTACTCCGGGGTGGATCGGAATTGCAGCAGGAGTGATCCTATTGATCGGTTTTCTTTCCGGACTATTACCGGCTCTGCTTATCTCTTCCTCGAAACCGATAGAGGTGGTGCGCGGTACATTCCGCCGGCAAACAAAGATGGTGTTCAGTAAATGCTTTATTACTTTTCAGAATATCATTACGATAGCCACACTCGCGGCAGCTTTGGTGATGGGGCTTCAGATTTCCCATATGATTAAGGCTCCATTAGGTTATAATACAAAGAATATCCTTGTGGCCGAGAACCAGTTCAATTCTGATAGCGAGCGGGCAGCAGCAGTAGACAAACTACGCCAGTTGACATGTGTCAAATCGATTGGGTTCAGTAACGGAACTCCTTTCAGCGGAACAAACAATCTGACTGGTGTTTATGAAGGCAAATCACTTAGCTTCCAGCAGATGGTTCTCGACAGTGCTTCCTTTAAGATGCTGGGGTTGGAGATTAAGCATGATAACCAGGTGGCTTCGACAAATAGTTGGAGTTGGTATCTGTCTGAACGGGCATTCCGGGATATGGAAATACCGGAAGATGCCAAGGTTTTTAATCTCAAAGACAGTGAACCCTCGCCAATTTTAGGTGTATTGAAAGATTTCCATCTACGCCGTATCACAGACGAAAGTTCTCCTATCATGCTGCGTTTTAAAGACTTCAATGAACCGAACAGCTCGCCTTGGAATGTTTTGATAGAAGTGGAAGGCAATCCTTATACTGCATATAATGAAGTACGTAAGATATTTGAAGATGTTACTAAGGTTGAGTTTGAAGGTAAATACCTGGACGACCAGATACAGGAATCGTTCGACTCGCAGATACGTTTGGTGAAGATCGTTTCGATATTTGCCGGTATTGCTATCCTGATCTCGCTGCTGGGATTGCTGGCTATGTCTACTTACTTTATTCAGCAACGTTCGCAGGAGGTAGCTGTCCGCAAAGTATTCGGATCGGATAATAGGGCGATATTGATAAGGTTGGTTGGAACATTCCTGAACTATGTTGCAATAGCCTTTATCATCGCAACACCGATTATATGGTATATCATGAAGCAATGGCTGTCGGATTATTCATACAGGATCAGTCTGAATCCGCTTATCTTTATAGCGTCCGGTGCTTTCTGCCTGTTGATCTCATTTGTTGCCGTGTTCGTTCAGAGTTACTATGCAGCCAATGCCAATCCGGTGGATAGTATAGCTGGTAAATAACTTATGATAGCTGTTTTCTGAAAAGTGCCTTCATGCCTTCATTTAATTGTTTATCCATTGATATGCAATAGGTGTAGATATGAAGGCACTTTTTCTATAGTTCTATGTAAGCCAGCACTATAGTCCTATACCTGTTAGCATTATAGTCCTGCACCTGCTGGCACTATAGTATCACTATGGGTAATACAGGCATGTTGAATTATCGTACTTTACTACTCCGGAGATCCCATTACATGTAAAAAAACTAGACAGGACTGTCCAATATTTTGACAGATGTTGAATTATGCTTGATTGTATGTGGTTGATAATTAATTGTTTGTAGCTTTGGCACGCAATTTGAACGTTAGAAAGCATAGAAGATGAAATAACAAAAAACATTGTACTGATGAGAACGATATTGCGAAACTTTATTAACGTGCTGCGCCGTTTCAAGATGGCGTCCTTTCTGAATATTGTAGGGCTGACCGTTGCTTTTACGGCTTTCCTGGTGATTATGATGCAGGTCGAATATGAGCATAATTTCGATCGGTGTTATCCTGATTACGACCGGATCTTCCGTGTTCAACACCATAAAGATGTGGATGATCCTTATGCAGCCATTTTACCTATCCCCTTCATGGAAGCTGTAACAACCTCTTCACCGCATATTAAAGCCGGTACGTTGATTACAGCATTGGCGGCACAGTTTAATGGGAAAATGTATTTTACTGTCGAGAAGGATGGAAAGAAAATCGGCTTTATCGAACAATTCTCCGCCTGTACACCTGAAATACTGCAGGTTTTCAATCCGACCCTGCTGGAAGGGGATGACAATTGTTTGCAGGATCCTGAAAAAGCATTGATCCCGCAAAGCATTGCAAAGCGGCTCTTTGGCAATGAACCCGCTGTAGGACAGCAACTCCACATGAATGAAGAAGTCTATATGCGAGAAGATATAAAAACCTTCACCGTGGGGGGCGTCTACCGGGATTTCCCTTCCAACTCACAGATGTACAACGCTATCTATGTAAAGATAAATAAGAGCCTGGAGAATAACTGGGGTTCGCAGGGTTTTATCGGATATGTCTTGCTCGACTCACCCGACTCGAAAGAAATAGTGGAAGAAACATTCAATAAAACCTTCGATTACGCATCACACGACTTCCCCGAAACATCCCGGTTGAAGCTATTACCCGTGGCCGACACTTACTATGTCAAAGGCCTGCAGGAAGGTGTATTCAAAGAAGGTAACCCTGAAACAGTACGTTTGCTCATCCTGATCGCATTCCTGGTGATCATTATCGCCGGGATTAACTTTACTAACTTCAGTACCTCACTAGCCCCGTTGCGCATCAAGAGTATCAATACGCAGAAAGTACTGGGCAGCACCACCGGCAGCTTGCGCCGCGGACTGATCACAGAAGCAGTAGGTATCAGTATTCTGGCATTTATGCTATCCCTCCTGTTGCTTTTCTTCTTAAACAGGATGAATATATTATCATTTGTGGAAGCCGATACGAATCCGTTAAACCATTTCTACTTATTAGTAATAATGGGAGTGATCGCCTTGCTGTTGGGACTGGCAGCCGGTGCCTATCCGGCTTGCTATATGACCTCTTTCCAACCTGCCTTGGTGCTGAAAGGTAGTTTCGGCTTGTCTGCTTCCGGGCGTAAACTGCGCACTGTGCTGATTGGCTTCCAGTATATCGTGTCGATCGGCCTGATTATCGGTGCCTCATTCATCCAGATACAGAATAAGTATATGCGTTCTTTCGATCGCGGGTTCAACGAAGACCAGATCGCAGTGGTTACATTGAACCAGAATATCTACAAAAATGCCAAAGACGTATATGTCGACAAATTAAAATCCTATTCCGGTATTGCCGACGTAGCTTTTTCCAACCAGAAATTCGGCTTGCAAGATGTTTACTCCACTAGCTCCACCTACTACAATGGGAAAGAGATCAACACACCCTGGATTACCGTATCCCCCAACTTTCTGCGTGTAATGGATATCCCGGTGATCGATGGGCGCGATTTCACCGAGTCGGACGGCCGAGATTCTGTCCTTACCTTTATATATAACAGTACCACCCAAAAGACATTCCAGCTGGAAGCCGGGCACGCCCTCGATAAGTTCTGGAAAGGTGAAGCACGCATAGCCGGCTTTGTAAACGATCTGAAACTAACCTCACTCCGCCAGTCGGGTACCCCCGTTTCTTTCATTGTCGATCCGAAAGAGATGATGTCCGTCTCCTTTATACGTCTGAATGCCGGGACGAATATGGCGGAGGCCATCGACCATATCCGGCAATCGCTGGCAGAAATCGATCCAACCTATCCGCTCGATATAAACTTCTACGATACGATGTTAGATAACCTCTATCATAAGGAACAGTATTTGAAAAAGATGATAACTTTGTTCAGCCTGTTGGCTATTGTACTGTCGATCGTAGGCGTCTTTGGCTTGGTTGTCTTTGAAACACAATACCGCCGTAAAGAGATCGGAGTACGTAAAGTATTCGGGGCGACGGTAGGAGAGATCCTGAATATGTTCAATAAGTCTTATCTGCGTATTGTGGCGATCTGCTTCGTCATCGCTGTTCCTTTCGCTTATTATGGCGTACATAAATGGTTGGAGAGCTTCTCCGATAAGACACCGATCTATTGGTGGGTATTTGCACTGGCCTTTGTGATTGTGGCGGCTATTACCATGCTGACGGTCACGTTCCAGAACTGGAAAGCGGCTAATGAGAATCCGGTGAATAGTGTTAAAAGTGAATAATTAAACAATAATATATTATGAGTAATCTATTAAACCTAAAATCTTTCTTTAAGTTCCTGGCACGGAATAAAGGATACACTATCATCGACTTGTTCGGTCTGTCGGTATCATTAATGTTCGTTATCCTGATCGCCACTTATGTGACCAGCGAGCTGACGACCGATCGTTATCATGAAAACGTGGATCGTACCTATGTGCTGACTGATGGTGAATATATGGGGTCTGCCTATCAGATAGGTTATCGCCTGGAAGAACGTTATCCGGAAATTGAAAAAGTATGTCATGTTATGACACGCGTTTTTGATAAAACGCCGCTTCAGAAAGGTGATATGAACCTGACGGCCAACCTGATGCTTGCCGATACTACTTTTTTCGACTTTTTCAGTTTTCCGCTGGTAAGAGGAGATAAGAACACTGTATTGGCAGCCAGAAACTCCGCCGTGATCTCCCAATCTTTTGCCAACCGTTATTTTGCCGATGAAGATCCGATGGGTAAAACGATACGCATCAACGATAAATTATCGCTGACCGTCAACGGGATTATGAAAGATATCAGCAACTCCGTTATCCCCTATCAGGATATCCTTTTCCGGATCGAAAATGTTCACCTTCTGGCAGAGGATGAAGGCGTGTTTGGCAACTATAACAGTTACGGAGCTACCAACGTTTTCGTGATGCAACGGGATGGTGCCGACATTACTGCTCGCTCAGCCGATATCCGTGAATATTTCGCAACCTTCCTCCGGTCATTTGAAGAAGACAAATCGAAGGGTATCCATTTTGTGCCTCTGAAGAAACTTTATTTCTGGGAACAAACCAGTCCCTGGGGCATGTACACTATCGAGCGTGGTAACTGGCAATTCGTTATGATCCTGATGTCCGTAGGCCTGCTCATCCTCATCTTCGCTATTATCAACTACGTCAACCTGACGGTGGCACAAACAGGTTTCCGTGCCAAAGAGATGGCTACCCGTCGTCTGCTTGGCTCATCGCGTAAGGAACTCTTCTCACGTCTGATCATGGAATCGACGCTGATGACGGCTGTTTCTTTCCTGTTCGGATTGCTGCTGGCTTTCGTATTCGCTCCGTATGCCGGTAATCTACTGGATAGGAAGATTGACTTGCTGAATATGTTTACTCCGATGAACTGTATGATCGTGATACTCCTGATCGCTCTCACCGGCTTTATCTCCGGATTGTTGCCGGCCATTGTGATCTCCAATGCCAAGCCTATCGAAGTAGTACGCGGTACGTTCCGTAAGCAGACGAAGATGGTGTTCAGCAAGTTCTTCATCGTCTTTCAGAATACTATTACCATTTGTCTGATTGCCGCCTCGCTTACCATGTTTTTGCAGGTGAGATATATGATTAAGGCACCTCTCGGCTATAATACGACTAACATTATCGACATAAACGGTATGGAGCTGCCCGACGATCAAACCTGTTTCACGCTTATGAACGAACTGAAACAACTGGCCTGCGTCGATCGTGTCGGAGCCGGACTGGGAACCCCTTTCAATATGGGAATGAATTACACTGCCCGTTACGCGGACGGTAAGAAAATCAGCTTCCAGATGCTCCGTTGCGACAAGTCGTATGCCGACATCCTCGGCTTCGAGTTCCTGCGCGACAACCACGTGGCCAATTCGTCTCGCTATTATCTTACCGAGAGTGCCATGCGTGCCTTGGAACTGCCCGACGATGCCAGTACCGTCGACCTTTCCCACTGGGGCACCCAGCCTCTGGCGGGTATCGTACGTGACTTCCAGCTGCGTAATATCCTGCAACAAAACAGTCCGATGTTCATCATTCTGAAAGATAACCCGAAAGATCTTGAAGATAAGCCTTGGAACATTCTCGTTGAAGTAAATGGAGACCCCTATGTTGCCCGACGGGAAGTGGCCGATGCTTTCAAACGTGTGACCCGCATGGATTTTACCGGTAAGTTTATGGATGAGCAGGTAGAAGAATCGTTTGCCGTTCAGGAAAGAACACTGACCATCGTAGTGATCTTTGCCGGTATCGCGATCCTGATCTCGTTGCTGGGATTGTTGGCAATGTCGACTTATTTCATTCAGCAACGTTCTTCCGAGATAGCCGTACGTAAGGTATTCGGTTCAACCGATGTACAAGTACTTGTCCGGTTGGTAAAGGCTTTCCTTACCTATGTGGCGATTGCCTTTATCATCGCCATACCGCTGATCTGGCATTTCATGAACGGTTGGCTGGTCGATTATTCATACCGGATCACGTTGTCTCCGTGGATATTTGTCGTATCCGGATTGTTCTGTCTGTTGGTTTCGTTTGTAACCGTATTTATACAGAGCTACCAGGCGGCAACCACCAATCCGGTAGAGAATATAAAGGATAATTGATCCTTCCGGATTAACGATATTGATTTGTAAAGAAACTAGACAGTCCTGTCCAATTATTGGACAGGACTTCTTTTTATGTGTAGGTTTATATGGTTGGTATTTAGTGTATTATCCCTTTTGGCACGCATTTTGAATAGAATAAAGTATCTAATGAATAGTAGTAATATAAGGTGTGAGTAAAACCAAATTGTTGATGAACCATGAGTAATATTTTGAATTTTAAATCCTTCCTTAATTTCTTAGGGAGGAACAAGGCCTACACAGCTATCGACCTGTTCGGCTTATCCGTATCACTGATGTTTGTGATTCTGATTGCCAGTTATGTAGTCGGTGAACTGTCGACCGATCGCTATCACGAAAAAGCGGAACGTATTTATGAATTAAGTAACGGGAGGGATATAGGATCTGCTTTTGAGATTGGGTACCGTCTGGAAGAACGTTATCCGGAGATTGAAAAAGTATGCCATGTATTCTGTAACATCTTTGACCATCTTCCTATTCAGAACGGTGACCAGACCCTGACGGTAAACTTGATGCTTGCTGATACGACTTTTTTCGATTTCTTCAATTTTCCCTTGGTAAAAGGTAATTGGGAGCAGGCATTGGCTGCTAAAAACTATGCCGTGATATCCGAGTCTTTTGCCAACAAGTATTGGAATTACCGGAAGATGCCCGTTCTTACAAACAAAGGAATTGGGAGGAAGTGCCGCTGGCCGGTATCGTTAAAGATTTCCAGTTGAATAATATCCTGACAGCGAAACGTCCGACAGTCGTAATGATTTGTTCGAATAGGGATGATGTGAGACTGCGTAGTATCACTGTCGAAGTAAAAGGAGATCCGTTTGTGGCCCGTAAAGAGGTGGCGGCTGTCTATGAGAAGTTGACAGGTCTGGAGTTTTCGGGAATGTTTATCAATGAACAGGTTGAAAAATCGTTTACAGCCCAGAAAAGGACTTTAAAGATTGTAATGATCTTTGCCGTGATCGCTGTCCTTATCTCGTTGTTGGGATTGCTGGCTATGTCGACTTATTTCATACAGCAGCGTTCGTCTGAAATAGCCGTGCGTAAAGTATTCGGTTCAACAAACGCACAGGTTCTTATCCGGTTAGTGAAGGCTTTTCTGATGTATGTGGCAATCGCTTTTGTTATTGCTGTACCGCTAGTCTGGTACTTTATGAACGGATGGCTGGCAGACTATTCCTATCGTATCGAACTTTCACCGTGGATATATGCCACTGCCGGGTTGTTCTGTCTGATTATTTCTTTTATTACCGTATTGGTACAGAGCTATCAGGCGGCTATTTCCAATCCGGTAGAAGATATCAGGGATAATTAATATAATTTTTATGTCTAAATATTTTACACCAGTGTCTAATATTTAGACATATACTAATTTCTTTTGAATATTCAATATTCTGATATTTAGCGTGTTGGCTGTTTTGGCACGCAATTTGAATCAATCTAAATAAAAAGTACATCTAATGAAAACAATTCTTCGTAACTTTATCAGTGTATTGCGCCGCTTCAAGATGGCGACAATTCTTAATATCCTGGGACTATCTGTTGCCTTTGCCGCTTTTATGGTGATCATGATGCAGGTAGACTATGATAAGAACTTCGATACATTCCATAAGAATGCCGATAATATTTATCGGGTAGAATTGCAATGGGATAAATCATCGACACAGGTTGTCCTCTCGCGTCCGTTATGTAACGTTTTTACTGATTTCTCTCCGCATATTCTGGCCGGTGCTGTTACTATTCCTTTCTACAATGAAACCTTTTATGGGGTAGACCGGGGAGGGTTTATAGATACTTATATGGAACCGACCATTGCTGTCGATCCTTCTTTCATGGATGTATTCGATTTCGAAATGCTGGAAGGCTCGGCCGAAGTCTTGAATGAACCGGATAGAATATTGATACCGGAAAGCCTGTCGCAGAAGATTTTCGGCCGGGAATCGGCTATCGGTAAGCGGATCACTGCGAAAGAGAGTAAAGGACGGTTGGCCGGTTATTTTACAACGAAGGAAGGTGGCTACACGATCGGTGGAGTCTATAAGGATCTTCCCCGTAATAGTATCATCCGAAATGCTGTGTTTACGAAACTGGATGAAAAGCAGGATTTGCATAACTGGGGGAATTCCAGCTACAACTTTTATATCCGGCTCGATACGCCCGAATCGGCTAAAGAACTGGTAAATGACTTTCTGGAATATTACAGGAAAGATGATCTGGGAAAGAATATGTCGTGGTACTCCGGTGAACCGAATTTCCGTCTTACCCGTATTCCGGATGTACATTATACTACGGATGTACTCTTCGACATGACTCCTAAATCGAGCAGGCAGACCGTACTGGTTCTTATTGCTATTTCATTGATTATACTGATCATTGCAGGCATAAACTTTACCAACTTCAGTACAGCCCTGACTCCGATGCGTGTAAAGAGTATCAATACACAAAAGGTATTAGGTAGCTCTGATGGAGTATTACGTTTCTCACTCTTGATGGAAGCGGTTTGTATCAGTGTAGTAGCTTATTTATTGGCTTTATGGTTTGTCTATATTGCCGCGAAAACTCCTGTAGCGGGGCTGGTAGATGCCGATATGTCTTTCGCTGCGCATCCGTTGTTGATTACCGTAACAGGCCTGATCGCACTGCTGACCGGTTTATTGGCGGGGCTTTATCCTTCTTATTATATGACTTCTTTCTCACCGGCATTGGTGCTGAAAGGTAGTTTCGGTTTGTCCCCTCAGGGACGGGTATTGCGTAATGCGCTTATCAGCATACAATTCATCGCTTCTTTTGTGCTGATCATCGGGTCCATGTTTATGTATCTGCAAAATAATTTCATGCAAAGCAGCCCGTTGGGATATGATAAGGATCAGTTGATCGTGACGAGTATTACTGCGCCTATACTGAAGAGCTCGGATGCTTTCGAGAGTCGTTTGAAGTCTTTTGCCGGCATTGAGGATGTGACCTATGGCGAGTTTATGTTATCGAGCCAGGATCAGTATATGGAGTGGGGACGTGAGCTGAGAGGACAAACTATACAATTTCAGTGTATGCCGATAGACCCGTCGTTCCTGAAAGTAATGAATATCCATGTAAATGAAGGCCGGGATTTCCGGGAAGAAGATGCTTTAACGGTTAATGGTGCGTTTATCTTTAATGAGCGGGCGAAAGGTCTCTATGAGCTTGTGCTGGGCGATAAAATTCAGGATGCCGATGTGGTAGGTTTTATCCCGGATATAAAGTTTGCTTCCTTCCGTACGGAAGTGACTCCGATGGCTTTCTACGTACGGGGTACAGGGTATAGTGGAGGTGCTGCATACGCTTATGTAAAAGTAAAGGCCGGCTCGGATATGCGTGCGGCGATGACTCACGTAAAAGAGGTATTGGGAGAGATACATCCGGATTACCCGTTTGATATTAAGTTTTTCGATCAGGTTTTGAATACGTTGTATGAAAAAGAAGAGAGCCTGAGTTCGTTGATCACTTTGTTCAGTATGATCGCTGTATTTATCTCGATCGTAGGAGTATTTGGCCTGGTCGTATTCGACAGCCAATACCGGAAAAAGGAAATCGGTATACGCAAAGTGATGGGATCGACTACTTCCGAGATTCTGATAATGTTTAATAAGACGTATGTATATATATTATGTATTTGTTTTATTGTGGCTGCCCCGGTTGCTTTCTATTCAATAAATAAATGGTTGGAAAGTTTTGCTTATAAGACCCCGATTTACTGGTGGGTATTTGTCATAGCTTTTATCCTGGTTTCCATGATCACGATCATGACGGTTACTTTCCAGAACTGGCGGGCGGCAAGAGAGAATCCGGTATTCAGTATCAAGAATGAATAGTTTATATTGTTTTTTTGTAGAATTATTTTAGTACAGTTCCGGATTGCCGGATTGTTTAATAAGCCCTTGGATATCTGAGGGCTTATTTATTATATATAACAGGTCTTGGGTGGAGAACAATCAATGTAAAGCCGGTAGAAAGTTAAAAAAAGGAATAACAATTATGCAACGTTGATTAAATTATTACGTATCTATTGATATAGATATTCTATAGACAATCTTAAATCGAAGTAATAATTTAATTGTATATGAAAACTATTTTAAGGAACTTCATCAGCGTGCTTCGCCGTTTCAAAATGGCGACATTGCTGAATATACTGGGGTTAAGTATCGCCTTTACCGCCTTTATGGTGATAATGATGCAGGTGAATTACGACTACACGTTCGACTCTTGCCAGCCGCAGGCTGATGCGATTTTCCGGTTGGATAAGGAGTATGAAGGAGGGTTAGGGTCTGTGGTCAGTCGCCCTTTTGCGAGAGCTTTTACGGAATCGTCGCCACATGTGAAGGGGGGCATGATTATGTCTTCGTGGAATTCAGAGGTGTTTTACTATGTGGAACATAACGGGGAAAGGCAAAATTACCAGGATGCGATAACGGGAGTTACATCCGGTGTTACCCGCGTATTCCATTTCGACATGGTGGAAGGGAATGAAGCGGCTTTGGATCAACCGGAGACTGCTATCATTCCTGAGAGTATGGCGCGTCGTCTTTTCGGCAATGAATCGGCAATGGGTAAACGGCTGATGAGTGTGGAAACGGGGAATACCCTCTATACGATCAGCGGTGTTTTTAAGGACTTTCCCCGTAACTCTTCCATGCGGAATATAATTTACAGGCAGATATCCCCGAAGGAGAATTATGATGCCTATGGAAACAATAATTATCATTTCTTTTTCCGTCTGGATGATCCGGCCAACATAGAAGATGTAAAAGAGAACTTTAAAAAAAATTTCGATGCGACCCTTCAGTTTGGTAAAGATTTTACCTGGGAAAGCGGTGGACTGGACTTGCGCCTCACGCCACTTCCCGAATTGCACTTTCTGACTAATACCTCTTACGATACAATGCCGAAAGCTAGCCGGCAGACGGTACGTGTTCTGTTTGCCATCGCTTTCATTATCCTGTTGATAGCCGGTATCAACTTCACTAATTTCAGTACGGCGCTTACCCCGATGCGTATAAAGAGTATCAACACGCAGAAGGTATTGGGTAGTCCGGATAACGTACTTCGTCTGAGTTTGCTGGCGGAAGCTGTCATTGTGAGTGTGGTGGCTTATCTGATATCGCTGGGAATGTTGTTTGTGGCAAGCAAATCTTTTATTGCTTCCCTGCTGGATGCGGATATGGCTTTTTCGGCACAGTCGGAGATTATTATTGCGACGGCTATTATTTCATTGGTTGTCGGAGTGTTAGCCGGAGGATATCCTGCTTATTACATCACTTCTTTCCCTCCGGCGTTGGTGTTGAAAGGAAGTTTCGGGCTGTCGTCCAAGGGACGGGTACTTCGCAGTACGCTGGTCAGCATCCAGTTTGTCGCTTCCTTTATCCTTATTATCGGTGCCATGTTCATGTATTTACAGAACCACTATATGCAGAATACACCGCTGGGATACGATAAAGACGAACTGATCATTATTGAATTGAATAGTAAAATAAATAAGAACCTGGGTGTATTGGAGAGCGAGTTGAAGACATTCTCCGGGATTGAAGAGCTGGCTTGTTCCGAACAGGTACTTTCAAGTCATGACTATTATATGGGCTGGGGACGTGATTATAAAGACAGGGAGATCAATTTCCAATGTATTCCCGTTACCCCTTCTTTCCTGCATGCAATGGGGATAAAGGTGACGGAAGGCCGTGATTTCCGACCTGAAGACGATCTGAAAGATACCGGATGCTATATCTTTAATGAGAAAGCCCGTCAGACATACGACCTGGAACTGGGCGATAAAATCAACGGAGATGAGATAATCGGTTTTATGCCGGATGTGAAGTTTGCTTCCTTCCGCAACGAAGTATCGCCCATGACTTTTTATGTCTGGGGAAAGTACCGCTGGGGAGATGAGGGAAACAAGTATTATAGTGCCGCTTATGTTAGGGTGAAAGCCGGTAGCGACTTGCGGGCAGCAATGAAACATGTGAAAACATCGTTAACAAAGATCGATCCGGTTTATCCCTTCAAGGTCTCTTTCTACGATGAGATATTGCAGCGAACATACGAGAAGGAGTTGAAGATCAGTAACCTGATCACCTTATTCAGTGTGATAGCCATCTTTATTTCTATTGTCGGCGTATTCGGACTGGTAGTGTTCGAGAGCGAGTACAGGAGGAGAGAGGTAGCTGTCCGTAAAGTTCTGGGATCTTCTACGTCGCAGATATTGGTCATGTTCAATAGAGGATATTTGTTTATCCTGGTAATCTGTTTCCTTTTGGCAGCTCCGGTAGGATTCTATGGAGTGTATCGCTGGTTGGAAAACTTTGCTTACCGCACGCCGATGTATTGGTGGGTATTCCTGGTTTCTTTTGTAATCGTATCGGTTATTACTTTTATTACCGTTACTTTCCAGAACTGGCAGGTAGCCAATTCCAATCCGGTGGATAGTATGAAGACGGAGTGACCGAGGTTTTAATTTCCTTTGTGAATGTCTAATAATTTGACACGACTGTCTAATTATTAGACATTCATTTTTAAGCCGTGTAGCTAATGCTTTTGATTGCTAAAGAGTTATCGTTCTGGCATGAAATTTGATTGAATTAAATAAAAGAATTCAATATGAATACGATATTACGAAACTTTATCAGCATTTTCCGCCGCTTCCGGATGGCCATTTTATTGAATATTCTGGGGCTGAGCATTGCTTTCGCGGCATTTATGGTGATCATGATGCAGGTGAGTTATGATTATACGTTCGATTCCTGTCAGCCGGAATCTGAAGCAATTTACCGGATGGATATGCAATACCAGGGAGAACTGATAGCAGTTATGAGCCGTCCTCTGGCAAGGGCTTTTACAGAATCGTCGCCGCATATCAAGGCCGGAGCTCTTATGACATTATGGGATTCCGACAGGTTTTACAGTATTGAACGGAACGGTGAGATACAAAATTTTAAGGATCCGATTGCGACAGTGACACCCGGCTTTACCCGTGTTTTCCATTTCGATATGGTGGAAGGCGATGAAACGGCGCTGGAACAACCGAGTTCAGTCATAATTCCTGAAAGTATAGCGCATCGTCTGTTCGGTAATGAATCGGCTATCGGTAAACAATTGATGAGTGGGACATCGGGAAAGGTAGTCGCTACCGTCAACGGTGTTTTTAAAGATTTTCCCCGTAATTCATCTGTCCGCAATATAATTTATATGCAGATGGATCCGAAAGAAAATTACGATGAGTGGGGCAACAGTAATTATTTTTTCTTTTTCCGCATGGATGATCCGGCAAATACAGAAGATGTAAAGGAAAACTTCAAAAAGAATTTTGATAAAACGAAAATGGCCGGTTCTGATCTTGACTGGGAAAGAGATAAAATCGACCTGCATATTACTCCGCTTACTCAATTACATTTCCTGACCAATGCTTCTTACGATTCGATGCCGAAAGCCAGTCGCCAGACAGTACAGGTGCTATTTGCCATCGCTTTCATAATACTGCTGATTGCCGGTATCAATTTTACAAACTTCAGTACGGCATTGACGCCGATGCGTATAAAGAGTATCAATACGCAGAAGGTGCTCGGTAGCTCGGATAGCCTGCTGCGGTTGAGTTTGCTGGGTGAGGCAGTCATTATCAGTTTTGTGGCATATTTGATTTCGCTGGTGGCGTTGCACCTGGCGGAAAATTCGTTTATTGCTTCTCTGGTAGATGCCGATATGTCTTTCGGGGCGCAATGGAAAATTATCGGTGTTACAGGAATCATAGCTTTGTTGGTCGGTGCGTTGGCAGGGGCTTATCCGGCCTTTTATATCACCTCTTTCCCGCCGGCTCTGGTATTGAAAGGAAGCTTCGGGCTGTCGCCTAAAGGACGTGCGTTGCGGAGTACGCTGGTCAGTGTTCAGTTTATTGCATCCTTTATCCTGATTATCGGTTCTCTGTTCATGTTCCTGCAAAACCATTATATGCAAAGTGCGCCGCTTGGATACGATAAGGACGAACTGATTGTTATCGAGCTGAACGGTAAGATCAATAAAAACCTGGATGTGTTGGAAAGTGAAATGAAAACATTTTCAGGGATAGATGCTATCACGTGTGCAGACCAGATCTTGGCGAGCCGGGACTATTATATGGGTTGGGGACGGGATTATAAGGACAGGAATATCGATTTTCAATGTATCCCGGTTTCCCCGAGTTTCTTGCATGTCATGGGAATAAAAGTAATTGAAGGTCGTGATTTCCGGCAGGAAGATGATTTGAAAGATAAAGGAACATATATCTTTAATGAAAAGGCACGCGAGATGTATGACCTGGTAGTGGGTGAGTTGGTAGAAGGGGAAGAGATTGCCGGAATTATTCCAAATATCAAGTTTGCTTCTTTCCGTAACGAAGTATCGCCAATGGCTTTTTATATCGGAGGAAAGTATTGGAAGGGAAATGACGGGGTCCGCTATTACAGTACAGCTTATGTAAAAGTAAAAGCCGGTAGCGACTTATGGGGTGCAATGGAGCATGTAAAAGCTTCGCTGAGCAAGATTGATCCTGTCTATCCGTTCAAAGTTTCTTTTTACGATGAGGTGTTGCAACATACGTACGACAAGGAGTTGAAGATAAGTAACCTGATAACCCTGTTCAGTCTGATCGCTATATTTATCTCTGTTGTCGGTGTTTTTGGCTTGGTCATTTTCGAAAGTGAGCACAAACGCAAGGAAGTGGCAGTACGGAAGGTATTAGGTTCTTCTACTTCAGAGATACTGTTTATGTTCAACAAAAGCTATCTTTTGATCCTGTTGATCTGTTTTGTTCTGGCGGCTCCGGTTGCTTTCTATGGCGTATATTGTTGGTTAGAAAACTTTGCTTACCGTACGCCGATATACTGGTGGGTATTTCTGGCAGCCTTTGTTATTGTTTCGGCCATCACCTTTATAACCGTTACTTACCAGAACTGGCAGGTGGCCAATTCGAATCCGGTGGAGAGCATAAAGTCAGAATAAGAAGGCTTTATATATTTCATTATCAATGTCTAATAATTTGACATCAGTGTCTAATTATTAGACATTGTTGTTTACTGATCGATTGCGTAATTGTTTGATATGTTGCGTATTACTGTTTTGGCATGCAATTTGAATGTTTATAACAAAACATAAATGATAATGAAAACAATACTAAGAAACTTCTTGAGTGTGCTGCGTCGTTTCAAGATGGCTACCTTTTTGAATGTGGCCGGACTGGCAGTGGCTTTTGCTGCTTTTATCGTTATCCTGATACAAGTAAATTATGAACGTAGTTTCGACCGCTGTCATTCTACTTCCGAAAGGGTATTCAGAGTGGAATTAGGAACTCCCGGAACATTTGGCCTTATTATGCCTCGTGGATTTGTTGAGACTGTTATGAATTCGTCTCCGCATATCGAAGCCGGATCATTGATTTATCCTTATAATCCGGCAATTTATTTCTCAGTTATAGAGAATGGGGAAAAGATTGGTTATCGTGAACCTGTATATACCTGTAATCCCGGAATTACTCGTGTCTTCGATTTTCCAATACTGGAGGGAGATATAGATTGTCTGAATGATCCTGATAAACTGATCTTACCCGAAAGTACTGCACGTAAAATATTCGGCAATCAGTCGGCTGTAGGTAAGGTGTTACATGCTGAAGAAGCCGTACAGACAAAAGATAACCGGGAGTATACAGTTGGTGCTGTCTACAAAGACTTTCCGGGTAATACCCAGGTGAGGAACCTGATTTATACGGCTATCGGGCCGACCTTCCAGCGGGATAATTTCGAAGCTAGTAATTTTGCTTGTTATGTATTGTTGGATGATGCCGGAGCTGCCCAGAATGTAATTGATAATTTCAATGATCACTTTGATTTTGGTAAGATAGGTAAAAAGGGCGAGATGCTCAAACTGACTCCATTGACTGATATTTACTATTTGAATGAAAGTCAGGACGGTATGATCTTTCGTAGTGGAAATAAAGAAGTAACTCTGTTGCTGTTCTTTATAGCGTTATTGATCATTATTGTTGCTGCCATCAATTTTACTAATTTCAGTACGGCCCTGACGCCTCTTCGTATCAAGAGTATCAATACTCAGAAGGTATTGGGCAGTTCCGATACATTATTACGAAACGCTTTATTGGCTGAAGCTGCTATTGTCAGTCTTATAGCCTGGTTGATCAGTCTGGTATTGGTTTGGATGCTTGGTGAGGCTACTGCTTTACCATTTGTGGAGGCCGATCTGAGTATTCTGAATAATTTACCAATTGTCCTGCTTACCGGACTTGTTGCATTGGTGACAGGTATGGTTGCCGGATTATATCCTTCCTGGTATGTAACATCTTTCCCGCCTGCATTGGTGCTGAAAGGGAGTTTCGGACTCTCTCCATCGGGACGTAAACTGCGTACGGTTCTGATTAGCGTACAATTTATAGTCTCTATCCTGCTGATCATCGGAGCCAGCTTCGTCCGGTTACAAAATGATTATATGCGTAGTTTCTCACTTGGCTTCGATAAAGACCAGATCGCTATCGTTGAACTAAGCGGAGATATTTATAATAAACACCATGAAACGTATGTAAATCGGTTGAAAGAATTTTCAGGCATTGAAGATGTTGCCTTTGCGATGGAAAAAGTTGCTTCAAAAGATGGATATAGTACCAATGGAGCAGTATTGAAACAAAAAGATTTTCAATTCTTTATGATTATGGCTTCATCAAACTTCCTTCGGGTGATGGGTATTCCGATTGAAGAGGGACGCGATTTTTCTTTGTCTGATGAATTGTCGGAAGCTCCTGTTTATATATTTAACCATACGGCTAAATTAGCTGTAGATATGGAAACGGGAGATATTCTGGAATCCTGGATACCGGGACGAATCGTAGGGTTTACCGAAAACGTAAAGTTTACTTCACTTCGCAATGGAGAGAACAATATTGCTTTTGTGGTGGGGAAGATCCCTTACCCGATGCCTGTCTCTTATATCCGTCTGAGAGCAGGAACCGATGCACATGCGGCTGTCAGTCATATCCGTAAAACATTGGCGGACATTGATCCGGCTTATCCGTTTGATGTGCAGTTCTATGATACGGTATTCGATAATCTGTACCATAAAGAGGAAAATCTGCGTAGCCTGATAACGGTCTTCAGTATACTGGCGATTATCATATCACTTGTGGGGGTATTTGGTTTGGTAGTATTTGATACGCAGTATCGCCGGAAAGAAATCGGCGTACGTAAAGTGCATGGAGCGACTAACGGAGAAATATTAGAGATGCTCAACCGCTCCTATATTTATATCGTACTGATTTGTTTTGCTTTAGCTGCGCCTGTAGGCTACTATAGTATTAGACAATGGTTAGAAAGTTTCGCATATAAAACACCGATGTACTGGTGGGTATTTCTGGTTGCTCTATTTGTTGTGTTGAGCATTACGATCGGGACAGTGACGTTCCAGAGTTGGCGGGCGGCGAATGCCAATCCGGTAGATAGTTTGAAATCGGAATAACTATATTCAACAAAACTGGTTTGTTGTGAAACCTCGTGAGATACGATACAAAAAAGGATACTCCATTGCGGAGTATCCTTTTTCTTACTGATATATAATAATATAATGTCAGCTAATTAATTTCTTGGAAGTGCTTCTTTTACAACCATTGCACGGCCTACATATTCTGCACCGTTCAATTCGTTGATAGCCTTCTGTGCTTCAGCATTGTCTGGCATTTCGATAAAGGCAAAACCTTTAGATCTTCTAGTGTCGCGGTCAACAATAAGCTTTACAGAATCAACTGTTCCATACTCTTCCATAACTTCTCTCAAATCTGATTCCCCAACATTATAACTGAGGTTTCCAATGTACATGTTCATAAATATAAATATAAAAATTAATAATTCGACAATAAAACTTTAGGAGGGTCTTAATCAGAGATGGAAATGCTCAATGTCAATAACTGAGGAGATACATATAAAATCAGATCGAAATAAATCTCTTATTGTTCGTGATGCAAAGGAACGTAAACAAATCGGATAATGAACTATGTTTTCTGATTATTATTCCATAATACATTATTATTATAGAATAAGGTCATAAATTGGGAGATTACTCAGAAAAAGGATAGTTTGTAAAAACAAAAAAAGGATACTCATTACGAGTATCCTTTTTATACTGATATATAATAATATAATGTCAGTCAATTAATTTCTGGGAAGTGCTTCTTTTACTACCATTGCACGGCCTGCATATTCTGCACCGTTCAATTCGTTGATAGCTTTCTGTGCTTCAGCATTGTCAGGCATTTCAACAAAAGCAAAACCTTTAGATCTTCTTGTGTCACGGTCGATAATTAATTTTACAGAATCAACTGTTCCGTACTCTTCCATAACTTCTTTCAAATCTGATTCCCTAACGTTATAGCTAAGGTTTCCAACATACATGTTCATAAATATAAAAATAAAAAAATTAATAATAGCGGCAACAGATGTTCAATATGCTTTCAAACTTCTTGTTGTTCGCGATGCAAAGGAACGTAAACTATTTGGATAAAACACCATGGTTCTCCATTATTATTTAATAAATATATCTTTTTTGTGAAATAAGGCCATTAATTAATGAAATACAGGTGTTTTATCTTTTTCCTACTCTTTGATAGGTTTAGTTCCGTTTTGTCTACTTTTCTTTTTTATTTGTTCCCTCCATTCTTCCAATCGGTTATCCTTTTATAAGAAAGGATTGGCCGGAACTTCGTAATATTGCAGTAGAATAAATTAAATGGAAAAAGAATGAACAACCTTAAACAATCCGGGAGTAGAATACCTGTCCTGAGTGCCCTGATCTTGTTACTTTTCGTCGTAACAATGAATGCCCAAACAGCTAAGCTGCACCAGGTGGCAACAAATGATTGCGGTGTAAACGGTAAACAGCCGTTTCTGGTAAAAGGGGATAATTACACGATGCCCGACGGGATAGACGGAAGCGCAGCCGCAAAGACCTGTAATTTCGGTGGAACAGTTATCTATGCTTTCGACCGGATGGATATACAGGCCGATTATCAGCTGGAAGTAGTCTATCTGTCTGATAGCGAGCGTCAACAACGGATCATGGCCGATGGAAACGAAGTGCAGTCACCTATTACCCTTGAAGCCGGGAAGGAACAACGCTATAAGATCGACCTGCCGAAGAAAGCATTTGCCTACGGCCAGCTGGTTCTGATATTTGAAGTATTGAAAGGGCCGAACGCCCTCGTGTCGGAACTGAATCTTTACTCATCGAACCCCAGAAAGCCGATCCCGTTTGAAGGCGAACAAAAACAGGCATTGGTGAATACACAGACCTATAAGATCGATACGGAGGTAGATGCCGAAGAACATCTACCCGTATATGCAACCATTCCTTACAGCGTTCCGGGCGTGTATAATCCGGTACTTTCGCTGAATGGAACCTGGTTGTTCAATCCGTCTCCGAAAGCTGATTTTTATACCGGTAAGGCGACAGATGCAAACTGGAACCCGATTGTCGTTCCCGGACAGTGGTCGATGCAGGGATTTAAAGTCGATTCAGCCGGCTTTGGCGGTTATCAGACGACATTTACTTTACCTGCAGACTGGAAAGGGAAGCAAGTGAAACTACGTTTTGACGGCGTATCCAGCGAATGCGTAGTCTGGCTGAACGGGGAAGAGATAGGTTCTCACATGGGAGGTATGACTGCGTTCGAGCTGGATGCGACCGGTGCTTTGCAACAGGGCCAAAACAGATTAGCACTGAAGGTTCGTAGTGAATCGCTGGCCGATATGCTGGGTAGCCTGACGCAGTATGCCGCTCACCAGATAGGAGGGATAACCCGCAAGGTGACTTTGTTTGCCGTACCCGATGTACATATTTCCGACCTGCGTATCGTGACCGATCTGGACGACCGGTATGAAAATGCAGACCTGAAAGTCTATCTGGCCGTTACGAATGCCGGAAAGAATACGGAAAAGAATGTTGCTGCACGTCTGTCGATTACCGGGCTGCCGGTGGTGCTGGATCAGTCGATACCGCAACTGGCTCCGGGGGAAACCTGGACAGGTTGGCTGAACGGCAAGGTCGCTAATCCCCGGAAATGGAATAACGAACATCCGCATTTATATACGATGAAGGTGGAACTGGGCACTGCCGATGCTACTACGGAACAGATCGAAAAACGTTTCGGCTTCCGTGAAGTGGAAGTAAAAGGCAACCAATTGCTGGTGAACGGAAAAGCCGTTAAGCTGAGAGGAGTCTGCCACCACGAAGCCCATCCGCTGACCGGACGTGTCTTGACTCCCGAACTGGAGCAGAAAGATGTGGAACTCTACCGGGCTGCAAACTGTAACTTTATCCGTACCTCGCATTATCCACCCTGTGAAGAACTGCTGGATTTTTGCGACGAGCTGGGAATGTTCGTGGAAGTGGAAGCGCCGGTTTGCTGGATCGGCCATCATGCCAACGAAAACTGGAAGACGCTGAATTACCGCGATAGTAAATATTATCCCTATATCCTGCAGTCGAATATGGAAACGATCCAGTTCTATCGCAACCATCCGTCTGTTATCTTCTGGTCGATGGCAAACGAATCGTACTGGAACGAGGAGTTTGCACAGGTGGAAGTCTATGTGAAGAAAGCCGACCCGACTCGTCCGCATACTTTCCACGATCAGGCATACGGCGGTTTTAATAATCAGGGAAGCACGGCTCCGATAGCCAATATCCATTACCCGGGGCCGAACGGTTACAAGGTGGCGGCCGAAAGCGAACGCCCGATGATTTACGGTGAATACTGCCACCTCAATGTCTACAACCGGAGCGAACTGGTGACAGACCCCGGCGTACGTAGCGACTGGGCGCTGGCCTTGTCCCCGACATGGGATAATATGTATAAGACAGCCGGCGTACTGGGCGGTTCCATCTGGTCGGGTATCGACGATATCTTTCAGTTACCTAACGGGAATGCGGTGGGCTATGGCCCCTGGGGACCGATCGACGGCTGGCGTCGTCCTAAACCTGAATATTATGATATGAAAAAGATATACAGCCCGATCCGTGTGCATACGGAAAAGCTGTCTCCTGCTCGTGAACTGACTGTCGATCTGGAAAACAGATATACTTATACCGACTTCAACGAGTTGCAGATCAGTTGGAAGTATGGTAACGAACAAGGCATCTCTTTCGTCTCCATTGCCCCCGGCCGTACCGGACAGATATGCATTCCGATCGCTGATCCGCAGCAGGCAAACAAACTTTATCTCTCGTTTACCGATCCGCGCGGTTTTATGGCGGACGAATATATCATTCCCGTTGGAAAACAGGTACAGAATGAGTTGCCGGAACTGGCCCCGGCTACCACTCAGCTAAAGAAAAGTAACGATAAATACCGTATCACCGGCAAGAACTTCACCTGTGAAGTAGATCGTACCACCGGACAAATCCTTTCCCTGAAACAAGGCAAAGAGGAAATCCTGAACGGTGGCCCGTGGCTGATGGCACTTCCGTTGAATGGTGGCGGCTGCTATCCGAACCATAATGCAAACACCCCTTTGTTTAACGACATCTGTACGGAGTGGAAAGTGTCTGAAATAGAGGCAACGAAGGCCGGCGACGACGTGGTGATCTCCGTAAAAGGAAGTTATAAGGAGTTTGAAGGCGGCTATCAGTTGCATATAAACGCAGGGGGGAAGCTCTCCGTCACATATTCGTTCGATGCATTGGCCGATGTCAACCCCCGTCAATGGGGATTGGTATTCGAAGCTCCTGCCTTTTTCGATAAAACCTTCTGGCGTCGCGACGGCCTGTGGAGTGTATATCCCGAAGATCATATCAGCCGTCCGGTAGGAGAGGCCGACCTGTTCTATTCCGGCTTGCCTTCGCATATTGACCCGCGGGTAGAGCCTACCTGGTCATGGAGCCTGGATTATAACGAATTGGGAAGCAACGATTTCCGTTCTACCCGCCGCAACATCTGGTATGCCGGACTTGTCGCCCCTTCCGGAAGTAAGGTGACAGCTGTTTCCGACGGGCAGCAGCACTGGCGCTCATGGCTGGAAAAAGACAGAATCCGTTTCCTGGTTGCCGATTTCGTAACAGCCGGCAATGAAATGTTCCTGAACAGCTATTATGCCCCGTTCAGAAAGCCCTTGAAAGCCGGTGATACGATTGGCGGGACGATAACGCTTAGAGTGGAGTAGCCGGCGATCGAAAGATTATCCATCTTCAGCCTTTATTCGTCTATTTGTTATTCAGATCAAAAACTCTTATTTTGTGTTCTAAATATCACAGAAGACAATACCATGAGAAAACTTACCTTATTATTTGCGGCGATAGGCTTTGTCATGACAACCTATAGTCAATCGAGCGTAACCTCAAAAGAATGGGGCAGTAATGAATGTGCCGGAATATGGAAACTCTCTGTGGGCACTCCGGAGAAGATCAATCTGTTGAGTGAACTCGATATAACTCCGAAAAAAGAAGCATTGGAGCAGATGCCCGAAAGTATTTTACCTATTTCCCGTTCTGATGTAAAGACGGAACTGAGGGATGGTAAAACCTATATCAGCTTCCCGCTGGAAAAAGGGGAGAAGATATTCGGTCTGGGGCTCCATTTCAAAACCGTAGAACAACGCGGCCGCATCATGCGCCTGCACATGGATCATTATGGCGAAAACGATAATGGCCGCACGCATGCGCCGGTTCCTTTCTTTGTCTCTTCCCGTGGATATGGCGTGCTGATCAATTCCGCCCGTTATATAGACGTATGGGTGGGAACGGCAGTCCGGAAAGACAGTCCGAACGCTCCCGAGGAAAAAGACCGTAATGCCGATCCGTCCTGGCCTGCACAACCCTATTCAGATAATATAGAAATACTGGTTCCTGCCACAGGAGTCGAACTATTGCTTTTTGCCGGCCCGACGATGCTGGATGCTGTACGCCGGTATAATTTGTATAACGGGGGAGGCGCATTGCCTCCCCGTTGGGGACTGGGCTTCTGGCACCGTACGCCTACGCTTTTTTCCGATCAGGATGTGAAGAACGAAGTCGCCGAGTTTGAAAAGAGAGGTTTCCCGCTTTCCGTGATCGGGCTGGAACCGGGATGGCACACGAAAGCCTATCCTTGTACCTACGAGTGGGATAAGAGCCGTTTCCCGGATGCCCCCGGATTTGTCAAAGAGATGCTGGATAAAGGGATTGAGCTGAATCTGTGGATGAATCCTTATGTTTCCAAACACAGCGAAGTATATAACAAGGTCAAACCGTATACCGGATCGCATACCGTCTGGTCGGGTGAAGTGCCCGATTATTCCATGCCGGAAGTACAACGCATCATGACCGACCATTTCAAGAAACATCAGGTAGATATGGGAGTGAGCGGTTATAAAATGGATGAAAACGATGGTTTTGACTTCTGGCTTTGGCCGGATGTGGCGACTTTCCCTTCCGGAATCCCGGCGGAACAATTACGCACTCTTTACGGTTCTTTGATGCAACACGCTACCACAAAGATGTATCGCGAACAAAATAAACGTACTTACGGTCAGATCCGTGCTGCCAATGCTGGAACCAACTCCTATCCCTATGTGCTGTATAACGACTATTACGATCATAAAGGCTTTATTACCGCCTTGATAAACAGTTCTTTTATCGGAGTGCTCTGGACACCCGAAGTCCGTTCGTCGAAAACATCCGAAGAATGGTTGCGTCGTATGCAGACCGTTTGTTTCTCTCCTATCGCCCAACTGAATGCCTGGGCAGACGGAACGAAACCTTGGACATTCCCTGACGTAGAAAAAGAAATCAAAGAAATAGCTCTGCTCCGTATCCAATTGATACCTTATTTATATTCGGCTTTCGCAGATTATGCTTTCTACGGAACCCCACCTGTACGTGCCATGAACCTGGAAAACGGTTATGCTGCTGAAGCAAAAATAGAACATGGAAAGCTGGATGCAACAGAAAACCCGTACATAATGGCAGTACGCCATGAAGTAAAAGACCAGTTCATGGTTGGCGAGCATATCCTGGTTGCCCCCTTGTTTGCCGGGCAGAAAGAACGTAAAGTCGTCCTTCCACAAGGTAAATGGTATGATTTCTATACCGGAAAACTGGCGGGCGAAGGAGAAGTGATTACCGTTAAGCCGACCGACTCGAATATCCCCGTATACGTAAAAGACGGCGGTATCATCCCCTTATGGCCGGCTATGGCTAAGTTTACCGACCGGCAGTATCCGTTGGAAGTAAGACATTACGGAACGAAACCGGGCACTTTTTCCCTCTACGACGACGATGGCAGTTCGTACGATTATGAAAAAGGAGCCTTTACCCGCATCGATCTGAACGTTACGGTTGATAAGAAAGGCCGTAAGAAAGGAAAAGCGATTGTTCCGAAAGGAAAGAAAGTCTGGTCGTTCAGCGAATATAATTTCCGGTTTATGACCGAATAAGGCGGATGCTATTCATACCACGACTGCATTCCTTTCATACCACAGTTGGTTTCCGTGCATACCACAGATGGATTTCTTTCATACCACAGCTGTGGTATGAATAAGGAATGCAGTGCAGGTTACTGTCTCTGCCGGATAAATCACTCCATGACGGCCCTGACTGACTATATCAGAAACATAAATATATATGAAACTTACTAAACTAATATCTATCGCACTACTTCTTTTAAGTCTGGACATCCCGACGCAAGCCCAGCAAGTGGAATCTCTGAGTGGAACCTGGCAGTTCAGGATCGATCCGGAAGATAAGGGATTGAAAGAAAACTGGCAGAGCACCGCTTTCTCCGATCGTATCGCGCTGCCCGGAACAACGGATGAGGCGGGTTACGGAGAGAAGACTTCCGGTTCGGATTTCGGCATCCTGACACGGGCTTATAAATATTACGGCCCGGCATGGTATTCGAAGGAAATAGAAATTCCATCCGAATGGAACGGGAAATACATCCGGATGGAACTGGAACGTGTCTTGTGGGAGTCGCGTGTCTTTCTGGACGGAAAGGAGATATCCGTGCAGGATGCTTTGTCCACTCCGCACTGGCATGACCTGGGATATCTGACACCCGGTAAACATCAGCTGACCATCCGTATCAATAATGATATGATCTATAATATCGGGGATAAAGGGCATGTCTATTCCGAATATACGCAAAGTATATGGAATGGGGCGGTCGGACGCATCCGTCTGGTGGCATCCGATCCGGTTCGCTTCTCCAATCCGCAGGTGTTTACCCGTACGACCAACGGCCCCTGCACCTTGCAGGTGAGGGATACGCTTATCAACGAGTCGTCCCGGAAAGTTCCCGTCCGCATCACCTGGCAACTGACCGATCGGGAAGACGGTGCCGTCGTTTATACCCGGACGACCGAGCAGCTGTTGCAGAAAGGATTGAACATCCTGGACTTTGAAGCCACCATGCCGGAGAATATCCGTCTTTGGAATGATATCACTCCCAACCTGTACGTACTGAAAGTCACCCTGGAAGATAAGAAGAAGCAGTTCGACAGCCGCGAAATTGAGTTCGGTTTCCGTGAAGTATCCCACTCCCGGTCGAAGATACTGATAAACGGCAAACCGGTCTTTCTGCGTGGCAACCTCGACTGCGTGCATTTCCCGTTGACGGGTTATCCGTCCTGTAAGATGGAAGATTGGGAAAAGATATTCCGTATCTATAAAGACTATGGGTTGAACCATGTCCGTTTCCATTCCTGGTGCCCGCCCGAAGCCGCTTTCGTTGCTGCCGACCGTCTCGGTATTTATATCCAGGCCGAAACCATCTGGATCGACTGGTGGATGTCATCCGAGCAGAAAGACAGGCCGGAAATGAATACCAAAGGATATCCGCAGGGATTGGGTAAAAATCCTTCGGCAGACCGGTATGTGCAACAGGAGTTATCGCGTATGATCGATGCTTACGGTAATCACCCTTCTTTTGTGATGCAATGCATCGGAAATGAACTGGGTAACTCTGATTTCGAAGTGATGGAGTCGTGGATGAAACCGTTGAAGGAGAAGGATTCCCGCCGCCTGTATTCCGTATCGACCGCCCGTAAGATTATGCCGATCGATCAGTATATGGCTACCCATTATATCGACGGTCTGGGAAGTGCCCGCGGATTAAAGGGTGGAGCTTCTACCGCCTGGGATTTTGAAGAGGTTTACTCAAAGTCTGCCATTCCCGTTCTGTCCCACGAGATCGGACAATGGCCTGTCTATCCCCGTTGGAGTGAGATAAAGAAATATAAGGGTGTACTGAAAGCACGCAACTTCGAGGAGTTCCGCGAGCAGGCACGTAAGAATAAGATTGAAGAGCAGAACGAAGCGTTTGTTGCGGCATCGGGTGCACTCAACCAGATCATGTATAAATATGAGATCGAATCGTTCCTGCGTACTCCTTCCTGTGCCGGAATCCAACTGCTTAGTATGCAGGATTATCAGGGACAGGGAGAAGCCCTGGTCGGCTGGCTGGATGTCTTTTACGATAGCAAGGGTATCACTACGCCCGAACAGTTCCGTTGTCACCATGACAGTACGGTTCCGCTACTGCGTTTCCCGAAATATGTCTGGACGAATGACGAACCGTTTACGGCTGATATTCAGCTGGCTCATTACGGTTTAGCTTCCCTGAATGACGGGCTTTACTGGAAAATGAAGGACGAACAAGGTAATCTGATTGCTTCCGGCCATACGGCATCCCACACATTTCCGGCCGGTAGTTCGGAGATAGCAGGTACGATTTCCTGCGACCTGTCTGCTGTAACGGCTGCACAGAAACTGACTGTTGAGGTCGGCCTGCAGAACGAAGCTATCGCCAACACCTGGAATATCTGGGTGTTCCCGGCAAATGACAAAGTGGAAGCCGGAGCAGTTTATATCACCGACCGCATAGATGCCGAGTGCCTGAAGCGCCTGGAGAAAGGGGAGAAGGTGCTCTTGCAGGCTTCAGCCCTGGGCACGGAAGAAACCTGCGATAAGATCAGTTTCTATCCTTTATACTGGTCGCTGACCTTCTTCCCCGGACAGGGAAAGAATACGATCGGGATGGTCATTCGCGATAAACATCCGCTCTTTGCACAGTTCCCGACCGATTCGCATAGCGACTGGCAGTGGCAATCCATCTACAAAGATGCCCGTGCTTTCTATATCAACGACTATCCGGAGACTTACAAGCCGATCGCCCAGCCTGTCGACGATTTTCACCGGAATAACAAACTGGCGTCTATCTTCGAACTGAAAGTAGGAAAAGGAAAATTGCTGGTCTGCGGTTTCGACCTGCGGGAAGAGACGAACCCGGCTGCCCGCCGGTTGAAGGGTAGCATCCTGCATTATATGAATTCAAACGATTTCAATCCGGCTTACGAAAGGGATATCACCTCTTTGCAGAAGATGTTTACCTATGTGGAGCCGCTAAAGAGCACTGTCACCGGGGAGTTCGGCAATGCTTTGCTATACATCGACTGCGGCACGACCGATAAGGTGGAGGCACGTAAAAAAACGACTTATAAGGTCACTCCGTCCTGGCAGAGTGAAGAGCTGACGTTGACGATCGATTGTCCGTCGGGCATTATCGGTTCCCTGTATGTCTGCTTTGCCGACAAGGATAAGAAGGGACGTGCCGGACATATCGTCTTTGAAGGACGTGCCTATGAACTGGGCAAGCAAAAGGAAGAGGAAACCTGGATTAAGCTGCATGTGATGCGTGAAGATTCAAACGACGGGCAGCTTGTCCTGAAGGCAAAAGTGAAGGAAGGTGCCGACCTGGTGATATCCAAAGTCGCCTTAATGGAAGAATAAACATTAAAAGAACATATTATGATAAAAAACTTCGTATTCGTATTCAGTATCCTGCTACTGGTAGCCTGTAGCGGAGGAGGAAAAAGTAACCTGCCTGTTACGCCTTCCGAAAGTGATTTGCAATTCCCCGACCTGGCAACCACCTGGGATGAAGGAATGCCCCTTGGTAACGCAACTGTCGGTGCACTGGTCTGGCAACGTGATTCGGCCTTGCGCCTGTCGCTGGATCGGACGGATCTCTGGGATCTTCGCCCGATGGATAGTATCTCTGGCCCTAACAACCGTTTCACGTGGGTCTGCGAACAAGTAAAGAAAAAGGATTATCTTCCCGTTCAGAAGAAATACGATCATCCGTATGATCAGCAGCCTGCACCGTCGAAGATACCGGGCGCTGCGCTCGAATTTTCCCTGGAAGAACTGGGATCGCCTTCCGATGTGCACCTTTACCTGAACAATGCCCTTTGTGAGGCAACATGGGATAACGGTGCAACACTGAAGACCTTTGTCCATGCCACAGAACCTGTCGGCTGGTTCGTTTTCGAAAATCTTCCGGCAGCTATAACTCCTACGTTGATCTCCCCGAAATATAATACCGGAGGAGCAGAGGCAGGAAACTCGGTGGAGGGACAGGATTTGCGCCGTCTGGGCTATAAACAAGGCACGATCGATAAGGAATCCAACCAGATCACCTATCATCAGGAAGGCTGGAATGGCTTCTCTTACGATGTAAATGTCCGCTGGGAACAAAAAGGAAATACCCTTCGCGGTGTCTGGAGCGTGACTTCTTCTCTGGAAACAGATAAAGCAACCGAAAAGACGCAGGAAGCCATGACGCGTGGTATCGACTGGGATTATCAGACACACATGGATTTCTGGAAGAATTACTGGGCGCAATCATCCGTCACCCTTCCTGATCCGGTTTTGCAGAAGCAATACGATAATGAAATGTATAAATATGGTTCGGCTACCCGCGAAAATTCCTATCCTATCTCTTTGCAGGCCGTATGGACAGCCGATAACGGCAAGCTTCCCCCCTGGAAAGGCGATTACCACCATGATCTCAATACGCAGCTCAGTTATTGGCCTACTTATACCGGCAATCATCTGACCGAAGGTATGGGTTATCTGAATACACTGTGGAACCAGCGTGATATATATAAGGAATATACGAAAGAATATTTCGGGAAAGACGGAATGAATATCCCGGGTGTTTGTACCCTGCTGGGTGTCCCGATGGGAGGATGGATACAATATTCCATGTCGCAGACAGTCAGTGCCTGGCTGGCGCAACATTTCTACCTGCACTGGAAATATTCGGCCGACCGTGAATTCCTGAAAGACCGTGCCTATCCGTTCCTGAAGGATGTGGCAATCTTCCTCGAACAAATATCCGTAGTCGATGCCGGTGGAGTACGCAAACTGGCGATGAGTTCAAGCCCCGAGATTTTCGATAACTCCATCAATGCCTGGTTTAAGGATATGACGAACTACGATCTGGCCTTGATGCACTTTGCTTTCAGTACGGCATCCGAACTGGCGGCCGAGATGAATCTCCCGGAAGAATCGGCACATTGGAAGGAAATTGGTAGCCAGCTTCCCGACTATGACCTGGATAAAGACGGTGCCCTGACCTTTGCCAAAGGTTTCCCGTACGATGAGTCCCACCGCCATTTCTCCCACGCGATGGCAATCCATCCGTTGGGTCTGCTGGATTGGAGCCAAGGTGAAAAGTCGCAGCAGATTATCCAGGCTACGCTGAAGAAATTGAAGGATTATGGCCCCGACTACTGGACAGGTTATTCCTATAGCTGGTTCGGAAATATGAAAGCCCGTGCCTTTGACGGCGAAGGAGCTGCCGAGGAGCTGCGTACCTTTGCCGAATGTTTCTGCCTTCGTAATACATTCCATGTGAATGGCGACCAGACGAAAAGCGGGAAGTCGAAATTCACTTATCGTCCGTTTACGCTGGAAGGTAATTTCGCTTTTGCTTCCGGTATCCAGGAGATGTTACTTCAAAGCCATACCGGTATCGTGCGTGTTTTCCCGGCTATCCCGGCCGGTTGGTCGGATGTCTCGTTTGATAATTTGCGGGCTATGGGAGCTTTCGTCATTTCTGCCGAAAAGAAAGCCGGCAAGATCATGAAGCTCCGTGTCTATCCCGAGCAGGGCGGTACGTTGCGTATTGCTTTCCCGGCAGGCAGCAGTAAAGTCTCTGTCACCGGAAATGAAGGCGATGTAACGGAGGAAGCAGGCATTTATACAATTGAAACCCGGAAAGGACAATGGGTTGATATAAAAACGGAAGGTTAGTATCCTGCTATTCCTATTCAGGAAAGTTAGAAGGTGAATTAGAAGGCTTGTTTTTTATTTAGTATGCGATTTAGAACAAATATCTCTAATCATATTCTGAAAATTTCCCTTGGATATGTAATTTTATAGTTCTTATTTATGAGACATTGATAAGTGAGTACGGGGGCTTACTGCCTATACAGAGCATATGCTGCTGATTCAGAATGAAGAAGATTTGTCTTTTTTCGAACGGGATTTTTTCGATAGGTATAAGCTCCCCCTCGTATGGTCATATTGTTGGGTAATCGGGCTTTCGCTCGTTTACTTAATGTATGAAGAATTAGTTAATTCTATATTTTAACGGTCCTATCCCTACGTTGCGTTTGAAATATTTTCCGAAAAAAGACATATTGTTGAAATTTAAAGATTTGGCAATGTCTTGTATTGCAAGATTTGTTGACTTTAGTTGTATCTGGGCTTTCATAATTACCATTGAAGTAATGGTTTCGATGCATGTTTTCCCGGTTGTCTGTTTTATGACCGTACTTAAATGAGCCTGTGTTATTCCTAGCTGGTCGGCGTACCAGGCTACATTACGTTGTTCGGTATAGTGCAACAAGACCAATCGATGAAAATTTATACTTATCTGCTCGTTTCTGGAATAGCGAGTTGGATAGATTATTGTTGTATTGTATAAACTTTCAACACCAAACCATATCCCTTTAAACAGATAAATCAGTATTTTGTCATTTAGTTTGGTTATGGATGAATTATATGTTTTAGTGAGGAATAAAAAATAATCTTTCATGAATTGTTCCGATTGTCTTTTTAACTCAATGACTGGTGCGTTTTTGATTGTATTAAACAGGTGTATGTTATTTATATGATTTTTATTAATAAAGTCAGAAGAGAAAGCTAGGATATAAATTTGTATATCTTCTTTTATAGCTTGTATTTGTAAGACTGTTTCAGGTAAGATTGTTATAAAACTACCAGGTTTGATTAAATAGTGATTCAAATCTATAAATATCTCCGCTTCACCTTTGAGGCAAAGAATAAACATTTCCATTTTCAACCAGCATAATGACTTAATATGCGGGTTGAGTAACTTCATATTTTCAGGTGTCAAGTACCCCATGAACCAGTCTTCTGAAATGTTAATTTCAGGATTGTTATATACTTTCATAATTTGCTTTACGGCTTGTTTGGGTATCTCAAAGGTAAACATATTTTATATTTGTTATAGTTAAATAGTAATAAAATTATTATATATAGATAACAGGATCTTGCAATCTTGTTGATTTTGAAGTTATTTTGTATCCCATAAAATACAAATTGTAAGATGAGGTACAGAGAGTCGTATAGGGAGTTTTTTTTATATTTAAAGTTGAGATTCAAAATTGCTAAATCACAAATATTATTAAAAAACAGGGTGTTGGTTTTGCCGTTTTTAGGGGTGTTGTTTTTGATAATCAATCACTCTGCTTGCACGAATGGAAAAGATGGATCAATGGCTCATGTGGGTAAACTCCGCCTGAATTTAGTGGCCGATACCACTTCCCAAGGAAAAGGAATAAATTCCGGTTTAACAAAAGCAGTTTCAGATGAATTCGAACGTTTTTTGTCTGTTGATGATTATCGAATACAGATTTTGAGCAGCCAGGATACGATAAAATCGTATGACCGTTTTGGAAATATGCCGTCAGAGATAGAGTTACCGGAAGGCGATTACAGGTTGGTTGCTTCGAATGGTGATGATCTTCCCGCTGCTTTTGAAAATCCTTATTTTGAAGGAAACTCTTCTTTTGTGGTAAAAGAAAGTATGGATACTCCGTTGGAGGTCGTTTGTTCGTTGGGTAATGCGCGTGTGATGATTGAATATACCTCCGTATTCCAGGAAGCATACGAAGATTATGCCGTGTTGCTCAGTTCTCCTTTTATTGCTGACGAGTTTGAAATTGCCAAGGAAGAATCACGCCCTGCCTATCTCCAGGTTGCGAAGGAGGGAACGGATATGACAGTCCGGATCCGGGTACAGAAAAGGGGAGAAGAGCAGTCGAGTACATATCTTGTTCCTAATAAGATCAAGCTGGAACGCCGGCAGAATGTCCATTTGATATTTAAGACGGATGGCGGTGCTTTCAACGGGATCGGGCTGGATGTCGTGTTGGACAATGAATTGACTGATAAGGATATTCCTATAGATATTCCTGATTTCATGTGGGAAGAATTTACCAAGCCTGAATTGTATCCCGTTCACTTTAAATCGGAAGATGAGGTGGAAGTACCTGTTGTGGATGGTGAATCCGGCAATGGTATGACGGTCGGTTTTAAAATGCTTGCCGGTGTAGGTTCTTTGCAGATCAAATATTGGAGAGACGATTTGCATGAAGAAGAGGCCGAGATCATAGACCTTGCTACGGATGAGGGCGTTGCTAAAGCAATAGCTCAAAAGTTTTCCTGGCAATCCGGTGAAAAGCAGAATCTCAATCTGAAAAATATAAAGAGCGGACAGATTTTCTTATGGGATGCCTTGAATAATCTGGAAGCACCGAGCCCGGAAGAAGGTGTTCCATTCTATTTGTATCATTTTTCCATTCAGGGGCATAATGCGAATGACAAACCGAAATATACGGATATAGTGAAATTTGATGTAAAGGTATTTGTACCTAAAGAAGATTAAGTAAAGTGTAATAGGAGATGAAAAAGAATATAGTATCTATTTTATGGTCGTTTGTTTTGTTGTGTACGGCAAGTTGCAGTCAAAATGAGGACGATAGCACGCCTTTTTTTCCGGATAATGCGGGTGGCTTGAACGTGGCTGCCAATATGTCTACGGAACAGGTGATACCGGTGATCACGCGGTCAGCCGATTTCAGTGATGTTTCGGCGGATGATTTCTATATTAAGATATTGAATGGCAAAGGAGAAGTCGCCAAAGAGTTCTCCTCGTTGACAGCCATGCGCGATGAAGGGTTACCTGTTATTCTGCCAACCGGCAATTATACGGCGTTTGCCTCTTCGTTCAAGCCTGACGGGGTAACGGTTTCCAAGAATCCTTACTTTGAAGTGGAGGGCGAAAGCCATCCGTTTGTGATAGAGGAGAAACGGACTACGCAGGTGACTTTGAAGTGTGTCTATAAAAGCTTGGGGGTAGAGCTGGCTTTGTCCGAACAGTTTCAGGAGTTGCTGGAAACGGAGTCTGAGAACTATGATTATAAGGTGAACGTGTCGAACGGCGAAGCTTCGTATGAGTTCTCGAAAGACGAAATGAATCCGGCTTATTTCTTGAAAGGTTGTGATGAATTGGTCGTGAGAGTGACCATGAAGATGGGCGGTAGAGATTATCCGGAACGTGTTTGGCGGATCACGAACCAAGGGAATGCGCCTAAGACGGGCGAGTATTATATCATCCGCCTGGATGCGGGCGACCAGCCGGAGACGGTATCTTTAAGAAGTGCATTAATGAAATAGGAGAATGAGTATGGTAAAACCGATTACATATTGGGCGTTGTGTTGCCTGCTGCTTTTCGTCTCATGCGAGATGAAAAAGGATTTGTTCGGACAGGGGCAAGGAAATGAAGAAGAGGGTGTGCCGGAAAATGTCGGCCTGCTGGATCTTCACGTAGTGGCGGAACGGGAAGCAGCCGTGCCTGGGACGAAAGGGGAGACGGAGAATGAGAATATATATTTGGCTACGGACGATTTCTGTATCTCGATACTCGACAGCGTGGGGCAGGTGGTGAAGAGCTACGATTCGTATGCGGTATTGAAAGCGGATGGCGAATTGTTGTTACCTGCCGGCAAATATACGATCCGGGCTTTTAGCGGCGATGATCCGGATGCCGGTTTCGATGTTCCTTACTATGAGGGAGATACGACTTTCGTGGTCTCTGCCAAGGAAGTGGTGAAGATCGAAGCGAATTGTCGTTTATCGAACAAGAAAGTTCAGTTCGACCTTTCCGACCAGTTCTTCGACAGTTTTAGAAGTGATTATACGATCGTGGTAGATAACGGGACGGGGGTGCTGACGATCTCGTCGGACGAGTTGCGTTCCGCATATCTCCGGAATACCGGAACATTGCGCTTTACGATCTATACGACAACCTATAAAGGGGAATCCTATACCTATTCGTGCGACTTGTCGAAAGACGAACAGATCAAGGAACATAACAATTTGTATATTAAACTAGACGCTATTGATGCCCGACCGGATGAACCGGGCGAACCTTCGGATCCCGACAACCCAGGACCGGACGAACCCTCGGAACCGGACGAACCGGAAGGACCGACAGATCCTGAAAAACCGGAATATCCTTCTTCCGCTCCGACCATCAAGGTGGATGTATCGTTGGTTGAAAAGAACTATATAATAGAAGTGCCTTCCGATTTCGTGGAAGTGGATAAGCCGGATGTGCCGGATACGCCTGGTGGGAATGAGCCGGGAGAGGGAGAACCGTCTACTGCTGATCCTGAGATAACCGGTACGATTGAAGGAAAGGCTTTTGATGTGAGTATGCCTCAAACGATTACTTCTAAAACAAAGAGTGTTGTGGTTTATTTATATCTGCCAACTGGACTGGATGCTCTGACGGTGGATGTTTCGATTGGAAAAGATATAAAACTACCATTGGATTTGTTGGATTCTTCTTCTTTGGCAGAGGTTAATGGTATTCTTTCCGGAATGGGTAAGGAATTGATTGTGCCCGGTAGGGGAGAAAAGGGAAAACTGAAGTTTGATATTTCTCCTTTCTTGGAAATGTTGGACAGTAACAACTCTTTCAGAATAAAGATAAGAGATAAAAACAAGAAAGAGGATCAAGCAACCATTGTCTTGAATAAAAAATAATTATGGAAATGAAGTTATTTACTGGTGCTATAAAATATATTACGGTTTGCCTGTTGGCCGGCTTATTGGCGTCTTGTGTGGAAGATAAGAATAGTTTATGTCCAACCGGTGTCCTTTATTTGAATGTAGAGGAAGATGCAACCTTGTATACCAAGGCGCAAACGGGAGTTACTTTCGAGTCGCTTCGGGTAGATGTGCTGGATATGAATCGGGATACGGTCAATACATATAAAGATTATTTATCGGATCTAAAAGACCAGCGGATGACGCTTCCCGTGGGAAAATATATTGTTGCCGTCAGTTCGAATCATACTGGTGAGGCAGGTTGGGAAACCCCTTTGTATCGAGGAGAAGAAGAGGTTGAAGTCAAACAAGGGGAGATCACCAGTGCGCAAGTGGTTTGTAAGATTACCAATACGAAAGTGTCGGTGTCGTATACTGAGGATATGAAAAAATATTTTTCTCACTACGGGACGACAATAAGCAACTCTTCTGGTTCTTTGACATTTACCCGCGATGAATATCGTTCCGGTTATTTTACACCTGAGGAACTGACTATGTCGCTAAAACTGGTGAACCGGGATGGTAATGAGTTTGTGATTCGGAAGATATGTCCGGATGTGCAGCCTCAGCATCATTATAGATTCAATATAGGGGTGGCTAATCCTGGTGGAGGAGATCAGGAAGCAGGTGCTGATTTTGATGTAACGATTGATGAGGAACATGACGAAATAACGTATGATATTTTTATACGGGAAGAAAATTTGTTTGGTGTGGGAGTTTCCTCTTTTTCTTTGAGCGATAATTTTGTGAATGGAGTATTCTCTTTTCGGGAAAATTCTGAAACAATGCCGCAGATCGGTCTTACATATAAAGTAGGTACGAAAACTCAGTTTCAAAATGTATTGGTTGAAACGACTTCACCTGCATTCGTAGAGGCCGGTTTGAGTAAGTTTGATTTGAAGGATCCGCAAAGTGCAACTTCAGCACAGGCATTAGGACTTGGTAATCCTCCGACACCGGAGTTAGGAGAAAGTGCAGATTTTGTAGATTGTATCTGGGATTTGTCCGGATTGTTATCACATTTGAAGGCTGTAAACAAAAAGCCGACAGAGCATCCGTTTAAGGTTCTTTTCATAGATGACCGTAATCAGGAAAAAGAAACATCGTTTACGGTTAAAATCATGCCGGATATAGCTGCTGCTGTCGAGGACCCCATTTGTTGGACGACTTTTGCCGTATTGAGGGGGATTACTGTTGATGGGACTGCTTATTTCCAATTGACATCATCTGATGGCTTAAATATTGATATTAAAGATGTAAAACGCACGGATGAAGGGAATGTATCGGCATTGGTTACAGGGCTGAAGCCTGATATTACTTATTCGTATAAATTGGTTTCAGAACAGGATCCGGCGATGGAATGCGGGGCTGTGGAGTTCAAGGTTGAGGCGGCTTCGGTGGTTCCGAATTTAGGTTTTGAAGATTGGAACACAGCCCCAGGGTATAATAGACCGGGTGGAGTTAATAAGGAAGGAAGAGAATATTGGGAATCTGGCAACAAGGGTGCAAAGATGGGAAGTAAAATATTACTTCAAAAAACAGATGATTGTAAAGAAGGAAGTGCCGCTGCGAAGTTGACTTCACAATGGGCAGGTGCATTTGGACTTGGAGCTTTTTCAGCAGGAAGCGTATTCTCAGGAAGTGTTATAGAAGCAGGAACAAGTGGAGCAACATTACAATATGGACAACAATATATCGGTTTTCCAACCCTTTTTAAAGGCTGGTATAAATATTTACCTGGTAATATTGATTATATAAGTAATGAAAAGAAAACAGGTGGTTCCGATGTCGGTATAATATATATCGCATTAACAACAGGAACTCAGATTGTAAAATCTCCATTAAACGGTATTCCGGTTCGTTTTGATCCAAAAGCGTCAAGTGTCTTTGCCTATGGCGAAATGGAGATAAAGGAAAAAGTAGATACATATACGGAATTTTCTATTCCATTGACATATTATAATGGGAAGATGCCTTCTCCCGGAACCCCTATATACATTATCATCATGGCTTCATCAAGTAAAGATGGCGATGTGTTTACCGGTTCGACGAGTAGTGTCATGTATGTTGACGAATTAAGTTTGTCTTACGATTATAATCAAGAATGTTTGAAAGAAACGGAATATAAAGAAGTTCCCGTGAATCCAATTAATAACGAATAAATGAAAAAACATCTTTTTTTCCTGTTCCTATCCGTCTTCTGTTTTTCTTTGCCCGTCCAGGCAAAGAAAAACAAGTATGACCGTGGGATTGTCATGAAGACCTTTATCCCGAAAGGGCAATGGATGGTAGGTACAACGTTCTCATACTCCGAGCATGTGGACGATAATTTTGAATTTCTTTCCGTACTGAAAGATATAACGAGCGATGGATATACATTCAAGGTGACACCTTTGGTCAGCTATTTCATACGCGACAATATCAGTTTGGGAGCACGTTTTGCTTATGGACGTACCGTGACGAACCTGAATAACCTGTCTTTGGAGTTGGGTGATGATTTGAGTTTTGATGTCAGCGACTATAACAGTACTTCCAATACGTTTACTACTGCGGTCTTTTTACGTACCTATCTGAATTTGGGCGATAGTAAACGGTTCGGGTTGTTCAACGAGGCAAGGGTATCGTATGGCTATTCCGAAAGCAATGGAAGTTCCGGAACGGGAGTCGACCTCTCCGGCTTATACCAGTTGAAACATAACCTGAATATTGGTGTAGCACCCGGTATCACGGTATTTGTCAATGATTTTGCAGCCGTGGAAGCTTCCGTCAGTGTGGCAGGGCTTAATTTTAACTGGTACGATCAGACGCGTGATCAGGTATATAAAGGCAAACGTACTTCCAGTTCGGCAAATTTCAAGATCAATCTGCTGTCAATAGATCTCGGCATAGTCTTTTATTTGTAACTGATTTATGAAGAAAGTAAAGCATTTCATACTATTTGGGGTTATTCTTGTTCTTTTGGCAGGATGTGTGAAGAACGATTTGCCTTATCCTACGATCGTGGGGGAAATCAATGAGTTTGCCTTGCAGGGGCAGACTCAGATGAAGATAGACAAAGGGGCGGCTACGATTGCTGTCAAGGTAGCGGATAGTCTGGACCTGGCTAATCTTAAAATCGAGAAAATGATTGTGACAGACGGCATGACGGTGATCCCCGACGAAAAGGCGTGTCTCGACTTTGCGCATTTCCCGGATACCGGCTTTGTCCATGTGGACAGCTTGCCGCCTACGGCAGATACGCGAATGAATTTTAAGAAGCCTGTCTCTTTTATCCTTCGTCTTTATCAGGATTATCCGTGGAAAGTGACGGTAGAGCATGATATCCAACAACAGGTAACGGTGAAAAATCAGTTGGGTAGTGCGTTGATAGATAAGAATACGCACAATGTAATTGTATATGTAGACTCGCTTTTGCAACCTTCTTTGCGCAATATTGAGATTGAAACGTTGAGCCTGGGCGGTTCGACGGCAACGGTTATGCCCGATCTGAAGTCGGTGACCGACTTTACACGTCCCCGTACCTTCCTGTTTACCGCTTTCGGTGAGACGGAGGAGTGGACGGTCAGTGTGGCCTATCCGCCGGCGGGAATGTCTTTCACTTCAGTGTCGGCTTGGGCAAAGCGTGCTTGCGTTATGGGAAATACACGGACAGGCATGGTTTCCGCCCGCTATCGGATGAAGCAGGAAGTGGAGATTAAGGCGGATACGAATGACCGCTGGGAAAATGTGCTTTCGAGTGAGATTGATATCGATGAAGCGGGCAACTTTACGTTGGTATTCACGCATCTCCAACCGGGCAAGGTCTATGAATATGAATTGACTGTCGATGGCGTCACGGAAGATGTGAAAACATTCGAGACGGAATCTATCCAGTTGATCCCGAACCTTTCTTTGGACGATTGGTATAAAGACGGAAAAAGTTGGTATGCCAATCTGGATCTGGAACCGGAGAATTATTTTTGGGATTCTGGAAACAAAGGTTCCAATGCAGTAGGGGAAGCCAATCCGACTTCGCCGGAGACGAGCGATGTGGTCCGGGGCAAGGCGGCACGTCTGGAAAGTAAGACGGTGGCGGGTGTCTTCGCGGCCGGTAGCCTTTATACGGGAACATTCGGCAAGGTGGAGGGACTGAGCGGTGCTTCTTTGAATTTCGGTCGTCCTTATGCGGGTCGTCCTTCGGCATTGAAAGGATATTATAAGTATAATTCCGGCGTGATCGACAAGACGAAAGCTCCTTATATGGATTTGGCGGGGCGGCGCGATTCCTGCCATATTTATATGGCGCTATTTTCTGGATGGACGGCTCCTTTCCAGGTCAATACCAATACGGGAACGTTTGTCGACCTGACCTGGAACAATGAAAACCTTGTCGCTTTCGGGCAACTCATACAGGGCGAAACGGTAAAGGATTATACCCAGTTCCGTATCGACTTGGAATATCGTGACCAGACAACAAAACCGACATATATCCTGATCGTAGCCTCCGCCAGCAAATATGGCGATTTCTTTACGGGAAGCACGAGTAGCGTGTTGCTGTTGGATGAGTTGGAGTTGGTGTTTGAGTAATTGGTAATTAGGTACAAAGAATCTACTTATCGAGTAAGCCCAAATCTACTCGATAAGTAGAGGGTATGTCTGCTTACTAAGCAGGCGTGTGTTTACTTATTAAGTAGACGAGACTCTACTTATTAAGTAGTTTTTGCACTGCTTGCCGACAGGATAAAGGACTGTTTGACAGGTAGGATAGGAATTGATTGTAATTTAGATTAAAAATTAAATAAGCCTGAAAACAAGGAAGATGGTGGAAACAGTTTTCGGAGGAGGAGGAAATAAACAATGAAAAGACAAAATGTATTTGTTGTTTGGTTGGTATGGCTGATAGGAATGATGTCTCCGGTTGTGGGATATGCAGTAGAGGTTGGCAATGAAACGGAATTAAGGAATGCGGTTGCTAATGGTGGGTATATTAAATTGACACAAAATATAAATATAGGAAGTACAGTCACGATATCTAAAAATATCGAGTTGGATTTGAATAGTTATTATATTAAATGGCATGCAGATAAAACGGTTGTGACTGTTTCTGTTACAGGTGGAAATGTTATTATTAAGAATGGTACGATTAATGGATCTACAAAAACAGCGTGGTCGCGGAATTATACAGCTAATGCATTAAGTATTTCTGGAGGTAAAGTTTCTATTGATAACTGCATAATAGAGGCTTATACAGGCACTAGTTCGTTCAGTTTGTATAATGCAACAGGTTTAAAAGTTTCTGGTGGAGAAATTTTAATTTATAATTGTAAAATAACAGGGAAAAAAACTAGTTCAAACGGAGATGCTATAAATTCAAATGTTGAATTCTCAAAAATCTTTGCACCTGGTTATGGTATAAACGGTAGTGATGCGGATAATTCCAAAACGTCAATTGAAGGCACTGTCGAAATCAAACCAATCTTTTACCAATTTAAGTGTGATCTGAACGGTGGAGCAATCGAGTCGGGTAAGCAACCATCAAGTACCTACACTGTCGAATCACCTGATATCACATTGCCGACTTTGTCTAAGCAACATTATAAATTTATGGGTTGGCGTTATGACCTTTCCGATGTAGAGCGAGTAGAACCAACTGTTACGATAAAACAGGGAACATCATTCGGGGATAGAAGTTTTACGGCTCAATTCAAACCTGTCGACTATCCGATAGTTTATGAACGCAACGGCGGGCAAAAAGAATCAAATAATCCGGATACATATACTGTTGAGACAGTTTTTACTTTTGAAAGACCCATAAAACCTTTCTATAAATTCGAAGGTTGGTTTGACAATGGGAATTTTAGTGGTTCTCAAATAACAGAATTGAATAAAGGTTTTTACGGCAACCCTTTACGCCTTTACGCCAAGTGGAGCCCGGAACCGTATGATGTGGATTTTTATGATGGGGATACGAAATATCAAATATACGACAATTATACACGTGATATAGAAAAGGGTATAATCGATTTACCAAAGCCGGAGAAACAAGATCGTGTTTTTACAGGCTGGAAGCAAAAGGATGGAACATTGGTTGAATCTGTTTCTCCCGGAACTGAAAGTATGAATCTATATGCATCTTGGAAATTAATTGAATTTACAATTCAATATGATCCTCAAGGAGGGCAGATGGATCGACCGTCAATTCAGTACACATCAGATAAAACAGGTGAACTTACATGGTTTGCCGGAGAATCTGTATGGAAAGAAGGATATGCGTTTAAAGGTTGGTTTCCCAATACAGAATATAACGAAGATGAGCGAGTTACAACTTTTCCGATAGATAAAAAGATGGGGACAACTTCTTCAACGGATGAATCAAAGGTGACAATCCGGCTGTATGCTAAATGGGAAGAGGCTGACTATGATATTTTGTTTTTACCAAGAGGTGGAAGTGCCGTACATAGTGAAGACTATAGTTTGGAGAAGGGTGTAAAGGAAAATGAAATGCCTAAAACAGAAAGAAGAGGTTGGGAGTTTTTGGGTTGGTTTGATCAAGCTGAAGGAGGAAACAAGTACACCTCAATTGCTGCTCAATCAGGATCAGATAAGAAAAAGATAACTCTTTATGCACATTGGAAAGCTTATGATTATAAACTTGCTTATGTAACAAATGGTGGAACTCTTCCTGCTGATGCCAAAAAGACATACACCGTGGCAGAGGTTGTTACATTGCCTGCTCCAAAGAGAGAACATTATGATTTTGTCGGATGGTTCACCGCGAATGAAGGAGGAACGAAATATATGGAGAATGTGTTTTATTACGAAACCGGTGATAAAACCCTTTATGCCCGATGGACACCGAAAATATATCATTTGTCGTACGTAACGAATGGCGGTTCCGAAATCAAAGGTAGTTTCCCGTTTACGTATGGACAACCGATTGAAATAGATAAGCGTACTTATAAGACGAACTACGATTTTGAAGGTTGGTTTATAGATGCCGGTTTTACTAAGCCGTATGATAAAAATACATCCGGAAGTATTGGCGGCGATCTCACCTTATACGCCAAATGGGGACCGAAGCGTTACAAGATTCATTACGACATGTTCCACGGGGAAGAATTGCCTGATGATACCTATACGACAGAGGAATCGAAACAGTTGCCGACGAATGCTATCCGTCCCGGATTTACATTTGCCGGTTGGTATGCCGACGATATGTTGACGGTGGGACCTGTGACGAAGATTGAAAAGGGTGAATCGGGCGACAAGACATTCTATGCCACCTGGAAACCAGGTTATATGGTTCGCTTTATCCAACCGGAAAACGGAAAGATCGAGGTAAAGCGGAGAGGAGACTTGTTGGTTTCGGGCGACAAGGTCGGGGAAGGTGTGGAGATCACGATTACGGCAACGCCTACGGATGCGAAGTATGGCCTGAAAGCCTTGTCGATCGGTGGAAAGACATACACCACCAGCCCCCAGACCATCAAAATGCCTGCAAACGACTTGTATATCTCCGCCATCTTTGAAGATGCGCGTACGGCAGCTTCCGCGCCGGAGATCATCACCGACCCGGAAAACACCGACAATATGCTTACGGGAACAGTCGTGACAGTAACCCTCAAAAAGACGGATGAAAACACGACACTCTATTATTCGATCAGTGACAGTCCGAAACGACTTTATGAAGGACCTTTCGAGATGAGCACCGATGCAAAGCAACTCATTACCCTGAAAGCATTTGCAGTCAAGGAGGGTTATAAAGACGGAGTGACCGTGCGGGATATGGGATTCGGCGTGAAGAAGCTACTGGTTACCTTCGATTTGCCGGCAGGCATTACCGCCATCAATCCGTTGGGCGGTGAGGTGGTTTCGGCAATCGCTTCCGGAGGTGCGTTCGATTTCTCTTTAGAAGTAGACAGGAACTATTTCCAGTCGTTGGATTCGATGACCGTATTGGCAAACGATTCCGTATTGACGGCAAACGCCAACGGCATTTACCGGGTGGAAGGCGCTTCCAAGGATGTGAAGATTACGGTAAAGGGATTGGAAAGCGTGACTTATACAGTGACTTTGGTACAAGCAACGAAGGGAGGTTATATTCATTTTACGGAAGACGGTAGTGATGGTTCGCTTACGTTGCCTTGTTCTAAGCAGATTTCGGTAACGGCCGTGCCCGACCTGAACTATAAGTTCGGAGGTTGGAAGAACGGAAGCCAGGCTAATCCGGGTATTTTCACGATAACGAGCGATACGACATTGGAGGCCGTTTTCGTGCCGGATGCCAAATATTTCACGATTACCCTTCCTGTACTGGAGGGCGTGGCGGTCATACCGTTGTCCGGTTATTCAACCGAAGTACTGCAAGGTGGTAAGTTCCATTTCTACCTGCGTTTTACAGATGGATATCATGGAGAGAATCTGATCGTCAAGGCGAACGGAGTAGAGTTGACGGCGAATGAGGAAGGCGTGTATAGCCTGTATCGGATTGTCGGGAACTATTCCATCTCGCTGGAAGGAGTCGTGAAGGACAGTGTGAAATTGAAATTGGCAGAGCATGTATCAGCCGTTGACATTGCGACGGCAACGGACGCGATGAAAGCCCGGCTCTATCCGGAGTCGATGATCTCCCTGTTGGCAACGGCTCCTGACGGACAGTATTTCTACAAATGGAATGACGGGAATAGTGATAACCCGCGTATCGTAACGGTTCGCGAGGCTTCCGGATTACTGCCATTATTCCAGCCGGGATCTGGAAAAGGTGACTACGCCAAGATACAACTCCCGAACGTGGTCGGTGCAGGTATTGGCGTGCAGGTGGATGTACATTCGGTTGAGGTAGGGGGCAAGATGCCGTTCAAAGTCGTGCTTCTGCCCGGGTACGGTCAAAGCGAGGTGAAGGTCACCGCTAACGGCAAGTTATTGGAAGAGGGATTGTCCATGCGTGCCGCCAGCAAAAGTCGTACTTTGGTCTATTCTCTTACCAATGTGGAAAAAGAGGTGAAAATTGAAATCGATGGTTTGAAACTTGACACTTACGAAGTGGAATGTTTAATGTCGGAGGGTGGGCGAGCATCGGTCAGTCCTTCCGGAAAGGTGAAATATGGTAGCCAGGTGACTTTCTTGGCTACTCCCGATCCGGGAAATATCTTTGTGAAGTGGGATGATGGGAATACCTTGAACCCATATCCTTATGCGGTCAATGGGGATGTGAGTTTGCAGGCTGTGTTTATGCGGAGAGATATGGCCGTGGCAAATGAAAATATTGATTTGTCCACAATACGAATGTATGTTTTGTCTGGCAGGTTGTATGTGGAAACTGCGGAAGATACTTTTTTAAGAGTTTGGGAGTTATCGGGACGGATGCTTTTAGAGAAAAGGATTCCGGAAGGATGTTCTTCACATGCTTTGCCGGAAGGTTGTTATTTGATTAAAGTAGGAAATACGGTAACCCAAAAAATAATTATTCGATAAATTTGAATTAAAGACATATGAGAGCAGTCAGAGTTGAATGATACAAACTCTGGCTGCTTTTCTTTTAAAAGGAAACTTTAATGTATTTTGTTGATAAAATCGGTAGTTGTATCCAGGTCGACCATCAGACAATGTATGGGTCAGAAAAATCCATACATCTTTTTTAATAACATATTGTCAGCTGTACATTTTGACATTTGGGATTTTATCTGTACCTTGCCGTGATATTTTAATACCGGACACCGTTTGACTTAAACGAAAAATTAATATTATACAATAATTAAAACGATTATTTTATGAAAATCCTGAAAACACTATTCGGATGTTTAGCTGGCGCCGCTTTGGCTATGAATGTAAGCGCCCAAGAAGTACAAGGATTCGTCCACCAACGTTCAACCGATTATGAATGGCCTACAGATCAAGAGGTTTTGAATAAGCTGGATAAATGGCAGGATCAGAAGTTCGGAGTTTTGTTTCACTGGGGACTTTATTCGGTTCCCGGAATCGTCGAGTCGTGGTCTATCTGCTCCGAAGACGTAGACTGGATCTCCCGCAAAAAAGATCTTACGTATGACGAATACAAGAAGTGGTACTGGGGATTGAAGGACTCCCTGAACCCGACACAGTTCGATCCCGCTAAATGGGCGGATATCATGCAGGATGCCGGAATGAAATATATGATTTTTACTACCAAGCATCACGATGGTTTCTGTATGTTCGATTCGAAATATACGGATTTCTCCATAGCGAACGGCCCCTTTGGCACTGATCCCCGGAAGGATGTAGCCCGCCATGTATTCGATGCCTTCCGCCAGAAAGACTTTATGATCGGATGTTATTTCTCCAAACCGGACTGGCATTGCGAATGGTTCTGGAATCCTTACTTTGCGACTCCTAACCGTCGTCAGAATTATAAGAAAGACCGCCATCCGGACTGGTGGAAGAATTATCAGGAATTTACTTACAACCAGATGGATGAGTTGATGACCGACTATGGTAAGTTCGATATCCTTTGGCTGGATGGCGGCTGGGTAACCGGCGATGATGTCAACCTGGATAAGTTATTGACAAAGGTGCGTACCTCTACCCAGCCCGGCCTGATCTCCGTAGACCGTACGATCCGAGGAAGAAATGAAAACTACCAGACTCCCGAACGCAGTATTCCCGAAACCCAGTTGAATAACCCCTGGGAGAGTTGCATCACGTTAAGTAACGACTGGGGATGGGTACCTAATGCTCCTTACAAATCACCGGCGAAGGTTATCAGTCTGCTGGCTGAGATCACAGCTAAAGGCGGTTGCCTGCTGTTGGGGGTCGGCCCCACTCCGCAGGGAACAATTGAAGAGGCTGTAAGCGAACGCCTGCATGTGGTGGGCGAATGGTTGAAAGCCAATGGGAAAGCCATCTATAATACACGTATCACTCCGGTTTATAATGATGGAAATGTCTGGTTTACTGCTGATAAGGACGGTAAAACGATCTATGCCATATATGCATTGCCTGATGGCGAAAACCTTCCTGAAACGATCGAATGGACAGGAAATATCCCTACCGGCAAAATGAAAATGCTGAAAGGAAACAAAACGGTAAAATACACCGGCAAAGACGGTAAAGTAAAAGTCACCCTTCCGAAAGGATTGAAGAACGAACCGGTAGCTTTACAGTTCACGTTGAAGAAATAAAGGTTCAATTCAGAATATATTTGAAACAAGCAGTTATTATATGAGTAAAACAACATCTTTAATTATCGGCCTTATCGCTTTTGCGGGACAGGCTATGGCTCAGCAACCGTTGTATAAACAGGCTACGGCTCCTGTCGAAGATAGAGTAAATGATCTGATAGGACGCATGACCGTTGAAGAAAAAGTAGGTCAGCTCTGTTGTCCGCTGGGTTGGGAAATGTACACCAAAACAAAGAATGGTGTAGTCGCTTCCGATCTTTACAAGGAACGGATGAAAGCGATGCCTATCGGTTCATTCTGGGCTGTCCTCCGCGCTGACCCCTGGACACAGAAAACGTTGGAAACAGGCCTGAATCCCGAATTATCGGCTAAAGCATTAAATGCCTTGCAGAAATATGCCGTGGAAGAAACCCGTCTCGGAATCCCTGTATTATTTGCCGAGGAATGTCCGCATGGGCACATGGCGATCGGTACTACGGTCTTCCCGACTTCCTTGTCACAGGCAAGTACCTGGAATGCAGAGTTAATGTACCGTATGGGAGAGGCCATCGCTTTGGAAGCACGTTCGCAGGGAGCTAATATCGGTTACGGCCCGGTACTGGATATCGCCCGCGAACCCCGTTGGTCGCGTATGGAAGAAACATTCGGTGAAGATCCTGTATTGACATCTAATCTGGGTGTAGCCTTTATGAAAGGGATGCAGGGAGATACTCAGAATGACGGTAAGCACCTTTTCTCTACATTAAAACATTTTGCCGCTTACGGTATTCCTGAAGCCGGACATAACGGTGCACGTGCCAATGTCGGTATGCGCCAGCTTTTCTCCGATTATTTACCCCCTTTTAAGAAAGCAGTAGAAGAAGGAGTCGGAACAATTATGACATCCTATAATACGATCGACGGCATCCCTTGTACATCCAACAAGTATCTGTTGACCGATGTGCTTCGTGACCAGTGGGGCTTTAAAGGCTTTGTCTATTCAGACCTTACCAGTATCGAAGGTATTGTCGGAGCAAGGGTGGCAAAAGATAATAAAGATGCCGCAGTTCAGGCATTGAAAGCCGGTCTCGACATGGATCTGGGAGGAAATGCGTATGGCAAGAACCTGAAGAAAGCATACGAAGAAGGCCTGATCACAATGGAAGATCTCGATAGGGCAGTGGCTAACGTGCTCCGTTTGAAGTTCCGCATGGGATTGTTCGAGAACCCGTACGTTTCTCCGAAGCAAGCCAAGCAGTTGGTACGATCGAAAGCGCATAAGGAACTAGCTCGCGAAGTAGCCCGTGAAGGAATTGTCCTGCTAAAGAACGACGGAGTATTACCTCTGAAGAAGACTATCGGAAGCATAGCAGTAATCGGCCCGAATGCAGATATGATGTATAACCAGTTGGGTGACTACACAGCTCCGCAGGAACGTGAAGAAATCGTTACTGTACTCGACGGCATACGAAAAGCAGTCTCTCCTACAACGAAAGTAAATTATATGAAGGGTTGTGCCATCCGTGACGTAACGGCAAGTAATATCCCGGCGGCTGTGGATGCAGCCCGTGCGGCAGATGCAGTAGTCTTGGTGGTAGGTGGTTCCAGTGCCCGCGATTTCAAGACTAAATATATAGGAACCGGTGCAGCCGATGTTTCTAGCGATGGAAACCAGATCCTGTCGGATATGGATTGTGGCGAAGGATACGACCGTAGTACTTTACGTCTGCTGGGCGATCAGGAGAAGTTACTGGAAGCAGTGGCCGCCACAGGCAAACCGCTAATAGTTGTTTATATCCAGGGGCGTACGTTGAATATGAATCTGGCTTCGGAAAAAGCACAAGCATTACTCACTGCCTGGTATCCCGGTGAACAGGGTGGTGCAGCCATCGCCGATGTATTGTTCGGTGATTATAATCCAGCCGGACGTTTACCGGTAACCGTTCCCCGCAGTGAAGGCCAGTTGCCTTTGTTCTATTCGCAAGGTAAACAACGTGCCTATGTGGAAGAGGAAGGAACGCCCCTCTATGCATTTGGCTATGGCCTGAGTTATACCCAATTTGATTACAGCGGGTTGGAATTGCAGTCGGGCAATGGTAAAGACATCCTGCAAACAGTAAGCTGCACAGTTACCAATACCGGCAACCGTGACGGCGAAGAAGTAGTTCAGCTTTATATCTGCGACAAAGTAGCTTCTGTATCCCAGGCTCCGATTCTCTTGAAGGCATTCGAACGTGTAGCTTTGAAGAAAGGTGAGAGTAAGAAAGTAACATTTACATTAGGCGAGGAGGAACTATCTCTTTATAATCTGGAAATGAAACAGGTAGTAGAACCCGGCGACTTCAAAGTCATGGTTGGAGCCGCTTCGGATGATATCCGGCTGAAAGGGGAGTTTACATTATAAATAATTATTTCGTATTCCTTTTTTACGGTAGTCGGAAGGAGCGCTTTGCATGAAAGGTGAAAGGTTGAACAGCAACTTTTCACCTTTATTTATTTTGTTATTGTGACTTTAAGTATGTTATCTTCCTCTGTTCCAGAATACGTACTTTTTTTAGAAAACAGTTCCGAATTTGAACTTTGTTCGTTAGATAGTTATATCGGCTGTCAGTGAGATCTTCTCTTACTTTGCAAGTGTAAATCTTTATCAAATTTAAGTATTTAAAAGGGATAATTCTCACTAAAGTTTTATTATTATGGAAAACAAAAAAAGGTATTTCTTGAAACGAGGGGGATGTCTGGCGATTGCCACTATGCTAAGTGCCGGTTCTTTCCCAGGCTTTGCTAAAAGCGGAACTGATCTAGATCAGTTTAACTCGGTAGCCACCGAGTTAAACAATGGGGTTAATCAACAAACAAAAAGAGTAACAGGTACGGTTGTAGACGAAACGGGACTTCCTATCATAGGAGCTAATGTTGTGCAAAAAGGAACCACTAATGGGATTATTACTGATATAGACGGTCGGTTCTCATTAGACATTCCTGATAATGCCATCCTGGAAATATCTTATATAGGGTATTTGAGCCAGTCTATACCTATAGGAAACAAAACGACTGTGGAGGTAACGCTACGGGAAGATACTCAGAATCTGGATGAGGTTATTGTCGTGGGTTATGGTGTTCAGAAAAAGGTCAATATGACGGGGGCCGTAGCTGCTATTAACTCAGAATCGTTGGCAAATCGTCCGGTGACTAACGCTTCTACAGCCTTACAGGGAATGTTGCCGGGTGTTACTGTTGTGCAAAACAGTGGACAGCCTGGTAAAGATAACTCCTCGATCCGTATCCGTGGTGTCGGTACATTGAATAATTCAAATCCGATGTATGTAGTCGATGGATTGATTGTATCGACAATTAATGACATCGATCCGAATGATATAGAGAGCCTTTCCGTATTGAAAGATGCCGCTTCCGCAGCTATCTATGGTTCACGTGCTGCAAATGGTGTAGTCCTGATTACAACAAAGAAAGGAGGTAAAAAGGCGGCTACTTTAAAATATGACGGTTATGTCGGTTGGCAGTCTCCTACTTCTTTACCAGAGTATTTACCTTCTCACGAATATGCAGGATTGTATAATAAGGCATTGATTAATGAAGGAAAAAATCCGGTCTATACAGCAGATGAGATTGAGTTGTTTAGAAACGGTAGTGATCCGGATAATTACCCGAATACGGATTGGCTAGGACTTTTCTATAAAGATAAAGGCTTCCAGCACAGTCATAGGGCAGAAGTGAGCGGAGGTAGTGAAACGACTACTTATATGTTTTCTTTAGGCTATCTGGGACAGGATGGTATTATCGAGAATGCTGATTTTAAACGTTATAACCTAAGAGGTAATATTAATACGCAGATCAATAAGTTCTCTGCCGGAGTGAATTTCTCATATACTTATGGCGATACGAATGAACCTGTTAACTCGTGGACAGGAGATATGTACCAGATATTCCGCCAGATAAATCGTATAGCTCCATTTGTCCCTTATAAATATTCGAATGGATATTATGGATATATACCTGACGGTAGCCCGCTTGCCTGGATGGATTCCGGCTCGATCCGAAATCAGAAATATCATACGACCCGTGCAGTGGGTAATGTGGGGTACGAGATTATTAAAGGTCTGAAGATTCAGGAAATGATCGGTTACGAATATACTGGAAAATCGGATGAGAAGTTTATAAAGGATATTCAGTATTATAACTGGAAAACAGGTGAACCTACCCAATACCAAGGTCCGAACAGCCAGACAGACGACAGGGAAGATTATATGATGCTGAACTTACAGACCTTGCTGACTTATAACAATACGTTCGGTAAACATACAATTGGTGCTTTGGCTGGCTTCTCTCAGGAATATAGCCGTCGAGATTGGACAATCGCTAAACGTATCAACTTTCTGAATAATGATTTATGGGAGTTAAATGCCGGTTCGCCGGACGGACAAACTGCCGAAGGTTCGGCCAATGAGTATGCTCTTCGTTCTTTTTTCGGACGTGTGACGTATGATTATGACAATAAATATTTGTTTGAGGCTAATATTCGCAGGGATGGTACTTCACGTATAAATCAGGATGCCCGTTGGGGTACGTTCCCCTCATTTTCTGTTGCATGGCGTATCATTAATGAACCGTTTATGGAGAGTACGCATGATATATTGTCTGATTTGAAAATCAGAGGCGGTTGGGGTAAATTAGGAAACCAGCAGTTAGGTACCGACAACCGGAAGTCTATCGAGTTTTACCCGTATCAATCTGTATTGTCACAGAAAAATTATGCTTTCGGCGGTAAGGTAAACCAGGGAGTAGCACCTGTGGATGGTGCCAATAGTGGCTTGAAATGGGAAACATCCAAAACGACCAATATCGGCTTGGATATGGGATTTCTCCAGAATATGTTTACATTGACTGTCGATGCATATTGGAAGAAAACGTACGATATTTTGATGAAACTGCCGGTCAGCACCCTTTATGGTTTGGAAGCTCCTTATCAGAATGCAGGTGAAGTAACCAATAAAGGTATTGAAATGCAGTTGGGGTATAAACTGGCAAGTAAGGATTTTACTTTTAATGCTACAGCCAATGTTGCGTATAATAAGAATGAAGTTACAAATCTGAGAAATGACGGAGCTAAGATCTGGGATGGATATAAATTCAAACAGGAGGGGCGGCCTATCAACTCTTTTGGCGGTTATGAGGTGCTCGGTATCTTTACGGATGCAACCGATTTGGCTAACAGTGCCGTGATTAATCGTGAACAGGCCGGATTAGGTGACCTTAAATACAAAGATCAGAATAACGACGGTAAAATTGATGGTGAGGACCGTGTTTATTTAGGTAGTTGGGATCCTTCCTGGACGTTCGGTTTAAATCTGAGTGCTACCTGGAAAGGTTTCGATGCTACTGTCTTTTTCCAGGGAGCAGCCGATGTTAAAGGATTCCTCCAGAATGAAACGGTAGGACGTTTACAGGGGAACACGGCTAAACCGACTGTCTTGTTCCGTGATGCCTGGGATGCGGAAACCAATCCGAATGGAAAATTCCCCCGTCCGTTGAGTGCTTGGAATCAGAACGACTCGGAAGCGAACCCGTCCGATTTCTGGATCATTAACTCTTCTTATCTGCGTATGAAGAATTTCCAGGTCGGTTATACTTTGCCTAAAAGTGTCTGTGACTTTATACGCGTTCCCAGAATCCGCGTTTATTATAGTGGACAGAATTTGCTGACTTTTACCGGATTTAGCGATGGATTCGACCCGGAGGCTCCGGCAGGTGCACGTGGTTATTATCCACAGGTTAAAGTGAATACATTCGGATTAAATGTAACCTTTTAATAATATACGATGTCATGAAAAAATATAGTTTATATGCCGTCCTATTACTTTTTATAACTTCTTGTAGTAGTGACTTTTTAGATAGAAATCCTTTGGATCAGCCTTCGAATGAAGCATTCTGGAATACTGAAAAAGATGCGTTGGCTGCAGCTACCGGTTGTTATGAAGGATGGTATTCGATGGATGAAGTTGTTTATTTCGACTGTGCATCCGATAATGCATACAATCCTTATGTCTGGGAAAACTGGCAAGTTCAGGCCGCCGGATATGCTACAGCGGCAGATCCCGGACAAAACTACATGAAGTATGATAAGATCACTCGCTGTAATAATTTTCTGGCAAATATTGATCGTCCGGAAATGAGCGAGGAAGTCCGTTCGCGTCTAACTGCTGAGGTTCGTTTCCTCAGGGCCTGGCATTATTTTCTGAAAGTAACGCTTTATGGAGATGTGCCTTTAATAACGGAAGTACTGGATGTTAATAATTCTAATCTACCTCGCGATCCTAAATCGGAAGTCGTTCGGTTTATTCTGGATGAGTTGACAGCTATTGCACCCGAATTGCCGGAAAGTTATACCGGAGAAAATACTGGTAGAGTAACAAAGGGAGCGGCATTGACGCTGAAAGCCCGTATGGAAATATTCGAAGGCGATTATGCTGCTTGTGCTGCAACTTGCGAACAAATCATGAAACTGAATTATTCTTTGTTCCCTGATTATAGAGGTTTGTTTAGAATAGCTAATGTGAATAATGCAGAGGTGATTATGGATGTACAGTATGTAGAGAACCTGGCTAAAAACGCAATTCTGGGTGTAATGCCTCCGGCTTCTGTTGGAGGATGGTCTTCGATTGATCCGACACAATCATTGGTTGATGCATACGAATGTATGGATGGAAAGACAATCAGCGAATCGAAAGTGTACGATCCGAAAGAACCGTATAAGAATCGTGATCCGCGTTTGGAAGCAACAATTATTTATCCGGGTTGTTTGTATGAAGGTAAATATTTCAATTCGATAGATGCCAAAGATCCGAACGGTGATTATTATGCACCTTACGGTCGTTCTAAAACGGGTTATCATCCGCGAAAATACATCGATAACTTGGCTGATTACGCTGATATGTGGAATACTGGTATGAATGCGATCGTTATGCGTTATGCAGAAGTACTGTTGATGTATGCTGAATCAAAGGTTGAACAGAACCAGATCGATGCTTCTGTTTATGAAGCCCTGAATGCGATCCGTACCCGTGCCGGTTTGCAGGAAGTGGATCAGACGGTCTATAATAATCAAAGTAAAATGCGTGAACTGGTTCGTCGCGAGCGTCGTGTCGAATTGGCTATGGAAGGACTTCGCTGGTTCGATATTTGCCGCTGGAAAATAGGGGAGGAGGTTATGCCGGGGCAGGTGTATGGTGCTCTTTTGGGAACAGTGAATCCTGAAACCGGCGCGTTAAATCTGACAAATGAACGGATAAAAACGGAAGTTCGTCTATTCGATCCGGCAAAACATTATTTGTGGCCGATTCCTCAGAGTGTAATTGATGCAACTCCTGCTATAAAACAGAATCCTGGGTATTAGTCTTATCTTATTCTCAAATGTGCTCCATTTATCAGGAGGAATATGACCGGTTTTAAAGGTCCGGTCTTTTGAAATGTTAAGACAGGACTTTTAATTACAAAATAAGGGACTTTTGAATTCAAAAGTCCCTTATTTTTTCGGAGATAGTTATGTCCTGTTTTATTAGGACTCAACTATCACTGAATTACCTTGTTGTCCTTCGTTTTTTGCCAATAGGTTGTCAAGATCGTCGATCTGGTGGTCGAAATAAACAGCCAGAGCATTAATCTCCCGTCCGTTATAACGCTTTTATAGAAAACACAAGGAATAATGTGAAAAATAATCAAAGAAACAATGTCGTATTTGTAATGTGTTTTATATCTTTACAATTGATTTAAAGGATGCATATTTTCACAAAAAAATGCCGAAGGCTTTATGTTTTATTTTTAAGTTATTTATTATATATAATATAAGGAATCGCGTTAGTTACATCGGGGAATAATATAGCAAATTTCAATAGCTGGTATAAAGCTCTTATTGATAGGTTATTAGATGTGAGTAGGAAATTGCATCGTTTACATCGCAAGTTACATCGTAATGTTTGTTAATAAAATGTGATGCTATGGATGAGTTCCGCTCTGTCAATGAGAAGCAGGCAATCGATTTAATGGGATTGCCTTACGTAAAAATTCCACGTTATACACTGGATTTACTAAAGAGCCCGGCTACCCGCCAGTTGGGACAACTTCATTTGTTGTTATTCGATATTTGTTTTTTTGTGGATGGTTATGCCTGTTTGAATGGGCGGAAAGTTCCGTGTAAGAGGGGAGAGTATGTCGGAACACAACAGCAATTAGCTGATCTGTCAGGGATCAATATCGGTTCGGTCAATCGTTTAATCCGAAAACTGGAAGCCATGAACCTGATCTCTGTGACCAAAATACAAGGAGGAAGTTTAATAAAAGTACATGGATATACAAGCCTGATTGCTGCTCCGGAAATAAAAGAGTCTTCCCAAAAGAAAAAAGGACAGCAGGAGGTCAATTTCGATTTCTTTGGAGACGCGAGAAAATTGTATGGCGGGATAGAACCGATAAATTAATATTACAATGTTGAGGAAACAAATTAAGTACCTGATGGTGTATTCGCTTCTGACCTTGCCTTGTATCATACAGGCGCAGGATGATGTGACGAATGCCTTCGATGACCTGAAAAGACAGGGAACAGTCAATGAGCAGGACTCGGAAATGCGTCGTACAGCCCCATCGGATGCCGTGAATAAGTTGATACAGGAAAACCCGGCCTGCGGTTATTTTTGTTTTACGGAAGACCGGATGCATGATATCCGTATGACGGATGCGATACCTCTACGCTGGGTGGAACGTCCGGTCGCATTGCGTACGACGTTTACCGGAGAATGCCTTCCCGGTGAATTTTATACCTGGCAGGTAGGACTCTTTTCCCCGTATGAAGTATTATCGGATGTATCCGTTTCTTTTTCCGATTGGAAGAATGAGAAAGGGAATAAGATTCCGGCTTCGGCTTTCCGCTGTTTCAATCTCGGAGGAATCGATACGAACGGAAAACCGTTTAAAAAGAAGATCGATGTACCCAAAGGCAATGTACAGGCCTTATGGATAGGAGGGGATATGTCGGTAACAGCTTCCGGTACTTATAAAGGTACTGTCACTGTGAAGGTGGCCAATGCAAAACCGGTGGAGATCGCCTGCGAACTGACCGTAAAAGGAGAACCTGCCATTAATCACGGGGACGACGAAGGATGGCGGAAGACCCGTTTACGTTGGCTCGATTCATCTATCGGTAATGCAGATGAACCTACATATCCCTATATCCCGGTCAAACTGCAAAAACAGGCTGTCTCCTGGCTGGGAGGAACGATGGAGTTGTCGAAGAACGGTTTGCCCCAATCTATTGTTACCCGTTACGACCAGAGCAACCAATTGGCTGACCAGATCAATAATCCTGTGTTGTCCGGAGCCATGCGGTTCGTCATAGAAACGGAGAAGGGAGAAGAAATACTGAAACCCGGATCTTTCCGGATCACGGAAAAGAACAAGGCTTCGGTAAGCTGGTCGGTCGCTAGCAAGAGCCGTCACTTTGAAGTCTTATGTACAGGCAAACTGGGTTTCGATGGCCTGGCAGATTATAAGATAGAAGTACGGTCGCTGGGAGATGTGGCGGTGAAGGATATCCGCCTGGAAGTACCTTATACATCCTACGCTGCTGAATATATGATGGGGTTGGGGCATAAAGGCGGTTTCCGCCCGGACTCTGTGATCAACTGGCGATGGAACGTCGACAAACACCAGGATAAGATCTGGATGGGAAATATAAATGCCGGTCTGAACTTCTGCTTCAAAGATGAAAATTACAACCGTCCGTTGGTGAATATCTACTATGCTTTAGGCAAGTTGAATCTCCCTGTCTCATGGGGAAACGCCAATAAAGGCGGTATCGATATCCTGCCGGAGAAAGACGGGACTGTCCTGCTGAAAGCCTATAGCGGCGAACGCAGGATGCAGCGAGGGGAGACCTTGCACTATAATTTCAATATGCTGGTCACCCCCGTAAAACCGCTCGACCTGAAAGGGTTGGCTGAGAACCGTTTCTATCATTCCAATAGCGATGTAAGTGCCGGTTATATTCCTGCCGCCCTGGAAGCAGGAGCCAATATGATCAATGTGCATCATAAGAAAGATATTTACCCGTTCATTAACTATCCGTATTATGATGAAGCCGTTCCGGATCTGAAACGTTTTATTTCAGACGCACACAGCAAAAAACTGGATGTGAGACTGTATTATACGACCCGAGAACTGACGGTGAAAATACCCGAACTATGGGCCCTGCGTAGCCTGGGTAGCGAAGTGATCCATGATGGCCCCGGGAAAGACGCCCGTACCCTGATCCACCGGAACGGCCCGCACGAATGGCTGAACAAGAACCTGACGACTCATTTTATCCCGGCTTGGTATAACGCTTTCCAAGAAGGTAAATACGCCGGCGATATGGATATCTCGGTTATCACGACTCCTGATTCGCGTTGGAACAATTACTATCTGGAAGGGTTGGACTGGATGATAAAGAACCTGGGACTGGATGGTGTCTATATCGACGACAGCGCCCTGGATCATCAGACCCTGCAACGTGCCCGCCGTATTATGGATGCCGATGGTAAACGCCGCCTGATAGATATCCATTCCTGGAATCACATGAACGAATGGGCCGGTTATGCCAATTCCCTGCATTTGTATCTGGAATTGCTGCCTTATGTAGACCGTACCTGGATCGGTGAAGGTTTCCCTGCAAACAATACGCTAGACTTCTGGTTGGTGGAAATGTCAGGTATTCCTTTCGGCCTGATGAGTGAAACGCTGGATGCCCGTAATACCTACCGGGGAATGATGTACGGTATGCTTCCCCGCCTTCCGTGGAGCGGCAACCCGGTTCCGCTATGGGGGCTGTGGGATTCTTTTGGAATGAAAGATGCGGTGATGAGAGGCTACTGGGACGAACGTTGCCCGGTAAAGACCGACAATCCCAATATCCCGCCCACCGTTTATATTCATGGGGATAAAGCGCTGGTCGTACTGGCAAACTGGACTGATCTGCCGCAGACGGCTAACATAACCCTCGACGAGCAACTGCTGGGATTCAAGCCAGTGTCATATACACTACCCGAAATAAGGAATATGCAATGGGAGGGTAAGTTGTCCGCTCTGAAACAATGTGAACTAATGGGACGTGGCGGAATGATCATTCTATTGGAGAAATAGAATGTCTGAACAAATACAGTTCCGTTTTGTATAAGTTAAAGGGCCGAATGATACCATATCGGCCCTTCTTTTTTTGCTGAAGTGTAAAATCCGGCTCTCTCTTTTCTCTATCTTTGTTTCCTACAATGGAAAAGGAAAGCACTATGAATAACACAACAGAGCAGTCCCTTTGGGGACTTTTGGAAGGGATAACGGATAACCTGAAGCATAAACGTCTGGCGGATGTCTTTCGTTTTGTGTCCTTTCAGCCGTTCGAGACCTTCGGCCCGCATCAGCATCTGCGTATAGAGATCAATTATGTGAAGAAAGGGAATTGCATCCTTCACCTCGAAAACGAAAGTATCAGTTTCAATGAGAACGAAATGATGATCATCTGTTCAAACGTAGAGCATACCTTCGAAGCAGGCTCGGAAGGCACCACACTCATGCAGCTGGAATTTCTGCCGGAGATATTCTCCCGCTTCAACCCCCATGCACAGGACGAGACGGGCGAACTGACTCCTGTAACGATCTTCTCGGAGGAGAACCGCCTGATTAAAATCGTCAACAATGTCCGTATCATGCGAGCCGTCCAGCGTATCGTCAACGAGATGAATCTGAAAAGCAAATACTATCAATACCTGGTAGTGATGTACTATGCGGAACTGCTTATCCTGATCTATCGTTATATGGATGAGTCCTACCTGCCGATATGTACAAACGAGTCGCTGAAAAAGGCAATTTCCTATATTCGTATGAACTACCAGTCGGACGTGACCATCAGTGACGTGGCCGGACAGACCGGTATAGGGGAGCGCTATCTGCGCAAACTGTTTGCCCAGCATCTCAACCTGTCCCCGCTGGATTATCTGAACCAGATACGGATCAATAAGGCGATCGAGTTGCTGCGCAATACGGAAATGTCGATCAAGGAAGTCTGCTTCACCTGCGGCTTTAAATCGCCGCAATATTTCTCACGCGTCTTTAAACAGCAGATGGGGATCACTCCGAGGGAGGTTACGAAATAGATTTCCGTTTTGTACACATATTCCCGCTAAAAGAGCCTACCTGCATACGTTGCAATTGAAGTTACCTATGCCGCTTTTGTACATACCCGTTAACTTTGCAATCAGTAATACAGTATTATACAGACATTGAAAAAACGATAGTAGAATGAAAGAATGGAAAGATGATAAAGCATTGTTCTCTTTGATAAAGGAGGAGCTTTATACGGCAGTTATTGGTGACATCATGGATAAGATGGGGTATACCCGTCAGTTTCTTCCCCCACAGATCCGTCCGCTTCGCGACGACATGCTGGTTGCCGGACGGGCAATGACCGTTCTGGAAGCCGATGTGCTGGATCATGGAAAGGAATGCGGCCAGAATCCGTTGTTGAAACGCTCTTTCGGACTGATGCTGGAAGCGCTGGACGATCTGAAGGAAAATGAAGTCTACGTCTGTTCCGGTTCGTCCCCGGCCTATGCCCTGTGGGGCGAGTTGATGAGTGCCCGTGCCATGCAGTGCAAGGCGGCAGGTGCGGTAGTGAATGGTTATTCCCGCGATACGAAAGGGATCCTGGCGCTCGACTTCCCCTGTTTCTCTTACGGGCCGTATGCACAGGATCAGGCGCCCCGTGGAAAGGTGATCGACTTCCGTGTCCCCATCGAAATGGACGGCGTACGCATTAACGACGGCGATATCCTGGTAGGAGATATTGACGGTGTATGCGTCGTACCGCGCAGCATAGAGGAGGAAGTGTTTACCCGTGCACTGGAAAAGGCTCGTGGCGAACGTATGGTATTGAAGAAGATTCAGGAAGGGATGAAAGCCCGTGACGCTTTCGATCAATTCGGTATAATGTAATAAACAAAGACAGACATGAAGATCACAGATGTTAAAGTATGGTTGGTACAAGGTATCAAATACAACTGGACGCTACTTAAAATATATACGGACGAAGGTTATACCGGAGTCGGCGAAGCTACCAACTGGCCGGGAAGCCCGATCGTTTTCGAAGCAGCCAAACACGTCGGACAGCGCATTATCGGTCTCGACCCGATGAAGACAGACTTTATCTGGACAAAGCTCTACCGCGACCTGAACTGGATCGGCCCGTACGGTGCCAGCCTTTGTGCGATAAGCGGTATCGATATGGCCTTGCTGGATCTGAAAGCAAAGGTACTGGGCGTTCCCTGTTACGAATTATTGGGCGGAGCCTACCGGAAAGATATATTATTGTATGCCAACTACTGGTTTACCGGTGGCGGACACAACGCAAAGGATTACACCGAGCAGGCACTGAAAGTAAAAGAAGCCGGCTTTACCGGCCTGAAGTTCGACCCGTTCGCACACACAAACTATTTCTATGGCGAAGACCTGGCATCCAACCTGACCCTGACGGCCGCACAGCAAGACCTCGCTTTCGATGTATCGAAGGCCGTCCGCGAAGCCGTAGGCCCGGAGTTCGACATCATGATCGAGACGCATGCCATGCTGAATTACCGCGTAGCCGTGAAGATGGCCGAACGCCTGGCTAAACTAGATATCACCTGGTACGAGGAACCTGCCGGCCCGGAAAGTTCGCAGACCCTGCGGGCTATGCGCGAACGTATCCCTTCGGATGTAGCTATCTGTGTCGGCGAACGTCATTACACCCGTTTCGGTATCCGTTCGATCCTGGAGAAACATGTCTGCGACGTGATCATGCCCGACATCACCCGTTGCGGCGGCCCGTCGGAAATGAAGCGCATGGCTTCGATGGCGGAGGCCTACAACGTATTGATCGCCCCGCACAATCCCAACGGCCCGCTGTCTACGCTGGCCTCCTCGCATGTGTGTGCCGCCATCCCTAACTTCTTCCGTCAGGAGTTCATGTATAACGATGTGCCCTGGCGCGATACGGTGATCGACCATCCGATTGCAGATATGGTGTACGACGGTCATCTGCACCTGTCCGACCGTCCCGGCCTGGGAGTGGATCTGGTGGAAGAAGAGATGGAAAAACACCCGGGTATCACTTCCGACGCTCCCGATAACTTCTATATTTAAGCGTATGAGTTTTACGATAGACTATAAAGATAAAGTAGTGCTCGTTACCGGCGTATCGTCCGGTATCGGGCTCGGTACGGCCTGCCAGTTTGCCCGGGCAGGTGCCCATGTGGCCGGATGTTCGCGCAAGGCTTCCGGAGATAAGGAGGCGGTTGCTTTCCGTAAGGCCGTTGAGGACGCGGGAGTGCAGGCTTTCTATAAACAAACGGATGTGACCCGCCCGGAGGAGCTGGAAGAGTTGGTGGAAGGGACGATCCGCACGTTCGGACGCCTGGACATCCTTGTCTCCAGTGCCGGTGTCAACGTCTTTGAAGGAGCCGAAGGATGCACGGAAGAACGCTGGCAATACAACCTCGACCTGAACCTGGCGGCACACTGGCGCCTGGCGAAACTCTGCAAGCCTTACCTGGAGCAGAGCGGGGCGGGGGTGATCCTGCTGATGACTTCCAACCATGCTTTCGGAACGATCCCCGGCTGTTTCCCGTATAGCGTAACGAAAACGGCCATCACCGGGCTGGTGCGTAACCTGGCGATCGAGTGGGGGCCTGCCATCCGCACGGTCGGCGTAGCTCCCGGCTTCATCGATACGGCCGGCAATGATACCTGGTTCGGCTCCTTCCCCGACGCGGAAAAGGAACGTCAGCGAACCATCGACCTGCATCCCGTCAAACGGATCGGAACCGTAGAAGAAGTCGGTGCCCTATGCGTCTACCTGGCTTCCCCTATGGCTAATTTTATCAGCGGCACAACGATCCTGATGGACGGCGGACGTTCAGCTTTGATGCAGGATGAATAGTCAATCTTTTTTACCATGAACACAATAGACTTACTCATATTTATCGCCTACTGCGCCCTGATCCTTTTCGTCGGCCTTTTCGTTTCGAGGAAGAAGAAAGGGGAGGAGCGCGATGCGGGCGATTACTTCCTGGCAGGCCGCGGACTGGCCTGGTGGGCGATCGGTGCTTCGATCATCGCCTCTAATATCTCGGCGGAGCAGTTCGTCGGCATGTCGGGCTCCGGCTATGCCATCGGGTTGGCAATGGCTACCTACGAATGGATCGCGGCACTCGGACTGATCATCGTGGCTAAATACTTCATCCCGATCTTTCTGGAAAAGAAGATATTCACCATGCCGCAGTTCCTGGAAGAACGCTTCGACAAACGGGTAAAGACCGTAATGGCCGTCTTCTGGCTGGCCGTCTTTATCTTTATCAACCTAACTTCCATCCTTTACCTCGGTGCATTGACCATCGAAAAGGTGATGGGTGTCCCCATGATCTGGGGAATTGTCGGACTGGCAGCCTTTGCCGCTATCTACTCCATCTACGGGGGACTGAAGGCGGTGGCGCTTACCGACGTGATCCAGGTAGTCTTCCTTGTTGGCGGCGGACTGATAACGACCTATATCGCCCTCGACCTGCTGGGTGCCGGCGAAGGAGTCTGGCAAGGCATCACGAACCTGTATGCACAGACCGAAGATAAGTTCCACCTGATCCTCGACAAGTCGCACCCGAGTTATAAAGACCTGCCCGGTATCTCCGTCATCCTCGGCGGACTGTGGGTGGCCAACCTGTATTACTGGGGATGCAACCAGTATATTATCCAACGTGCCCTGGCCGCTAAATCGGTAGGAGAGGCGCAGAACGGTATGCTGTTCGCCGGCTTCATCAAACTGCTGGTTCCGTTACTGGTGGTTATCCCTGGGATCGCCGCCTTTGCACTGGATGCACCGTTGGAGAAGTCGGACGAAGCCTACCCGTGGCTACTCAGCAACCTGCTTCCGGTAGGGGTGAAGGGGATCGCATTCGCCGCCCTGACAGCAGCTATCGTCAGTTCGCTGGCTTCCATGATGAACAGTATCTCCACGATCTTTACGATGGATATCTACAAGTCGTACTTCCGGAAGGAAGCCGGACAGCAGGAACTGGTGAAGACCGGCCGCTGGGCCAGTTTCCTGTCGCTGCTGGTTGCCGTGTCGATCGCGCCGATGCTTTCGGGGCTCGACCAGGCGTTTCAGTATATCCAGGAGTTCACCGGCTTTATCAGTCCCGGAGCATTGTCGATCTTCCTGGCCGGGTTCTTCTATAAGCGGGCGACGGCGAACGGGGCACTGGCTGCGGCCCTCGGCTCTTTCGTCTTCTCCACAGGGATGAAGTTCCTCTGTCCCGGCCTGCCGTGGATGGATCGTATGATGATTGTTTTCTTCCTCTGCTGCGGATTGATTGTCCTGCTGGGTAGCCGTAAGCCGGTGGAGAATGCATACACCACACATTCGCCCGGGCTGTTCCGCACGAGCCGTATGTTTAATATCCTCTCCTTCGTCGTGATAGCGATACTGATAGCGTTCTATTGGTTCTGGTGGTAATAATAATAAAACAACACAATATGAAAAAGACATTCTTACTTTTAGGCACCTGCCTTCTCATGGCACCAGCCTTTTCCTATGCAGCAAGCTCCGGTACGGGCGGTTCGCGACCCGCCCCTGCGCAAGCCGCCCCCGAAGGATCAGCCTTCCTGATTCCCTCAGAGGTGGCGGGTGTGGACAATCCGACGCTGCTCCTGAGCGGCACCTGGCAATTCCGTTATGCCCCGAAAGACAAGTGGAACAACGTGCAGGTACCCGGCGAGCTCGCCATGCAAGGCTACGCCATCCAGCACGACACCCCTTATCTCTACCGCAAATCTTTCACCCTTCCGGCCGATTATAAAGGCAAACGTACGATACTCCGCTTCGACGGTGTGTACAGCCATGCCCGCCTGTCGGTGAACGGTACCTTTATCCGCGAACATCACGGTGGTTTCACCCGTTGGGAAACAGACATCACCGACCATGTCCGTCCCGGAAAGAAGAATGAGATACAACTGGAAGTGACCGACCGTATCGATGATATCTCCTATGCTTCCGGCTACGGTCACCACCCGATCGGCGGTATTTTACGCGATGTTACGATTTTCGCCCTGCCCGCAAACTGTCTCTATGACTTTGCGGCGGAGACGCACCTCGATACCCTCTACCGCGATGCTGTATTGAAAGTATCTTACCAAGGCGAGACGACCGGAAACGCGGAAGTTGTCTACACCCTGACCGACCCTTCCGGCCGCAACGTCCCTCTAGCCCAAAGCATCTTCCCGTTGAAGGGAAATGAAAACAGTAACGAACTCCCGGTACGCAACCCACTGAAATGGGATGCCGAACACCCCAACCTCTACACCCTCACCGTCGCGATCCGTGAGGAAAACAAGGAGACTACCCGCTTCAGCAAACGCATCGGTTTCCGTGACGTGAAGATAGTGAAAGACCGTATGCTCGTCAACGGCCAGCCCGTCAAACTGCGCGGAGCCTGCCGCCACGATATCCACCCGACGTTGGGACGTACCACGACAGCCGAGCTCGACAGTCTCGACGTGATCCGCTTCAAGCAGTCGAACATGAACTTCGTGCGCACCTCGCATTATCCCCCGTCGGAAGCGTTCCTTAACTATTGCGACCGCTTCGGTATCTACGTGGAAAGCGAGACAGCCGTCTGCTTCGTCGACACCTACCGACAGAAGAACTATGCTCCCGGACGGACGCAGGACAGCGCCGAGTTTGCTCCCCGCTATCTCTCCCAATGCCGCGAGATGGTGAAATCGTTCCGTTCCCACCCGTCCATCCTGTTTTGGTCGATCGGCAACGAAAGTATCTACGGGAAGAACTTCCAGGCTTGCTGGGATTTAGTGAAGGCTGCCGACACGACACGCCCTGTCATCTTCAGCTACCCCGGTTCGGTGAAAGACCGCAAGCCGGTCTACGACATCCTCAGTATGCATTATCAGGACGTAAACGGCAACGTGAACCAGTTCGGAATGTCCACCCGCAACTATCAGGGACACGGCATCCCCGCCCTTTTCGACGAATGGGCACACCCGGCTTGCTACACCTATAAGACATTGCAGGACGACCCGAATATCCGTGAGTTCTGGGGTATCTCCCTCGAAAAGATGTGGAGCGGACTGTTCGACGCTCCCGGCGGTTTGGGCGGTGCCATCTGGGGATATATCGACGAAACATTCATGCTCCCCGAACCGAAGAAGGGCACCGCTTTCTGGAAAGAATTTGCCCGCACGGCCAAGCCCGAGGACTATCAGGGCAACTGTGTCGGTTACGGTGAGTGGGGTATCGTAGACGTATGGCGCCGGGAGAAACCGGAGTTTTGGTCGACCAAGAAAGCCTATTCGCCCGTCCGCCTGCTGACGGAACAGGTAGGTAGTTTTACCCCCGGCGAGCGTCTGATCCTTCCGGTCTACAACCGTTTCGACCATACGAACCTCAACGAGATAAAGGTGCGCTACACCTACAACGGCACTGAGAAGGAAGCCGCCGCCCCGGCCGTCCTGCCGCATCAGAAAGGCCTCCTGGTTATTCCTTCGGAAGACTGGAAAGATGGTAGCGAACTGTTGGTGAGCTTCCTCGATGCCGACGGCGGGCTGATCGACGCTTCCCTCGTCACGCTTGGAAAGCAGACCGTTGCCCTTCCGCAGCCCACCCGCAAAGGTACGCTTCAGGTGGAAGATACGCCCGACCGTATCCTCGTCAAAGGCAACGGCTTCGAGATCCCTTTCTGCAAGGAAACCGGCCTGATCTGCAACGCCACAGCCGGCGGTAAGGTCATCATCGAAAAAGGCCCTTTCCTTAACCTCGACATCAATCTGAATCACCTCACCGGAGCCGAAGTACGCAAGAGCGCTACCAAGTTCCTGACTTCGGATGCCGACTGGCAGAAGCAAAGCATCACTTACGAGAAACGGGGTGCCGACGTCCTCGTCCTGCTCTCCGGCAACTATCGCGACGTCCGCACCGACATCCGCCTGCTGATCTCGCCGGAAGGCCGCATGCAGATCGACTACCTGACCGACGGACAGCCCAACGGCTTCCTCCGTGAGACAGGCCTGTCGTTCTACCTGCCCGAAACGCTCGACCGCCTCACCTGGAAACGCCGTGGCCACTGGAGCTATTACCCGGCCGGGGAATTTGCCGGCAACGAGGGCAGCACTTCCCTTTACAACCCGAACAAGGTAGCCTACGGTGCCCGTCCCGACCAACCCTGGTACGACGACACCCACAACTACTATTACTGGGCCGACGCCGGAGCCAACTGCGACCGTCCGCTTACCCAAAAGGCCAAAGGAATGAAAGAGAACATCTACTTCTACACCCTTTCGCCCACTGCGGGAGACGGCCTGTCGGTCATCTCGCCCGACGCATCCGTTGCCTGCCGCTCCAGTAAGCGTGCCGACGGCCAGCTGCTCCTCTACGTCAACAACCGCTGGGATTACCCCGAAATCGCCTGGGGCAACTATTGCAAAACCTTGGAAGCCAATCCCTGCTATGGCAGGATAGAGATTGTGTTTTGATAAAAAGGGGATGCGGTTTGTGCCGCATCCCTTTTTTATTCATTCCTTAATCGTAATCCTTCCCGACCAATCTCCGACAGCAACCCGCTGCATCGGTTTCGGGTTGGTTGTACATTGAGACATCACCCGCAACTTATATTCTCCCGGTGGCAGATCCGCCGGTATCCTGCAACAAAGGCTCGAACGCGTATCCAGCAACATATCTGCCGCCGGAATGAATGCCGCCTGTTTCCCCGTCTCCGCTTCAATCAGGTAAAGTCCGCGCGTAGGCAGTTCACCATTCATCAGGAGCAAATGCCCTTTTATCAGCAATGCATCCCCCGGCTTGGCCCATCCTTCGGCATTGCTCTCAGCCATGATACGGACGCTATCGATACGTGGGGCAGACGACCGGGTATGCGTCTGCCGGAACAGCGGATTGGCAAATGCTTTCTTTAGTTCCTTACTCATCGTATAATTCAATGTCGCCTTATTCTCGGCACGGGCTTCCGGATCAAGCCGGTTGAAGTTCCACATACCCTTCACCGATGGTGTCAGTGTCCCCAACGGAGTAGAGACGGCATACCCTTCGATTATCATCTCTTCTGCTTTCGAAAACAGTTGGTACGCCGCACTCCGCAGTGTATCCCATCTCAATTCGCTCCGGTCTTCTACGATCTCATCAAGCAGATCTTCCACGCTAAGCGTTCCGCGTAGATTGACCTTCGGATATAATTGACCTTTTGTTTCGCCAATGTTACAGCGATAGAGACTGACCGACCATTCCACTCTTTTCTTATCCATACTAGTATTATTTAATGCCATTCACTTTAAGATACTTTCTCTCTGCTACCACTTGTACCTTACGAGCAGCCTTAGTTACACTGTTCGACTAGTACTGTGCTAAGTTACTATTTTTCTAAAGATAAATTATTATCTTTTCTTAGATAAATTATTATTCTTAGAAAGATATTTTATTATCTGAAGAAAGATAATAACAGAGTATAGTAGTGGTTAGATAGTGCTAATAGGTAAGCTCATACAGTGTCAACGCTCCTGTATCAGAGGTCAAAGAGGTATATTGTATAATATACAGCCTAAATAGGGTTGAATCGTAAGATAGTATAACATTTTCGAAACAAATGCACCTTTTCATTCCTTCGCAATAGGGTATCTTTGCACCAAAACAACAGAACAAGTGATATGAAGAAGAAACATCTGCTATTTACCCTTTTGTGCAGCGGCTTTATCGCCTGTACGGGGCCTACACCAACGCAACAGTTAGCGAAGGATATTCTAAACGATAATACTCTGCACGTAGTCGACAGTATGGCCCGTGCCACGATCCGCAGTGGTTTCAATGCCGGAAGCGGTTACTCCCAGATCTGGGCACGCGATATGAATACCTTTATCGAAGTGGCCTGCGAGGAAAGCAATCCGGCGGAGTTGCGCCATGCGATCGTCCTGTTCTTTGCCCTTCAGCAGCCCAATGATGAAATGATCGACGGGTATGTGCTGAAGGAAGATTTCACCTGGGGAGACGATCATCCGTACTATTCGGAAACGGCTCCCGATCATGTAGCCTTTAAGAATACGGTGGAGACAGACCAGGAGTCGTCGCTGATCCAGATCGTAGGAAAGTATATCCGCAAGACGGGCGACCGTTCCATCCTCGACGAAGAAGTGGCAGGCCGTACGGTCTACCAGCGGATGGTCGGAATGATCGATTACCTGATGAAAGAACGTTATAATGAACAATACGGCCTGCTCTACGGTGCCATGACGGCCGACTGGGGCGACGTGCAGCCCAACGACCCGTTTGGCTGCGACATGAACGAACTGTCCGACCCGGCTATCGACGTATACGACAATGCCATGTTCATCATCGCCCTTAATTATATGGATGAAATGACAACCGCTGAGGCCGATAAGATTCGTTGGAAAGAACTCCGCCAGCATATCGCCGGCAATGTACGCAAGCACCTTTGGGATACGCAGCGTCAGAAGTTCATCCCTCATATTTATATAGAGAACTCGCCGATCCCCGAAGGGTTCAACGAACTGGACGTGCATTATCACGGGGGAACGGCCATCGCTATCGAAGCCGGATTGCTGTCGCCTGAAGAGATCGCTACGGTCAATGCGCAGATGGTCGAGAATGTCCGTCTGTCGGGCATGCCGAGTATCGGACTGACGCTTTATCCTACCTACCCTGACGGCTTCTTCCACGGGGGGATGGCGAAATCGTACCTGTATCAGAACGGTGGCGACTGGACCTGGTTCGGAGGCCGTATGATCCAGCAGCTGATTGCCAACGGCATGGTGAAGGAGGCGTACGAGGAAATGCGTCCGATGATCGACCGTGTGATCAAGAACGACGGTTTCTTTGAATGGTACGGCATGGGAGGTGTTCCCAGCGGTTCAGGCCATTTCAAAGGGTCGGCAGGCGTGCTGGCGAAAGCAATCGAGATGTTTAACGAATGGGCGGAAGAGAATAAATAAACGAAGATAATGAGAAAGAGTAATTACGATAAAACCCCCTCGACAGTTGTCGGGGGCAGGCTCTGGAAAGGCTGGGAGTCTGTTTTGGATAAGTTGAAGGAAGCCTGCAACGGCTTTGAGTTGGCGCATGGAGTTGTTGTTGTCGAATGCTATCAGGGTGTGCATCCGGAAGAGCTAGCTAAACACCTCGCGGCATTGCAACCTTCATTGATCATTCATTCGGAGATGTTCTTCAAAGGCGTAGAAGAGATCGAAGCGATGACGTATCCTTATCTGACGGACGACCGCCTTTTCGGTCGCCGCGCCTCCTTCCGTTATCCGGATTTTCTGGATGAGAGCCGGATGGAGGAGTGTCGTGAAAAGATAAAAGCAGCGGACGGACTGGTTATCGTCTGGGGCCCCGGTGCCGCTTGTCTGGTGCCCGAACCCGATGTGCTGGTCTATGCCGATATGGCGCGCTGGGAGATACAGCAGCGTTTCCGTCGCCGGGAGATTAATGGTCTGGGCGTGAAGAACCGGGAAGAGGCACCTTCGTTGCATTACAAGCGCGGTTATTTTATCGACTGGAACGTGTGCGACGATCTGAAGAAACAGTTGTTGCCGAAGGTGGACTTCTGGCTGGATACACATATCCCCGGAATGCCGAAGATGATTACCGGCGAGACGATGCGCAGCGGACTGGTCAAGACGGCTCACCGTCCCTTCCGTGTAGTGCCTTTCTTCGATCCGGCTCCCTGGGGCGGCCAGTGGATGAAGGAGGTGTGCGACCTCGACAAGGAACAGGATAACTTCGGATGGTGCTTCGATTGCGTCCCCGAAGAGAACAGTCTGTATCTGAAGGTGGAAGGGGAGTTGTTCGAGATGGCTTCCAACAACCTGGTGTTCTATCAGACCCGCAATCTGTTGGGTGCTCCGGTGGAAGCACGCTTCGGGCAGGACTTCCCGATCCGTTTCGACTTCCTCGATACGATGGGAGGGGGCAACCTGAGTTTGCAGGTGCATCCCACGACGCAGTATATCCGGGATACGTTCGGCATTTATTATACGCAGGACGAAAGCTATTACCTGCTTGATGCGGGTGAAGGGGCTACCGTCTACCTGGGCTTGAAAGACGGGGTAGATCCCGATGAAATGATTGCCGCCCTGAATGAGGCGCAGGAGTCGGGCACTACTTTCGATACCGAGAAATATGTAAACAAATGGCCTGCCAAAAAGCACGACCATTACTTGATACCGGCGGGCACGATCCATTGTTCGGGTTCGGAAGCGATGGTGTTGGAGATCAGTGCCACACCGAGTATCTTTACCTTTAAACTATGGGACTGGGATCGCCTGGGACTGGACGGTAAGCCGCGCCCTATCAATATCGCTCACGGCTCGCATGTCATCCAGTGGGAACGGCAGACGGATTTT
>OGJY01000229.1_pt1 | contig 79733 bp, 63 predicted proteins | sample 1572231 | NCBI WGS metagenome assembly OGJY01 (sample SAMEA2582121, study PRJEB24529) | metagenome | biome: Human gut stool | place: China | collected 2011
TAGATAGCCGCCGTTTTAGAGTCAGAGACTCAAAACAAGGAAAAGGAATCAATCGTAAGGTTGGTTCCTTTTTGCATTTATGACAGATCGCATTTTTTATATATAGATATCAATTCCTATATTTGTACTTCATTCGATTAAAACAATCTATAAACGTGGCTAATACAATACTGCAGGATCATACAAAACAAATCAACCGGGTTATTGATTATATAAATTCGAATCTGAACAGGCAGATCTCAATAGATGAGTTATCATCTCTGGTTGATATTTCTACTTATCATTTCCACAGGATATTTACAACATTCATAGGTGAACCTGTTGGAAAGTATATTCTTCGGAGAAGGTTAGAACGAGCTGCCAATGTTTTGTTGAGCGATCCTGTTGCAATTAAGGATGTGGCGTATGATTGGGGGTTTTCTTCTGCTTCTTCCTTTTGTCGTAGTTTCAAGCGCCATTTTGGAGTTTCTGCCGAAGAATATCGTCGCAAAAATGGATATTCGGATAGCAAAAAATGTCAATTCAAGAGCATAAATGAGCAACATACCTCGCTTTATTCACGGTACTTTTGTCGTGATAAAACAATTAAAGTAAATGGTATGGATATGAATTGCACTTTTGAAATTAAACGGATGCCTGAGAGGGCTATTATTTATTGCCGTCACCAGGGAGCATTGGATCAGATGCAGGAGGCTTTTGCCAATCTTATGAAATGGGCATTACCCAGAGGATTTGTTTCACAATCGGATATGAGACTATTGTCTGTTTATCATGATGATCCCCGGGTTACTCCGAAAGATAAGTTAACTGCAGATGCAGCCATGTTTGTTCCGGAAGAAATAAAACCGGAAGGTATTGTTGGAAGCTATAAGCTTTCCGGTGGTTTATATGCGGTTGGACGTTTTGAGATATCAATGTCTGAATTTCCGGCTGCCTGGATGGCCATGTTTGATTTGTTGGAAGAGAATGGTTGTAAATGTGGTTATGGACATCATTATGAAATTTATCAGAACAACCATGATGAACATCCGGAAAAGAAGTTTATTGTAGATATTTGTATACCTGTCGAACCGGTATAAGCATAGCATATCTAATAAAAAAAGCCCTATTCACTTTTTAATGGATAGGGCTTTTTTATTATTGAAGTTATAAAGAATCATTTAATACATATCTAAGTTGATCCATCATCAGGGATATTTCCGAATCTTCTATACCGGCGACGATCAAGTCTGGAATATCCTGGTTGAATTCTTCCTGAAACTTATGGAAGTTTCCATCTTCTTTTTCTATAGCTTGTCTGTAGAACTCTATAGCTCCCTTTATATTTTGTAGAGCCCATTCTGTATGACCGGCATTTAACATATCCTGCGTATTAGGCTGGTTTGCTAATATTTTTTTATAGTAATTACGTGCCTGGTCATATTTGCCGGTCAGGAACGAACACCAAGCTATCGGGCGCCATGCTTTACTGTTGCTATCCATATAATCAACTTTGAAGAAACATTTTAATGCTTCACTGTAGTTTTTGAGTTCCAGATAACAATGTCCTATGCTGACCGTAATAGACAAATTGTCGGGATTCAGTTTCTCATACCGGCGATAATATTTCAATGCTTCTTCCGGCTCTTTTAGCGAACGGTAACAACCGGCGATTCGGCGAATCACCCATTTGCTTTGCGGATTTAAAAGGTCTGCTCGCAAATAAGCATCGAGAGCCCCCTGTAAGTCATCATTCATCTGTTTACAGTAACCGATTTTCTGGAAAAGAATATCACTTTCCTGACTCGTTTCGGCCAACTGATTGAATATGGTTAGGGCATCGCTGAAATAGTTTTTACGTAGGTAATATTCGGCAATCGTACTCAGGCTTTCTTCATCGGAGATATAAGGACGCAAAATATCTAGATTATGGAAATCAAGAGGCATCGTGAATATATCATTGAAATCCAAATGTCCTGGATATATTTTGAAGAAACGGTACAAGTCTTGTATATACTGTCCTGTAATAGTTTCCAGTTTTCCTCGTTTACTGATCAACTCTTCCTTGTTTTGCTGGATCATTTCAGTTGCCTGGCTGTCAAATTGATTCATCATCATTTTCTTTGCTTCTTCAGGTAATTGCATCATACTGAAGTATAATGAGTATTTATCTGAATTGCACATGAATGCCGCAAGCGTCATAGAGTCCAGCATCTGTTTTTCACCATTATTCTGGTTAAAACGATTTCCGAACGATGAATGTTCTGTTGTGAATGGCAGAAGCCAGTTGCTTAGTTCACGGAAAAAAGGGAAACTTTTTAAATGAACAAAGGTGGAATGCATAACATCAGCTCCTTCTTGTTGCAATTCACTGAATTCTTCCATCTTTTTACCGAGTGAACTGTCTGCAAATATATTTTCCCATTCCGGGTTCATTTCTTCTCCCAACTGTTCCGGAGTAATATCTTTCAGATTTATTTTATTGCTGATCTTAGGACTCAGTTTCATCATTTCCGGAATGATCTCGTTTTGTAGTTTCCTGGTGATCTTTTCGGTTTCACGGGCCAGGATAAAACGCAGTGTGATCGTTCGTATTGCTTTCGTGAAGCCGGGTGCCTCAGAAAGAACATCCAACCTGTTTGTTATTTGCGGATAAAGAGCCGTTCTTTTCCTGTAAGTATATAATGTTAGCAGGATAGAAATCAGTGCACGTACTTTAATCTCTTCATTTTCATGATTAGCAGCGTCAAACAACAACATGAGTTTTTCCGGATCGAAAGCTGCCTGCAATCCCAGCATTAGTGATGAAACGATCTGGCTACCTGCTGTAAACGGAAGTTCGTTGTCAAAAAGGATGTTCTTTATTACGGCAGCTTCTTCGACAGTAAAAGGATCGGATACCCATATTTTATTGAACAGGACGATAAGCATTGCATCATATTCAGCATTGTTTCCTGTCGCATAATGCTTGTTGAGTTGAAGACGCAGATTCTCGAATGTTACGTTTGGCTGAACCTGCAAACTCCTGCGTCGGCTGTAAAAGGCCAAAGGCGATTCGATTGCCAGTGCTTTATGCCTGATCCGGTCAGCTAATTCGTATGAAGAGGTTTGAATCTTGTTATATATTTGTTCCTGCATCGGATCTTTAGCTCCTTCAATGCGATAGCGCAACATATATTTATATGTTTCCTGCAACTCATTCAATTTGTCCTGGAACGCTATTTCGCGACTTCCGGAAATGAGTGCCTGAATGGAATCAAAAGCATTCTTTAATTCCTTACTATCTAATGAACCGACAATGCGGTTGTATGCTTTATTTATTTCTTGTAGTGTCATATAATATTAACAACAAATGGCATGCCAAAAGTATAGTTTTTGACCTAAAATTCCTATCTTTGCACACTTAAAATAAATTGGCACATGAAGAATATCCGCAATTTCTGTATTATTGCTCATATTGACCATGGTAAGAGTACTTTGGCTGACCGTTTACTTGAATACACCAAGACAGTCGAAGGCAAAGACTTACAAGCGCAGGTTCTTGATGATATGGATCTGGAACGCGAACGAGGCATCACAATCAAGAGTCATGCCATTCAGATGAAGTATAATTATAAGGGTGAGGAATATACCTTGAACCTGATTGATACTCCGGGACACGTGGACTTTTCATACGAAGTTTCCCGTTCTATTGCTGCATGTGAAGGGGCTTTGCTTATTATCGATGCTGCCCAGGGAATTCAGGCGCAGACAATCTCTAATCTGTATATGGCTATCGAAAATGACCTGGAGATAATTCCTGTCATGAATAAGATTGACCTTCCGAGTGCTATGCCGGATGAAGTGGAAGATCAGATCGTTGAGTTGCTGGGGTGTCCGCGGGAAGATATTATCCGCGCAAGTGGTAAAACCGGTGAAGGTGTTTTTCAAATACTTGATGCTATTATTGATAAGGTTCCTGCTCCGAAGGGAGATCCGGATGCTCCTCTTCAATGTCTTATTTTTGACTCGGTATTTAATTCATTCCGTGGTATTATTGCTTATTTTAAAGTGGTGAATGGAGTGATCCGTAAAGGGGATCATGTGAAATTTATTGCAACAGGCAAGGAATATGATGCAGATGAAGTAGGTATATTAAAACTGGAAATGTCTCCACGTAGCGAGATCCGTACGGGGGATGTTGGTTACATTATTTCCGGAATTAAAACTTCCCGTGAGGTACGGGTCGGAGATACGATCACTCATGTGGCTCGTTCGGCGAAAGAAGCGATTGCTGGTTTTGAAGAAGTGAAGCCGATGGTATTTGCCGGTGTTTATCCGATCGATAGCGAAGATTTTGAGAATCTGCGTGCTTCGCTGGAAAAACTGCAATTGAATGATGCTTCTTTGACATTCCAGCCGGAAAGTTCAGCTGCGCTGGGTTTCGGTTTCCGTTGCGGATTTCTGGGGCTGTTGCATATGGAGATTGTACAGGAGCGATTGGATCGGGAGTTTAATATGGATGTGATCACGACTGTACCGAACGTATCGTATAAAGTGTTTGATAAAAAAGGTAATTGTCTGGAGGTGCATAATCCAAGTGGCCTGCCGGAACCAACATTAATAGATCATATCGATGAGCCGTATATTCGTGCTTCTGTCATAACAAATACGACTTTTATTGGCCCGATCATGACACTTTGTCTGGGTAAGCGCGGTATTTTGCTGAAACAGGAATATATTTCAGGTGATCGTGTAGAGATTCATTATGATATGCCTTTAGGGGAAATTGTAATTGATTTTTACGATAAGCTGAAAAGTATTTCTAAGGGATATGCTTCTTTTGACTATCATATCCATGATTTTCGTCCAAGTAAACTGGTGAAACTGGATATTCTGTTAAATGGGGAACCTGTAGATGCCTTATCAACGCTGACACATGTGGACAATAGTGTGACATTTGGACGTCGTATGTGTGAAAAACTGAAGGAGCTTATTCCCCGGCAACAGTTTGATATTGCTATTCAGGCAGCTATCGGAGCTAAGATTATTGCCCGTGAAACCATAAAAGCTGTTCGTAAGGATGTAACGGCAAAATGTTATGGAGGTGATATTTCTCGTAAGCGCAAGTTGTTGGAAAAACAGAAAGAGGGAAAGAAGAGAATGAAACAGATCGGAACAGTGGAAGTTCCGCAGAAAGCGTTCTTAGCTGTATTGAAGTTAGATTAAAAACAGCATTAATTAAACGAACATAAATCAATCTATATAGGGTGACGCCGCACTAAACAAGCGGCGTCACTTTTTTTATGGTATTTGGGTTATTGGCTTAGTCACGTAGAAATAGTTTCATCCCGATGGAACAAAAGTTTCTTCAGTATGAAACAAAAGTTTCACCCTATTGAAACAATAGTTTCAGCAAGGAGAAACTAAACTGATGCCTCCATCTTCCAATGTGATGAGATGTTGCCTGTAAAGAGCACCGATAGCTTGTTTAAAACTTTTTTTACTACATTGGAAAAGAGACTGAATGACTTCCGGATCACTTTTGTCGTGTACAGCGATAAAACCTCCCTGGCTTCTTAATGATTCGAGAATAACTCCGGCCAATCCTTCTATTTTCTGATAACCCAGCGGAACAAGGCTTACATCAATTTTTTCATCTTCACGGACTTCTTTGATATACCCTTTGAGTTCTTCCCCCTTTTCCAAACGGCGAAAGACTTCATTATAATATACTAATCCCCAGTGTAGATTATTGATGATAACTTTATAACCGATCTCTGTTTCGTCAGCTACCAACAAATTTACTTCCTGATTGAATGTATATTCAGGCATTACATTATCCAGATACTTATCGATACGAGCGGAAGCGACGATCCGTCCTGTAATATGATCGAGATGGACATATACCAGATACCATCTGCCTTCACGCATCGGCATTTTCTGCTCTTTGAAGGGTACTAGCAAATCTTTCATTAATCCCCATTCCAGGAATGCACCTGTATTATTCACTGATTTTACTTCCATGAATTTAAATTCACCGACAGTAGCCAGCGGATGGACTGTTGTTGCTATTAGCCTGCCCTCATTATCATGGTAAATAAAAACTTCCACTTCATCCCCCGGCTTTACATTCTTAGGAACATAACGGGCAGGAAGAAGTATCTCTTTCCCATTGCCTCCATCCAGATAAACTCCGAAATCGAGGTCTTTAACTATTTTAAGTGTGTTGTATTTTCCTACTTCAAGCATAATCCATTTTGTTTGACAACAAAAGTACAGTATAATTTACGAACTCGTATTAAAAGTACTTGTATTTTTCATGTTTCATGCAGCAATATATAAACAAATGCATCGTTATTAATGTAACTTCGGATTTGGAGTATAATCCGCTCCTCCGTTGAAATAAAAGTAGTATATTTGCAATTTATTTGAAGAAAATGAATTTTATGAGATTGAAATTATTGTTAGTGACTTTATTAATCTTGTTAATGGGAGCCTGTTCTACACCTAAAGATGTTGCCTATTTTCAGGGAGTTGATAATCTACCTGTATCACAAATCGAGGCAATGGCTCAATACTATGATACAAAAATAGCTCCGGATGATTTGTTAAATATTTCAGTAGGATCTTCTGATCCATCTGTTGTAACTCCTTTTAATTTGCCTGTTTTCTCTTATGCTCAACAAGGTGAGGATCCGATATCTCCTTCTGGTGGATTATATACATATGCCGTAGATAAAGAAGGTAATATCAATTTTCCGGTTTTGGGGCAGATTCATGTTGCAGGTTTGAGTAGGCGGGAATTAAGTGCAGAACTGAAAGATAAGATTTCTAAATATGTGAAAGATCCATTAGTTACGGTCCAGATCATGAATTTTAAAGTGATGGTTCTGGGAGAAGTAATGCGTCCGGGTGGGTTATCTGTCAAAGGTGATCGAATTTCTATTTTGGATGCCATAGGTTATAGTGGTGATTTAACAATTAATGCCAATCGGAAGAATATATTGGTCGTGAGAGAAAATGGTGGGAATAAAGAATTCGGACGTTTGGATATTACTGATCCTGCAATATTTGCATCTCCATATTATTATTTAAAACAGAATGATGTAGTATATATTGAGCCTAATGCGGCTAAACAAAGAAATTCTCGTTATAGTCAGAGTAAGCAATATAATATAACGGTATTTACCTCTATATTAAGTACTATTTCAGTAATAACGACAGTAGTTCTTGCAATTAAAAAATAATAAAAAACGACAGGAATGGATGAACTAAAAGACAAAGAGGTTATTAGTCTTAAACATATAATCGTTTATTATCTACATCATTGGAAAGTTTTCGCAGTTACATTTGTAATATCTTTGATTCCTGCGATATTATATTTAATGTTATATCCTAAAACGTATGAGATTGTTTCTGACATACAGATCCAGGATGACAAGAACTTGCTCTCATCAGGAAGTATGGGCTTAGGAGAAGCTGCCGGGATAATGAAATCTTTCGGTTTAGGTGGCGGTAGCGGATCTGGGGTAAATATTGATGATGAACTAAGCGTTTTGCAGTCGAATGATTTATTGAACAGAACTGTATTGGATTTGGGATTGAATGTTGAGTATTATAAGCCTTATGCATGGCATTATCAGCTATATGAAACCAGTCCGCTGTTGGTTTTGGCAACACCGGCTACATTTGCAAATGTAAATGAGGATATAACATTAAATGTCGTAGTCAGAGATACAAATGTAAAGATAACGGTGGAAGTTGCCAAAAAGAAGAAAGAGTTTAAATTTACTTCTTTACCTGCAACGTTGGTGCTTGAACAAGGTACATTTAATATTCATTATGCAGAAGGCTTTGAATCTCCCACTTCCGATATTGATATGGAGGTTATTATCAGGCCTTCCCGTTGGGTAGCTGAAGAAATATCGGATAAGTTGGTCGTTGAAGAAAACTCGAAAACATCTAATATAATAGAGTTAGGGTGGAGAGACTATGAGAAGAAGAGAGGAGTCGATTTGCTTACAACATTGATCGCAAATTATAATAATCGTGCTGATTTGATTAAACAAGAGGAGGGTGAGAAAGCTCTTTTATTCCTAAATAATCGAATTGATAGTGTAATTATGGATTTAGGAGATATAGAGCAAAAAATTTCAATCTATAAGATAAAAAACAAATTGACAGATTTGGAGTATGACATTCAGTTCTATTCTGAGCAAATGAAAGAACTCCAATCGAAAATAATAGAAGTTGAAGCTCAATCTCATGTTATTGAGATGATGGATGCTTATGTTAAAAATCCAGCCAATCAATATAATGTTGTTCCGACTCTATTGTCTGCTCAAGAAGGAGAAAAAGGTAGTGCATTGACTCTTTATAATGAAGCATTAATTGAACGTGCAAGATTATTGCAAAATTCAAGTGAGAATAACCCCCTAATAGAGGCTATGGAAGATCGGATAAAACAATTGAGATCTGGGGTGTTTCTGACTATATCTAATGCGAAGAAGGGGCTTTTGCTTACGTTAGATGATTTGAAAAATAAAGAGAAAGTTATTTATGAGAAAATGGCTAGTGTTCCGGATCAGGAACGTCAATACATTGATTATAAGCGTCAGCAGGAAATACTTCAGGGTGTGTATTTGATCTTATTGCAAAAAAGAGAAGAAGTGGCTTTATCTACACATGGATTAGTTAAATCTAAAGCTCTTGTTGTCGATTCTGCTTATATTAAGAAGTTGCCAGTGGGACCAAGGAAACTATTTGCAGTGATAGGTGTATTTATTTTTACACTAATTATTCCAATTGGATATTTATATGGAAAAGAACAATTAATGGACTTGATTAAGGCTTATAAAGCTAGCAAGTCTTAATTTAATCAGATTTATATGCAAGTTATTATTTTAGCAGCTGGAATGGGAAAACGTTTGGGCGAACTCACTAAGAATAATACAAAATGTATGATTCGAGTTAATGGTGTGACATTAATAGAGCGCGTTTTGGCCCAGTTTTCTGTTTTGAATTTGAATAGAGTAATTATTGTTATCGGTTATAAGGGAGAGGAACTTCGTAACTTTATAGGTGATTCATATAAAGGCTTACCTATAGAATATGTAATCAATCCGATTTATGATGTGACGAACAATATCTATTCGCTTTTTTTGGCCAAAGAACAGTTACAAGAAGACGATACGCTGCTAATAGAGTCTGATTTAATATTTGAGGACCGGGTTTTAGATAAAATATTATCAGATCCTTATCCAAATATTGCATTAGTAGCGAAATACGAGAGTTGGATGGATGGAACTGTTGTAATGTTGGATCATGATAATAATATATTAAACTTTGTTACGAAGAAAGCATTTGATTTTGATTATAAAGAGTCTTATTACAAGACTGTAAATATATATAAATTCAGTAAAGAATTTTCTATTACTCATTATGTACCTTTTTTGAATGCTTATATTAATGCTCTAGGGGATAATGAATATTACGAGCAAGTACTGCGTGTCATTGCTTTATTGGATAAGCCTGACTTGAAAGCTTTACCTCTGTCTGGTGAAAAATGGTATGAAATAGACGATATTCAGGATTTGAACAATGCTGAATCTATTTTTGCCGAGGAGAAGAATAAATTGTCACTTTACCAAAAAAGATATGGAGGATATTGGCGTTTTCCATCACTTGTGGATTTCTGTTATCTGGTAAATCCATTTTTTCCTACGCAAAAGATGAAGAAAGAGATGCGTGCTAATTTTGATACTTTATTAAGCGAGTATCCTTCTGGTTTAAATATAAATTCATTATTGGCAGCTAAATACTTTGGATTACTTCAAGATTATGTTTGTCCTGGAAATGGAGCGGCAGAGCTTATCAAGTCTTTAATGAAAGAATTAGATGGAACACTGGGTATTGTCTATCCAACGTTTGAAGAATACCCCAATAGGAAAAAAACGGATTTAGTTACTTTTTTACCTGAAAATAATGATTTCAAATATACGGTAGATGATCTGATTAATTATTTTTCGGAGAATAAGGTGAATAATCTTTTATTGATAAATCCAGATAATCCATCAGGAAACTTTATATCAAGGGAAGATCTTTTTCGTCTTGGGGAATGGACTTTAAATAAGAATATAAGATTGATTATTGATGAATCCTTTGTGGATTTTTCTGACTCTCCGGAAAATAATTCGTTGTTATATAATAATATATTAGAAAAATATTCCAATCTCATAGTAATAAAAAGTATTTCTAAATCATATGGTGTACCAGGATTACGATTGGGTATCTTAGCATCATCTAATATAGGATTGGTTAAAAGAATACGAGAAGATATTTCTATCTGGAATATAAATTCTTTTGCAGAGTTCTACATGCAAATATTCAACAAATATGAATTAGATTATAAGCGAGCTTGTGAATTGTTTGTAAAAGAACGAAATCGTTTTTATAAGGATTTGAAGCAAATAGAATTTTTACGTGTTATACCTTCACAGGCAAACTACTTTCTGTGTGAAGTTACATGTAAATATTCTTCAAGAGAATTGGCAGAGTTGCTTTTATCTAAATATAATATATTAATAAAGGACTGTAGTGCCAAGAGCGCTTTTAAGGAAGCTGATTATATTCGTATAGCAATACGTTCAACTTCTGATAATCAAATGTTAGTGAATGCGTTGAAAGAATTGTGATTTATCTGAAATAATTATTGATTATGAAGATTATAGACTTTGAAACAATTAAAAATTTGGCATTATCACCATCAGTTTGTCTGGAATGGGTTGAGTCGGCATTAAGAATGAAGTACGATTGTTGTTTGCCAAGTAAAATCAGTTTAAAAATTGATTCGGATATATTTTTTAATACGATGCCATCTTTTATTCCTGCTTGTGGACGTTTTGGTGTAAAAGTTGTTTCTCGTTTTCCTAAAAGAAATCCTTCTTTACAGAGTGATATTTTATTGTATGATTCTAATTCGGGAGATACATTGGCATTGATGGATGGAAGTTGGATTACTGCCATGAGGACAGGTGCGTCAGCCGCATTATCAATTAAGTATTTAAAATCCTCTAAAGCTAAAGATTATGCATTTATGGGATTGGGTAATACAGCTCGTGCGACATTGTTGTGCTTGTTATCTGGGATGAATGACCCTTTGCATGTTAGGTTATTGGCTTATAAAGGGCAGGAGCAAATTTTTATGAACCGTTTTAAGGAGTATCCGAATTTGACTTTTTCTGTTTATGATAATACGGAAGAATTAATTTTCGGTGCTGATGTTGTTGTTTCTTGTGTTACTGTAGCTCATGATTTGTTTGCATCTGATGTTTGTTTTAAACCAGGAGTATTAGTTGTTCCTGTTCATACACGAGGTTTTCAAAATTGTGATTTGTTTTTTGATAGAATATATGCAGATGACACTGGTCATGTTTCGGAATTTAAATATTTTGATAAATTTAAGCAGTTTGATGAATTTGCAAATGTACTATTAGGTCAGAATACTGGCAGAACTTCAGATGAAGAGAGAATATTAGTTTATAATATAGGTATTGCTTTACATGATATTTATTTTGCATCAAAAATATATGATATAGCAAAGGACTCTTTTCCTGAGCTTACTTTAAATATGACCGATGAAAAATTTTGGGTATGACTTTGATTAAAGTATCATGAAGTTTGGACAAAATAATAAATATAAAGTAATTGCTCATAATACTACGTATTTGTCTGTATTGGAGATTATTAAAATGGTAATGCCTTTTGTCGCATTACCATATTTAATTTCTACAGTAGGCCCGGATAAGTATGGGTTAGTTGTTTTTGCTCAAGCTGTTATATCTTATTTTATAATCATTGTGAATTTTGGATTGGATGTTTCTGCTGTAAAAAATATATCTATAAATAGAAACGATAAGAATAAGTTGAGTGAAGTCGTTTCTTCTGTATTGGTGATTAAGTCATGTTTATTTCTCATTTCTTTTTTTATTCTTCTTATATTGATATTATGCGTGCAGCAGTTTAGGTCAAATTCTTTATTATTTTTATTGTCATTCTTGTCTTGTTTATCTGAAATATTGTTTCCCGTTTGGTTTTATCAGGGAGTAGAGAAAATGAAATATATTACTTTAATTCGTTTTTCTTCGATATTCTTTTATACCGTGACAGTCTTTATATTCATAAAAGGGCAAAATGATTACTTACTAATACCTTTACTTCAGTCTTTAGGTTGGATATTATCCGGAACAATTTCTTTTTTTATGCTTATTCGCGTTGAAAAAATATATTTATTTATTCCGGCATTTGAATCCATCAGGAAATATTTTATAGAAAGTATTCCTTTTTTTATATCACGAGTCTCTGTTGTTGTAAATGGTAATATGGCAAAGACGGTATGTGGCATTTTCTTCTCTATGCATGAAGTAGCAGCTTTTGATTTAGCTCAAAAGATTGCTATGACAGCTTTGATTCCTTTGCAAATGTTAAATCAGGCAATTTTTCCTCATATAGCAAAAACGCAGGATCGCTTGTTTGTTAACAAATGTTTTAAGCTTATACTTTTGGCAATATGCTGTATTGTTGTCGTAGTTTATTTATTTGCACCTATTATGGTTAATATATTATCAAAAGGGGAATTACCAGGAGCTGTCGATATATTGAGAGTATTATGTTTGTTCATTTTTAGTGGTGGAATTACTTCTTATACGGGTTCACCTGTTCTGGTATCTTTTGGATATGCAAAACCATTTAATAGAAGTGTGATTTTATCAACCCTTGTATTGATCGCAATTTATTTCTGTTTATATTTTACAAATTCATTCTCTATTCTTAATTTTGCTTTAGCATTGGGATTTGCTGAGTTTGTAATTGCAGCATATAGGTTGTATTATTGTAATCGTTATAAATTAATTAAGTTATATGGACGAACTTCGTCGTTTTAACCCTGAGGGCTCTGCACTGCGACTTCATCAAAAAAGAATGCTTCAGCTGTTGGATGTTGTTGATAGTGTATGTAGAAAACATCATATTCCTTATTGGCTTAGCTCTGGAACGCTTCTCGGTGCTGTTCGTCATAAGGGATTTATCCCTTGGGATGATGATTTGGATATTGAGATGTTGAAGTCTGATTATGAAAAGTTAATGGAGGTACTTCCTTCCGAAGTTCCAGAGAATTTAGTACTTCAAACGTTTCACACAGATAAGAATTATGTGGCACCTTATTCGAAATTGCGTGAAACAGACTCATATATATATGAAGTCAATGGGGTTGGGACAAATTATAAATATAATGGCATTTATATAGATATATTTTACTTAGAGCCAGTACAGCTTTTTTTTGTTAAATTATCGGCAAAGCTGCATGGTTATGTTTATCGCTTATCTTATATTAAGAATGATAAGTATGGATTAAAAAAAGGATTGATGCGGATTTTTTTGTTTTTTCTGACAAATATCCTTTATCCCATTTTTCGATTTATATCAAAGTTATTTCCTCCACAAGAGCTGAGATTAGGACTAGGATCCGGTTTTCTAGGAGGAAGAAAGCAGGAAGATATTTTCCCTTTAAAAGAAATACAGTTTGAGGGAAAAATGTTTTTTGGACCTGCAAATTGTGATGGTTATTTATCACGACTCTATGGTGATTATATGAAATTACCGGATTTAGATAATTTGACTTATCATATAAACGATATTAATTTGGATGATTAAAAAAGATTGAATATGAAAAAGGTAATGCTTGTTTTTGGAACTCGTCCGGAGGCTATTAAGATGTGCCCCTTGGTAAAGGAATTTCAAAAAAATACAGTGAATTTTGAGGTAATTGTTTGTGTAACTGCTCAACATCGTGAAATGTTAGATCAAGTATTACACTTATTTGATATTAAGCCTGACTACGACTTAAATATTATGAAGCAGGGGCAAGATTTATATGATATCACATCTCGTGTTTTATTGGGACTGAGAGATGTGATGAAAATTGCTTCTCCTGATATTGTTTTGGTGCATGGAGATACAACAACCTCTACTGCTGCGGCTTTGGCTGCTTTCTATCAACAAATACCGGTAGGTCATATTGAAGCGGGATTAAGGACTTATAATATATATAGTCCATGGCCTGAAGAAATGAATCGGCAAATAACAAGTCGTATAGCTTCTTTGCACTTTGCTCCAACTCCATTAAGCCGTCAAAATTTATTGAAAGAAGGAATTACAGAAGAAAAAATATTTGTAGTTGGTAATACTGTTATAGATGCACTGCATATCGTATTATCGCGTATAAAAGAGAATAAAGAGATTGAAGTACAAATACAAACGGAATTAAATGATGCTGGAGTATCATCTACTTTGTTTGAGGAATGGAGTCGAGATAATAGAAAATTAGTATTGATAACCGGTCATCGCAGGGAAAATTTTGGAGAAGGTTTTATCCATATATGCAAAGCAATACGTACTCTGGCTAAAAAATACCCTTCCGTTGATTTTGTTTATCCGATGCATTTAAATCCCAATGTCCGTAAGCCTATAGCAGAAGTTTTTGGTGCAGATTATCATATGAATCATTCAAATGTACTTTTGATTGAACCATTGGATTATTTACCTTTTGTATATATGATGAATCATTCAACAATAGTATTGACAGATAGTGGTGGTATTCAGGAAGAAGCTCCGGGGCTAGGTAAACCTGTGTTAGTTATGAGGAATACAACAGAACGTCCTGAGGCAGTGACGGCTGGAACAGTCAAACTTGTTGGAACGGATTATGATTGTATAGTGAATGAAGTATCATCATTGTTAGACAATAAAGAATTATATTATACAATGGCGAAAGCGGCAAACCCTTATGGTGATGGACAAACATCAGGACGTATTGTTGATTTGTTTAGTTCGAAAGGTGTCTGAGAAATGAAGAAAAAAAATGTTTTAGTAATTCATAGAGGATATCCATTGGGTGTTGAAGCTGGTGATAAGATTCGAACTTTGAATATGGTTGAATCTCTTCGTCGTATGGGATACAATGTAGTACTTTTAGGTTTTTTTACGCGAGGATTCTCTTTCTTGAAAGAAGAGAGGAAAACATTACCTAAAGGACTAAAATCTATCTTGTTATACTCGTTGCCAAACCGAATGAGATTGGCTAAATTAGCAGAGTTTATTCGTGCAATAGAAACCTTTGTTATTTCTAAGCTATATTCTATTGATGTTATTCAAGCTGAATTGTCTGCTTCGGCTCCTTGTGCACGATTCGTTACTGATATTCCTCTGATAACTGATTTTCATTCCGATCTTGTACCAGAGTTGGAGATGGGAGGGTATAGTCAGGATGTAATTGAACATGCTGCTTCTGAGAATAGATTTGCATTAAAACATTCAGATAGGATAATCTCAGTTTCTGATAAACTATTTGAAAACTTGCAGGTTTATGGAAAGATGAATGCTAACCATTTTATTTTACCCTGTAACTTTAATGCTGAGCCTTTTATGGGGCTCAATCTGGATGTTCGTAATCGTTTGCGAGCTGAATATGGGATAAGTGATAGAATTGTATTATGTTATTCCGGAGCTTTTCGCGTTTGGCAGTGCATTAAAGAAACATTGGAAGTCGTAATACGATTGAGAGAGTTGAATCCGTCTTACTATTTATGTATATTTACCAATGATGACACTACTCCTTTCATGGATTTGCTTAAGCAATTAGAAGGGAGTTATATGGTTAAAGGATTGGGGAGAATGGAAGTACCGGCCTATTTGTCTATGGCAGATGCTGGTTTTGTGTTAAGGGCTGACAGTTTGGTAAATATAAATTCATCACCAACAAAGACTTCTGAATATCTGGCTGCAGGAGCTATGGTAATTGCTACAAAATATGCAGGAGATGCACCGAAGCAAATAAAAGAGAGTTCTTGCGGGGTTGTTTTTGATAATCTTTTAATATCAGATGCAGAAATAGCAATGTTGAATGAACAGTTGATATATTATGCAGAGAATTATGAAGAATGTTCCGCTAAAGCCAAAGAATATGTTTTGAAAAACAGAGTATGGAGTTCTAATGAAGTGAAACTTGCAGACTTATATAAAAGTTTGAATATTTAGAGTTTTCAAACTTGTTTTTTCATCCCGATTTGCAAATAATAGTCCAAGAATAATCATCATGAAAAAGCCTCTATGCCCTGTAAATGTTGCATCGGCAATACTCTCAATAAGAAAATACCCTATAATGAGTAATGCCATAATTAAATTTTTAGGGTTTTGGCTTTGTTTGAATATATGGTATACTTTATGAGTAATGAAAAAGAAAAAACTGCAAAATAGGAGAATACCAACAACTCCAAATTGTGCTAGACAGGGATAATAAGTATCAGCAATATAGCTATAATCGCTGCTATTCATACCCCAAATTTTGTCAATACCATATTTTGCATAAAGAGGAGAGTAGTAGACACCAGAGGAATAAGAAGCAAAGCTGGCAAAGCCTGAACCAAATGGAAAATAGTCGATTAAAACATCTATGGAGGTTGCATAAAGCATCATTCTGGCTAATAATCCGGTTTCAACTTCTTCCGAATCACCACTGAGTGCAAAATAGAGATCTAATTTTTGCCAACCAACAAGAATGATACCTGTAACTATCAACAAAAAGGCAATGATCGTTTTTGCGTTAATTTTTAAATTCTTTATATAAGGTGAATAGATAGTTAGTATGACTGCCAGGAAATAAAATCCAAAGAATTTAGCACGCGTTGAAAATAAGCCGGCAGAAAGCATTAGTATGAATATAAGTCTATCTTTTACAGTGTTTTCTCCACAATAATAGAATATAAATGATAGCGCAATAACGCAAGCAGCATAAAAAGCCACATGGAACATTAAAACATCTATTATATTGGGAATAAATATAGATAATACCCCCAGAAAAAAAAGTAGCAACCAAAAACTAAAACATATAATTCGTAATATAGATTTTTGATTTTTACTAAACTGAGGTTTCAGATAATAAACAGCCAAGAAAGCTAAATACGGCTTAAATTGAATAATAAAATCAGAAATAATAGCTCTTTTTGTATTACTACCGATATAAAATGAATAACATAGATAAAAGAGAAAAATAGCAGATATTACAATGAAAGATTTATTTATATACCAACCATCTGTTTTGAAAACTGTATATCCGAAAAATACCAATAAAAAGAGTGCACAAATTTCATCTATTCCATCAAAGCCGATTGTTCCATATAATAATAAGCCAAAAATGAGGGTGAAAATTAGATACTTATAAAATGTGTTATTTATAAACTCTTGTAGTGCGCTGTTCATCTTATTTTAATTTTGCATTAATGAATTGAGGAATCTTTGATAATATTTTTAGAGGTAGAGATAAGTAGGGATTAAATCCATTATTTCTGTACATTCTAATATCTTCTTTCCATTTTATTATCGTTTTTTTTATACTGGTAGAAACTCCTCCCATTCGCATACGAACAAAAAATTCATTTATATATGATATTTTGAAGTTATTTTTGTAAAAGCATCTGATGAGAAAATCAGAGTCTGCTGCAATTTTGAAACTTTCATTGTAATATCCAATTTGATCAAAACAATCTTTTTTGATATATACGGTTGGATGCAATGGCAACCATCCCATTTTGATTTTGCTTTTATTATATTGTCCACTAATCCACCGGCGTATTACCTTTTTTAAGTTGTTATGATCTACAAACAGACCATCACCATAAACAACATCAGCACCTGTCTCTTCAAAACGTTCTACTATATGGGATATTGTGTTTGGTGCATATAAAACATCATCGGAATGTAATAATCCGATTATATCTCCCGTAGCCTGTCGGATTCCTTTGTTGATACCCTCATACATACCACTATCAGGTTCTGAAATAAATGATGCTATTATTCCTTTATATTCGTTTATGATATCTACTGATTTATCAGTAGATGCACCGTCGATTATAATGTATTCGATATCCTGATAGTCTTGTGATAATACGCTTTCAATAGAATCTCGAATAGTATGTTCTCTATTAAAACATGATGTAATAACTGATACTTTCATTCAAATTATTTATTATTTCTGATCCATTCAATAGTTACTTTACTTCCCTCTATACGATTGATAGGTAATAAAGGAGCTATTTGTTGTATTGGTTGTAGATTATGAATGTTATTAGTTGTCATGTTTTTAAGTCTAAAACTGGTCATAGGGAATGTTATTCCAGCTTTTTTCAATATATCTCCAAATTTACCAGCAATGTAAAAAAGAAAATAAGGAATTCGAGGTATTTTAATCCCGGCTATACCTGCAATTTCGTTCGACCACTCTGTTATGTCATAAGGTTCATAATCGCCTATGTAATAGATCTTTCTATCTATGATGTCTTTATCGGATTCAATTATTGAATTTATTTGATAGATTGTATTATCTATATATCCATAAGTCTTTTTACACGCTCTTTTGCCCATGTGAAAATATGAATGAGATAAAATTATCTTAAAAAATTTGTCATATGGTTCTCCAAAATAAGGCCCCCATATAGATGTAGGTCTAATAATTGACCATGTATAATGCGATGGATTTCTTTCTTTTATAATTTTCTCTGTTAGTACTTTACTTTCTCCATATAATGTATGTGGTGCATAATCTTCGAAGTTTACAGGCTTATAACCGGGATAACACACATACATTGAAGAGGCAAATATTGCTTGTTGAAGAGTTTTTACTTGCTCTAATGCATCTAATAGATTACTAACACCTTCTATATTGGCTTTATAATCATTCAGATTTTTACCATTTAGATCTGTTCGTGCAGCTAAATGAATTATTTTATCAGGTTGATACTCGATAATAGTTTTTGTTAATTCTTTTTTGTCGCAAATATCAATTTTTTTCCAAATAGATTTATGTTCTTCTATTTTAGGGGCATTCATATCAATGTTTAACAGCTTTGTGTCTTTTTCTTTTAATAAAAAAGACACAAGGTGTGTGCCAATGAATCCACTTCCTCCAGTTATTAAGAATCGTGTCATATTTATTTTTTATTTAAATATAAATGGGTATATGTTGCCTGATAAGATTGTGACATTTTCTTTGCTGTATACCATTTCTCGAAAACTCTTTTAATTTCTGTACAAGCAGTTTTGCTATCTACTGTTTGAATAATTTTATTTATATTATTACTGAGGTTATCAATATTTTTATTGTCAAATATAAATCCTACAGTTTTTTCCATTTTTGATAGAACTTCTCTGTGAGAAGGTATATCGGATAATAACATGGGAAGTCCGACTGTCATACTTTCCAATAGAGTATTAGCTAGTCCCTCCACATCTGAAGCTGATATATAATAATCTGAGGCAACTAAATAATCGTATACATTTGTTTTAAAGCCTGGCAAAATAATCATTTCGTTTTTATCTTTGACCAAACTATCCCATAGAGGACCATTTCCTAGCATAATTAAGCCTATATTGTGATTCTTTAATTTGCGAAAGGCGTTAATTAATATTTGAGGATTTTTCTCGTTTGAAAAGCGACCAATAAATATGAAGTATTTTATATTTTCTTTTAATCCAAGCATTTTACGTATATTCCTCTTTTGTTCATCTGTTTCTTTCCAGACAGGTAATGAACAGCCATTTGGAATACTCATTACTTTCCAATTTTTGTTTTTTTTGTATAGTTCACTTATACTGTCTGCACATGCTATAGGTAAATCCATTCTATATGTGAAGAAATGATTTAGTTGGTTTATGAGACATCCTTTTAATCTGCCATAAAGAATTTCTTGTTGTAATCCGGGATAAATATGAATTGTGTAAGCTCGTTTGAATTTTCTTGGTAGAAAATAAGATAAGTATAATGATCTGGGACAATGAGCGTGTATAATAAAAGGATCAATCTTTATTATTGCTTTTTTCAGTTCACTAAACATGGCAAATGTACCTATTGCTTTTTTTTCTGCGATCTGAGTGATTGATACAGGTAATTTACTGAAGTCCTCTATTCGTGTATTCTTTTTTTCTGGGATTAATGTAATAATGGATACTTCAAATTTTGAAAAATCCATATATTGGATAATATTATACATCACATTTACAGGCCCTTCATTACATAAGGAAGACACAACGAAGCAAACTCGTATTATATTATTCATTACTGTTTATGGTTTGAAATATAAGAGAATGAACAAAGGTACTATTTATTTTTGTGAATGTATACTCTTCTGATTATTTTTAATAGAGTTAAGAATTTTATAAGACTCATTACTAGTTCTCCTGATTTAGTAAGAGATGCATTGTATTACCGGATAATCCGCTCTATTTGTTGGTTTATATGCTCCGAAAAATGTAATGTGAATTTCTCTTGTGTGAGTATCGATGGCATAGATGCAGAAGCTGTTACTTGTGAGACTGTTTTCTTCTCGTTTTACATGATTATATACTCTTCCTATTTCACTAGGTGCCTGATTTGTGCATAAAAGCATTTTTTGAGGCATAAGAGCTTTGTTTTCGTTTGTAAGTCCATAAATGTTAAATGACGCAGTACAATGGCTATGGCCTCCCAGATAACAAATGAAATTACCTTCCGTAGAAGTGAAATCGAAATCAACATAAATATCTTTATCCTTCGATATCTTGTTTGTATATGATTTATTTATGGATGAATGGCTTCGATACGCCTCAATAATCTCCGGTATCATATTCCAGTCATGCACAAAATCTCCGTCACATAAGTATGTTTTTGCATTAGGTGAATAAGGTTGGAAAGGATAATGAGTTAAAATAATAATGCTGTGTTGATCTGTAAGCCCTTGTTTAAGAGCTACATTTCCTAGCCAGTTTATCTGCTCTTGAGAGTAATGCGCATAGTACATCGTATTATACTCTGTTGCAGGTTGATCCAGCATATCTAAAGAAATGAAGCGAATATAACCACCTTGGGGATTTGGGATATCTGAATAATAATAGTTACAATTTTTATTATGGAATAACAATATTTTATTTATATCCTTCTTGCTAAGAAATGCGTTGGGTATTTTATCTGTCATATTACAGTCATGATTTCCGGTGCATAAAAGGGCAGGGATGTAATTGTCTACTAAATAATAGTTTGCAAATGATTTAAGGAACTGTGTGGCCTTTTCTTTTTTTTCATTTGAAATGAAATCTCCTGTGGCGACTATTGTATTTATTTTTGCTTCGGGATGATTAGCAAACTTTATAGATTGAATCAAATTTTCAGGATAGGCATAATTATTGCTAATCGATATAGAGGATAAGTGTGGATCTGAAATGTGAACAATCTTAAATCGTTCCTGTTTTTGGTCGATATCAGTATACATAATAGATTTAAGTCTATTAATAGCATCTTTATTATTCTGCTTGAATAATAAATCACTTGAACTACGTAATGTTTTTATAACATCATCTTCTTTCTCTTGGTTACTACATCCAATAAGAATAAATAAAGAGATAATGCCATATGAAAATTTTAGCGGCACATGTTTCATATAAATCATAAAGTAGATTGATTTGATATTTTCAGAATTAAGACTCCTCCTCACTTCTGCCAAAGCTATTATGATTTTAATTTGGCTGTATCCTCATTGCGAAGATATTATATAAAATTTATTTATGCAATAGTTGTGTTGTGGTTAATTATTTAAAGTTGATTTTAAATGTTACGTCTTTTTATGTTTTTAAGTTCACATCCTTTACATCCGGCACAGGAGCTATGTCCTTTGGATGGATTGATTATGTTTTTATAAAATTTCCACACTAAATGAAGAATAACAATGATTCCTATTAGTATGATAGCTATATCTTGCCACATAATTCTAATTAATTAAATTAATAATCAAACTCCCCGTCTGATAAACAATAAACGAAACAACCCAAGCCAGCACACACGTATAAATAACTACAAATATTCCCCATTTCCATGAACCAGATTCATTCACGATGGCCGATATTGTAGCTATACAAGGGAAGTAAATGAGAACGAAAAGCATCAGGCTCAAGGCGATAAGTGGAGTAAATACCGGATTGCCTTCAGCATCCAGATCCTGTTTCAGGCGTTCGGATAAAGCCTGGCTATCTTCTTCTTCGCCCGTGTATAATACGCTAAGCGTACTTACAACAACTTCTTTAGCCGCCATACCCGTGAGTAGACTGACACTCATTTTCCAGTCAAATCCCAACGGATTGAGTACGGGTTGTATTGTCTGGCCAATCATTCCGATATAAGAACTCTTTTGGTGTTCCATGTTCTTCAGACGTTCCAGTTCTGCAATAGTATCAGCCTTTTCGGCAGAATCCAGTTCTGCATTCTCTACTTCCGCTATTTGCTTGTCGAATACATCTCCTATTTCTGTGTTACGAGGAAAATATCCCAGGAACCAGATAATAATAGAAGCAACTAAGATGACACCTCCCATTTTGTGAAGATACTGTTTCGCTTTCTCCCACATGTGGATCATAATCGCTTTAGCTGTAGGCATGCGATAGGGAGGAAGCTCCATTACAAACGGAACATCTTCTTCATTGAACAGGAAACGTTTGAACAGCCGGGCCATAATAACAGCCAGGATAATTCCGGTTACATATAGTGCAAGCAACACGAAACTCGCATTATTCGGGAAAAAAGCTCCGGTCAATAAAACATATACCGGCAGACGGGCACTACAACTCATTAACGGGTTAATCAGCATGGTTATCATCCGGCTATTACGGCTTTCGATTGTACGAGACGCCATAATGGCCGGCACATTACAACCGAATCCCATTACCAGCGGTATGAACGATTTTCCATGAAGTCCCATTTTGTGCATGATCTTATCCATGATAAAAGCCGCACGTGCCATATATCCGGAATCTTCCATAAAAGAAATAAACAGATATAATATAAGGATATTAGGCAAGAAAACGATTACACCACCGACTCCGCCAATGATACCGTCTACCAAAAGATCCTTTAAGGGGCCTTCACTCATGTGCGAACGAACGAAATTACCGATCAATCCCACTAAATCTTCAATCCACCCCATCGGATACTCTCCCAAGCGGAATGTTGCTTCGAACATTATCCACATAAATAAGATGAAGATGGGGAAGCCCAGTACTTTATGAGTGACAAACAGGTCGATGATCTGGGTACTGGTGGCTTCTTTTATTTTATTTTGTTCGAACGTTTCCCGTAAGGCTCCGGATATAAATCCATAGCGCGCATTTGTGAATGCCGTTTCGCAGTCTTCGAGTAGTAACTCTTCGATCTGAGTCACATTGCGATCACGTTCCTGAAGGATTATTTCAGCACACGGTAATGTTTTTATGAAACTTTCAATCTCAGGATCACCTTCCAGTAACTTGATGGAGAGGTAACGTTTTGACAGACTCTTTGCGATATTTGCGTTATTCTTGATCGCTTTGCGAACGTTTGTAATACCTTTTTCCAACACCTCTCCATAGTTTATATGGATATGCCGGATTACCGGATCTTCTTCTTCATAGACTTTGATGACTCGCTTAAAGAGATCTTCGATACCGAAACCACTTCTGCTTACCGTAGGTACGATCGGAGTTCCGATCATGCGTGATAAAGAATCGTAATCAAATTTATTGCCTTGCCGCTCCAGTTCATCGTACATATTCAAAGCAATGACAGAGCGGACATCCATATCGATAAGTTGGCAAGTCAGATATAAATTTCTTTCCAGGTTGGATGCATCTATAACGTTGATGACTACATCCGGCTGTTCTTCGCTCAGATGTTTACGAACGTACAGTTCTTCCGGTGTATAAGCTGATAAAGAATAGGTTCCGGGTAAGTCTACGATCCGGAAAGTATAGCCATCCTGTTGGAACGTGCCTTCTTTGGCATCTACCGTAACCCCGCTGTAGTTACCTACATGTTCGTGAGCTCCCGAAGCAAAATTGAATAAAGATGTCTTTCCACAGTTCGGGTTACCTACCAATGCCACATTGATCGTTTTTCCTTTATTGATGGCAATTGCCTGCAAATCTTCTGTGGAAGGGGAAATATAAGAATCGGCAGGACGTTTTTCTATTTCCTGCGAGGCCTGCACTTTGGCATATTCAGCTGCACTGATCACTTCTATCATTGCGGCATCATTACGGCGTAATGAAACATCGTAACCCATTACCCGATAATGAATAGGGTCTTTAAGTGGGGCATTTTGTATAACGTCCACCTCTTTACCTCTGATAAATCCCATCTCGATAATGCGTTTGCGGAAGGCTCCGCGTCCCATTACCTTAACAATAACACCTTTTTCGCCTGTGTGAAGCTCTGATAATCTCATCTTTTTAAAAATCTTGTGCAAAGGTATATTTTAATGTCTGTATAACCAATACCTAGATTTAGGTATTCCGCCCGACAGTGCTTAAGAAGTTCCGTAAGCGTTGTCGGGCTGCCCGACAGTGCCAAAAAAGTTCTGTAAGCGTTGTCGGGAGCCCCGTCAGTGTCAAAAAAGTTCCGTAGGTGTTGTCGGGCTCCCCGACAGTGTCAAAAAAGTCCTGTAAGTGTTGTCGGGCGGTCCGACGTATCGAGTCGGATATTATTCCTGAATGTTTCGTATCTTTGGAGTCTGAAAAAGTAGTAAATCCGGTGATAATATGTTGAACAGGGTGATAATCGGTTTGGGTTCAAATCGGGATAAAGAAAGGAATATTGAATTGGCCGATCAGCTTTTGCGTGATCATTTTGTTTCAATATACTTTTCAGAGGCGGTCTATACCGAACCAATGGATATGCGCGATCCTTCTCTTTTTTTGAATCAGGTGGCTACTGCTTTTACTTCGGAAGAACCGGATCAGTTAATAGATCTATTCAAGCAGATAGAAAAAAAACTGGGGCGTACGCCTGAAGACAAACAGAATGAAAATATCCTTATAGATATCGATTTATTGCAATGGAATGATCGTGTACTGAAACCTCACGATCTTCAACGTCCGTATATTCAATCAGCTCTCCGGGCGTTGCTTGATGCAGAACAAGAAAATGAAAGGAGCGATCAGAAAACCAACTTTGCCTGACAGGCGGATCAGCAGGTTTATACTTTTACATATAATCGAACTGATTATGCTTCGTCTGTCTGAATTATAAAAGCCTTTATCGACTTTCAAAGAGTAGTTGTAAGGACCTATCAATGAACGATAATCACTGATTGGAAGAATCCGTTCCGTCCAGTTTCCGCTTGCTGGATCACAGGTATTATGTTTGTCTTTTAATACCGGTAGTTTATTGGCTTTGATAGCTTTGTCAATATCCGGATAGATGAGCCCACGGGTTTGAAGAGTCCATTTCTCTATTTCATCAGTGGAAAGATGCGGATAGTTCTTTTCGATATATGTTTTCCTTAAGGTATAATAGTTAGGGATTTCAACTGTTCCTGTCTCACTACTATCCATCAATTTATGTAAACGACGTTTTACATACGGATTGAAGGGAGTAGAAGCGGTGGTGAAGATCATTTGTATTTTCCGGTTCAGACCGAAAAGATCTCTGAAGAAAACTTCCAGATCATAAACATGTTCAATCAAATCTGTAGCAATTAATAAATCCGGTTGAACGTTATTTTTATTGCACCAGTCGGCAAGCGTATCTGAATTACCATGTAAGATAATATCCGGCCCAATGCCTGTCTCTTTCTTTAATACCCGGATCGTTTCTACCGATTTAGGATTAAGATCGAGATAAATAACTTTGCCGACTCCGGCTGATTTGGCGAGGATGCTGAGAAATCCGCTTCCTCCTCCGTAATCGACTAAAATAGCATTTTCGGGAGAACAATTAATGATATTGAAGCCTTTTGACAGGCAGGCACTATAGATCTTCATATAATAATCCATCGCCGGCTTCAGATTACTTATATACTGTTTGTTATAGTCGCTGATAGGAAGTTGATCATAGTCGATTTCCTGCAAACGGGTTGATAACGAACGGGCAATATGTGATAAGTTATGCTTTTTCATAGATCATTTTATAAAGTCGTTCCCCTTGTTGATAGTTGGAATAAGTGGGGAACAGAAATTCTTTTCTTTTCTCAATTAACTCCCGAGTCATAGGCTGCTTCATTAAACTGTTGCAGGTCTTTATCATTTCTTCCGGAGTGTTGGCTATATGGCACAAGGGATCCAATCCGCTGCCTGTAACCATTTTCTGGTTTACGATTGTATATCTGCCGCCAAAGAGACTGTTCAGTAATTTAAGCTTTAAGCCTGTGTCCTGGAATGTAATCAGCATGTGGATCTGAGCTTCGTGAGTCAGGTAATCCATACGTTCGTCGGATGGGTTTGCTTCTATTGTGATGTTGGAATAGGGAGCCGCCGCTTCCAGTAGAGTGGAAGGCGGGTTCATTCCGGCGATGATACAAGGACAATCCAGCTTACAGAATACATTCTTTATCAGGAACAAAGCAGCTTGTGAATTCTCCGTTACAGATAATTTTCCATGATACAAAACGAAATCAGACGATCCCGTTTTTACGGATATCTGATCATTGATGTGGAAGCTCGGCATATATTCCACTTTCTTATCAGGGAATATTTTACGCAGATAATCGGTATCGGTAACAGAAACAACAATCATCAGATCCGCATATTTTAAGATTTCCTGATATCGCTCGAAGCGCCAGGCTTCTACCAGAAAGAAATACTTCTTGATCAGATTGGTTTCCGCTTTGGCCAGATGACGGTAATAGTCATGTTCGATATTACTTTCCCTGTATATCTTCATCCGTCCCTGTAATTGCGGGTGGTTTATATAGTAGCAGGAATGTAGCCCGTCAAATAATATAGGATAATCATTCTGCAAAAGATTTTTCAGCAGCTCCGGATCTTTCCTGCTGAATACATTGTATGGCAATAAAGTAACATTCGCCAGCAATCCGGTCTTTCGTTTATAATAGTAGACCTTTTCACATAAAGCTTCCAGTTCTTTGGAGCGGGGACGTTCATATTCAAAACAGTGCAGGATGATCTTTACACCACATCTGTGTAGAGCCAACATTTTATAATAAACATCGATCACTCCGCCATAATTGGCCGGCCAGGGAATATTGAATGCAATTATATTGATATATTTATCCATGAGTTTTTATCTTTTCGAATATATGTATGAATTGTTTTGCCTGCTCTTCGCGCGAAAAACGAAGTAGTTTGCTTTTATCTACCGGCGAAGAGGTATATCCTTTCTCTTTCCATTCTTTATAATAGGATTTCAGGAAACGGCAAACCTCTTTTGTCTTGGTTGCTGCAAGCCCGGCATTGGTATCATGGATAGCCGCTGCCAGATGGCTTTCGTCGCTTCGGACACAAAGTATCGGTTTCTCTACAGCCAGCGATTCAAAGAACTTCGTAGTCATGATTCCTTTAGGACCGGTTCCTTCAGCTCTGTTGGTCAGTAGCAATAGGACAGAACTATTATTTAATATGGATGGGATCTCGGATGCCGGTACGTATCCTCTGAAATCCATATACGATAAGACTCCATATTTTTTAGCTTCTTCAGTGATGATTTTCCGGGAAGCATCATCTACATACCAATAGACCCGGCAATCTTTTTCTGTAAAAAACTTCTCTGCAGATAAGGTTGCCAATGCATCCAGCAACAGGCTGGGATCGCGCATTGCGGTACTGAGTAACCTGCCCGTATAAGTAATGATAAACTGATCGGTTGTTTTTTGTTCTGGATAAAACAATTCTGGATCGAAACCATTGTAGATCAGTTCTACTTTCGGATTATATTGTTTTAAAACATCCACATGCCAGGGGGAAATAGTTGTTACATAACCGGCCTTTCCCAACACCCGGTTTCTGTCACGAAGGCTCTTCCGCTTAAAGATCGAAACAAACAGTTTGTTAAATCCGCAAAACGAAGGTAATGCATGAGAAATAAATTCATCACCTGTATACTGTTCAATAACATCCCTTAAATCAACCACTAGAGGTAGTTTATATTTATCGGCTACCTTTTGTGCAGCCGGTAATGGAAAGGTACGGAAACTGCTACATAATATGAGGTCGAATTTATTCTCTTTAACCAGCTTCCGGGCCGCATTATACATGCGGATGTCTTTATAACCGAAGCAAAGATCAAGTAAAAGCGTACTGATCCACTGGAGTTTCTTTACAACCGGATTCTTTGCCGTATAGTAATTAACATAGGTAACCCGGTCTTTTCCAGCGAGAAAAGTAAAAGTTTTCTCATCGACGGCTTCCGTCAGAATGACCGGTTCCCAGCCGTAATGCTTAAGATACTTACATAAGTACCCCATACGCGGGCCGAAAGCCGGCGGAAAAAGGTCACAGATGATTAGTACTTTCTTCATAGCAAACCAATGATTTTATCTGAAGCATTGCCGGTTCCGTATTCCGGGATTTCTATCCGGGCAGGTTCGTTTTCCAAGCAATGCAGAATATCCTGTTTTTTATATCCGGCGATCTGGTTCCATCCGGCTTCGACAGTTTCCACCCATTCTGTTTCATCCCGTAGAGTGATACAGGGAGTATGATGGAAATAAGCTTCTTTCTGTACACCGCCTGAGTCTGTCAGGATTGTGGCGGCATGTTTCTCCAGCATCACCATATCTAAAAAGCTGATCGGTGGGATGATGCGGATACTTTCCTGCTTTTCCAGTGGGGAAAGCATTTTATATTTTTCCAGGCAATTCCGTGTACGGGGATGCAAGGGTAGGACAGTCGGAAAAGACGGAGACGAAATATCTGTCAATGCGTCGATTATTTCGGATATGCGTTCCCTGTTATCTGTATTTTCTGCCCGATGAACGGTACAAAGCCTGAATTGTTTACTGTTAAGATGTTGTAGGGATAGTACCTGTGATGATTTATCAGCCAGCTTACCGAACAACAGGGCTGCATCATACATCACGTCACCGACATGATGCACGCCTTGCTTTATATTTTCATTTGCCAGATGCTTAACGGCCGCAAAAGTCGGACAGCAAAGCAAAGTTGCCATATGATCCGTTAAAATTCGGTTGATCTCTTCCGGCATCTGTTTGTTGAAACTGCGTAAACCCGCTTCAACATGAATGACAGGTATATGAAGTTTAGATGCAGCCAACGCTCCGGCCAATGTAGAATTGGTATCACCATATACCAGCACATAGTCCGGAAGTGTATCGAGTAATATCTTTTCGATCTCAATAAGCATGCGGCCGGTCATTTCCCCATGTGTCCCGTTTCCACATTGCAGCTGCCAGGACGGTTGAGGAATACCCATGCTATTGAAAAAGATGTCGCTCATATTGGCATCGTAATGCTGTCCTGTGTGAAGAAGAAGCTCTTCAATAGGAGAAGTGTTATTTTTATTATGTTCCAGAATCGCCCGGCTTACCATAGCCGCCTTTACGAATTGAGGCCTGGCACCGACAATAGTAACAATTTTCATTTTCTTGCGAGTTCGTTTAATAAATGGCTGTAAAGCTTTCTTAAATAACTATCTGTGTTTTCCTGTGCACTGGTATTATGCCACAGAAGGGTTAACTCTCCACCGGCATTTTTCACCTGCTCGACTAAATTCATACTGTAGGTGAAAGCTTCATCCTGATTTAATCCCATATATTTTTTTTCTTCCAAAGAGCATTCCATCAATGTCAACGGATGGAGCCAGATAGAAGACAAGCGGCGGTTGACGGGGTTGATCCATCGTACCGGATAACTGGTTCCTAACCTGAAACCGGCTATATCTGCGTATCCCATTGTAAAATCGTCTGTAATTCCAGCCGCTTCCAGTTGCGTCATATCCTCCGGTTCACGGCTGGCCAGGAAATGATGCCGGTTGCAGCGTATGCTCTTACCCGCATTTTCTTCCAGTATTGTTTTCTCTTTCCTGATAAGGGTGGGAGTGATGCCCGCCTGATAACTACTGTGTAACCCTATGGTCATGCCATTGGATAGAACCGTTTGTATCAGTTGACATATATCCTTGTTGCGTAAGCTGTAATGGGGCTTATCCTGTTTGCATTTACCTCCGCTACGGACGAAAAGGATAGATTTGCATATCTCTTTCCCCACCTGATCCTGAAGCATTTTATTCTGCTGGAACATCCAGGGGAATGTGTAATACGGATCGTTTTCAACCGGGCCGCATTTTCCCCGGATGGATTTACTTAACCCTCTTCCGTCTTTGAGGGAGCGGATGAAACCTTTCCAGGAACGGTAAAGAGTTGGAGCATCCAGATCGTGGGTCAGATAAATATGTTGTAACTGTTTTTTGATGTCAGGCACCCGAAGCCCGTACCGTTGTAACCAACTGCGTAGTAAAAGCCTGTATTCGTCGACGATTGGCCGGTGAAGAAATCCTGCCCGGTAAGGCAATGATTGTTTTCCGGGAAAACGCCCGTGCTCATCCCGTTCGTTCCGTTGGATAATTTCTTCGTAACGGGTAATGAGAAAGTATGTGCTTGCAACGATGTCAGCGTGAATGACCATCGTATCGCCTACTTGCTCTATTTGAGGAGTCCCGAACAGGAGAGGAGTCCCTTCTATTTCTTGTAACGGCAGTGCAGGTAGGGAAGCCGGCGTTCCGTATATATGATTGTTGAAGAAGCCGGACGGAACGATCACTATACTGTAGCGGTCATACAATTTCCTGTTTGCCGTGTATCCGATAGCGGCAATCACCCTCCCGGAGATATCTTCCCCCAAAAGGAAACGTATTATATAATGTAAAGTGCGATCGTTCATTTCCATTTCGTTAACTTCAGCCAGGCTTTATATAATAAACTCAGATTTCCTTTGGTTATTGTGAAGAAAGGGGTTTGAATTGCCCCGAATTCACGAAAAAAGCGTTCAACACCAGGAATCATCGAGCCTTCGAAGTCGAATAGGTCTGTATATTGGGCGGTGAAGCGGATGCCTTCCCATAAAATAAGGCTATGTGCACCCGATGCCCGTAATTCGGGGTCACCTCCTCCGGCCAGGTAATAAGCGGAACTTTCCTGCCAGGCGATAAAAGCCACGGCGTGCAGATTTCCTTTATCATCATAAGCTCCCCAAAGATCCCCCTGGTTGCGTTGCCGGCAGATGGCTATGATATTCTTCAGTACCTCAAGCTCTTTAGGAGCCGGTAATTGCTGGCGTTTAAATGTCAGAGCCTGAACTCTCAGGAAGTCATCGACAGGAATGCCTTTCTTTACAGTGATGTTATACTTCTCTTTTGCTTTTGTGATGTTCCGGCGGATATTGGAACTCATATTTTCCCATACAACTTGCTCGTCTTTGATATTCTTCAGCAGGTAAGTATAGCGGGTTGTCTGTTTATATCCTTCCCAGTAAAACGGTAACCAATCTGTTATCCGGTAATTGAAATGTTGCAGGAAATGAGGATATTTTTTCAGAGCGTCTGTAAACTCCTTGCAGATAGCCTGGTGTCTTCCCAACGTCCGGGTATATTTGGCATCCTGAGCTTCCGGGGCAAACCACGGGCCCATCGTCTGGGTGAAAGGGGGCATTGAAATAATCCCCCGGTGCGGAATATAGATTGGAAATGAGGCCTGTATTTTCTCTTTTTCTTCAACCAGCAAGACATCCCATAAGGTTTCGCCGCAAGCAGCATCCAACCACCAATCCCTCGAAAACAGAGGCAGGCTTGTTTCCTTGCTACAAAGTTGGCGATATTTGTCTTTGTCAGTCATATTATAAGGTTAGAAAATAGTAAATCCCCGATATCTATGGTTTATATGAAGTGTGACGAAGACCGGGAAAAGGTCTTCGTCACACGTTACATACTACATATAATTATATGTAAGAATATTATGCTTTTAAAGCTTCAAATATCAGACCCGACAGCTCTTCTGCCAATTCCGGGTTGTCATTAATCAGCTGTTTGGCAGCATCACGTCCTTGTCCCAGCTTTGTCTCATTGTAGCTGTACCATGAACCGCTTTTCTTGATGATGTTCAGTTCTGCTCCCAGGTCGACGATTTCACCCGCTTTAGAGATACCTTCGCCAAACATGATGTCGAACTCAGCCTTGCGGAAAGGAGGTGCCACTTTATTCTTTACCACCTTCACACGAACTTGGTTACCTTTCATTTCGTCTCCGTCTTTCAACGTTCCGATCTTACGGATATCCAAACGTACGGAAGCGTAGAACTTCAGCGCGTTACCACCGGTAGTCGTTTCCGGGTTTCCGAACATAACACCGATCTTATCACGTAACTGGTTGATAAAGATACAAGTCGTGTTCGTCTTATTGATCGTTCCGGTCAGTTTACGCAACGCCTGAGACATCAAACGAGCTTGCAGACCCATCTTGCTGTCACCCATATCGCCTTCAATTTCAGCTTTCGGTGTTAGGGCAGCAACAGAGTCGATCACGATAATGTCTACCGCAGAAGAACGGATCAGCTGTTCCGCAATTTCCAACGCCTGCTCACCGTTATCCGGTTGAGAGATCCAGAGGTTTTCTACATCCACACCTAACTTTTCAGCATAGAAGCGGTCGAAAGCATGTTCCGCATCGATAAAAGCGGCGATACCGCCTTTTTTCTGTGCTTCGGCGATTGCATGGATTGCCAGCGTCGTCTTACCGGATGATTCCGGCCCGTATATTTCAATTACACGTCCTTTTGGATAACCGCCAACGCCTAATGCAGCATTCAAGGCGATAGATCCGGTAGGAATTACTTCAATGTTCTCAATGCTTTCATCGCCCAACTTCATGATAGAACCTTTTCCGTAGTTCTTTTCAATCTTATCCATTGCGGCGCGAAGCGCTTTCAACTTGTCGGCATTTACTGCCGGCTTACCGTCTGCTGCTTTTGCGTCCGGTGTTTTTCCTTCTTCAAATAAATTTTCTTCTTTTGCCATCCCTTTTATGAATTAAGGATTTGATTTGCATGGTCTTTAGTTTTCACCTCTTTCGGACCGATTATCTTCTCGATGATTCCGTCTTCGTTGATAATAAAGGTGGTGCGGAGCGTCCCCATGTATGAACGTCCGTACAATTTCTTTTCGGCCCATACGCCAAATGCTTGTTGCAGGGCTGTGTCCGTGTCAGCGATCAGGTTGAAAGGCAGTTCCTGCTTGGCAATGAATCCCTGATGGGATTTTGCGCTGTCTTTACTCACCCCGACCACTTCGTAACCGGCTGCCTGTAATTCCTTGTAGCCGTCACGCAGGCTGCAAGCTTCCGCTGTACAGCCGCTGGTATTGTCTTTGGGATAGAAGTAAAGTGCTAACTTCTTACCTTTAAAATCGCTGAGTTTTATTTCATTTCCGTTCTGATCGAGCCCCAATACTTCGGGCGCTTTGTCTCCTACTTGTAATGCCATATTATAGTTCCAGGTCTACGTTAAACATTTCATGCCAGGGCAGACCCTGTTCGTTCAGTTCTTTCATGAATGGATCGGGATTAAATTCCTCCACATTCCATACACCCGGTTTCTTCCATACGCCTTGCATAAACAGCTTGGCGCCGATCATGGCCGGAACACCGGTCGTATAACTTACGCCCTGTGCACCTGTTTCCTTGTAAGCGGCTTCATGACTACAGTTATTATATACGTAGTAAGTTTGTTCCTTGCCATCCTTGATTCCGCGGATACGGCAACCGATGGAAGTCTCGCCCGTATAGTTTTCTCCCAGGTCACCTGGGTTTGGCAATACGGCTTTGAGGAACTGGATAGGAACGATCTCCTGGCCGTTGTACATTATCGGGTCGATACGCGACATACCGATATTCTGTATCACACGCAGGTGAGTCAGATATTCCTGTCCGAAAGTCATCCAGAAACGGGCACGTTTGATGGTCGGGAAGTTCTTTGTCAGGCTTTCCAGTTCTTCGTGATACATCAGGTATGATTCGCGTGGGCCTACGTTCGGGTAATTGATCGGCTGATGAACTGTCAGCGGATCTGTCTCCAACCATTTACCGTCTTCATAATATTTACCACGTTGAGTAATCTCGCGGATATTGATTTCCGGATTGAAGTTCGTTGCGAATGCCTTGTGGTGATCTCCTGCGTTGCAGTCTACGATATCCAGATATTGAATTTCATCGAAATGGTGTTTCGCTGCATAAGCTGTATATACACCCGTTACACCCGGATCAAATCCGCAACCCAGGATAGCTGTCAGGCCGGCCTTTTCGAAACGGTCTTTATAAGCCCACTGCCAGCTATATTCATATTTAGCTTCGTCCAGCGGTTCGTAGTTGGCAGTGTCGAGATAACTCACACCGTAAGCCAGACAGGCGTCCATGATGGAGAGGTCCTGATAAGGTAAAGCCAGGTTGATAACCAACTCGGGCTTGAAGTCATTAAACAATGCAACGAGTTCGTCTACATTATCTGCATTGACCTGTGCTGTCTTTATTTTTACATTCTTAATATCAGCAGCGATCTGGTCGCACTTGCTTTTCGTGCGGCTTGCCAGCATGATATCGGTAAAAACATCGGCATTCATCGCGATCTTTTTAACAGCAACGGTACTTACGCCCCCGGCACCAATAACTAATACTCTTCCCATTTACAAATAGAATTAATCTTGTTAATATACAGTTTACAAGGTTTTAAACCAAAGGACAAATATACGATTTATCTTTGGAATAAATTATATCAGTAGCGTAAAAACAATTGTCTGCCCCGAAGGTAGCGGACAACTAGCTGTCAACTCCTTACAAACTAATATTTTCCTCTCTTATTATTAGTTCAAAAGATTGCTATAAGTTTTCTTTTTGGCATGCTGGAAATTAATTTTGAGCATGCATGAATTTAATTTTGAGCTAGCCCGAAATTGATTTTGAGCAAGCTCAAAAGAATAAAAATAAAGGAGGAAAATAATAAAAGGTAAGGATAGAAAAGTTAAGATATTACTGCTTCTTTGTTAGTTCCTGCCGGACTTGTTCCCTCTGCTATGTTCTTATCTGATGCAGCGTTTGTAAATGAAACGGCATCTTACCTTGTATAATAGATCATGCCAGGATAAATATTAAAGTTAAAGTATATATAAATGCTTGATCCTTATTGGGAACGTGTTATATTTGTATGTAGAATGCATTATTTTTATAGTTATTAAGATTGTGCATTTAAACCCTGGCGATGGAAATAGCGTCTAAACAGTAGAATAAATATATTAATGTAGAGGAGAAACGAATATGAAACCCATGAAATTAACATCTTTAGTGGTGATGCTTCTGGTAGCCTTCAGTGCTGCTGCCCAGGAGGAGTTCTTTGATGATGTGTATTTCTCTTCCAGTAAAGACAAAAAGAAAGAAAAAAAAGAAGAGAAGGTTATACAGCCCAAACAACAGGAAGAAACGAAGTCGTCATCAGGTATAGTATTGGCGTCGGCTTCCGATTCCAATAGTTCCGCATACGACACAAATCGTGATGTAGACGAATATAATCGCAGATATACATCTGTGAATGTAGAAGAACCGTATGATGATGATATGGATGAAGAAGACGGCACTTATATCGAGGAACTGCCTGATAATGATCAGAAGGTTACAAAAAAGAAAGAGCGCCGTTCCGATTCGGAATATACCGAACGTATTGTTCGTTATCATTCACCGAGTAAGATCACGATTGCCGGAGCAGATCAGGTGGATTTGTATCTGAGTGACGGATATTACAGCTATGGTTATGATACGGATTACTCCGACGGCAATGCCAATGTGAATGTCAATATCAACATGGGCAATAGCTGGGGAGGCTGGTATTCTCCGTGGTATAATAATTGGTATGACCCCTGGTATAGTTACAGTCCTTGGTGGACTTACTCGTCCTGGTATGGTCCCCGTTGGGGATTCGGCTGGGGATGGGGTGGCTTCTATGCCGGTTGGAGTAGTCCTTGGTACGGCCCGTCATGGGGTTGGGGATATTATAGCCCGGGATACTGGGGCGGTTATTATGGTGGCTATTACGGACACCATCACCATCATTATTATAGCCCGTACAACTATTCATCACGCGGACGTTCGACATCCAGCCGTTATACAACCGGAAGAAATTCTTCCAGTCGCTATAACTCGACTTCATCCGGACGTGCAGTATCCAATAGGTCGTCAAGCCGTGCATCTTCTTTAAGAAGTGAAAGCAACCGCACGAGCAGTTCAAGAGGATTGAGTTCTGACCGTTATTCAACTCGTTCATCATCATCCACAAGAGGTGAAGGAACAAGCAGCAGCATCCGTTCAAGCAGAGGTACTTCTTCCAGCCGGGTACAATCGGAAGGAACAGTTCGCACACGTCCTGCTACCCGTCGAAGCGACTATAGTAGTGGTTCATCTACACGCTCTTCTTCCGGTATTCAGGCAAGTCCGTCTACAAGAAGTAGCAGTACACGTTCAAGTTACAGCAACTCCGCACCTTCAAGAAGTCAGAGTACATATTCTGCTCCGTCAAGAAGTAGCAGCAGTAGCCGTAGCAGTGGATCGTTCAGTAGCGGAGGTAGCAGTAGTAGCCGTTCAAGTGGCGGTGGCGGCGGTCGTTCAGGTGGACGCAGATAATGAGAGAGATAATATAATTATAGTATAAGGGCCTGTATCCGTACATGTGCCCTTATATATTTAAGGTATTAGAAATAACAGAAACGATGAAAAGAATAACGTGCTTATTTATATCGGCATTTTTTCTGGCCGGTGGTGTCGCATATGCACAAGGTGAAATGGATGCATACAAAATGTCTCAGACCGATTTGAACGGTACTGCCCGCTATCTGGGTATGAGTGGGGCTTTCGGTGCATTAGGTGGGGATATATCGTCTATGTCTACTAACCCTGCAGGGTTGGGGATATATCGTAGTTCGGAAGTCGTAACTACGATAAGTCTTTCGTCAATAAAGGCCAACACGAACTGGAACGGTTCGAAAGCGGATGAGAGCAAGACAAGGTTTAACTTTGACAATATTGCTTATGTAGGTTATTTCCCGACTGGAAATGATGAAGGTATCGTAGGATGGAATCTGGGTGTCTCTTATAATCGCGTAAAGAATTTTAACCGTACTTATCGGATGAATGGGGCACAGGCTTATTCGTTGGCTGATTATATGGCTGATTTGTCTTATGGTATTGCTGAAAAGGATTTACAACTTGTAGAGGGTGGTTATGATCCATATTTTGATTCGGATATCCCCTGGCTATCGACTTTAGGATATGAAGCTGGCTTTTTTGAACCTTATCAAAAAGGAGGAAAAGAATATCATTCTTCTTTTGGAAAGCAGGGAGCTAACGGTTGGGAGGCTTATAGTCCACAGAATGTGGATTTACAAGTGAATGAAAAAGGGTCGATCGGACAGTACAACTTTTCATTTGCAACGAATATCTCTGATCGCTTCTTTTTAGGAGCAACAGTTGCTATTACCGATATGGATTATAGTCTGTCTACGAAATATACCGAAGACTTTAGTACAACAACTTATGCATGGTTGGATAACGGGCTCACTACATCAGGTACCGGTTATGCTTTTAATTTGGGGGCTATTGTTCGTCCGACTGATTTCTTGCGCGTGGGAGTTGCTTACAATTCTCCGACATGGTATAAACTGACCGACTATTTTCATGGTTCAGCTGAAACGATTATAAATGATCAAACCTGGGGCGGTGTTCACAATACTCCAGATTACCAGTCCGGTAGTTACCATATGCGTACACCGGATCGTTGGATTTTCAGTGCAGCCGGTGTTGGTAAAAACTTTTTGGTAAGTGTCGATTATGAATTGACTAATTACAAGAGAATGAATCTGAACGATTTGGACGGAAAGGATATGCCGCAGCAGAAAGATATAAAAAATGACTTTGGTATGTCTGGTACATTGAAGGTTGGTGCAGAAGTGAAAATAACTCCTCAATTCTCAGTGCGTGCTGGGACCATGTGGAGAACTTCCCCTATGAAACAGCATGTGAAAGATGGTAGAAGTACGATAAATCCGGAGACAGGTGAATATTTTGTAGATGCTATAGGTGTAGTAGGAACCATTCCTAACTATACTGTAGATAAGGGAACAAACTCTTATTCTATCGGTTTGGGGTATCGTTTCACTCCGAGTTTTTATGCAGATCTAGCATGTGTTTATCGTGAGTATAAAGAAGATGCCTATGCTTTTCCGAGTACATTTAATGCAAAAGACGGTTCGACTTTTGTTAAATCCGATCCTGCTTCATTAAAGACAAAGACAACCCAGGTTGCTTTAACTTTGGGGTATAAGTTCTGAAAGGGGGAATATTTTGGCATAAAAGCCTAAGCTGGATTTTGTTGATTATTATTATTTATTTGTCTGATTTTTAAAGTTTAAAAGAGGGTGAAAAATTAAAAAGACACCTCCCTGAAAATAGAAAGGGGAAGTGTCTTTTTCTTTTAAATTTTATTTGTTATTTCTTTAAAGGCATTACAGCAACTAAGCAAGTTCCTGTATCATGATAACTGAATCCTTCAAATAAAGTGAATGGTTCGGATATTAAAGGTGTTACTGTTGACCAAAATTCATTTTCTTGACTGGAGGTAAAATTGTAGTAAGTGTGTCTTTGGGTGAAAGTAATTTTATTAGCGTAAATTTTTTCATGAAAATAGACCATAAACTCTCCTAATTCATCTGAATTATTTGTTGTCTTTGTTGAAAATGTGTTTTTAACAACATGTGTATTAGTTTGACCCGTAGTATTAGTTACTTTGTGTTTACCATCACCTTGTTCGGTTGATGTTTTATATTCGCTAGTGAAAGTAGTTGATACTTCGTCTGTATTTGTTATTTCTGTTCCATCATCATACTCTGTGATCGTTATTTTGTAGGATTCTCCATATAGGTTTCCATCCCAAGAAAATAATTCTAATGGATTATCAAAACGATATGTATATGTACCATTATATACTCCATCTCTTGCTATGTATAAATCTTCTATTGGGATGTTTGTAACTTTTCTTATGGTTAAACTTCCGCCATCTTTTTGGTTTAATAAGATGTCTATGTAAATTTCTAAATTACCATCACTCCAATCTCCCCGAGGGTCAAATTTGTCAGCAATTTGTTCGTAGGAGTTTATGTCATTCATTTTTATATGTGTTAAATATTCTGCATAATTAAAATCGTAATCACCTTCAAGAATGCCTTTGTTGGGATTGATGTTGTAGTAAATGTAATTTCTTTGTTTTTCGATGTTGTTGAAAAAAGCATAAAGATTTTTATCGTTCCTTGGTAAAAACATTGGTGTATAGGTGTTTGGTTTATTACTAATAATATCTCTTCCTTTTGTTTGAATATTTAAATTATTATATTCTTTATCTATAAAATATGCAAAAATGCCATTTTCATTACTAATCCCTATTAGCTGTGATTTGGTTGATATAGGTTTTTGTTTACTTAGTCTTTCATTTGATTTTACAACAATTGTTATATTATTGGGCTTTATAAACCTCTCGATATTACTTACATTTCCCAGGTCATCAATTTGTTCTAAATATTTATTATCGGGAGCTAGGGTTGAACTTTTATAGACGACCAATGGTTTTTGGTGAATATCCCATACCTTAGCATTAATAGAAGAATTTATGTATGGTATCGAAATTGTTAATGTAGGATCATTATTAGTTAAGCTGTCTAAATAATGACTGTTTGTACAGTATTGTGCTAAAGCATCTTTAAATGTAAGACTGTTATTTATCTTTTTATTTTTTATCAAATGATAGATTACATCATAGTCTTTGTCTACTTTTTTTAGCGACTCTTCTTTTATAAACTGTTTTATTTCATCATTATTAATAGCTTTAGCAAGAATAGTTGCGAAAGTTTTATTGGTATTATTATTCTGAAATTCATTAAGAGGGATTTTAGAATAATCATTAGGTATATTAGGCAACTCATTTGTACATTCTGTTAAATATAATAATGTACATAGACTCAAAAAAAATAATTTTGTGAATTTCATAACTTTAATATTAATACAGGTTAAATAACGAAAGCCTCAAAATGTTTTTGCTAGGCTTTAAATACAGCTATAATTGATGGGAACTTTTACAAAGGAGGATTTTGAAAAGTCTGAAGTCAATTGTTTTGAGAGGAAAACCTGATAAATGAGGTCTTTATGTCATTTCAAATTTTATTAAACAAATATAATGATATAAATTTAATAAACAAACAAAATGATGTAAAATGTTTTATAAAATGCTTCTGGGGTGATCTTTCGTTTGAAAAACTCTAGTTTTGTATATAAAATAGCATAAATATATATTTGTTAAAAAATGTCTTTTTGCTTTTGAAAACAAAATGTGTCTAACATTTAAAACTTTATTGCCTATAGCATAAACATTACTCAAGAAATTATAAAATAAAAAAGTAATAAAAACTTTAAATCGATGACAGATGAGAATTTGGTTGTTCTTTATGTATAGAGTAATAATGCCACTTTTGATGTTTTATTAAATTGTCATAATAGTATTTTCATTCCTATAGTCCGAAATTAAAAATTGACTAATTACAAGAGAATGAATCTGAACGATTTGGATGGAAACGATATGCAGAGTACAGATGATATAAAGAAGGACTTTGGTATGTCTGGCACATTAAAAGTCGGTGCCGAGGTGAAGATCACTCCTCAGTTCTCTGTACGTGCCGGAACTTTATGGAGAACATCTCCGATGAAACAGCATGTGAAAGATGGAATTTCTCCACAGAAAGCTGATGGAACTTATTATGCCGATGCGGTAGGTATTGTTGGTACTATACCTAATTATACTGTAGATAAAGGCACTAATTCTTATTCTATTGGTCTGGGATACCGTTTTACTCCGAGTTTCTATGCTGATCTAGCATGTGTATATCGTGAATATAAGGAAGATGCTTATGCATTCCCAAGTACATTCCGGGAAAATGGAGAAGTATTTGTTAAATCCGATCCCGCTTCACTTAAGACAAAGACAACCCAGGTTGCTTTAACTTTGGGTTATAAGTTCTGAAAATATAGTTTGTTAGCAAATGTCCCCTGTTTGTACATAAAACGTACAGGCAGGGGACATTTTTGTATAAAAATAACAGAAATGTTTGCCTGTTTAAAATACTTTTTGTTCTTTTGCTTTCGAAAACGAAATTGTCTAACATTTAAAACCTCATTGCCTATAGCATAAACATTACTCAAGAAACTATAAAATACAGAAGTAATGAAGACTTTAAAATCGATGACAGACGAAGATCTGGTTGTCCTTTATGCACAGGGTAATAATACCGCCTTTGATGTGTTGTTGAACCGTCATAAGAGCAGTATCCATTCCTATATTTACTTTATAGTCCGCAATAAAGAGTTAACGGAAGATATCTTCCAGGAAACTTTTGTGAAAGTGATTATGACTATTAAACAAGGCCGTTATACAGAAAACGGTAAGTTTAAAGCATGGATCACCCGTATTGCACACAATCTGATCATTGATAACTTCCGTCAGGAACGTAGTGAAAATACTGTATCCAACGATGAAGTGGAAGTGGATCTGTTCAATAATATCAAGCTTTGTGATGGAACGATTGAAGACAATATCGTGCGTCATCAGGTGCTGTCGGATGTGAAGAAGTTGGTGAAGCATCTTCCAGACAGTCAGCGCGAAGTGTTGGAAATGCGTTACTATCAGGATCTGAGCTTTAAAGAAATCGCAGATATTACAGGTGTCAGCATTAATACAGCATTAGGACGTATGCGTTACGCTATCCTGAATATGCGTCGTATGGCTGACGAGAATCATATAGAGTTGTCTTTGGCATGATCGGTTCGCAGAGCGAGCCAATTATAAAAATATTCTGTCATTTATGCAATAAGTAGAAATTGTCCTCGTTTTATTATCAAACGAATAAAAAAAGGGGATGCCTATGAAGAGATTTTCTACTCAATGTATGGATGGATTGAAGGATAAAACAAAGAAAAACCGGAACGAGAAGAAAAGTGCACCAAGCCGACAAACGCTTGATTTCTTATCTCAATTTGCAAGGAGTTACCATGCTGAACCTGCTTTGCAACCGGAATTTTGTGGTTATGTGATGAACTAAGAAATTGAAGGAAAGAGGACACTTGTCATAGTGTTCTCTTTCTTTTTTTGTACCTTTGCGCAAAAGACTTGAAATTATGAAACATAAGATTGCTCCTTCTTTGCTGGCTGCCGATTTCCTGAACCTGCAAAAAGAGGTGGAAATGATAAATAATAGTGAGGCAGACTGGTTGCATATGGATATTATGGACGGAGTATTCGTTCCTAATATCTCTTTCGGTTTTCCGGTTCTCGACGCAGTAAAGCCCATTCTGAAGAAGCCGATGGATGTGCATCTGATGATTGTCGAGCCTCAGAAGTTTGTAAAAGAAGTGGCTGCTGCCGGTGCTTATATGATGAATGTTCATTATGAGGCCTGTACGCATTTGCATCGTACGATCGGTGCAATCAAAGAGGCTGGAATGAAAGCGGCTGTTACATTAAATCCGCATACTCCGATCAGTTTGCTGGAAGATATAATACAGGACCTGGATATGGTGTTACTCATGTCTGTTAATCCGGGTTTCGGAGGGCAGCGTTTTATTGAGCATTCGGTAAATAAAACGGCTCGTTTGAAAGAAATGATCCGGGAAAAAGGACTGGATACTCTAATTGAAGTGGATGGAGGTGTGAATCTGGATACTGGAAAACGCCTGGTAGATGCCGGGGCAGATGTGCTGGTGGCCGGAAGTTTTGTTTTCAGTTCTCCTGATCCGATACGAACAATAAAAGAGCTGAAAGAGATGTAAGAGTATATAGATTACCAACCAAAACCGACCTTTGTATGATAATAAAAGAAATACAAAAGCGGCCTTTTATCAGGCCGCTTTTCATCTGGATAACCGGGATCTTACTGCAGGCTTACTTCGATTGCCGCATAGTGTCATTGTTTCTGATACTATTCCCCTTATTGATCATCCTGTTTTCTTATATAGCTGTAATCTCCGGGACGGAAAAGTCTCATTGTAATTATGAGCTTCGTTGGCAGTGGGGAGCTGTATTTCTATTGTTGTTATTGTCTTTCTCCATTCAACGGACGGCTTACTGGCAGGAGAGGGACGAACGACCCGTTTTCTCGTTGGTATCTGAACTGGCAGAAAGAGGGCAGGAGCGTTTATTGAAACCTTTCGACACTTTGCACTTGTCGGAAGAAGAAAAATCTGTATTGGCAACGATCACGTTGGGCCACCGGAAAGGGATGGATCAGGAAGTAAAAAGAAGTTTTTCGGTAACGGGAGTTGCTCATTTGTTAGCAGTAAGCGGTTTTCATGTGGCTATTGTTTGCGGTTTCCTTTCCTTATTCTTATCCTTCTTGCCCAAGACTGCTCTTTATAAATGGTTGAAGTATCTGTTGACGATCGGTTTACTTTGGTGCTTTGTTGTCATTACCGGATTTGCAGCCTCTGCTATCCGTGCCGGGTTGATGCTGACGTTGTATCTGACAGGTAGAACATTACGGCGAAGAACGGACGGGTATAATACACTGGCTGCTTCTGCATTTTGTATGCTGGTGTTTGATCCTTTTTATTTATTTGATATCGGTTTTCAGTTAAGCTATCTGGCGGTGTTGTCTATTTTGTATTTGCAACCTCGGCTCCAAGGTTTGATCGAGGTTCGTAACCCTTTGGTTGCTGCTCCCTGGAGTTGGATAACTGTTACACTGGCTGCACAAGCGGGTACGGCATTACTTTGTTTATACTATTTCAGGCAATTCTCCCTGGTCTTTTTGTGTACAAATCTGCCTTTGACCTTTCTGGCGACCTTTCTGATACCAGCCGGACTGATCTGGGTTTTATTACCTGTAAATTTTCCCGGTTATGAATATCTTCAACTGTTTGTAGAGAAGACGACACATGCTTTGTTACAAATTGTTGAGGCTTTTAGCAGGGTGCCGGGAGCAACCTTTTCTTTTCAAATTGACTTGTTGCTGACTATTCTAGGTTATGGGATTGCTCTCTTTTTTCTGTTGTTCCTGCAAACCCGGCGTCCCCGATTCTTATTCGTCTCCTTACTTCTATTGTTATTTCTATTGTTTGATTTGCTTATTGAACGTTTTTTTACAGTGTAGAACGTAAAAAAAGTAGTACCTTTGTCCATGTAAACAATAGAAAATATGATTACAAAAATCATTCACGAAGAGAAAATTCAGAAAGCCAAGAAATACGTAGAGAAAGGCGAAAGTTTTGTTATCGTTACCCATGTTACTCCCGACGGCGATGCCCTCGGTTCGTCTTTGGGATTGTATCATTTCCTTACTGCTTATGGTAAAGATAACGTAACAGTTATTGTCCCCAATGAATTCCCCTTATTTTATAAATGGATGCCGGGAGCAAAAGATATTGTGATACATGAAAAGTATCCCGAGTTTGCAGAGCAATTGATCCATGATGCGGATGTTATTTTTTGTCTGGACTTTAATGAACCTAAGCGTATAGAGAAACTGGCTCCGGCTGTTGTTGCTGCAGAAGGTCGTAAGGTCTTGATCGATCATCATCTGAATCCCGCAGATTTTTGCCGGGTGATGATGTCGTATCCCGAAATGTCGTCTACCAGTGAGATGATTTTCCGTTTTATCTGCCGTATGGGCATGTTCGACTTGCTTAATAAAGAAGCAGCCGTTTGTATTTATACCGGAATGATGACGGATACAGGTTCTTTTACTTATAATTCGAATAAGCCGGAAATTTATACGATCATCGGTGAACTGATAAAGAAGGGAATAGATAAGGATTTGATTTATCGCAAAGTCTTCCAGGTGTATTCCGAATCACGTCTTCGTATGCAGGGATATGTCTTGTATGAAAAGATGAAGATCTATCCGGAGAAACATGCTGCATTGATTACTCTTTCGCAAGGAGAATTAGATCGGTTTAATTATGTAACCGGTGATACGGAAGGTTTTGTAAATATGCCGTTGAGTATACAAGGTGTATCATTTAGTGTCTTTATCCGTGAAGATAAAGATTATATAAAGATTTCTTTGCGTTCTGTTGGTGATTTCCCATGCAATCTGTTTGCCAGCCAGTATTTTAACGGGGGGGGGCATAAAAATGCTTCCGGTGGAGAATTTCATGGCTCTCTGGAAGAAGCTGTAGCTGTCTTTGAGAAAGGATTAAAAGAATTTAATCCTAATAAAACAGAAGAAATAGAGAAACTTGCCTGAGATATGGCGGATATTATTTACATTTGTCGCTCATTTATACATTAAAGAATAACAGATGAAGAGAGGTTTTTATATCCTGATGATTATGTGTGTAGCTCTGGTAGTAGTTTCATGCGACAAAACGAAGTCGTATACAGAGTACTTGAAGGCTGAGAGGAAAGCTATTGATCGATTGATCGATAATGAAGGAATAAGGGTTCTTAAAAATTATCCGTCAGATGGTGTTTTTAAGGAAAACGAATTTGTGAAGTTGGATAATGATGTGTATCTGAATGTAATAGACTCAGGTAATGGTAATCGGGCTATATTAGGAACAACCAAAGTTCTTTGCCGTTTTATAGCAAATGACATCATGGAGGCAGATACTGCACAACTGATGGTTGATAATTTATCTTCCAAGTATAATAATAGATGGGGATTTCCTACCGAATTTATTTTCGGATATAATGTCTATTCCGGAGAACCCAGAAGTTATGATCCGGATATATTCGTAGGTGAAGGGCTGGCTGCTGCCTTATATCATGTAGGAGAAGGGGCTGAAGTTAAATTAATTGTCCCGTTCAAACGAATGGGTAGTTATTTTCAAAGTAAATATACTCCGGTCTATTTTAGTAAAGTAAAATATACATTTGAACAATAATCGAACTTACGTATGACTTTAATTAAATCTATTTCCGGTATCCGCGGTACAATCGGTGGAGCACCGGAAGACGGATTGAATCCGTTAGCCATTGTGAAGTTTGTAGCAGCTTATGCTACCTTCATTAGAAAAAGCACAAAAGCAACATCCAACAAAATCGTAGTAGGACGTGATGCACGTATCTCTGGCCCGATGGTAAAACAGGTGGTTTTAGGTACTCTTACAGGAATGGGCTTTGATGTTGTAGACATCGATCTGGCAACGACCCCCACTACCGAATTGGCTGTTGCTATGGAAGGTGCCTGTGGTGGTATTATTTTAACTGCCAGTCATAATCCGAAACAATGGAATGCTTTGAAGCTGTTGAATGAAAAGGGTGAATTCCTGAATGCGGCTGAAGGTGCTGAAGTTTTGGAAATTGCTGCTTCTGAAAGCTTTGAGTTTGCAGATGTCGATCATTTAGGTAAAGTGATCGTTGACGATACATACAAACAAAAACATATTGAGAGTGTACTCAATCTCGACCTGGTGGATGTAGAAGCTATTAAGGCTGCTAACTTCCGTGTCGCTATCGATGCTGTAAATTCCGTAGGCGGTGTTGTTCTGCCGGATTTACTGTATGCTTTGGGTGTGAAGGAAATATTCAAATTGCATTGCGCTCCTCATGGAAACTTCTCTCATAATCCGGAACCTCTTCCTGAGAACCTGACGGAGATTTCCGATCTGATGAAGCATGCAAAAGCAGACGTAGGTTTTGTTGTCGATCCTGATGTAGACCGTTTGGCTATTATCTGTGAAGATGGTGAAATGTTTGGTGAAGAATATACTTTGGTTGCAGTAGCCGACTATGTATTGAGTCATACTCCGGGTAATACGGTAAGTAACCTGAGCTCGAGTCGTGCCTTACGTGATGTAACCCGTGCTCATGGTTGCGAATATAATACAGCCGCAGTAGGAGAGGTGAATGTCGTGGCAAAAATGAAAGCAACCAACGCTGTGATTGGCGGTGAAGGTAACGGGGGTGTGATCTATCCGGCCAGCCATTATGGACGTGATGCTTTGGTGGGTATCGCTTTGTTCCTGACTCACCTGGCAAAGAAAAAGATGAAAACAAGCGAATTACGTGCCAGCTATCCTCCGTATTTCATCTCCAAGCAGAAAGTTCAGCTTACTCCGGAGATCGATGTAGATGCTATTTTAGCCAAGGTAAAAGAAAAGTTCGCTCAATATGATATTACTGATATTGATGGTGTAAAGATCGACTTCCCCGATAAATGGGTTCACCTTCGTAAAAGTAACACCGAACCGATCATCCGTATCTATGCAGAGGCTCATACAATGAAAGAAGCCGAAGAGATCGGTGGTGAGTTGATTGCGGTGATTAATGAGATGTGTAAGTAAGCTTTATAACATATAATAAAACTGGGGATACTTATTAATTAGGTATTTCCGGTTTTGTTTTTATAGTTAGTATTTTTTGATAGTTTACGGTTCTATTTCTTTGGAGCTATGAATTGATTAGTATCAATTTATAAATCGTAGGTTTACATAGTGAAATATGGTTATAAACCATTCACTCTTCATTTTTGTCTATCTAATATGCTGATTTGTTTCTATTTAAATAGGTGAATTGTTGGTGAATGGTTGCTCGAAAAGGTGAATAGTTGATACAAACCTTTCACCTTTTATTTATTACCCCCCCCCTTTCTCCCTTAAAATAATTATCACTTTCCTCCCTATATATTACCATAAAACCAATAATAATCTATACCTTTAGTCGTGACTTATAAACCAACGGATGGCGATCGTTAACCTTTGCTACCATCGTCGTTAAGCTTAACGATGGTGCTGGGTAAGCATACCGACCTTGGTCGTTAAGTAAATAAGTTATAGGGTTTGCCTTAAAGAGTATTAACTAACCTCTTACTGTACACTAGGGTAAGGGGTAGAAAAACACAATATCGTATATGCCGGCTAAGTATCTGTTTTACAAAAATCCCCATTCCCCGCATCAGACAGAAGAAGAGGAGGGAGTGCTGCATGCCCGTGTCGTGGAAGGGCAGGTGCTGCGTTTTGAGAAGTTATGTGAGAAGATTGCTGATCGCAGTACCTTCAATGAAGGAGAGGTCAAAGGTCTGATGACTTGTTTTAAAGAAGAGTTAATCCTGGCGCTGAAGGAGGGTAATCCGGTGGAGATCGACGGGATCGGTTTATTCTCTGTGACGGCGAAATGTCCGCCGATACGTAACCCCAAAGAGATCAGGGCGGAAAGTATTCACTTTTCGAAAGTTGTTTTCCGGGCTTGCAAGGAGTTGAAAAAGGAGATGAATTCGATGACTTTCGAGCGGGCAACGGATTACAGGAGAAAAGATGCGTATACTCCGGAGCAGCGGCAGGAACGCATCCTGCGTTATCTCTCGAACCACCGGGAGGTGTCCAGTTCTGATTGTATGGGAGTGAATGTCTGTTCGCGTTATCTGGCACAAGGAGATCTGAAACGGTTGAGGGAGCAGGGACGGATCGTTCGCCTGGGTGGACCGAAAGTGGCTGTTTACGTTTTACCGGAGAAGGAGGATACAAAATGAAAGTCACATTATTAAAGGGAAATTTGGGGTCTGGTAAGTTGGTGGAGCTGGCTTCGTTGGTAGCACGTATCAAAGATGCTACCCAGGCTAAGCCGGTGGAGAATATGCGTGAAATGATTCCCTATTGTACACCGGGAAATCGGGTGGCAGATGCAGAGAAAGTTCCGGTGGTAATTTTTGCATCCGGTTATAAAGATCAGGTTTGGAAGCATTATAACGGACTGATTCTGCTGGAGTTTAATCGTTTGGCCAATCTTTCGGAAGCCAGGCGGCTGCGTGACGAAATAGTCAGGTACAACCAACCCTTGCTGGCTATGATTGGTTCGAGTGGACTGAGTGTCAAGGTTGTGGTGCGTTATACGTTGCCCGACGGTACATTACCGGTCGACCGGGAGAAGGCCATCTGTTTCCATGCGCACGCTTATCGCAGGGCTGTATTGCATTATCAGGCACAGTTACAATGGCAAGTCGATATAAAGGAACCTTCGCTCGACCGGGGATGTCGATTGTCCTATGATCCGGAATGTTTTTATAATCCGGAAGCATTGCCGGTCAGGATGGAACAACCGCTGGCAATGCCTGAAGAACCGGGATATATGGAGCAGGTCATACAGTCAGACGATCCATTGGCGCGTATCTTGCCGGGAACGGAGCAACGGAAGAAGATAGAAATGCTTTTTGAAACCTGCCTCAATCAAGTTTACCGGGAGCATGGAGCCGGATGGGGAGAGGAGGAACCGAAGGATTTTGTAGCGGCAGTAAGTGCGTTATGTTTCGATTCCGGTGTCCCGGAGGAAGATACGGTTCGCTGGCTTTATTTCCGGATGTGGACGTTGGAAGATCAGAACCTGTTGAGGCTGACTGTGCATAATGTGTATCTTGCGCGTAAGTCGTTCGGGAAGAAACCTAGTCTGCCGGTTCCCATGAATTTGCTGGCACGCATGGAGGAGTTTCTGAAGCGGCGGTACGAGTTTCGTAAGAATGAAATTATCGGTGAGGTGGAATATAGGGAGAAGCATTCGTTCTGTTTCCGTTTCCGGCCTGTGACAGCAGAGGTGTTGAATGGTATTTGCCTGAATGCCATGGAAGAGGGGCTCGATATATGGGATAAAGATGTGCGGCGGTATATTTATTCTCCCAGAGTTCCGAATTATAATCCGCTGGAGCAGTTTTTGTATAATCTCCCGACATGGGATGGGAAAGACCGGATACGTGCACTGGCGGATACGGTGCCGACCAAGGATGGCGAATGGAGGAACCGTTTTTATGTGTGGTTTGTCAGTATGGTTGCCCACTGGCAGAAGACGGACCGTTTGTATGCCAATAGCCTGGTGCCCGTATTGGTCGGTGGACAGGGCATTTCGAAGTCGACATTCTTCCGTTTGTTGCTCCCGCCGGTGTTAAGGGACTATCATGCGGAAAGTATTAATCTGGAGAATAAAAGTGAAGCGGAATTGCTGATGGCGCAAAACCTGTTGATTACCATCGATGAGTTCGATCGCTTAAGCAAGAAATATCAGGCGGATCTGAAACATTTAATCCAGAAGCCGGAAGTGAAAGTACGCCGTCCGCATCAGAAGACATTTCAGCAGATGAGACGTCTGGCTTCATTTTCGGCTACGGCTAATCCGATGGAGTTGCTGACCGATCCGACGGGAAGCCGTCGGTATGTTTGTGTGCAGGTGACAGGGGCAATCGATGTATCGGCACCTGTAGAGTATGAACAATTGTATGCCCAGGCGATTCATGCCATTCGTTCCGGAGAACGATATTGGTTGAATAGTGAAGAGGAGCAGTTGCTGACAAAAAGTAATGCCGGGTTCCAGGACGAACCGCTGGAGATGCAATATCTGTTTTCTTATTTCCGTTTGCCGGAAGAGGGGGAGAAGGAGGAGCGGTTTACGTCGGTCGAGTTGTTGGATATTATTTCGGAACGTTCCAAACGGAAGTTCAGTAATACTTCCGCCTGCCGCTTCGGTAAGATGCTGAATGCATCAGGCATCCGAAAGATACATACAAAGACAGGGAATTATTATTGTTTGATAAGGAAAGGTTAGAAAAATATGAAGGTGAACGGTTGAATGAAACCGTTCACCTTTTGACGAAACCTTTCACCTGTAAAATGAACTGCTATGTTTTGTATTATAGCAGTTTATCCTGTTTGGGTGAAAGGTGAAGGGTTTTTGTGTCGTTTTTAATATGTTATAGAAATAATCGTCGGAATTCTTGTTCGAAGTTGGGAGTAAATACGTTTTTCCCTAGGTTTGCTTTCACTTCTTCTATCGGCCAAAAACGTCCGCCGTCCAACTCTTCGGTGTCCGGTATGATCTTACCGTCATAGGTGGTACGAAATGTATTGACCAACTCTTTCTCGATGGACGATTCAAAGACATAGCGGGTAATGAATTGCGGGGTGAAATCGATAATCCCTAACTCTTCGCGCACTTCCCGACGAAGAGCCTCTTCTACTGTTTCGCCATAATCGATATGTCCGCCTACGGCAGTGTCCCATTTGCCGGGTTGGATATCTTTTGTCATGGAGCGCTTTTGCAGATATAATTCGCCTTCCTTGTTGAAGATATGCAGATGTATAACCGGATGCAGCTGCTTACTTCCGCTGTGACACTCTTTACGGGTCGCCTTGCCTATTATTTCTCCCTCTTCGTTTACCAGAGGGAACCATTCGTCTCTCATCTTTTTCTTTGTTTTTGAGGCTACAAAGATAAGGAATAAAGGTTGTTGGAATGTGGAATTTAATTGTTACTTTTGTCAAGGACATAATAAAAAGGAATAACTATGACAAAATCAACTATGGCCATGGAAGCTGAAAAAGCTGAATTGGCGAGAATAATATTAGATTTGGATGATATGGAATTAGTAAAGAAAGTGAAAGCTTCCATTAAACGTATTACCACTCCGAAAGAAGATCCCTTCTTTACTAATCCGGCGAATCTTGCCCATTTCCAGAAATCAGTAAAGCAGAAAGAGAATGGTGAGGTGGTGGAATTGACCCCTGAACTTCAGAAGGAATTACTTGGTTTATGAAATATACATTAATTATTACTGAGGATGCGAAGATAGATTAATTTATACAGTCGAAGAAGATCGGGTGATTGTAACGGTTGTACAAGCAAAAGAACATTATAACGATAAGTGACCATGTAGTTATAACTTACCGATCACTTTTACCAGTTCCTCATCCGATAGCCCTTCGCCATAAGTCGCATAATCCAGGCGGAAGGTACAGCCATTCTTATATTCGGAACAACCGTAAGCTGTTTTACCCCGCAGAATACTTCCTTTTTTACAGAGCGGACAAACCGGTTTTTCCGGTTGTTTGGGAGCTGCTTTCTCTTTCGGAGCCTCTTCCTTTTTTGCACGCGGCTTACGCGGTTTCTTTTCTTTTTTCTCCTCTTTGGGCTGTTCTTTGACAGCTTCTTCGATTGTTATTCTACGGGTCGACTGGTCGGACAGAACGTTGATGACTACCTGGTTGACCATTTGCTTCAATTCTTCCAGGAATGTCCGTGCTTCGTAAGTGCCCCGTTCGATCTGGCGCAGTTTCTTTTCCCAAAGACCTGTCAGTTCGGCACTTTTGAGCAATTCCTCATGTATAGTGTCGATCAGTTCCACACCGGTGGCTGTCGGGTATAGATTCTTACGTTCCTTGCGGATATAATTACGTTTGAACAATGTCTCAATTATGGCAGCCCGGGTGGAAGGACGGCCAATACCATTCTCTTTCAAGGCATCACGAAGTTCATCATTATCGACTAGCTTACCTGCCGTTTCCATCGCGCGGAGTAATGTCGCTTCCGTGTAGGGCTTGGGGGGAGTAGTCCATGTTTCCTTTAAAATAGGTTTGTGCGGGCCACTTTCACCTTTTACGAAGTCCGGCAATACGCCTTCTTCTTCGGTCGGTTCGGCATCCGGATCTTTTTGTTCGGCACCGAATACAACGCGCCATCCCGGTTTGAGGATCTGCTTTCCGGTTACTTTGAAGTCAACCTTGTCCACCTTACCGAGCACAGTGGTGGTAGATATGTCGCAATCCGGATAGAAGGCGGCTATGAAGCGGCGGGTAACCAGGTCGTATACCTTCCGCTCGTTTTCCGTCAGGTTACGGGCCGGTACCCCGGTCGGGATAATGGCATGGTGATCGGTTACTTTCGAGTTGTCGAATACCCTTTTGCTTTTAGGAATCTTGGCGGCTAATACCGGAGCTGTCAACTCGGTATAATCGACCAGCCCTTTTAGGGTGTTAGGTACCTTCGGGTAGATGTCATCACTCAGGAAAGTGGTATCCACACGCGGATAGGTGGTCACTTTCTTTTCGTATAATGACTGGATCAGTTTTAATGTATCGTCGGCGGTAAATGCAAACTTTTTGTTGCATTCCACCTGCAATGAAGTCAGGTCGAAAAGCCGCGGAGCGTATTCTTTCCCTTTCTTTTCAGATATATCGGTGACGGTGAAGTCTTCCTTTTGTACAACTTCAAGGAAAGCTTCGCCTTCTTCTTTTTTAGTGAATTTCCCTTTCGTAGCCGAAAAGGTAGTATTCCGGTAGATCGTTTTCAACTCCCAGTAAGGTTCGGGTTTGAAATTGTCGATCTCTGCTTGGCGGTTTACGATCAGGGCCAGTGTCGGTGTCTGAACACGTCCGATAGAAAGCACCTGGCGGTTCTGTCCGTAACGGATCGTATACAGGCGGGTCGCATTCATACCGAGCAACCAATCGCCGATAGCACGCGACAACCCGGCTTCATATAATGTTCTGAATTCTGTTTGTTCTTTCAGGTGCTGGAAACCTTCGCGGATAGCTTCTTCTGTCAGAGAAGAAATCCATAAGCGGTACACCGGACAAGTACATCCGGCTTTTTGCATTACCCAACGCTGTATCAGTTCCCCTTCCTGGCCGGCATCACCGCAGTTGATCACCATTTCGGCATTCTGCATCAGGGTCTCGATCACCTTGAACTGCTGCTCGTAAGTGGGGTTGCTGATCAGTTTGATACCGAAGCGGGGAGGGATCATCGGAAGGGCACTCAGGCTCCACCGTTTCCATTCGTCGGCATAATCATGCGGTTCTTTTAGTGTACACAGATGTCCGAATGTCCAGGTAACCTGATATCCGTTTCCTTCAATATACCCATTCATCCTTTTTGTAGCCCCCAGTACTTCGGCAATCTCGCGTGCCACACTCGGTTTTTCAGCAATACATACTTTCATCTGCAATCTAATCCTTTCGTAAAAATCACACAAATGTACACTTTCCTGCTGATATTTCCATGAGAAAGTTGCAACCGAAACAAATACTTCTTCCAAATGTAATAGCGGATATAACAGAATGTTTTTATATTTGACGGTTGAAAAGTATCTGCAAGTATAGAAAAGGGAGATTTATAATAGATGTATATCAACTCGGAACAGGAACGACAACTAATAACGGGATTACTCAATGATGATGAAACCGCATTCTGTGAATTATACGCTTTGTATAAGAACAGGCTGATGTATTTCGCCATGACATTTCTGAAATCCAAGGAATTTGCTGAAGATATTTATCAGGATGCTTTTGCCTCTGTGTGGCAGAATCGTCGTTTCCTTAATCCGGAGTCTCCTTTTGCACCCTATATTTATACTATTGTAAAGAACAGGATATTGAACGTGCTCGCCGGTATCGATAAAGAACAACAATTAAAGAATAAAATTTTATCGGCGGCTGTAGAAATCACGAATGATACGGAGGAAGCCATCTTGGATGCTGATTTGAACGGATTGTTGGAGAAAGCCCTAATGAACCTGACTACCCAACAACGAAGGATATTCGATATGAGCAGGAAAGAGATGAAATCGCATAAAGAAATAGCCGACGAATTAGGTATTTCCGTCTATACGGTTCAGCAACATATCTCAGCTTCATTAAAGATAATCCGCATTTACCTGGCTAAATATGCTGGGACATATACAGACTTGCTGTTACTTCTATTCTGCTTAAATGTATAATAAAAGTTAACGACATCCCAGTTGCGCTGCTTATCTCTGTACTATTAATAGACACGTAAAAAGATATGGAGCAATTGAAGCATATAAATATAATTTTAAAACGATTTATCAGTGGAATATATACCAGTGAAGATGCAAATCGGATCATGGATATGTTTCGTTCGCAGCAGTATACCAAAGAGATAAATGAAGAAATGGATCTGGTTTGGCAATCAGTACCGGAAGAAGAAACGACCTCCTTGCAGCATGAACAGTATACAGCGGAAGCGCGGGCATTATTAACCCGTATACGCAAAGAGGAGAGAAAAATACCGTTTGGTTCATTACTTAAATATGCTGCGATCTTTGCTCTTATTGTATCGGTGGGATTCGGTGTATATCAATTTACACGGATCACGGACATGCAAAATATGGCATACACGGAAATAAGGGTTAAAAATGGAGAGCATAAGCGGATTGTTTTACCGGATGGGACAAAAGTAATTCTGAATGCCGGTTCTTTCATGAAATACCCGGAACGGTTTACACAGGACTTCCGCCGGATAGAAATGGATGGAGAAGCCTTTTTCGAAGTGGTGCATGATGAAGATAAACCATTCGTAGTATCCACAAAAGATGCCAGTGTAAAAGTATTGGGTACTTCATTCAATGTAAAAGCTTATGATGTGGATGAACAGATTCTGGTAAGTGTACGCTCCGGAAAAGTCCAGGTAGATATGACCGATGCAATGATGCGCCTGTTACCCGACGAACAGCTTGTCTTTTCCCGGAAAAACGGTGAGATACAGAAGCGAAACGAAAGTGCCCGGCATGCAACGGTCTGGATAGACGGAGGCCTGTATTTTAATAAGACTCCGATCCGTAGTGTAGTCAAGGAGTTGGAGCGGATGTATAATTGCAAGATTGAACTGTCGGGTGATAAACCTTATGATGATTATATCTATGGAGAACATGATAATAAAAGTCTTGAGTCTGTACTTAAGTCTATTCAGTATTCTACGGATATAAAATACCGAAAGGAGGGCGATAAAATTATTTTCTATAAATAGATCAGATTATTAACCTGTTAATCGAAAAAGTTATGAAAGATACAACCTGAGAAAACACCAAAAGAAAAGGAAGACCTGAAGCAGACCTTCCTTTCAAAATCCTGTAAAATAATGCCAAGCGTCCACTCCCGGCATTGTTTTATACGGAGTCGTTTTTAATATTTCTATTTAAAACAACAATTAAACTCCCAAAGTTATGAACTTCCTAACTAATAAGAAGTATCGCTGGGCTGGTTATTTCATTCATTTTGTTTTTTTAGCAATTTTGTGTTTGCAACCTGTAACCGCCCAGACCAACCGATCAGAGAAAATAACAATTCAAGTGCAAAATCAGCCTGTAGAAAAGGTATTCAAAGAGATATCAGAGAAAACAGGACTGAAGTTCTTTTATGGAGAAACTGTCCTTAAAGCCAATCAATCCTTAAGCCTAAGCTTTCGGGATGCTTCTCTCTCTACTGTATTGGCAGAAATAACCAGGCAGGCAGGATTAAATTTTGAGCGGACTGATAATACGATTTCAGTCAGCAAGAAAGCAGTCGGAGGAGAAGCCTCTGCTTCCCGGTCATTACGTCCTGTCTCCGGTGTGATTGTGGATGAAAACGGGGAACCTGTTATCGGAGCAAATATTGTGGTCAAGGGAACTACAAACGGCACCGTGACAGACCTGGATGGAAAGTATGTGATTGAAGCCGGAAACAATGACGTTCTGCTGGTTTCTTACATCGGGTATCTTCCTATGGAGATAAAAGTCGGAAATAAGACTGTACATAATCTTAAATTGCAGGTAGATGCCCAGAACCTGGAAGAAGTTGTAGTAGTGGGTTATGGTACGATGAAGAAAAAAGATTTGATGGGAGCAGCCTCTGTCCTGAGCGGTGAAAACCTGGCTACCAATTCTAATATTTCGGTCGGAGGAGCTTTGCAGGGTAAGATGTCGGGTATGTCCGTTTTGAGTAGCAGTGGTTTCCCCGGTGCTGAAACTTCCATTAAGATACGTGGTGTCGGGACTTTCGGAAGCGGTAGCGATAGTAATCCGCTGATCATTATCGACGGTGTTCCTGTTACGTCCGGTTTTGAAACATTGAACCCTGGTGATATTGAAACGGTGAATGTCCTGAAGGATGCCTCTTCGGCCGCCATTTACGGATCGCGTGCCGCCAATGGTGTGATTCTGATTACCACCAAGAAAGGTTCGACCGGTGCAGCCAAAGTCTCTGTCAATGCGACATGGGGTATTCAAAAGGCTTCCAGCATTATGGATTTGCTGACTGCTGAAGAATTTGTCTCTGCTATCCAGGAAATGCGCGATAATAAGCAGGCTATCGACGGAGGTAATCCTACAACTAAATTTGACGGTATCGATCCTGCAACCTTCGGGAAAGGAACAAAATGGAGCGACCATATTTATAGCTCGGCGCCTACCTATAATATAAATACAAGTGTCTCCGGCGGTGGAGAGAAAACCCGTTATTACCTGTCGGCGGAATATCTGAACCAGGATGGTATTGCGATTAATACCGGTTTCCAGAAAGCCTCTTTACGAGCCAATATTGAAGGGCAGGTTAACAGCCGCCTGACTATCGGTAATAATGTACACCTGGCTTACCGCAACACCAAAGGAAGCAAGGATAACCGGTATTCCGATGTAATTTTCAATGCTCCGATCATTCCGGCCTACGATGCGGATGGAACCTATGGAGAACCGGATCCGGCCTATACCAGTTCCAAGAATGCCATTGCCGAAGTGGGTTGGAATACCCCGACGAATGACAACTACCGGGTACTGGATAATCTGTTTGTCGAATATAAGTTTACGGACTGGTTGAAATTCCGTTTTAACGGAGGTATTGATATGGTTTATTCGGAAGATAAATCGTTTTTGCCTCTTTTCAGTGACGGGGGACAGACCAATAGCCAGAATAGTTATTCGGAAAATCGTCAGAAAGAGTTTATGTGGGTAACAGACTACCTGCTTTATTTCGATAAAGTATTCGGTAAGCACACGATCAATGCGATGGGAGGTTTTTCCCAGCAGCTATTTTCCAAAGATAACCTGAAAGGAGTCGTAAAGGATTTCGTGTCGGAAGTCGATAATATGCATGTGATCGATGGCGGAACGAACTCTACCGACCGGACATTGGAAGGTGGAAAGAGCCAGTTGGCCCTGGCTTCCTGGTTTGGTCGTATCAATTATGATTATGCCGGAAGATATCTTTTTTCCGTCAATTTGAGAGCCGACGGTTCTTCCCGTTTCAAAGACGGCGAACGTTGGGGTGTTTTCCCTTCCTTCTCCGGCGCATGGCGTATTTCGGAAGAAGATTTCTTTTCGGTAAAACCGATCAGCTCTTTGAAACTGAGAGCATCCTGGGGACAATTAGGTAACCAGTCTATCGGTTCATGGTATCCGACAATTGCTGCAGTGGGAAGCCAGAAAGTCATGTTCGGCAATGGCGGTAACAATCAGATCCTGTATTCCGGCTATAGTCAGACTGCTTTATCCAACAAAAAACTGAAATGGGAAACGACCACCATGACCAACATCGGTGTCGATCTGGGATTGTTTAACGGCAAACTGTTTATGACGGCAGATTATTTCATAAAGAGTACGGATGGTATTTTACGCAGCATGGTATTGCCGTTGTCGGTGGGAATGACTGCTCCGAATGTCAACTATGCGAAAGTACAGAATCGCGGTTTTGACTTTGAAGTCGGCTATAACGGTAAGGTAAGGGATTTCACTTTCAGTGTTTCAGGGAATGTATCTTTCCTGCATAATGAAATAAAGAAACTAAGTGAAGGAGTCACCGAGGAAGTAACTTCCATCGGAAGCTACGGTGGCGTGACGATCAATCGGGTCGGCGAACCGGTCGATGCTTTGTATGGCTATAAGACCGGGGGCGTGATCACAACCCAGGAGGAAGCCGATAAATATAAAGCGATGGGACAGGGGAATGCTAAGATCGGACGTTTGAAATATGTCGACATGGATGGTAACGGCAAGATAGACAGTGACGATCGTGTTATATTGGGCAGCTATATCCCCAAAGTCAGTGCCGGTCTGACTTTGTCCGCCGATTGGAAAGGTTTTGATTTCAACGCTGTGTTTGCCGGAGTTTTCGGAAGGAAGCAACATGCGCCGATGTCGTTCCAGAACCGTTTCCCTAACCGTAACATGAGCCGCCACTGGTATGATAACCGCTGGACATTGGGTTCTGATCCGGAAGGAAAATATCCGGCGTTGATCCAATCCGAATCGTATGAAGAAATGACAGACCTGATGGTTGCCAATACATCTTTCGTGAAATTGCGTTCCTTGACTTTAGGCTATACGGTTCCTGTAAAGTCTTTCAGAACACGTGTATTCGTATCGGGCGAGAATCTGTTCACTATTCATAGTAAATCATTCGACGGTTTCGATCCGGAGAATGGCAACGGGGTAGGGCACTATACGAACTGGGGGGATGACTTCCCGACTCCGAGAATATTTTTGGTTGGTTTGAATTTAACATTTTAATAGGAGATGGCTATGAAATCGAATATAATAGGATTATTGATCTTGTCATGTGTACTGACAACAGGCTGTATGGATAATTTCCTGGATAGGAATCCCTACGGTTCAATCGATGAAACGACATTCTTTACACAAAAAGAACATGCCGACCTGGCAGCGATGGCATGCTATGCCAAGTTACAGAAACTGAATGCCCATTGGGCCGATGCTCAGTTGGAACTGGGAATGACAGGCGATTTGTCGTCTGCCGGTTTTAAAGATGCCCAACCTTTTTATGTCGGTTCTTTCAACCCGAACGAGTCGAATCTGGTGAAAGGCATCTGGCAGCGCGCTTATCAGGGAATTGCTGTCTGCAATAAAAATATAGAAGGCGTTAAGAACATGCCGGATGATATAATCGATGAGGATACCCGCAATAAACATCTGGCCGAGATGTATTTTATCCGGGCATTCTGGTACTTCCGTCTGATCCAGTTCTATGGGGATGTCCCTTTACGTTCTGCTTCCGTGTCGGATCCAACTAATAAAGACGATGTGCAGTTGGCTGCTACCCCCAAGGGTGAGATAATAAAACAAGCCATCCTTCCTGATCTTGAATTTGCTGCACAGAACCTGCCGGATGCTTGGGAAGACAAGTTTCAGAACCGGGCGACGAAAGGGGCAGCCTATGCCTATCTGTGTGAAGTCTATTTGTATGAAAAGGATTATGAGAATGCTATAAAAGCCGGTGAACAGGTCGACAAGTATGGCTATTCTTTGATCGAAAATCCGGGTAATGTATTGCGGGTAGATTATGAGGCATGTCCTGAGATCATTTTCTCCGTCGGTTTCGGTAGCGGAGTGGAGACATATCGTGAGTTCTATTGGGGAACAATAGAAGATTTAGGAGAGGACGGACGTGTTATGCGTGGCGATACTTATTCCGGTGATTATTTCTATCCATCCCGGGAACTGGTCGGTTTTTATGAAGCGATAGACGGTAAGCCGATCGGTGAATCTCCTTATTACAATGCAGATGAAAGCTGGAAAAATCGTGATCCGCGCTTTGATGCGACATTCTTCACTATCATGGATGATATCGAAACGACTACCGGAAAACAGATGAAATGGAAACAGGACTGGCTGGTAAATACGGCAACCGGTTATGATATTCAGAAAAGGGGAGTATGGTACGGAGAGAATACCTGGAATAAACGGGCGGATATTCATCTGATGCTGTTGCCGCGGGTTTACTTGCATGTAGCCGAAGCTTATGCTTTAAAGTCTTCTCCTGATTTTGCCAAATGTTCGGAATATATAGAGAAAGTCCGTTCCCGTGCCCGTCAGTTCGCGCTGGCCAACCGGGAAAAATATATCCCCGAAGGAATGGCCGATAAGGATGTATTGCCTGCTTTTACCATCCGTAATGCCCAGGAAGCGATGGATGCAATAAATTACGAGTCGAGGGTGGAACTTTTTGCAGTCGATTGTATGCGTTATTATGATCTGAAACGTTGGGGTACTTTGAAAGAAGAATGGCCTCGGGTAGGCGGATTTACCTGGGATGATAAATTGTTGGATCTGCCTTATCCGGCGGATGAGTTGAACTCGAATAAAAATCTGCAACAACATTCCGGTTGGGGTAATTAATTGGCCGATATATAAGTAGATAATATGAAGAAGTTGATTTATATATGTATGCTGTTGCCATTTCTGATGGCAACAGCTCAGAATAATAGCGGAGTGCAAAGAGTAGGGAAACCTGAGCTGACGGATTCCGAATCGTTTTCTATGATCCTTTTACCCGATCCGCAGAGTTATACCAAATTTGATACCAACCAGCCTCTGTTTGATCTGATGACGGCATGGACGGCAGCCAATCTGGAGAAGTTGTCGGTAAAGGCTGTGTTGTGTACCGGTGACCTGGTGGAGCAAAACGAATATATCGTGCCGGATAATGTAAATGGCAACCAGACTAGTACCCAGCAATGGAAAGCGGCGTCCAACGCCTTTGCAAAACTGGATAATAAGATACCTTATATCATCTGCGGAGGAAACCATGACTACGGATATACCCGTTCGGAAAACCGCCTGTGCCGTTTCCCGGAGTATTTCCCGGTGGAACGTAACAGTGCCTGGAAGAATTCGCTGGTCAGTGTGTGTAATAACGCATTCGGGCTCCCCACGTTAGAGAACGCCGCTTTTGCTTTCGACGAACCGCATTGGGGAAAGATCCTGATCATAACGACCGAGTTTGCCCCCCGTGACGAGGTGCTCGAATGGGCGAAGGAACTGGCTGCAAGTAAGAAATATGCCGATCATAAGGTTTTTGTGCTGACACATTCCTATTTGAGATGGGATGGAACGGTCATCGAGTCCGAGAATTATAAAGTTTCTCCGGCTAATTATGGAAAGGCTGTCTGGGAGAAATTGTTATACCCGTCTTCCAATATTCGTATGTTGATTTGCGGTCACTATTGCCTGGTGGATGATTTTTGCCACAATGTAGGACGCCGTACAGATAAGAATATCGCAGGGAAAAATGTATTCCAGATGATGTTCAATGCCCAGACTGCCGGAGGTGGTTGGCATGGGAACGGAGGCGACGGTTGGTTGCGTATCCTGGAATTTATGCCCGACGGGAAAACGATCAAGGTAAAAACCTATTCTCCTTTATTCGGCATTTCTCCGACAACGGAACAGTTCGCCTGGCGTACGGGAGACTGCGACGAGTTCGAGATTGTGATTGAACCCTAAGCATTTGTAAGGGAAAACTACTGTAAGAATATTTGTTTCTTTAGAAAACTTTGCGAACTTTGTCTACTCTAAAGTTCGCAAAGTTTAACAAGAAACATAATATCATGAACAGTAAACTATTGTTATTAACCGTCGCATCTGCATTTTCAATGACTGGTGTGGCCGCAAACTACACCAACTTTATCATCATCAACCTCGATGATGCCGGCTACGGAGATTTTTCCTATAATGGCGCATACGGATATAAAACGCCGAACATCGACCGTATGGCTGCCGAAGGAGTCCGCTTTACTCATTTTTTGGCCGGACAACCTATCAGCGGGGCATCACGTGCCGGATTGCTGACCGGATGTTATCCGAACCGTATCGGTTTTGCCGGAGCGCCCGGGCCGGGTTCCGACTATGGTATCAGTCCTGATGAAATGACGATAGGGGAACTTCTGAAACAGAAAGGATATAGTACGGCTGTTTTCGGTAAATGGCATTTGGGAGACGCCAAACAATTCCTTCCTTTGCAGAACGGTTTCGATGAATATTACGGATTGCCTTATTCCAACGATATGTGGCCTTTCCACCCGCAGCAAGGAGAAGTGTTCAATTTCCCGGATTTGCCAACTTATGATGGAAATGAAATTATCGGTTATAATACGGATCAAAGCCAGTTTACAACAGATTATACGAACCGTACGGTCAACTTCATTAAGAAGAATAAGAATAAACCGTTCTTCATTTATCTGGCACACTCTATGCCGCACGTACCGCTGGCTGTATCCGATAAATTTAAAGGGAAGAGCGAACAGGGACTGTATGGCGATGTGATGATGGAACTGGATTGGAGTGTCGGTGAAGTATTGAAAGCACTTCGCGAACAAGGTCTGGAAGAAAACACACTGATCGTCCTTACTTCCGATAACGGCCCGTGGACTAACTACGGAAACCATGCCGGTTCGGCCGGGGGACTTCGTGAAGCGAAAGCGACTACCTTCGATGGCGGTAACCGTATTCCCTGCGTGATGTATTGGAAAGGTGTTACCCAACCCGGAACTACTTGTAACAAGCTGGCTTCCAATATCGACCTTTTACCTACATTGGCTGAAATCAGCGGTGCGCCGCTGCCACAGCGTAAGATCGACGGTGTAAGCGTCCTGCCTTTAATCAAAGGGGAAAAGGATGCAAACCCTCGCGAGTCGTTTGTCTATTATTATCATAAGAATGATCTGGAAGCCGTTACGGATGGCATGTTCAAACTTGTTTTCCCGCATAAGTACGTGACTTACGGAGCTTATGTGCCGGGCAACGACGGACAACCGGGACAATTGACCAACCTTGAACTAAAGAAAGCTGAAATGTATGACCTGCGTCGTGACCCGGGAGAACGTTACGATGTCATTTCCCAATATCCCGAAGAAGCAGCCAAGTTGATGAAGATTGCCGATGACATGCGCAAGGATCTGGGGGATAATCTGACACGTGTCAAGGGAACAGGACGCCGCGAACCAGGTAAATTAAAATAACAAAGATGAAAAACGCTGATCTAATTTTGAAAGCAGGCATGTTGGCTACATGCCTGCCTGTTATTGGTTGTAGCTCGAACAAGAAAGCAGAGAAAGAGGCAGGAGAACGCCCGAACATTCTCTTTATTTTGTCTGACGACCACACCGGCCAGGCATGGGGTGTCTACGGAGGCATCCTGGCCGATTATGTTAAGAATGAGAATATCCGCCGTTTGGCCAACGAAGGCTGTGTGCTGGATAACTGTTTCTGTACCAACTCTATTTCTGCACCGAGCCGTGCCGCTATCATGACCGGGGCGTATAGCCATCGTAACGGTGTCTATACGTTGGAGGACGGGCTGGAGCCTGCGGTCGATAATATCGCCAAGCAGATGCAGGCGGGCGGTTACCAGACGGCCCTGATCGGTAAATGGCATTTGAAAAGACAGCCTGCCGGTTTCGATCACTTTAATGTCTTCCACGACCAGGGGGAATACGTGAACCCGATCTTCAAGACCGCTGAAAACTGGGTGGATGACGATAAGGGAAAGCAGGGAACCGAGGTCAAAGGTTTCTCTACCGATATCGTAACCGACCAGACGATGGAATGGATACGCAACCGCGATAAGGATAAACCTTTTATGATGTGCTGCCATTTCAAAGCGACGCACGAACCCTGGGATTTCCCCGAACGGATGAAACATCTTTATGACGACGTTGAATTTCCTGAACCGGAAAGCATGATGGAGTTCGGCCCCGAAGAGTCGGGTAGGGCATTCAAAGGCCAGCAGTTGGAGAACATGGGATGGCGTTGGGAGACAGCTTCTAAAGATCCGGATGCCTGGTGGTGCCGTTACCCGGAACTTCCTTTCTCTACGAAAGGTATGGATAAGGTGGCAGCCCGCAAGAAGATCTATCAGAAGATGATCAAGGACTACCTGCGTTGCGGGGCGACGATCGACGATAACATCGGCCGCTTGCTGAAGATGCTGGATGAAGAAGGACTGAGCAAAAATACCATTGTCGTTTACGTCTCCGACCAAGGCTACTTCCTGGGTGAACATGGTATGTTCGACAAACGAATGATGTACGAAGAACCTCTGCACATGCCCTTCGTGATCCGTTACCCGAAAGAAATCCCAGCAGGTACACGCAACAAAGACATTATCCTGAATGTGGACTTTGCTTCTACATTGGCTGATTATGCAGGAGTGAAAGCTCCGGAACTGTCGCAGGGAAAGAGTTTCCGCGAAAACCTGAAAGGACAGACTCCGGCCGATTGGCGCAAGGAAATGTATTACCGTTACTGGACGCACCATGATATCCGTCCGGCTCACATGGGTATCCGTAATGAACGCTATAAACTGATGTTCCTCTATGGCGACCGCCTGAATGCAACCGGTTCGGATCCGAAACCGACCACTCCGGCCTGGGAGTTTCATGACCTGCAGGTAGACCCGAAAGAGGATAAAAATATGTACAACGATCCACAGTATGCAGACGTGATCAAAGAGATGAAGCAGGGGTTGTTGAAGCTCCGTGCCGATGTGGACGACACCGATGCAGACACTCCCCGCATGAAGGAGATCATGGATCAATATTATTGGTAATAAACGTCGTCGCTTAAACCACTAAATTATATCACATGAAGAAAATGTACATTATGGTTGCAGCCGGGCTTTTTATGAGCATGACCCCGCTACTGGCGCAACAAACGACAGGGAATATCGTCGAATACTTTGGCAAAGAGAGAGTGGAACGTGTGGACGAAGGTATCATCCTTCATGCCTTCAAACAGGGATATTTTGTCCCGGTAACAGCCCCTTCAGGTTATTTATTTGCCACTTCGGACGGCCTTGCGTGGGAAATCGCAACAGGCAAATTCCGTACCCCAACGGAAAAAGACCTGACTGCCACGAACTACGGGCGTACCCGGGAGGCTGTACAATGGACGCCGATCACAGCCGACTCGACCGGCAAGTTTACCAACCGTGCCTTACGTCGCGCCTATGTTTATACGGGTTATGAGGCCGATAAACCGCAGGTGGCCCTGTTGGAGTCGAGCGGAAACACCCGTACTTTTATCAATGGCATGCCCCACGAAGGCGATCATTATGATTTTGCCTATACGCTGATCCCCTTTCATTTGCAAAAGGGAAATAACGAATTTATCTTCACCCCGGGACGTTTCGGGCGGGTCGAAGCAAAGTTGATCATCCCGTCTAAACCGGTGATGTTCACGAAAAGAGACATGACCCTTCCTGATATCATCAACGGGGAAACTGGGGAGAAATGGGCGGCTATCCGTGTTGTCAATGCACAGGAAAAAAGCCTTTCCGGATTAAAGATACAATGTAAACTGGAAAGTGGCGAGACGGCTACCGTGGCTACCGGCGATATTATGCCGATGATGGTTCGTAAGCTTAAGTTCCGTATCCCGGCAGCTACCTCAACCAAAAAGGGAGAGACGAAAGCGACTGTTACCCTCCTGGATAAATCAGGAAAGGAAATCGACCGCGCGGAAATCGCATTACAGCAAAAGGACGCTTCCTCTATACATGAACGTACGTTTATCAGTAACATAGACGGCAGTGTGCAGTATTACAGCGTGACCCCATCTACTACGCAGGCCGATAACCAGGCATTGTTCCTGTCTGTTCATGGAGCCTCTGTTGAAGCACGTAACCAGGCCCGTGCCTATGCACCGAAAGACTGGGGACATATCGTGGCTCCAACCAACCGCCGCCCGTTCGGTTTCAACTGGGAAGAGTGGGGACGTATTGATGCGCTGGAAGTACTGGCAGAAGCCGAACAAGTATTTAAAACCGATCCGTCGCATACCTACCTGACCGGTCACTCGATGGGTGGACACGGTACCTGGTTTCTGGGCGTTACCTATCCCGACCGTTTTGCGGCGATCGCTCCCTGTGCCAGTTATCCGGATATTGCCCGTTACTCGCGGCGGAATGCCGACGCAGCCAATGCCGACGAGAAACATTTCGATATGATCTGCCAGGCTGCTAATGCCGGACGTACACTGGATTTGAAAAAGAACTTCCTTCAATCGGGTATCTATATCCTTCATGGTGACTCGGATAATGTAGTCCCCATCCAGCAGGTACGCCAGATGCGGGAGATATTAGGCACGTTCCATCCGGACTTCTGTTATTACGAATATCCGGGCGGTTCACACTGGTACAGCAACGAGAGTGTGGACTGGAAACCTATTTTCGATTATTTCCGCTGGCATAAAGTTCCGGCTGCGAATGAAGTGAAGCAACTGGAGTTCTATACCGCTTCCCCGGCTATCTCGGCTAAAGATTACTGGGTAACCGTCAACCAGCAGGATACGGCGTATGCCTTTTCTTCCGTTTCTTTCAAACAGACAGGGAAAGGCCTTGAAGGAACAACCTCGAATGTGGCTTCCCTTACATTTGACCTGCCCGCATTGAAGCTGTCGGAAGAAGCTACTATAACGATCGATAACGAAACGCTCCGGGCAGACGGCAGCAAACCGGCCGTACTGAAAAAGGTTTCCGGTAAATGGGCTTTGGTGGACGAGGTTCCGGCAACGGAGAAATACCCCTCGCGTTATGGTGGTTTCAAACAGGCTTTCGACAATAAGGTGGTCTTTGTATATGCTACCGGGGGAAATAAGGAAGAAAATGCGTGGTATCAGAACAAGGCCCGTTTCGACGCTGAAACATTCCTTTACAGGGGCAACGGTTCTATCGACGTTATTTCCGACCGGGAATTTATTCCGTCTGCCTATGCCGACCGCAATGTTGTGCTTTACGGCAATGCGAGCAATAACAAAGCATGGAACAAACTCCTGAAGAATGCCCCTGTGCAGGTTCTGAAAGGTGAAATCCGTATGGGGGACAAGGTACTGAAGGGTAACGACCTGGGTACTTATTTCGTCTATCCCCGTCCTGACAGTCGTACGGCCAGTGTAGGCGTGGTGGCCGGAACGGGTATCGAAGGAATGAAAGCTACTTATCCGAATGATTATATCTCCGGTATCACCGGTTATCCTGATTTACTAATATTCAACGTAGATGTGTTGAAAGAAGGTATTCGTGGAGTTGAGGTCTCCGGCTTCTTCGGCAACGACTGGAGTGTGGAAAACGGTTATTTTATAACTGAATAAAGAGAACTTCCGAAAGGTGTTATACCTTTCGGAGGTCTGCGTATTCTGTAGTAGCTGTGTTCCTTAATACAATCTGATTTGGCTCATATCTGTAAAAGTGTGAAACAAACTGTAGTATCCAAACACCTTATCTGGATTTTACAAAAAGATTTATATTAGTATAGTAATGTGTCAAAATGATTAGACAATGAGCTTGTCTGTAACGCATGTTCCCTGCAAAAGTTGTCGTCTGGATGAATGTGTATTACAATAATTAACAATATGATTTCCTCCTATGCTATTTTCAGTTCAGCTACAAGCAAATTTCATCTCGTTTAAAACGAATTTTTTTTTGTTTTAAACGAGATGGTAGTTTGTTTTAACGGAAAATTAATGTAAATATAAGTTAATCAGGGGCTTTCAAGAGACTTTTTATGTTCAGAGTCTTATGTTTTTTAGCAGTTTGTTTTTCCAGAGTGATCTGAAAATAGTACATAGATGAAATATCATTATTTTCAATAATTGTCTTTTATTTCAGACAAAAACTTCTGATGTTTTATTTAACTCCTCAATTATGATATGATATTATTGCTATTGAGATTAATCTGATATTACCGAACCCTTCGACGTTTGTGTAAAAAATGCCCTCTCTGTCATAAGTCTTATATAGCTCCTTCTGATGCCACTTGATATATCATTTTGATATTCAGAAAGTCTGGATCTATAAAACACTCACTTCTGATCAGAACCGAACTTCGCCAACAGGTATCTCTTTAAAAATAAACAGGATATAAGCATTTCTCTTTCTTTATTCCGTATATTTGGAAACAAATCAAAAAGGGCGGTATGGAGAATTATTATTTATCACTAGTATATCTCAGTTGCTTGTGGCTTGTTTCTTCCTGCAATGTCTCCACATCCCGCAAGCAGACGGATTTAATGCTGAAAGACAGTGTCGGTCAACTATCAGGCCAGGAGATGGCTACACAGGAAGTTCCGATGCAGTTATTGGAAAAGCTGGCAGAACTTTACAGTGATGAACTTCCCGGATTTACCGGCTTTTCAGTCACCAATAAGAACTGTCCTGATTTTATTTGCGGTGTATATGTGAACGATTCCAATAGGCTGGTGGTCCAGATTAAAGGCGATTCTGCTATGGCACGTAAACGGTTGGAAGATGTGTTGGATTCGAAAGACTTTCTCATTGAAACCGATGCCATATATCCCCAGAAAGAACTGATAGCGCTCAAAGAACAACTGCTCGATAGACAAATAACATTGGGCGATTTACCCCTTTTCAGGAATGTGTCTTATATTAAAATGAGAACACACGATATTGAGATATGCTTGATTGTCAATACTCCGGAGGAGCAAAAAAAAATTCGTGATCTGGTCATGGATTCTCCAGCTTTCCGTTTTACCAGGCCGGAAATTCCCGATGGAAATACAGTGGTTGGAGTGAGTGATACGATGGGGATTGTTCTTTGTTCGGAGTATCCCGTCTATTCAACGGCAACAAAAGACATCCGGTTTATCTTGTATAATAGTAGCAGGCATATGGTTCATTGCGATGGGTATTATTTTATTACCAGTGAGGATGAAGGAGGCATATGGCATCAATTATCCGGGAATCATTATGCTTTTTTAGATGTTGCTAACGGGGTGGGGAGTGGTGATTATACAGAGTTTTCTGCTGGTCTTAACCGCGATATACACAAGAATCGTGCGGGACGTTACCGTTTTTTCTTTTATATAATTCCCGGAGATGTAGGGTTTGCATCAAAAATACTGATGATGGCTGAATTTCGCCTTTCGGATGATAAGGAGGAACTAAACCAAATAACTAAAAATCCTATGCCCGAAAGTTTTCTGGGTGGTTTGTCTGAACAGGAATTTCGCAAACAGGAAAAGCATATGCTGGAAACAACCGTATTCACAGTCGTAGAACAGATGCCCGAGTTTTCAGAAGGGGGACAAAAAGCCCTGTTAGCTTTTATAGCAGATAACATCCCGAAAAATATAACAGGGGAGGGACGCGCAACAGTCTCATTTATTGTAGAGAAGGATGGTTCGTTGAGTGATATCCGGGTTATCCGTTCTTCTTCGTACAAAGAACTCGATGATGAAGCAATCCGTATCATCCGGAAAATGCCGAAATGGATACCTGGCAAGCAACGCGGCAAAGTTGTTAAGGTGAAGTATACCATTCCGATCACTTTCCGGAAGTAAATGATCCGAACCCTTTCGTCTTTACGACTCTTTTTTTCGCTTTCCCTCTCTGGGACTGTGAAGTAACGATTATTTTGTTTTTCTTTGTCCAGGAAATAAGATGCTATGGACTCGTTCGATATTTATATAACCCGTAGACTTACGCTGGTCAGCCTGATCAGTACGGTTTTCATTGTCTATCCCAATATAGCCTGCATCCCCTGGGAACTGAAATATATAAAAGGGACAGACCTTGTAGTTCTGTTATCTTTTTTCGTTTACCGTTTCTTTTTCTTCTGGGGATTGATCAGCCTGCTGATACGCTATAACCTGAAAAAGATGCCCGACGCTTTGTTCAAGCAGCGGCTGATGCATAACTTCCTGTTCTCATTCATCGCTTATCTTCTTTATGCCTCTATCTCGTATGGAGTGTCTTCTATGGGGATTCGTACGGATGCGTTGGGAAGCATCCTGATTTTCCAGTTTTTTGTCACTTGTTTCCTTTGTACGTTTATCGGCTATATATCCATGTTGTATTCCGGACAGCGGGAGAAGGAGCAAGAGATCGAGCGTCTGCGTTTTGAGAACCTGCAAAGCCGTTGCGATGCACTGGCGAACCAGATCAACCCGCACTTTTTCTTTAATTCGCTGAACGGTATCTCTGCGTTGATTCGTAAGAAGAACGATGAAAAGACACTGATGTATGTGCATGAGTTGTCCGATACCTTCCGTTATATTCTTCAAAGCGACCGGAAAGGACTGGTCTCGCTGCGGGAAGAACTGGAGTTCGTGCAGTCTTTCCAGTATGTTATGGAAGTCCGCTTTGCCAACAAACTGGTCTTTTCGGTGGAGGTGGAGGAAGAGCAGCAGGATCTGTTGAGGTTACCGGTTCTCTCTTTGCTGCCGTTGCTAGATAATGCGGTTGTCCATAACCAGATCGACAGCGAGCATAAGATGGAGGTTTCGATCGTGTTGAACGAACAGGGCGAACTAGTGGTATCTAACCCGGTTTACCCGAAACTGTCTCCTCCCGACACAAACGGGACAGGGCTCAAGAACCTGGAAAGTCGTTTTACTTTGTTGATGAATAAACAGATCCGGATAGAATGCGATGAAGATATATTCCGGGTTTATCTCCCTTTAAAGTGATACAGCTATGAGAGTACTGATTGTAGAAGACGAAACAGCAGCTTATGAAAATTTAGTGGATATATTGAAGGAAGTCGCGCCGGATATCCGGATTGTGGGGAATACCGAGAGCGTGACCCAAACGATCCACTGGCTTCAAACGAACCCGGCACCGGAACTGATCTTTATGGATATCCATCTGTCGGACGGCTCGGCTTTCAATATTTTCGATAAGGTCGAGCTCGAAACACCCATCGTGTTTACCACCGCTTACGACCGCTATGCTATCGAAGCCTTTAAGGTGAACAGCATCGATTACCTGCTGAAACCCATCAAGGTGGAAGATATCAAACATGCTTTGAATAAGTATGGCAAACTGAACCGGCAGGATCTCATCCAGTATCTGTCGCAGTTGACCCGTTTAGCACCTGCACCTAAGTATAAAGATAAATTCCTGTTACCTTATAAGGACAAGCTGTTACCGGTCAGTGTAAAAGATATCTCCTGCTTTTATACATCGGATAAAAACACCATCGTCTATTTGAAAGATGGCAGCAAGTATCCGTACTCCCGGACACTCGAACAAATAATGCCTTCCCTCGATCCGTCCGGTTTTACCCGGGCGAACAAACAGTTTATTCTCAACAGGGATAGCGTCACCAACATAACGATCTGGTTCGACAGCCGCCTGCTTATCACGCTGGATGTGGAAGTGCCGGAGCGTATTTATGTCAGCAAAAACAAAGCAGCTGAATTTAAATCGTGGCTGGTGAGCGATTAAGGCCTATTCGCGATCATTCCCTTTTTTTTCGTTTTGACGAAACAACCGTATCTTTTAAAGTAGAAATCCGGCACCTTTGTAACCGTATTACTAACCAATAAAGAGATACAATGTTAAGAAAAATCAGACTGACAGCAGCCATAGTATGCTTCGTACTCATCACATTGTTGTTCCTCGACTTTACCGGGACATTACATGGATGGTTCGGATGGCTGGCAAAAATCCAGTTCCTACCTGCCGTGTTGGCATTGAATGTGGGTGTCGTATTGTTTTTAGTTCTTCTGACCCTGGCTTTCGGACGTATTTACTGCTCGGTGATCTGCCCGTTGGGTGTTTTCCAGGATGTTATTGCGCGGGTCGGCAGGAGAGGGAAGAAGCTACCCTATTCTTATTCGCCGGCACTATCCTGGTTGCGTTACGGAATACTGGCCGTTTTTATCCTGGCCTTGGTGGCGGGGATCGGTTCCCTGGTCGCTTTGCTCGCTCCTTACAGCGCGTATGGGCGTATCGCTAATAACCTGTTTCAGCCGCTTTGGATGTGGGGCAACAATCTGCTGGCCTATCTGGCGGCGCGGGTGGAGAGTTATGCCTTTTATGAGGTAGACGTATGGATGAAGAGCCTTCCGACCTTCCTTATCACCCTGGCTACAACGGTGGTGCTGATCGTATTAGCGTGGCGCAACGGACGTACCTATTGCAACACGATCTGTCCGGTGGGAACAGTGCTGGGTTTCATCTCCCGCTTTTCCCTCTACCGTATCACGATAGATACGGACAAATGTAACGGTTGCGGCCTTTGTGCCCACCAATGTAAAGCGGCTTGTATCGACAGCAAAGAGCATAAAGTGGACGGTAGCCGTTGTGTGGCCTGCATGAACTGCCTCGAAGTTTGCCGTAAGGATGCCCTTCGCTATGCCCCGGTATGGAAAACAAAGAAACAGGCTAACCTTTCCCGTCGCCGGGCTTTGTCGGCCACAGCCTTGGTAGTGCTGGGCGGTACCTTGAAGGCACAGGAAAAGAAGGTGGAAGAGGTCATTATGAAAAGAGACGGCGGACTGGCTCCGATAAAAGAACGGAAAGAAACGGAGCGTCTGACGGCTATTGTCCCCCCCGGCGCACAAAGCATACAGAATATGAGACAGCATTGCACGGCCTGCCAGCTCTGTATCTCGGTTTGTCCGAATCATGTTTTGCGTCCTTCCGGTGGTTTGATGACTTTGATGCAGCCGGAAATGTCATACGAACGCGGTTACTGTCGCCCCGAGTGTACAAAATGCTCCGAGGTCTGTCCGGCAGGAGCCATTAAATTGATAACGAAAGCAGATAAATCGTCCGTCCAGATCGGTCATGCCGTGTGGGTGAAAGCGAACTGCATCCCGCTGACCGACGGTGTCGAGTGCGGTAACTGTTCCCGCCATTGTCCGACGAACGCCATAGAGATGGTTGCCTCCGATCCGGGTGATCCGAAATCCCTGAAGATACCGGTCGTTAACACCGAACGCTGCATTGGTTGCGGAGCCTGTGAGAACCTCTGTCCTTCGCGCCCGTTTACGGCCATCTATGTGGAAGGGCATGAAAGACACCGAATTATATAATCCGTTTAAAGAATAGACCTATGAAAGATCAACATATCAACCGCCGCGATTTTTTGAATATCGTAGGTATCACGGCTGCCACTACGACCGCCGCACTTTATGGCTGCGCCCCGAAAGATTCGAAAGGTTCCGGTAGCAAAGCTGCTTCGCCTGTCCCGACCGACCAGATGACCTACCGTACTTTCCCGGAGCTGGGGGATAAGATTTCCCTGCTGGGGTACGGCTGTATGCGCTGGCCCACTATCCCTTCTCCCGATGGGAAAGGGGATCTGATCGACCAGGATGCCGTCAACGAACTGGTAGACTATGCTATCGCCCACGGCGTGAACTATTTCGACACGTCGCCCGTCTATGTGCAGGGCTGGTCGGAAAAGGCTACTGGGATTGCGCTTAGCCGCCATCCGCGGGAGTCGTATTACCTGGCAACCAAGCTGTCTAATTTCTCGAACTATACACGTGAAAACTCGATGGCCATGTACCGCCGGTCGTTTAGTGAACTGCAAACGGATTATCTCGATTACTATCTGCTCCATTCCATCGGAGGTGGGCAGGGGATGAAGACGTTCAACGACCGCTATATCGATAACGGAATGCTGGACTTCCTGCTGAAAGAACGGGAAGCGGGACGCATCCGTCATCTGGGTTGGTCGTTCCACGGTACGTCGGATGTATTCGATGAAGTGCTGGCTATGCACGACACCGTTCACTGGGACTTTGTACAGATACAGTTGAATTATGTCGACTGGCGTCATGCAACGGGACGGAATGTGAATGCCGAGTACCTCTATCAGGAGTTGGAAAAGCGAAATATCCCCGCAATTATCATGGAACCGTTGTTGGGAGGCCGCCTGTCGAATGTGCCGCAGCATATCGTTACCCGGTTGAAACAGCGCCGCCCCGAAGATAGTGTCGCCTCATGGGCTTTCCGTTTTGCCGGTTCGCCGGAGTTGGTGCTGACGGCGTTGAGCGGTATGACCTATATGGAACATTTGCAGGATAACATCCGTACTTATTCACCGCTCATACCGTTGACCGATGAAGATAAGGACTTCCTGGAAGAGACGGCGCAGCTGATGATCAAATATCCGACAATTCCCTGCAACGACTGCAAATATTGTATGCCGTGCCCGTATGCGATAGATATTCCGGCCGTGCTTCTTCATTATAACAAATGTGTGAACGAAGGGAATGTACCGAAGAGCCGGACGGATGAAAACTACCGCGAAGCCCGCCGTGCCTTCCTGGTCGGTTACGACCGTAGCGTGCCGAAACTGCGGCAGGCAGACCATTGTGTCGGTTGCGACCAGTGCAACGAACATTGTCCGCAAGCGATCGACATACCGAAAGAGTTGCGCCGCATCGACCAGTTCGTCGAACAATTGAAACAGGAGACGCTGTGAGACAGGTAATCCGGGTTGGGAAATATTTTATGGTTTCCGTATGTGAGCCTTGGTTTATATCGACCGGGTATAAACCAAGATTCACCGGATCTGTAATTAAGGTAATATTATCTGTAATTTATATTACGCTTTTTCTTTTTAATCCATTTACCTTTGTATCGGTAATAAATAGTATATTTACCGCCTAAATAGAATGCAAAATCGTATGGCAATAAAACGTTTTGGTGTCTCCCTGGAAGACAATCTGCTGGAATCGCTTGATCAGTATGTGAACGAGAATGGCTTCGCCAACCGCTCGCAGGCTATCCGTTTCCTGATAGAGAAGAACGTGGCGGAGAAGAAATGGCAATGCAACCATATCGTGGCCGGTACCATTATTATAATGTACGACCAGGAAAAGAAAGCGATCGCCTCTAAGATTGTCAGTATCGAGCAGGACTATCAGGACGTTATCCTGTCGTCTTCCCAATATTATGTCAACCGGCATTTTTGTCTGCATATCGAGACGGTGATGGGTACTGCCCACCGCCTCACCGAACTGGCCGATAAACTGACCGCTATCAAGGGTATAAAACACGGAAAACTGGTGATGAGCCGGGCGGATTGAGCCTATTTTTTTATCCCTATGGTAACACGTTTTTAAAGAATGGTGTTACCTTTTGAGCAAAAGCAAATAACAAATTATTATACAAGTTGAATTATGAAGAAAGGATTTTTACTTATTTCGGGCTTATTGGTAACTTCGGTTACTTACTCTTCCGTGCCGGTTGAGCCCGTTGAACCGCTGGGAATAGACAGCCTGATCAACCTTCAGGGTGTTGTCGTCTCGGCCAATAAGATACAAGTGAACCGCAACAGCGTGCCGCTCTCCATATCCGTGATCGACAGGGAGGAGATCGAAGCCAGCAGCGAGTCGGCACTCCTTCCGGTACTCTCGCAGCGTGTCCCCGGATTGTTTGTCACCCAGAAAGGGATCACCGGCTTCGGGGTGAACGACGGGTCGGCCGGAACCGTCAATATCCGAGGGGTGGGACAGGGAAACAAAGTACTTATGCTGTTCGACGGACAGCCTCAATGGGCGGGAATCTTCGGACATGCCTTGCCTGACACCTATGTGGCTTCCGACGTCGAACGCGTGGAAGTGATCCGAGGCCCGGGCTCCCTGATGTATGGCTCGAACGCGATGGGAGGGGTGGTCAACATCATCACCCGCCATCATAAGCAGGAAGGACGCCGCACGCAGGCCCGTATCATGTATGGCTCGTACAATACCCAGAAATACATGGTGAATAACGGTTACAATATCGGCAACTTCAGCAGCTTTATCTCTCTCAACCACGATCGTACCGATGGCCACCGTCCGAACTCCAAGTTCCACATCACCAACGGTTTTGCGAACCTGGGCTATAAGATCAACGAACACTATAGAGTGACCGGCGACCTGAGCCTGGCCAAGTTCAAGACCCAAAACCCGGGCGAGATCGATGCCCCCGTGCTCGATTATCTCGTGGATGTGTTGCGCGGTACCACCTCTTTTGCCCTCGAGAACCACCACGAAAAGACAAGCGGTGCCCTGCGTGTCTTCTACAACTGGGGTAACCACGAGGTCAACGACGGCTACAAACCGGGAGGTACCCCGCGCTCTTACCTCTTCCGCTCGGACGACCATAACACGGGCGTCCTGCTCTATCAGTCGTTCCGCCTGGTGGAAGGGAACACCTTCACGGCCGGTATCGACTACAAGAACTGGGGAGGCCATGCCTGGAACGACAGCATCAACGGCAAGAAAGGTGAGCTGATCGACAAGTCGGTGAACGAAGTGGCCGGATACGTCATCATGCAGCAGGACTTGTTCGACATGTTGAGTATCAACGCTGGCGTGCGTTATGAGCATAACAGCGTCTTTGGCGGCGAATGGGTTCCGCAGGCCGGCCTGACCGTGCGCCCCTTCGAAGGCAATGTGATCCGCGCCTCTTTCTCGAAAGGCTTCCGCAGTCCGAATATCCGCGAGATGTATATGTGGGGAGCCGCCAATGACGAGCTCAAACCGGAGAATATGTTGAACTACGAGGTCGCTGTCGGCCAGTCTTTCCTCGACGGCCGCCTGTACGGGGAGGTGACGGCTTTCTTTATCGACGGTAAGAACATGATCGAGTCGGTCAGCATCGTTCCCGGCCAGACCTACCCGATGAAGAACCGCAACGTCGGCACCTTCACCAACAAGGGTATCGAACTGGAGGGACGTTATCAGATACTCGGCAACCTCAGCATGGATATGAATTACAGCTACCTGCACACCAGCAAGGCGCTTTTGGCTGCCCCGGCTCACAAACTGAACGTCGGTGCCACTTATTCCCCCGGCCGTTTCACCTTTAATGCGAACGTGCAATCCGTTTACGACCTGTATGTCCGCCTGGAAAATCCGGCAAACAAAATCTCCGAAGTGAAGGAGAACTACACCGTCCTTAACGCCCGGGCTGCCTATCGCTTCGGTTCGCGCGACAAAGGGCTGAACCTCTTCGTAAAAGGAGAGAACCTGACCGCTACCCGTTACACCATCAATTATGGCTTCCCGATGCCGAAAGCCGTGTTCATGGGAGGGATCGATGTGACGTTCTAAGTGATAGAGTAAATAGGATATCTGCAAAGAGACTGCTTTGAAAAAGGCGGTCTTTTTTTGTTTTCCGGCTACCTTTTATATGTTTTTGTTAAATAGGTTGAAATTTTAATAAGTGTAAAATTTGTGTTTTGTTTGTTTTGTAAAGAGAAGTGTCTGAAATGTTTATCTTATGGCTTATGTATTTCAAAGCATAGTTAATCTGTTTAAATTAACTACCACACCTCGTCCTAATTTGTAAATTTGTGCCAGTTAGAGAATAGATTTTAACTATCTGGGAAGGGAAAGAACCCCTTTTTTCTGGGAGAACAATATTTTATAGAACTTTATTTTATTTAGAATTATGAGTGAGAATGCTACAGTGTTAGTTACTGGCGGTTGGCCGGTCGGGTTTGTTAGACCTTGTGTCTGTAACTCCAGAAGCAAACCTATTGTTTTGTTTTTTGCCTTGTTCTTATTGATGCTATTTCCCGCTAAGTCGCTGGCGGCGGATGCAGAAGTCGGAACGGTTGGAGAATTGCAGGATGCGGTGACCAATGCTAGTGAAGGGGATGTTATCACATTATCAAATAGCTTTGTATTTGGTGAGGTCTCGCTTTCGATGCCTACCGTCAACGTTACGATTGACGGAGGGGATAAGGTGTGGAATACAGGGACTTTCCGTATCTCCGGTGCCGGAGATAAGACCCTGACAATTAAAAACCTGAAGGTGGATGGTGCCACAGCAACGAAACGGTTGCTTTATAACACGGCAACTAACGGTAAGCTGGTGCTGGAGAGGATGGAATTTTACAACTCTTCGTTCGGGGCCTTGGATATGGGCACTGGAGCAGATGCCTCTACGGTTGTTTCCTATACGCGGATATACAATAATACGGCAAATAACACCGCCCCGGCCGTTTGGGTATCCGGTTATTCGAAGGTGGCGATCAACAATTCCACTATTGAGAACAACATCGGTACGGGTGCGGGCTACGAATGTGGAGCTATCGGCTCGAAGAACTATTTGGGAACGCTTGAGCTTAACAACACCATCTTGCGGAAAAATGTAAACAAGTGCCTGCTTTCCGGCCCCTTTGGCGGTGGTGGCGGTGCCATGTCGATGCATTATTTCTACGGAAACCTGACTATAAACGAATGCCTTTTCCAACAGAATGAAACGAACGGGGCAGACGGAGATATAAAAAATACCTATGACGGCGGAGCAATCTATATAATCGATGGCGGAGGAAGTACCTACGGCGCGTCGTTAAATATCAACAAAACGACCTTCGACAGCAACCTGGCTCACGATGATGGCGGCGCCATGATGATACAGGTGACCGGGACAGTGGGCATGACTACCAATATAACCAGCTGCACGTTCTACAACAACCGGGCATACGGCTTGGACGGTGCGAACGTTACCGGGGGTGCTATCCAGTTCTTCCTGAACGGCGGTAGCAGTAAAATGAGCAACATCCTGACAAATTGTACCTTTGTGGATAATGTATCGGGTAACGAGAATTCGAAAGTAGACCAGCGCGGGGGGGCGATAGGCCTGAGCGGAAACAGCTCATGGGGTATCGTGGCTTCCGTTACGAACAACGGTTCTTTGTATATGGGGAATAAGGTCTATAATTCAAGCGGTGTGCTGAACACTGCAAGCACCTATAAAGATATTTCCAATTCGACAACCGTCGCGGCGGGAACAAGAAACGTGCTCAACGCCGACAAGGGCGCTACTCCGGCCTATACCGTCGACGATGTGCTGGGAAAAAACTATAAATTCTCCGCTAACCTCACCGGTGTAAAGGCCGGTGTGAAAGACGAAATCGTGAAAACCGTCCCCATCAAGCCGGAAGGTATTGCCGACAACTCCTACAACTACTCGGCAACACTTCCCACGATCGATCAGCGGAATTTCAAGAACTTCAAAGATCAGGGCGCGATAGAGATGTCGTGGGTAAAGTATAATTCCAACGGCGGAACATTCGGTTTGACCCCCCAGACGGAATACGTGGGCGAGGTCTATTACGAAGCCGGTTCCGACAATAAGGCAACCAATTACTACACGATCGGCACGATCGACGGGAAAACCACGGTCGTAGACGGCGAGACCACCTTGAAGGCGGCCCACGCCACGAAAAGTTTCCTGGGTTGGGCGCTGACCGACGACGCAACCGAGCCAAATGCCACTTACAAGGTGGGTAACAGCCTGACGTATGTTGAAGGGAACCTCACCCTATACGCTGTCTGGGGCGATGGCGGGAAAGTGGTCTACCACTCCAACTTCGACCCGGATCAGACCCACGAAGTCTCTTATGACGGTGGCAACGTAACTACCGCCACTTACCCGGCAACCGGATTACCCAACCGTCCGAACCATGTCTTCACCAAGTGGACAACGAACGCCGACGGCACCGGGACGACCTATCTGCCGGGTTCTACTTTCACGGTGACGACGGCCACCGACCTCTATGCACAGTGGGAACCGAATACGACCCTGAAACTTCAATGGTCTGTCTCCAAGACAACCAATGAACTGCACGAGTTCAACGACGTACCTAATAACTCCACAACTACGGTGAAGGTGGGAACGCCTGTTTATGTGCAAATCAGGCCTGTATCGCTCGATCATATCGATTACGACACGTGGTCAATCGAATATGCGGCCACGCCTGCAGACTACCACTATCCGGTGGATGCCCCAATCGCTAAAACCCTGCGCTACGACTTCAACAAGGGAG
>OGJY01000236.1_pt1 | contig 77964 bp, 60 predicted proteins | sample 1572231 | NCBI WGS metagenome assembly OGJY01 (sample SAMEA2582121, study PRJEB24529) | metagenome | biome: Human gut stool | place: China | collected 2011
AATTATTATTTTCACACAGGAATACTACAGGCAGCTTCCATGCCGCCGCCATATTTACCGCTTCGTGGAAGGTACCCTGATTGGATGCGCTGTCACCGAAGAAGCACAGGGTAACATGCTTATCTCCCTTAATCTTGGACACCAGTGCAGAGCCTGCCGCAATGGGAATACCTGCGCCTACGATGCCGTTTGCACCAAGGCTGTGCAGTCCTGCTACATCCGCGATGTGCATGGAACCGCCCTTGCCCTGACAATACCCTGTTTTCTTACCGAACAGCTCTGCCAGCATTTTATCCAGAGATGCGCCCTTTGCGATACAGTGACCATGCCCTCTGTGGGTAGATGTCATATAATCTTCGGGTTCCAGTGCATAGCAAGCACCTGTGGGCACTGCCTCCTGCCCGATGCACAGGTGAATATTCCCTGCCAGCATACCCTTTGTGAAGCATTCTGCCGCTTTTGTTTCAAATGCTCTGATACTCAACATTGTTTTGTACATATCCAAAAGCATTTCCTTGGGATATTTTTTACCTTTAGAAGCCAATGTGATTCACACCTTTCTTTTTTCTCATTCTTTTTATGTTTTTTATTTTTGCTTGGGTGCAAACAGAGGCACCCCGAGTTCCTCATCAAATCTTCTGCCCATAACCAGCCCATCCAGCTCCGCAATCACCATATCCGTGGTCAGCAGAACCTTTGTGCCTTCAATAAGATGACCCCCATGCCCTGTGCCGTGCTGGTCGCTCATGCTCATGTGTACATGAAGCAGAAGGTTGCCGTCATCATCGTGGCAGATCATGCCGGCTGCCGCAGTCAGCTCAATGGGACCATACAGAATCGTAGGTTCTCCGTAGCCGTATCCTGCTTTTTTATCCTTCAAAGGAACAGGATTACAAAAGGCTGCACCGTCCAGACTGCCAATCCCGCTGAGGATTACGCCGTTTTTAATATTTTCTGCTTTGCAAATCTCCTCGATGCCCTTCAAAACATCCATACCGGGCTTCAAGCGGAATGCAACGACTCTTTTTATGCTGCCTGCAGCATGTTCGATGGATTGCATCATTTGTATCTCCCCTTCTTTATTTTGTATTCTTTTTATTTATTTTGTATTCAAATTTTATCATTAGAATTTTTATGTGTCAATACAATACCGCCATTTTTTTCCTTTTTGGCGTAATTTACAGAATGTATTTCTGATTTTTATTTAAAATTCATAAAACTATTTTTGTATACAAAATGATGTCTAAAAAAAGAGGTCTTTGTCAGAATTTTTTATCACAAAACCTCAGAATCCTATTTTTTCCTAAATCAGGCAGGTCTGTCCCTCCTCCATAAAGAACAGCGCATTTTCCTGCCTGCCTGCGCGCATTTCCTGCTCCACAATCTTCCGTATCATCATTTGATCCTCTCCCGCAAAGGGAATATGATAAACAATCTTCGTCTTTGTCTGCAATACGCCTGCTGCAAATAATGCCTTGCCCTCCTCGCTGTGGCTCATCAGCGGATTGACAAACACCGCATCCAGTGCCATGCCGCGCACTGCGGAAAAATCCTCCTGCGTAAAATCCACATCCGCCGTAAAAAGCAGCTTCTTCTCGCCGCACTCTAATAAATAGCAGAAATGCGGCACATCCCAGTAAAGCTTATCCAGATGTCTGGTCTGGAAGGCACGGATACGAATCTCCTGCTCCGGACGAAAAACAGTTTTCCTGCATAATTCCCGATGCAGCAGAACACACGGAATCCCCATGCCCTCCGCCTTTTTCTGCAGCGCCCGCAAGGCAGCAGAGCCGTCTCTCGGCATGAAAATCGCCTTCGGCTGCCGGTACTCCAGATATTCCGCCACCCTCTGCGGCGAAAAATGATCCCCATGCTCATGGGTAAACAGCAGATACTCAATCCCTGCAAATTCTCCCTCGCCCGCCTTCAGCTTTTCCCATTGCCTTTCGGAAAGATTGCTGAAGCAATGTCCGTTTTCATCATAAATCCCGTCGATTAGCAGCTTCGTCCCCCGAAACTCCAGAAGCACCGCCGCATTTACCAGAAACGTTGCCTTTACCTGCTCCTGCATCTCTGTTTCCTCCTTCTGAAAAATGCTGCATACCCAAGCAGTATGCAGCATTTTCTTTTCTCAAAATTACATTTTCAAATCTATTTTTACATCTTATTTATTTTCTACATCTTATTTAATCAATCCCGGCAGGAAGGTTGTAACCTGCGGAATATAAGTAACCAGCATCAGCACCACAATACCGATGAGCAGCATTGGCAAAACCGATTTTAGCGTTTGCACAAAACGTGCTCCGGCAATCTGGTTTGTCATCAGCAAGCAGATGCCGACCGGTGGTGTAACCAGACCGATACACAGGTTGAAGCTCATCATGATACCAAACTGCAAAGGGTCAATGCCAAACGCATCCAGCAGAGGCAGCAGGATAGGTGTCATCATGATAATCGCTGCGTTTGCCTCCATCAGCATACCGATAACCAGGAACAGAATATTCAGCAGCAGCAGAATGACAACTGTACTATTGGTAAAGGAGCTGAATACCTCCAGAACCTGATGAGGCAGACCGGATGTTGTGATAACATAACCGGAGGATTTGGAAATCCCTACCAGCAGCAGAATGGTTGCTGTAGAAATCGCACCATCCACGAAAATGCCGGGGATATCCTTAATCTTAATATCCTTATAAATCAGCAGGCTGACCAGAAGCGCATACACAACTGCAACCGCTGCGGATTCCGTTGGTGTAAAAATACCGCCGAAAATACCGCCCAGAATGATAACGGGCATCAGCAGAGCCCAGATACTGTCTTTGAAAATAAGCAGAACCTCTTTTGCAGATTTTCTCTCATGCGCAGGCAGGTCATTCTTCTTACCATAGAACAGCGCATAAATAATCAGACCGACTGCCATCAGGATACCGGGAATGACAGAGCCGACAAACAGCTTGGATACGGACAAATCCGTAATGCTCGCATATACGATCAATGTAATGGAAGGTGGGATGATAGGCCCCAGAATAGCTGCAATACCGGAAATCGCCGCTGCGAAATGGTCGGGGTAGCCTTCCTCCTTCATGGCAGGAATGGTTGTGCCGCCAACCGCAGATGCCGTTGCAACGCCGGAACCGGAAATCGCACCGAACAGCGCAGATGCCAGTACGGTAACAACCGCCAGAGAGCCTTTAATCCAGCCGATCAAGGCATTGGAAACATCAATCAGCTTCCCTGTAATACTGCGAGACATAATATTCCCTGCCAGCATAAAGAACGGGATTGCCAGCAGTGAGCTGGAGTTCATGCCTGCAAAAAGCTTCTGCGGAAGCACGATAAACGGCATATCTGCCATATTCAGGGCAACCAGTGTACCAATACCCAACGCAAGATAAATGGGAATACCCAAAATGGATAATACCAATAACAAAATAATTACAATCAAACCGGCATTCATGCGTTACGCCTCCCTTCTGCTTAATTCCGCAATTTCTGCAAGCTGCTTCATAATAACCTCAATAGAGGTCAAGATCATCAATACTGCACCAATCGGCATACATGCATACGGCACAGACATCGGAATCTTCAAGCCGGCAGAAACATTCACTGCCGCTGCCTGACACAATACAACAGAATAGCAGAACAGAAATACCAGAAATACAATCCCTACAATAGTTGCAATCACTGTATAGATTGCCTTCGTTCTGGGCTTGAGAATACCGATAAACGCATCCACCTGCAAATGGCTGTTTCTTCTTGTGGCAATGGCTGCCGCTACCATAACATCATAGATAAACAGATACCTTGCCAACTCCTCACTCCACGCATTGGACGCAGAAAAAACATATCTTAAAATAACCTGATAGGTAATGACAATAATCATGATTGCAACCGTTACCGCCAGAAATAATTTTTCTATCTTTTCAATTCCGTCCAGAAATTTTCCGTACCCTTTCATTCGATTCACCTCGATTTTAATGATTTTCCTTTGTATTTACTCCTCTGTGCCGACAGCACGAATCTTTTCTGCCCAATCTGCCAGGTAAGGGAATTTTTCATCTGTAAAATCCTTGAAATATTCGATAAACTGGTCTGTATCCACTTCAACGATATGGCAGCCCTTATCAATCAGCTCCTGCTCTGCTTCCTTTTCCTTCTGCAGCTGCTGCTCGCTGACAGTTACGCCTGCATATTCAGCTGCCTCCTGCACTGCCTGCTGAATATCCTCAGGTAATGCATCAAAGTATTCTCTATCCATGATGATAACGTTACTGCTGTAAACATGGTTTGTCTTAATCCAATATTTGCAGACCTCATCAAATGCATAGTTCAGGGAATCCGTCATAGGGTTTTCCTGCCCGTCTACCGTCTTCTGCTGCAAAGCTGTATAGGTTTCTGTCATCGCAATGGGTGTAGGTGCTGCCTTCATCCATTTCCATGTTTCCAGATACATCTCCAGATTTGGTGCTCTCAGCTTAAAGCCCTTGAAATCCTCGATATTTTTCATTTCCTTTGTTGCCGTTACGATACGGGGACCTCTGTATGTGCCGCCCAGCAGCTTAAAACCGCTTTCCTCACCGACGGTCTCCTTGATTTCCTCGCCGACATCGCTGTTCCATGTTTCCATGAAGTGATCATAATCGCGGAACAGATACGGGGTTGCGTCAATATTCGCCATCGGGGTAAAGGTTGCCAGTGTACCTATTGATTCGCACATCACGTTGGCAACGCCGAATTTCATCCCTTCCAGAACCTCAGAAGTTGTACCAAGGCTGCCGCCGCCATAAAGAACAACCTCTACTCTGCCATCCGTCAGCTCCTCTATCTTTTTCGCGAAGGCTGCGCCTGTATCGTAAGCGTTGTCCCCCGCTGTAGAGTTCAACGCCATTTTCCATGTATATGTACCGTCATCATTGATACCCATACCATTATTACAGCCGGTCAAGCCCAATGCCGCAACAATGGCTGTCATTGCAATCGCCAAAATTTTCTTTTTCATGAAAATTCCTCCTCAACCTTTTCTTACCGATATCAGCCGTCCATTGTTACGCCACCGTCCACATCACTGATTTCACCGGTAGCAAAGCTTGCCAGATCAGATGCGTAGAACAGAACCATGTTTGCAATTTCTCTCGGCTGTGCGCCTCGTCCCAAAGGAATGGTTGCGATAATCTTCTTTGTCTTTTCTTCTCCCATATTGGCAGTCATCGGTGTCATTGTTAAGCTGGGGCATACACCATTGCAGGCAACCCCATAAGGTGCGCCTTCTCTGGCAACCGCCTTTGTCAGCCCGATTACGCCTGCCTTGGAGGCCGCATAGGCACTTGTCCCCAAAAGACCGCCGCCTCTTTTTGCCGCTACGGAGGCTACATTTACAATTCTGCCATAGCCATTCGCCTTCATAGAGGGATAAACTGCACTAATTGCAGTATAAACACCTGTCAGGTTAATGGCAATTACCTTATCCCATTCTACCTGTGTTACCTCATCAAAGGGTACCGTGCTTACGATGCCTGCATTGTTGATTAGCCCATGTATCTGCTTAAAATCTGCAACGATTTTGCCGAATACCTCTCTGATTTCAGCACTATTCACCAGATTTACCTTGTAAGCAGAGGTTTTGTCCTTGCCCAGTTCCTCTCTGAGCTTTTCGGCTGCATCCAGATTCAGATCAACAATAATCGCATGACCGCCGCCTTCTACCACGCCGGTTACGATTGCTTTGCCGATGCCACTCGCACCGCCCGTCACAATAATGTTCTTTCCTGTGAAATCCATACTTATTTCCCCTTTCGCTTTTGTATTGTTTTCATTGTTTTTGTATTCAATTTTTCTTTTTTGAATTTGTAATTCGATACTAATATTCATTTTTGCAAATGTCAATCAATTTTTTGTTAATTTTTAAAATTTCTTTATTTTTGTGTATTTTTGCAAAAACGCATTTTTGCGCATTGCTAAAAAAACAACTTTTTGGAATTGTCGAAATTTATCAAATTTTCACAGTTTTCTTATTTTGAAAGAAATCCTATTTTTTGTATACAAAATCTGCTTTTTGATGTATAATGATAAAAAGTGTTTTTTTAAGGGGATACGCTCACATTTGTTGAGGTATAATTTATTTATTTTTTTATTTTAGGAGAGATAGTATGAAAACTTCAGATTCTTTACAGGATTTCGCTTATGAAGAAATTAAAAAACGAATTCAAAACGGGGAATACGCCCCCGGAACAAAATTAAATACGCAGGAAATATCCGATTCGCTGGGCATCAGCCGCTCCCCTGTCCTCGCTGCAATCAACCGCTTGATTGCGCTTGGTCTGGTAGAAGCAACGCCGAGAAAGGGCACAACCGTTGCACAGCTTTCCGATACCCAGATTAGAAATATCATTGAAGCTCGTCAGATGATGGAGCTTTTCTGTGTAAAGCTCTGTATCCGCAATATTGAGTATCACCCCAGCATCATCAAGGAGATGGAGACCGTTGTGCAGGAATTTGAAACCGCACTGGAAGCCGGATATCCCGCTGCGGCAGAGCTGGAAACGAAATTCCATACACTTTATATCTCCCTCTGTGGCAATCCGCAGATTATGAAGCTCTATGAATCCAACTGGAGCATCGGCACCATGTTTTATATGTATAGCGCAACCAACCTCCCTCTGGATCAGCTCAAAACCTCCTTCCATCAGCATAAAGAAATTCTCAATACGCTGAAGGCAAAGGACGAAACCGCCTTACGGAAAATTATTGAAGAACACATGAGCATTGTTTATGAAACACTGGAATGGTATTCTCAGGCAGCCAAGCACTGATTCCTACAAGGAATGATTGCCCTTGCGCCAACGCAGCAGTAGAGCCTGTCAGCACAATGCAGCCGCCCATATTGGTTGCCATGGCGATTTATATCGGCAAAACCAGATGGATTGATAACTTCATTTACGAAGGCTGAGGATATAAAAACGGTCTGAACCGCAGGGTTCAGACCGTTTTAAGGTGTCGACAAAGTCGACCCCTAAGTCGAAATCAGGATTTCGACTTGTTGAAACAGAAGAATAAACAGATGCGTTCCGGCGGTGGCAAAGCTCCCTCTGCGGATTCCATTCCGGAGAATACTTACCGCCCAAGAGGGGGCGGCAGGCAAAGCCTGCTTTGCGGAGCAAAGTAATGAGCTATTCGTTTCCCGAACCCTTCCGCTCAATACCACCCAAACAGGGTTTTTCCGCCATCCAATTTCTCAATTTTTTTCATATCCTCCTGCGAAATTTCAAAATCAAAGACGGCGAGGTTTTGTTTCATGCGCTCCTGATGGACGGATTTCGGAATTACCGCAATTTTATTCTGCACCAAATACCGCAGTGCAATCTGTGCAGATGTTTTTCCGTATTTGTTCCCAAGCTCCTGCAATAACGGCTCCGCAAAAATATTTTTTCTGCCCTCCGTAAAGGATGCCCAAGACTGCATTTGTGTTCCGACTCCTTCCCAATTCTATGATTCTGTCTATCCGCTTTCCGAAAGCCTGCCGAAAATATGCTTCTGTCACAAGCTTTCTCTTAAAATTTGAATAATCTCCTCTCGATTTGATACCTTATATCCCTAATGAAAGATAAGTGAACTGCACCCCACTTGTTAGACAGTATGATATACTATTTAGCAAGTGGGGTGATTTTTATGCCAAAAGGAGTACCAAACAAACGATATACTCCAGAATTTAAGAAACTGGTGGTAGAAACAATGCTGGAAGAAAAACTGAGCTACAGTGAAACGGCAAGACAATTTGAAATAAATGATTACGGAATCATTCAACGTTGGGAGCGAATTTATCTCGAAGAAGGTTCGGAGGGGCTGGCTATCGAGCGTCGTGGACGCAAAAGCACCGGACGACCAATGAAACTACAAAAAGAGGTAGAGGAGGATTTGATCGCAGAGGTGCAGCGATTGCGTGCAGAAAACGCATACCTAAAAAACTTGCAAGCCTTGGTTTTGGAAAACGAGCGACAGCATCACAGAAAACACAGGTGATTCAGAAACTAAGGCAAGAATTTTCACTGGCAATCCTGCCGGATGTCACTCAACTGCCTCGTGCAACCTTTTACTATCATCTAAAACAACTGAAGAAAGCAGATAAATATCATTCTGTGAAAGAAGAAATCACTGCTATTTTCCATAAGAATAAAGGAAGATACGGTTATCGACGTATTACTGCAGAACTTCGAAATAGGAATATTTATTTAAATCATAAAACTGTTCAGCGTCTTATGCAGAAGTTGGGCTTAGTTTGCCGTGTCAGGATGAAGAAGTATCGTTCTTACAAGGGTGAAGTGGGCAAAATCGCACCAAATCTGTTAAATCGGAACTTCCATGCCGAAAAACCGAATCAGAAATGGGTCACGGATGTGACAGAGTTCAGCCTGTTTGGTGAGAAACTGTATCTGTCCCCAATTCTCGATTTGCACAGTAGCAATCTGGTCAGCTATACGATTTCAGAACGTCCCGTATTAAGCATGGTAACATCCATGCTGGATAAAGCTTTTGAGATACTTCCGAATAATTGCGACCTGATTCTTCATTCTGATCAGGGCTGGCAGTATCAGCACAGGCAGTATCAACGGATGCTCCGGGAGAAAGGCATCCGGCAGAGCATGAGCCGAAAAGGGAATTGTCTGGACAATGCTGTAATAGAAAATTTCTTTGGGCTGCTCAAGAGCGAACTGCTGTATTTGCAGGAATTTCAGTCCATGGAGCACTTCAAACAGGAACTCGTTGCATATCTGGATTACTACAACAACCGCAGGATCAAGGCAAAACTGAAGGGCTTGCCGCCTGCAATTCACAGACAACAAGCCCTTTCGGCTGCTTGAACAATTTTTACTTCAAAATATTTGTCTAACTTTTTGGGGTCAGTTCAATGCCCTATTTTACTGTATTTTACTCAAATCGAGTCTATTTTAACTCATAGAGTCAATCTTAACTCAACCTTTTCATAAAAAATAGTCTGAACCACAAGGATTCAGACCATTTTTATTTTCCGCTTTAGCCTTCCCTTACGAGCGTAACTGTTTTTTCCGCTTCATTCCAAGAAGTCTGTGCGCCAAGCGCATCCGCTACAAAGCGAACAGGCACATAGGTACGGCTATCCATGATGACAGGTGCAACGCCATATTTTTCAAGCGTTTTCCCAATCGTCATCTTAATTTCCTTTCCATCCAAAAGCAAGGTAACCTCTTTGCTTTCGCCGTTCCATGCAACCGCACCGCCCAAAGATTCTGTAATGAATCTGATGGGAACCAAGGTTCTGCTATTCTGAATCACGGGAGCCGCATCCTTTTGGGCGAGATTCCCGTTAACAGAAATGCTCTTTCTGCCAATCTGCATTTCGACGATTGTTTTCTCCTTTGCTTTTGTTTCGTTGTTTTCCTTCGTTTCCTCTACTTTTGTTTCGTTTTTCTGTGTTTTGGATTTTCTGCCGCCGGAGGAAGAACCGCCGCCGCTCTCCGGCTTGGCAGTCAGTGCTTTATAGGCATCCCGCAAGGCTTTTGTGGCATTGTTATATTCCTCTGCCGTCGCTTCAACCTCGGAAACCTTCTTTGCATCCGCCAAAACCTTTGCAAATGCCGCCCATTTCTCTGCGGAGTAATCTGCTTCCTGCAAAGCCTCTGCCTCTTTCACTGCATTTTTCAGTGCAAGCCAAGCCTGCATTACTTCATGCTCCTCTTCGATTTCACCAATCAGCTCTTTAAAGCTCCACTGCTTATTGGTTTCTGTCACTGTTGCCTTATGGTCAATCACCGCATCTGCCGCACGCATTTTTGCAAGAAACTGGTCAAGCTGTGTTTCGCTCAAGCCGCTCATCAGCATAAATTCCGCTGTGTAGCCACTGCCTGTAAATGCCTCTGCATCCCCTGCAAAGCCTTTGTACCCTGCAAGATATCCAACGGACTGGTTAATCTGGCTTTTTTCAACCGTAACTGCCTTAATTCCCATTTCCTTCAGAATTGCTCTGATTTTGCTGCCCTTTACGGTATCCGCACCGAGGTTGAACAGCAGTACCTTTGCTGCGGGGATTTCTTCCTCCGCACCAATAATGGGAACGGAATAGGAAAGATAATCCGCTTCCTCTCCTGCCCATTCAGGATGAGGCAGTCTAAGCTTTACAATCAATCGTTTTCCTGCCTCAAGCGTATTCGCCTTAACGGGAATATTGATGGTTGTGAAATGCTCCTTGCTTGCTTTATTCGCATCACGCTGACCGATACGCTGTGTAATCGAGCTTTCATGCAGCTCATTCTTCTCAAAGTCATCATCTGTATAGTCGGAGGGGAACTGATATGCTGTTACGTTGCAATAATAGTCGCTCATTTCCGTATAGCCTGCATCGTATGTCACTGTTACAGGAATGGTAGTATCTGTCACTCTGACTGCGGCAACATCAATAGAAACGGTAGGTGTTGCCCAATTGGGTGCCGCCTCAACGGTTTTCGTATTGGAATATACCACTTTGCTTACGCCGTTTTTCACAAGCGTCAGCTTAATCATCAGCTTGGAGCCTGCTTTCAGCGGCCTTACGCTTTCTCTAAAGCCCATGGTTGTTTGTCCGGGGCTGTAAATGCTGTTTTCTGCCGCAATTTTTGCTTTGCTTTCATCCAATTCCTCGCCTGTGTAGTTATACAGTACATAGCTTACGGAATCATAATAATTTCTTTCAAAGTTCAGATAGGTTTCCATCTTTGTATCGCCTTCGGATACATGCTCCTCTCTGATATAAGCAGAGGGTTCTATAATCTGAGGGGGTGCCTGAATGGCTTTTGCATCGGAGATTTTTACCACTTCGCTTTCGCCGCCTGTCAGCGTAAGCACCGCAACGATTTTATCTCCTGCCGTCAAATCATTGGTAAATGTAACTTTACTGCCATATGCGGAAGGCGTTACCGCACCGGAATACAGCAAAACATTTCCTGCATTTGCACTGTCAAATGCACCACCATAGCGGTAGGTATACAGCTTCAAATTGCCTGTAAGCGCATTGTCGAAATCCGCCTTTACATAAAGATTCTTATCCGTAGAAAGAATTTTGGAGGAGGTAATTTCAACAGAAGGCTCTTTTACCACCTTGCCGCCAATCAGAATATAAACCTTATCATCACTGTAATGGGTTCTGCCAGTGTCAGAATCGTATTTGTAAAGATATACCAATACATATTTTTCAGGCGTAAGCTTTCCCTTTACATCAAAGGTATAGCTGCCGCTTCCCGTAAAGCTCTGACTCTTGAGGGGTACCGCAGCATCCGGATCTGTATTGTTTCCGTCTACAAGCCTTACAAACACATAGCCGCCCTTATAGCTGTCATATCCGTTTACGGAAACCGTAATGCTTTCCGTATCTGCTGTGAGTGCTTCGGGGGAAACGCTGATGCTGTCCCCTTCCGCTTTCGCTTTTACCGCAAAGGCTGTGCCGGGGTAATAATACGGTTCATTTTCACCATCATAATAATAGATATAAGGAATAATCACATCCCCTGCCGTTAAAGCCTTTGTAGTGATTTCTACATTATCCCCACTGATAACAGGACTTTTACTGCCGACAGAAACGGGGTCTCCATATACATCAGCGTCTCCGTTTTCTTTTGCTTTATATAGGATAATCATTCCCTTGCCGGCGGGGATTAAATCCGTTTTGCTCACCGCAAGGCTTACCTTGGTATCCCCTTCATATACATTCCCGTTCACCGTCAGTACGGGCTTTTCTATCTCTGTCTCCAAAACAACGGGAACCGCATTGGAATATGCAACAACCGTTCCGCCCTTCATCAGCACTGCCGCAACATATTTGCCTGCTGCCAATTCCTTCCCGGAGGAATATTTCTCTACCGAAACCATTCCTGCTTCGGAAACACTCTTTCTGCCGAAAAATTCCCAAGCGTCCCCCCGTACCGCATCCGCAGACTCATATTGTCTGATGATAAGGTTAGAGTCTTCTTCCACATCACCGGCAACCACAACGCTTACTGCGCTCGCACCTGCCTTAATTTTATCTGCGTTGATTTTCACTGTCGGCGCAACAGGCACAGCAGGAATCAAAACGGAATCATCAGGGATGCCTGCCGCCTCGTAGTCATTGCCTTTGGGGATATACAGCGCCGTATTCTGGTTCCAATATACAACGGCACGCACACGATAGCCTGCCAGAAGCGGTTCCTCCAGATTGATTTCATAGTTTGTCAGTTTTTCCGTAAACTGCAGGGGAATCGTCAATCTGCGCATATAGTTGCCTTCAAAGTCGAATGTTTTATCCTGCGGATATTGCTGGATGGAAACTGTCATATTGAAATCTACATTTTCATCCTTTGCATATGCAAGCAATCTCTCATCTGCGGAAAAATTGATGTGCAGCTTGGTATCGCCTGCTTTTAAATCCTTATCCGCAATGCTTACCTCGGGCCATGTGTAATCCCGAAAGCCCTCGCCGTTTTTATCCACAACCGTAAGCTCACGGGATTGCTTTTGCTTGTAAAAAACATCATTCTTCGTTTCTGCAACAGGCACATTCAGATAAGCGCATACCTTCTGCCCCACCTTCAAAGGGAGAAGGGACTCTGCGAAATTACAGGTATAGCTTTTTCCGTTTTCCACCCGTACCGAATAAAGCTGCTTTGTGGCGGTGCTGTCGGGATCAAAGACTGTATTTGCGGGATATACCGCAACAATCATGTAGCAGCTTTTCACACTGCTGTGCAGCTTCACATTTGCCGTAAGGGATGTTGCATCCTCTGTAATTTTTCCCTCTGCAAAACCATCTATTGTTACCTCGCAGCCTGCCAAAATTTCCGCCTGTGTCGGTTTGGTTGTATCTCCGCCGGAAGAAGTGCCGGAGGCAGTGACCGTAATCGGTGCAGAAACATAATCCTGCATTTTACCGCTTGATGTATCACGCAGTACCGCTATTACCTCTTTGCCTTCCGTTGGTGCTTTTGTAAGCGTAATCGTATTGCTTCCTTCGTTCAAAGCTGCAAATCCAATCACACCGCTCAAGTCCGTATAGTCGAAAAGTTTATCAGTGTCATATCCTTCTCCGCTGTCAAGCTGTATGACCTTTGCAAAGCCGGCTGTAATGCCTTGTGCAAGTGTAACCTCAACCGATTTTGTATTCGGTGTAATGGTGCTTGTTGTGATGGAAATTCCCTGTTCCTGCGCAAATGCCGAAGCTGCCGCAAAAGGAACTGTCGAAATTGCCATAATAAGTGCAACAAGCAGACTGAATACTCTTTTACTGATGCTGCTGTAAATTGTTTTCATTTTCCTCCACCCTTCTCTAGTGATTTTTATAATGTTAGCTGCGACTAACTAAATTCCATTATAATTTGCCTCTTTTTCATTTGCAACCGCTTTTTTCCTTCTTGATAAGTGTTCTCATTTTGGCACTGCAATAAAAAAATACCCTCCCTGCCATTTGGCAAAGAGGGTATCCTCCATTTAACAAATCAATTTTATTTTACGAATGTTTCACAAAAGCGCATCAGCATAGATGCCACCCTGAGATACATCTACTTCTTCCTTGGGTGCTTCCTGCGGCTCTGTTTTTCCTTCTTCCTTGCCCTCTGCGGCACCCTCATTTACCTCCGCCGCTGCGTTTGTTTCCTCAGCAAGCACCGACACAGACGTAAGAGAAAGCGCTATTGTCACGCACACCAACTGACTGATTAGCTTTTTCTTCATAAAATCCCCTCCTTCTCTTGTGTCCTTCCATCAAGCAATATCCTGCGAACGCTGTATTTTTCGACAAAACCCGCGAAAATACTGCATTTGCCAAAATTATAGCAGATTCTTTTCGCAATGAACATCCTACCAAAGTATGAGACGGCAACCTTATTTTTTCGCCGTTTTTGTAATAAAAAATCGGCTTCCGCCGAAACCGATTTTTCTTCTTACATATTCTGCTTCAAGCAGGTTTTGATATCATCCTCGGGGTTGCTGACAGCACGCAAATCAAAGGTATCCACCAGATACTGCAGCACATTCGGGCTTAAAAATGCAGGCAGTGTCGGCCCCAGATAAATGCCCTTCACACCAAGGCTCAAGAGTGCCAGCAAAACCGCCACCGCCTTCTGCTCATACCACGAAAGAATCATGGACAGCGGCAAGCCGTTCACATCCGTCCCAAAGGCATCTGCCAAAGCCGTTGCAATGCGGATGGCGGAATAGGCATCGTTGCACTGCCCCACATCAAGCAATCTCGGCAGACCTGCCACCTCGCCGAACTCCAGCTTATTAAATCTGTATTTGCCGCACGCCAAGGTTAAAATGATACAATCCTGCGGCACCTTTTTCGCAAATTCCGTATAATAATTTCGCCCCGGCCTTGCGCCGTCACAGCCGCCAATCAAAAAGAAATGTCTGAGCTTTCCGCTCTTGACCGCCTCCACGATTTTATCGGCATAGCCTAATGTGGCATGATGCCCGAAGCCGACCAAAATTTCATGTGCCTCCTCATCCTCGGGATAGCCGCCCAATTCCAACGCCTGCGCAATGATTTCGCTGAAATCCTTCTCGCCGTTTTCCTTCTTGCCGATATATTTCACGCCCTCCCAGCCGACCACATTCGTGCTGTAAATACGGTCCTTGTAGCTTTCTCTCGGGCGCATCAGGCAGTTGGTTGTCATCAAAATACACCCACGCAGATTGTCGAACTGCTTTTGCTGATCCTGCCACGCACCGCCGAAATTCCCGACCAAGTGCGGATATTTTTTCAAGCCCTCGTAGCCATGGCAGGGCAGCATTTCCCCATGCGTATAAATATTGATGCCCTTGCCCTTCGTCTGCTCCAAAAGCATTTCCAAGTCCTTCAAATCATGCCCGGAAACCACGATAAACGGACCTTTCTTCATGTGAACATCAACGGTATGCGGAGAAGGATTGCCGTAAACCTCTGTGTTTGCCTCGTCCAGCTTCTGCATAACGGCAATCGCCATCTCGCCTGTGCGCATCGTCAAGCGAATCAGCTCCTCTACCGTCAGGTTATCATCCGTAATTGCCTCCAATGCCTCGATATAGAAATTGTCCACCTCGTCACTGTAATACCCCAGCTCCCTCGCCTGATGCCCGTAGGCACTGATGCCCTTCAAGCCATACAGCACCGTCTGCCGCAAGGAGCGGATATCGGGATCTAAATCCTCATACATAATGCCTGCCATGGGTGCATCCTTGAGCATTTCGGTTTTGGTTTCGGGGAGGGTATAGGTAACGTGTGCCGTATGATTGTCAATCTCCCCTGTCATGCCTTTCAGCGTATCCTTGATTTCCTGCGATTCCTTCAGCAGCTCCACATGAACCGCCGCATCAAAGTTTACATTCGTCAGCGTGGTAAACAGCACATTTTCGATAAAGCGAATCACGCTTTTGTCAATCTCCTTCCCCTGCGCAAGCAACGCCTTGCCGTAACAGCTGATACCCTTAATTTGAAAAATCAGCAAATCCTGCAAATTGGCAACCTCCGCCGTTTTTCCGCAAACGCCCAGCTTCGTACAACCCTTGCCGTTTGCCGTCTGCTCGCATTGATAGCAAAACATTTCATAGCCTAAATCCATATTGTTGCTCATAAATCAACCGTCCCTTCTTTTCCTTTTGCAAGCTAGTGTTTCCCAACAAATGGAGATTATACACAAACCGAAGTAGGAATCCGCCTGTTAAAATAATATACAAATTTTTTCCAATCCTACTTTAGTAGGATATACAAAAAGAATTTTTCCTGCTATAACGAATGTGAAATCACAATTAGAATTTTATGATTTTCACGGAAAAGGAGGAACGAGATGGGAAGACACACTTTTACCCAAAAATTCCTGCCGAGCATGGTAACGCTGTTGGTGGATAACAAGGAAATCAAGGATGTTACGGCGAAAATCGGCGATTGGAAAATCAAAAATGGTGCCTTCGATGGAAATACCGCGGGCAGCTATGCCTTTGTCGGGACGGTAAAAATCCCCGACGGCTATGCCTACAGCAACAGCACACTGACCGTTACGGCACTAAATTATACGGATTCCAACGGTAGCACGGTGAACTTGGGCCAAGAGGTTGCGACTTACACCTGCACAGTCGGGGCACCGGTCAGCAAAGCAGACGAATTACCCACACTGCTTACCTCCGGCAAAGATAAAGCTAATGTCTATATTCGCCTGAAAGGCACGGGAACCGCTTCTGTGATTACAGTGTCCGATGAAGCAGACATAAGCGCGGAAGAGACCGTCAATTCTAGCAATTCCGGATTGTTTCAAGATTCTATCTCCGTGGGATCAGCCACTACGGAAACAGATACCACTCCACCAAATTTTGTTGTATTTTTAGGCATGACAGTCACATCGGAGCAGCTTCCTGCGGTTGCGGTGAATAGCTTCGATAGAGAGGAAAAGAACCCCCACAAAACAACCTCAGTGACATTTACCATCCCGTCCGACAAAGTTTCCCTCACGAATGAGGGGAAAACAGCCGGCTGGTATATCCCGCAGGGTGGCTTGAAGCTGACAGCGGAGGATGTGCGGGTGTACCAACCCAAGGTTCTTGCCGAAAAAGCTAGCGTTGCGGATACAACAGTGACAGTGCCGCTCCAAGTTCTGTTTCTGAATGAGGGTAAGACTCTGAATGTGGCTCTTGTACCGACGAGCACAACATCCTACGACGGCAGAGACAATAATGCAATTTCCGGCACAGATATGCGCAATACGGAAAGTAAAGAGCAGCATTACTACTTCGCCCTATCCTGCAGCCAAAAGTACGAGTACCGTATACCCATCAGGTGCTATACGGCAACATTCGACAATGTCACAGCAGGTACCTATGCTGTTTGGGTTCAGGTTGATGACACGGATACGTGGGTCAAGGCAGGGGATAGCATAACTGTCGGCAATACGGCAGGCGGGGATTCCGATAACACCGGGAATCCTACCACCGAATAATCGCAAAATTCAAAAAGGCAAGGGAATCCTTTGATTCCCCTGCCTTTTTCTTTGTACTTACGCCATCGCAGCAGAGCAAAAAGCGCGCAGCACCTACGAATATCTCATTGACCTGACGGATGACCCCGATGTGCTCGCGCCACTGCGCTTCCTGCGAGAACGAGAAATCGTGCATTTCCAGCGTTTCGGGGAAGCTTTGGACTACGCCAGAGATTATCTGAAGCAGCAGCATTATTTCTTCATGCAGAAAAACGGCTGCAACAGCTGACAAATCATAGACACCGATAAATCGGTAATATGCACTGCATTCCTATTTCAGGCAGCCGTTAAAGGCACATCTTATTCTGCCGGCATAAAAAAAGACCATCGATTTCTCGATGGTCTTTTCCGCAATTACTGCGGATGACAGGACTTGAACCTGCACGGGCGCAATGCCCACTAGAACCTGAATCTAGCGCGTCTGCCAGTTCCGCCACATCCGCACATCTCAGTGCGCTTGATTATAATACCGCACCGAAACACTTTTGTCAACACATTTTTTATATTTTTTTCGTTTTTCTCTTTTACAGGAACAGCGGCACCAAGATCGGCACCAGAAGCGTACACACAATGCCGTTCACAAAGGCAAGCACGGCAATCGTGCCATTCGTGTTCTTGCTGATAATGCCCAAGGTGGTATCCATAGAGGTTGCCCCTGCCGGCGCAATGGCGCAATAATAATTCAAATGGCTTGCCACAAATGGCACAATGACAAACGTCAGCATTTCACGAAGCACATTCGCCAAAAACGCAATCGTGCCGCCGACGGGGTTGCCCGCCTCCGTAATCAGCACGCCCGAAAGGCTATACCAGCCCAAGCCTGCGGAAATCGCCAAGCCCTCCTTTGCAGGCAGGGAAAGCAAAAAGGCGGTCACCGCGCCGCCGCAAAGGGAGCCGAGCGCAACCCCGAACGGAATCAGCAAAATCCGAAAGCCCAATTCCCTGATGCGTGTGAAAACGGCCTTATTCAGCCCCGTATCAATCCCAACGGAAAACAAAAGGAGCAGCAGCATATAGGTGGAGATGCTATCCAGAAAGCCGCTTACATCCGCAGGCATCAGGTATCCTGCCCCAACGCCAAGCACCAGAACAATCAAAATCACAAGGCTCATTTCTTCCCCTCCTTTTCCAAAAACAGCGCGGAAAGAATATAAACCACAGCAATACTGCCGATTGCCGTCATCACAGCAAACAGCAGCGCCTTGCCGCCCAAAATCGGCAGGCTTCTGACCACCTCGCCGTTTCTGCCGATACTCACGCCCATGCAGAAAATCAAAAGCAGCAGCCAAACCGTCTGCAATCTGCTGTTCCAACGGATTCCCCTCTCTCGTATCCAACCTTGATAGCCAATCAAAACCCCCAATCCGATTGCCAGAAAGATATCTCTCATATTTCCATCCCTCCAAAAGCTGCCCCTACGCAAAGCGCAGAGGCAGTAAGCTTACAGAACTTATTTTTTTAGCATATCCCGTTTAGGATAATTTTTCGCGGATTGCGTCAATGCTTTCATCCTCGATATATTCGTCATAGGTCATCTGTCTGTCGATGATGCCGCCGGGTAGGATTTCAATGATTCTGTCTGCAATGGTCTGCACAAACTGATGGTCGTGGGAATCAAACAGCAGTGTCCCCTTATACTCCGTCAGCCCTTCATTCAGTGCTGTAATAGATTCCAGATCCAAATGGTTGGTAGGCTCATCCAGAATCATCACATTTGCGCCGCTCATCATCATCTTGCAAAGCATACATCTTACCTTCTCACCACCGGAAAGCACACCGGCCTCCTTCAGCGCTTCCTCGCCGCTGAACAGCATTCTGCCCAACCAGCCACGAATATCGGAATCGTATTGCTCGCCTTCCTTTGCGAAGGGACGCAGCCATTCAATCAGGCTGTCCTTGTTGCCCTCAAAATATTCTGTGTTATCCTTCGGAAAATATGCGGTTTTTGTGGTAATTCCCCATTTAAAGCTGCCCTCATCCGGCTCCAGCTCGCCCATCAGAATCTGGAACAGCGTGGTTCTTGCGATTTCATCCTTGCCGACAAAGGCAACCTTTTCATGCGGGCGAATCATAAAGCTAACATCATTCAGCACCTTCTTGCCGTCAATGGTTTTGGAAATCCCATCCACCAAAAGCACATCGTTGCCGACCTCCCTGTCCTGCTTAAAGCTGCAGAAGGGATATCTGCGGCTGGAGGGCTTAATGGTATCCATCTGCAGGTTATCCAGCAGCTTCTTTCTGGAGGTTGCCTGCTTTGCCTTGGAGGCATTCGCACTAAAGCGCTGGATGAAGTCCTGCAGTTCCTTAATCTTCTGCTCCACGCGCTTATTCTGATCCTTCAGCTGACGCTGTGTCATCTGGGTATAGCTGTACCAGAAATCATAGTTGCCGACAAACATGGTAATCTTGCCATAATCAATATCCGCGATATTTGTGCAGACCTTATTCAGGAAATGACGGTCATGGGAAACTACGATAACCGTATTTTCAAAGTTCATCAGGAAATCCTCCAGCCATTTAATCGCATGGATATCCAGATGGTTGGTAGGCTCGTCCAGAAGCAGAATATCGGGATTGCCGAACAAAGCCTGTGCCAGAAGCACCTTCACCTTCTGTCCGCCTGTCAGCTCCTTCATCTTCGCATAATGGAATTCATTTGTAACCCCCAGACCGTTCAGCAGCATTTCCGCATTGGATTCCGCAGCCCAGCCGTCCAGCTCCGCAAATTCGCCCTCCAGCTCTGCCGCCTTAATGCCGTCCTCGTCTGTGAAGTCCTCCTTCATATAGAGCGCATCCTTCTCTTTACGGATATCATACAGTCTTTTATGCCCATATAATACGCACTCTACCACATCAAACTCATCAAACAGGAAATGGTCCTGCTTCAGAACTGCCATTCTTTCCCCGGGGGTGATGAATACAGAGCCCTTGTTGGGTTCCAGCTCCCCTGCAAGAATTTTCAGAAATGTGGACTTACCGGCACCGTTGGCACCAATCAGTCCATAACAGTTGCCCTTTGTGAAATTGATATTCACATCGTTGAAAAGTACTCTGCCGCCATATTGGAGGCTGACACCCTGTGCAGCGATCATGTTTTTCTCTCCTTTTTCTCATTCCATTTTTTATTACGCTACGGCACTTTCGCCGCCATGTTCAAAAAACAAACTAAATTTAATTATAACATGAATGTCATGCAAAATAAAAGCCCTATTTCCCATAAAATCCACTGAAATCAAAGAAAAACCCGCCCTGCGCCATGCAAAACGGGTTTTTGTTGTCTCTTATTTCTTATTCATCTGATTCCAGCATGGAAATCTCTCTTTCATAATTGATAGCACTACTCTTGACCTCATCCGGAATCTCTCCCGCCTTCACATTGCCCAACTGTGTCAGCTCGGAGGAAATGCGGTAGGTTTGCACGGTGATACCACTGCTTTCATTATCACTGCTCAGCTCCGAAAGCACATTATTCGTGACCTTTTCCAAGGCCTGCGCCAAATCTATCTCATAGGAAATCGGCGCGCCTGTTTTTTTGTCCAGCACAAAGGTAACAGGCACATCCCCTGTACCCTTGAAATAAACCTCAGAAAGGCTGCTCATGCCTGCAATCTGGAAGAAACGTCCTGCCGCCTCCACATCATACAGCTTTTCCGCAGGGATATCCGCGGAAATGACAGCCTTGCCGCCGTTCTCCTGCATGGTGCAGTTTTCCGCCGCCGCAAGCAGGGTTTCCATGTTCTCCGCCGCGTTATAAATCTGCACGCTGTTCATGGCATCGGTTTTCTGCAAGGTCATTTCCGTCCATTGTCCATCATAATTCATATATTGATTCACGCCATCCTTGTTCTTTTCCGCTTCGCCCTTTTGCAGGTAAAGAATGTACCTCTGGCTGCCATTATCAAAGCCCATATCCGTATCCACTTTCATATAAAGCGGCTCCTTCACGAAGGTTACTGTCCCCCTCGTAGTCATGCTGCCCCTTCCTGCGTTGTTCATTGCAATCGTGGCATCAAAATTTGCCGTAAAGCTGTCCTGTCCTGCAAGTGCCGTTTTTGCCGCCTGCACATATTCCTCCGCAGAGCCGAGCGCCACCTCCTGCGTACCTGCGCCACAGCCGGATAAAACCAGACAGACAATAATAAAAGTCATACCCAATCCTCTGCTTTTTCTTTGTTTCTTCATAGGGATTCCTCCTTCATGCCTTCGCGCCGCAGCCCGACAAAAGGCAACAGAACACCGCTTTTCTCAATCCGATTGTAGCGTAAATCTCCACTCATTGCAAGTAAGTTCCCCTTTTCTTCATAAAATTCTAAGAAAATTGTAAGAATTGAGGGATAATTCTCCACTTCACAGATACTGATATCTCCTTCGCAGGGCGGAGAAAGCACCTATGGTAATCAGGATGGAGGCAAGCTCCGCCACCGTGATGGCGCACCAGATGCCATCCACGCCAAAGAAAACAGGCAGAATCAGAATTGCCGCCACCTCAAATACCACTGTCCGCAGGAAGGAAATTGCCGCGGAAACCACGCCGTTATTCAGCGCAGTAAAGAAGGACGAACCGTAAATATTAAAGCCGCACAGCAGGAAGGAAATCGCATACAGATGGAAGCCGCGCACCGTCAGCCGGTACAGCTCCGCATCATAGCCGACAAACAGCCCGGAAAGCACGCCGGCAAATACCGTTGCAATCAGGAACAGTGAAATCCCCGTTCCCAGAATCAGCTTCAGGCTCTTTTTCAGCACATTCTGCAATTCCTCCGTCCGTCTCGCGCCGTAGTTGAAGGCAACAATAGGTGCAGAACCATAGGCATAGCCAAGGAAGATTGCAATGAAAATAAAGTTGACATACATAATCACGCCATACGCCGCAACGCCGTTTTCCCCTGCAAATTTCATAAGCTGCAGATTATACAGCATCCCCACAAGAGACATGGAAACATTCGACACCAACTCGGAGGAACCATTCGTACAGGCATGAAATAATGCGCCGCCCATCAGCCTTGTTTTCACCAGAGAAAGCTTGCTGCTGTTTTTCCTTGCAAAATAAACAAAGGGAACCAGACCGCCGACACACTGCCCCAATGCCGTTGCTGCCGCAGCACCTGCCACACCCCAGCCAAGCACCGCAATGAACAGCGCATCCAGAACCATATTCGTAACCCCTGCGGCAATCGTTACAATTAAGCCAAGCTGCGGCTTTTCCGCTGCAATCAGAAAGTTCTGGAACATATTCTGGAGCATATAGAAGGGAATCCCCAGCAGCACAATGCGTCCATAAATCATACAGTGGCGCAGCATGGCATCATCCGCGCCCATTTTTATCACAATCCCTTTCAGCACTGCAATGCCGAAAATCGTCAGAAGGACACCTAAGCCCAGTGCAAAATAAATCAGCATGGAAAAAATCCGATTTGCCTCCTCCTGCCTGCCTTCCCCCAATGTTTTCGCCACAAGGGCAGTACCGCCTGTCCCCAGCATAAAGCCGAACGCCCCCAGAATCATGGTAAAGGGAATCACCAGATTGACTGCCGCAAAGGGTGTTTTCCCAACGAAATTGGAAACAAACAGCCCATCGACCACGCCATAAATCGAGGTCAGAATCATCATGGCAACAGAAGGGATGACAAACCGAATCAGCCTGCGATAGGTAAAATGATCCGATAATTGGATATTCATACGTCTTCTCTCCTTTTCAATTCAAAAAAACAGCCCGGTTATTTGCATAACCGAGCGCACTCGACATCTTTTCAACTTTGTAGTTGCGACTACAAGTTCTCCGATGAAGATATATTTTATTTGATGATGACTATTGTAACAGAAATAAAGGTGCTGTCAATCCCCTTTCTTATGCCAAATCCACGCCGACAATATGCCGGATGACCTCTCCTGCCAGAATCATCCCTGCTACAGGCGGCACAAAGGAAAGACTTCCGGGAATCTGTCGTTTGCCCGTCTCCTGCGATTCTGCCGGCTTTTGGGGCAGCTCCTTGGAATAGACCACCTTCACGCCACGAATACCACGCACCTTCAATTCCTTCCGCATCACCTTCGCCAGCGGACAGACGCTTGTTTTGGAAATATCCGCTACCTCAAAACGGGTCGGGTCAAATTTATTTCCTGTCCCCATGGAGCTGATTACCTCTGTGCCTGCCTTCTTTGCCTCCTCAATCAAAATCAGCTTGGAGGTCACCGTATCAATGGCATCCACAATATAATCATACGAAGCAAAATCCAGCAAATCCCTGTTTTCCGCACCGTAAACCACAGGATATTCCACCACCTCGGTCTCCGGCAGAATCTCATGAATTCGCTCTGCCATGACAGACGTTTTCCTTCTGCCAATCGTTTTCTGCGTTGCAATCAGCTGACGGTTGATATTTGTCAGGCTTACCACATCTCCATCCACAAGGGCAAGGTGTCCCACGCCGCCTCTTGCCAGTGCCTCTGCCGCAAAGGAGCCGACACCACCAATGCCAAACACTGCCACGCGCGCCTTTCTCAGTTTTTCTATGCCTTCCTTTCCCAGAAGCAGCTCCGCTCTGGAAAATTCATTCAATTCGCTCATAGCATTCCTCTCATTCCTTTGGTTCTCTCATCTCCTTGGGCAGCTTTTCCCAAGGCAGCCGCTCATACAAACGGAAAATCTTTCGCACAATGCTGTCGCCGCCATGTCCCTTTAACTGCCGCTTCGCCGCCGCCTTTGCTTCCGCTTCGGCATCCGCGGTTGCATAGGAAAGCTGTGCAGAGGTCAGCATGGAAAGATCGTTTCGGTTGCTGCCAAAGGCAACACATTTCTTTTGCGGAATTTCCTCCATCAGCCGCTCCAGCATATATTTCTTCGTTGCATTTTTATGATAAATCTTCAAATGACAGTATGTCTCCGGCGTTTCCGATTTATCCCGCAGGAAAAGCAGCTCCTTCTCTGTGTCCATTTCTCTCAGCTCTGCCTCCAGTGCATCCGCATCCGTATCCTGCAGCACCAGCAGGATATACACCACAACACCATCCTCCGGCATTTCGCCATAAATATAATTGCGGTAAGGCGATCGGCGGTTAGAAAGATACAATTCTCGTTCCACCTCATTTTTAAATTCGCCAAAATAAATCAGAAGCACATTTTGCCAAACCACGTTCAGGAAATAATGATACTCCTTCTCCTTCACGAGGGTGCAGATTCTGTCCACCCATTCCTTCGGCAGTCCGCTTGTTGCACGATATCGCTTATCCTTCACATCATACAGCACCGCCCCATCCATCGCGATAACAGGCAGGCGCAAATCAAGCCCCTTTAAATCCGCCATCAGCGAAGCGGGTGTACGCTCTGTCGCAATGGTAAACGGCAGACCATCCTGCAAAAGCTGATTCAGCTCAAAGGAGACATAGGGCGAAATACCGTTTTTCTCATCGTATAATGCCCCGTCAAAGCCCGTCACAAAAAGATAGTTCTCTGTCCTTTTCCGTGGCAGATGCAGATTATTGACCCCCAGAGAAACCAGAATCCCGATAATCGTTTCAACAGAACGATTGATTGCCCCCTCTAGCGGTGTATACCCCACATTAGAAAGACAAACGCTCAGCAGTACAATCCCTGCCAGCGCAGAAGCACCCGTGCGCTTCAATAAAACCGTCACATACATCACAGGAATGACTGCAAAGGAAATCACCAGATATCGCAGGATACGCACCTGATAGGGAATATATTGAATCAGATACAGCACCAGAAGAGCAAAGACCGCCCCAAGCAGTGTGCCGATAATACGGTTTATGGAAACCTGTATGCTGTTTTCCGCATAGGGCTGCATACAGATAATCGCGGCAATCGTAGAAAAAATCGGTACGCCTTCCTCTCCGCGCAGAACATAAAGAAAAAAGCAGATGGCAACCGCCAATGCTGTTTTCACCATACGCATACCGACTCTCGGAATATTTGCAACCATAGGATTTCACTCCTTTTCGCTGTTCTTATTGGCAAAGTATAGAGGAAATCCCTTCTTTCTGTCAAGCTATCTGCCAAAAAAACACAGGAAAATGCTTATTTTACACGGTTTCTCCCTCACATAACAAAAAAAACGCAGAATTTTCATCTGCGCTTTTTTTATAAATATGCCGTACCCTCTGCCACTATAGCAACACTGCCCGTAATTTCAATTTTCGTAACCGCTCCATTCTGATAAGAAACCGTTGCGTGCATCACACCGCCGGGCTGCTTGAGGGAAACGGTAATATCCTTTTTCTCCCTTGCCGCCAGATATGCCCCGACAGCAGAGGTTCCGCTGCCGCAGCCTCTTTCCCAGATGAGACTGACATCCTCCACCGCAACCAGCGGTTTCAGGCTTTTCTCCTTCTCATCAAACAGCAGAAGCCCAAACACAGGCGGCAGCTCCTTCGCCCAGACCCTTGCCGCGCGTTCTGCCTTTTTTGCCACATTCTCGCCCCAAAGGGACACAGGGACGAGGATATGCGTAATGCCTGCGAAAACAACTGCGGTCAACTCGATTCTTTCGCCATCCAGCATAAATGCTCTCGTTTCAATGCACTGCGGCAGGGGCATTGCCACCCTGCCAAGAAAGCGATGCTCCGTTTCTCGTTCTATTTCGCAGCGAACAAGCTCCTCCGCACCGGAAACCTCAAGCGTAATTTCCGTTTTTTCGCCAATTGGCAGATTTTTCTTCTTCGCCAGCCACGCCGCCAGAGAAAGGCTGGCATTGCCGCAAAATTCCCCTGCCATCATTTGCAGACGTTTTTCTGCCGCGGGATTTTCCGCTTCCTCGATATAGCCTGCCTGCTCGGCGTATACACTACCGTAGGCAATCAGTCTTTCTGCCACAGCAAGCTGCTTCTCTCTTGCTACAGGCGTTTCGATGAGCAGCGTCATATTTTCCGTAGGGCTTGCTTTGATGAATTTCACTTCCATCCGACCACTTCCTTACTGCTGGAAACGGCTCAGGAAGACTTTGGTACGTTCCTGCCGGGGATGATTGATGACCTGTTCGGGTGCGCCCTCCTCCACAATCACGCCGCCATCCATAAAAATAATATGGTCGGAAACATCCCTTGCAAAGGACATTTCATGTGTCACGATTACCATTGTCATGTGTTCCGCCGCCAAGTCCTTGATAACCTTCAGAATTTCGCCCGTCAGCTCAGGGTCAAGCGCGGAGGTCGGTTCGTCAAAGAAAAGAATCTTCGGCTTCATTGCCAATGCACGCGCGATAGAAACACGCTGCTGCTGTCCGCCTGAAAGCTCACAGGGGTAAGCGTTTTCCTTGTCCGCCAGTCCCATTTTTTTCAGCAGCTCCCTTGCCTCGGCATAAATTTCCTCTTTTTTGCGCTTGCCGATCAGAATCGGCGGTTCGGTGATATTTTTCATGACGGAATAATGGGGAAACAGATTAAAATTCTGGAACACCAGACCGAAATGCTTTTTGATGCCCTGCAGGGTTTCCTTTGCGGCATAAACCGCCTTGCCCTGTGCGTCCGCCTTTGCGGCATAGTCTCCCAAATAAATCAAATCGCCGCCGTCCATGGTTTCCAGCATGGTTGCACAGCGCAGAAGGGTTGATTTCCCAGAGCCGGAAGGCCCAATGATAGACACAACCTGTCCTTCTGTTACAGACAGAGAAATATCCTTCAGCACTTCGTTTTCTCCGAAGCTTTTATTGCAGTGCTTAATTTCCAATACCTTATTCATTGTATGCCCTCCTTTCTTAATGGTAATAGCTCAGTTTCTTTTCAATGCGTTCCATTGCGAATGCAACCACAGCATTGAAGATGAAATAGAACACACCCGCAACGAACAGGGGCATAATACTTGTTCTTGCAGATGCAATCTGTTTTGCTACGGTGAACATTTCCTCATACGCCAGTACGAACGCCAGAGAGGTATCCTTTACCAGTGTGATAACCTCATTCGTCACAGGAGGCAGTACGCGCTTCACCATCTGCGGGAAAATGATGCGGAAAAAGGTCTGGTTTTTATTATACCCCAGAACGGATGCCGCCTCATATTGTCCCTTGGGGATAGATTCGATACCGGAACGGTAAATTTCCGCAAAATATGCCGCATAGTTAATGGAAAAGCCGATGATAATCGCAGCGAAGCGGTACCATCTGGGCAAAGAAATACGGAACAGATAATAAGGTGCAAAATTCACCACCAGAAGCTGCAGCATCAGAGGCGTGCCGCGCAGAATGGCAATGAAAACCTTAATGACTGCCTGTAAGGGCTTTATTTTTGACATACGCCCGAAGGCAACCAGAAGCCCCAGAGGCATGGAAAACAGCAGTGTCAGCACAAAAATCATCAGAGATGAGCCCATGCCGCTTACCAGCTGCTGTGCAATAATCGCAAAATTCATAGTAAATTTCCTTTCTTAACCGTAAAATGCAGGAATCCGAGAAATTCCTAAAACGCAGGAAAGGCGGCAGGAGCTTTCCCACCGTCTTTCCCAGCTTTTTTCATAACTGTCTCTTTCTTATTTTCCCAGACAAAGCATCTGATCCAGATTGTAATCCTTATACTTTGCTGCGATTTCTGCCAGAGTACCGTCCTCTGCCATTTCGTCCAGTGTTGCCTGTACCTGATCTCTCAGTTCTTCATTGCCCTTCTTGAAGCCGATTGCATACTGCTCTGTGGAAAGGGGCTCTTCCAGCATTCTGAATTTATCTGCCTTTGTTGTCAGCTGATACTGTGCTACGCCGATATCTACCGCGATGGCATCATTTGTGCCTGCCTCCAGATTCATGAATGCTGTGTTGTAATCTGCGATTTCATCCAGAGATGCGAAGGAATTTACTACATCTGCCTTGGATTCATCCTGCAAAGCGGAAAGTGCGGAGGAGCCTGCCTGTGTAATAACGTGCTTGCCTGCCAGATCAGCCTCTGTCTGAATATCGGAATCCGCTCTTACAACATATACGATGCTGTTGTCAACATAGGGCTTGGAGAAGGTGTATTCATCCTCTCTGCCTGTCATAGTGAAGCCGTTCCAGATACAGTCGATTGCGCCGCTGTTCAGCTCCATATCCTTTGCATCCCAGTCGATGGGCTGCTTTACCAGCTCCCAGCCGTTTCTTTCGCAGACCTCAGCAGCCAGATCCAGATCAAAGCCGGCATAATCACCGCTCTCTGTTCTGTAGCCATAAGGAGGATATTCCGCATCGAAGCCTACAGTGAAGGTCTTTGCGCTGTCAGAGCCGCCGCAGCCTGCCAGAACAGACGCACCCATAACCATTGTCAAAAACAGTGCCAAATACTTTTTCATACGTTATCGTCCCCTTTTTCATATCGTTTTTTCGTTCCTGCGGAGCGTCGCTCCTTCGTTCTTCATCATAGTATCACATTACCACGCTAAAGTAAAGCAAAAAAATCTGCTTTTTCTTCCTTATTTTTTATGCAAAATACACAAGTCCTCTCGCGTCCTGTGTGCAGTGCCTGCCACCTCTTTCTCCCATCCGTCTGTACGCCGAGTTTTTGTCGATTTTTCAGGTTTTTTTGCGATTTTCTATTGACAAACGCGAAAAAAGGTATATAGTGTAGGTATAAAAAAAATAATACAATCAATATCAGTAAAAGATGCAGCCGTAGTCGACAGCATCTCAAACGATAATAGCAAACCCATCGAAAGGTGGCGACGCAAAGCTATAGGGCCTTACCCCTTGAAAAAGGGCTGGCAGCCAGTTACCGAAAGGAGATTCCGTATGAAACGGCTTTTTTCTTGTGTTTGCACATTTGTTGCAGCCTTTATTTTAATGTCTATGACAGGCGTGGTAACAGCCAGCGCTTCTACAGGTTCTATTGATACTTCCCATGCAAAAGATGGTTTTGTTACCGTAAATTACACTTCCGATTCCAAATTGAAGGTCGGCATCCAGTACGGTGACAATAAGACCTCCTATAAAAACTGCCCCAGCGGCAAAACTGCAGAGTTCTCTCTGGATCAGGGCGATGGCACATACACCATTACCGTATGTGAAAACATTTCCGGTACAACCTATCAGGTTGTCAGCAGAGAAACCGTAAATGCAAAAATCAAAAACGAATATGCTCCCTACCTTATCTCCACCACAGATGTTCAGTTTGCAGCAGGCGATGCAGTCAGCCAAAAGGCGGCTGAAATCTGCAAGGGCGCAGCAACCGATGCAGAAAAGGTAACCGCAATCTACAACTACATTGCAGGGCATTACACCTACGATGCAAAGCTTGCAGATGAAATCACATCCGGCAAGGTAAGCAAATATATCCCTGACACAAACGCTACGCTGAACAGTAGCAAGGGCATCTGCTATGACCTGTCTTCCCTGTTTGCAGCTATGTGCCGCAGCCAGAGCATCCCTTGCTCCTTAACAAAGGGCTATGCCGGCAGAAGCTACCATGCTTGGAACAAGGTAAACGTAGACGGTGCTTGGTATCAGATTGATTTGACCTATGCTGTAACAGAGCGTGTGCTGAACGCAAACAGCCTGTCCGATTGCGTATCTCCTTTGCACTATACACAGCAGAGTGATTCTCTCGCAATCGCAGCATAACAGATTGTAATAAAGAAAAAACACATAGCAGGAAGTCTTTTCTTCGCTATATGTTTCCTATAACAAAACCATTTCTACATTATTTATATAGAAACGGATTTCATTTTATCGGTTTTATTTTGAGATATCCTACGTTATAAAAACAGGTGCTTATAGCGTATGTATCTATAAATGCTTCACACAACTTTATCTGTGCGGCTCATTGTTGGGCGTATGTACAGACAAAGGCACAGCCGGCGAAAGCCGGTGTCGCAAAGCCAAAGGGCCTAAACGGAAATTTTTCCGCATGGCAGCCGGTTGCCAAACACATATCGTCCTGCTTCTATGGCTACCACAAGACAAGAAGGAGGATTATTTTCTAATGGCAAAAGAACAAAAGAAGGGCAAACGCTTTCTGCCCTGGCTGATGGTACTGAGCATGATGCTCTCCCTCGCGCCGGTGAATGCGTTTGCGGAAGAATCAAACGACAGCACAGCTGAATCCTACTGTCCCGATTCCGAACGCACAACTGAAAGCTCCGACGAAAGCTCTGACAACAGCTCTGAGGTATCCGAAGGCAATGATGCCGCAGAGGAGTCTTCCGAGGACGAAACCACTGATGCTCCGGAGGAAACCGAAGCAGCTTCTGAAGATGAAACAGATGTAGCACTTGATGCAGCATTTGATGCAGCATTTTCTGTTGAAGCAAAAGCGGAAGCACCTGCAACAGAAGAAAGCATCAGCACAGGCTCTGCCGTATCCGAAAAGGCAGTTGTTTTTGCAGAGGAATCCGCAGCACCCCCTGCTGAGAATGTAACCTATTACCCCGTTTATGTGTATGCCTACTTTGCAAATAACGGTACTCCTCTCAACAGAGGAAATAACCACCCTGCAGCAGTTGTAACAAGCGGCGTAAAGCAGGAAATTCTCTGGAATGAGGATGCTTCTCGGGGTTGGTATTACATCACCTTCGGCGAAATCGAAAAAGGCACAACTGTTGCTCCTGTAAAAGGCGCATCCACAGAATTCACTGGTGATTTGAGTAAAATGGATGACTTCACAGGCATTGGCAATGCAAAGGATAACGGCTTCAAATGGTCTGATGTAACTCGTTGGGGTGATTTGGGTTTCAACACCGGCGCAACAGGCTTCGATGCAGGTAATTCTTGGCATCTGGATGGTCAGATTGATGTTCATGCAGTAACCTACGCTCCAAACGGCGAAGGCGTTTCCAATCTGCCCGCAAGCAGTGCGGATAACCGTGTATACTATCGCGGTACCTACACGGTTGCAGCAGAGGAACCCAAACGCGAAGGCTATACCTTCAAGGGCTGGAAACAGGATGGCAGCGAAACACTCCTTCACGCAGGCAACCCCATCACTTTAACCGGTGATGCAACACTGACTGCCGAATGGGAGAAAAACGCATCTGATTCTTCCGAAACACCCCACTACTCCCCCGTTTATGTTTACGCTCGTTTCATAAACGGTGAAACGCACCTCAGCGGTGACACAAAAGTTATTAAAAACGGCGTAAAAAAAACAATCACATGGAATGAAGATTCCAACAAAGGTGTACAGAGTGTATACTACATCACCTTCGGTCATGTTGCAAACGGCACAGATGTTGCCCCCACAAACGGTGCATCTGCCACATTCAAAGGCAATCTGAACGATATGTTTGCCTTTAACGGCACAGGCAGTGCTTCTGCAAACGGCTTCGCCCCCTCCGACGTAACCGAATGGGGCAGCCTGAGCTACAACACAGGCGCAACCGGTTTCCACAGTAGTGTTTCCTGGCATCTGGATGGTGATATCCATGTTTATACCGTAGCTTATGCAAACGGTCTGGATGAAACCTCCGAGGAAACTGTTGCAGACATGCCCGAAAAAGATACAAATTATTACCTTGGCACCTACACCGTAACCACAGCTGTTCCCACACGCGAAGGCTATACCTTTGACGGTTGGACTCTGGACGGCAAGCAGGTTGGCGAAACCATCGACCTGAGCAAAATTTCCAATAAAACTGCCGCAGAGGTAACTCTGACCGCGCAGTGGAAAGAAAATGCCAAACCGGAACAGCCTGCAAAAAAACGTCATCATTCTCATACGGAGGATACAGCACCTGTAAATCCCGAAGTAGAAATCAAGGATGACGAGGCTCTGGGCTTGAATCAGGCAGACCATTATGCGTATATTGTTGGCTACGGCAACGGCGAGGTGAGACCGCAGAATTCTATCACCCGTGCAGAGGTTGCGTCCATTTTCTTCCGCCTGTTGGAGGATGATGTGCGTGATGCAAACTACACCCGTGAAAACAACTTCACAGATGTAAGCAGCGATGCATGGTATTGCAGCGCAGTATCCACACTGAGCGCGATGGGTATCCTCTCCGGTTATCCTGATGCTGCCTTCCGCCCCAATGCATCCATCACACGCGCAGAATTTGCGGCAATCGCAACACGCTTCGATGCAGATGGTGATAAAACACCTGCATCCTTTGATGATATCGCAAACCACTGGGCAAAGGGCGAAATCTCTGTAGCAGCCAATAACGGCTGGGTAAACGGCTATAAAGACGGCTCTTTCCGCCCGCAGAATAACATCACCCGTGCGGAAACCATGTCTCTGGTAAACCGCGTGCTGAACCGTAACCCCGAGACAGCTGAGGATCTGCTCCCTGATATGATTACCTTTACAGATAACGCAGACACAAACGCATGGTATTATCTGGCGGTACAGGAAGCAACCAACAGCCACTACAACACAAGCAAGGAAAACTCTGCCTATGAAAAATGGACAGGATTGCGCAAAACACTTGATGGAATCGAATGAAGCTAATTATATTCGATTCGGTTGTTTTGCATAAAAACAGTGCTTATTTTTCACCATAAAACAGGCAAGTTTTCTATATTCAGATGGTGACATTTCCACATTTTCCGTGCCGCCATCATTTTTCCAAATTTTTTTCAACAAAACTTGCATATAATTGCATACAAATATGTTGAGAATCCACAAAGCACTTGAAATTTTATCAAGCTGTGATATAATACATTGTAACACGACTTTGCAATGTATTTTATCTATATAAATACATTATATTATTATCTGTGCGGCTCGTTGAAAGAGCGTGTGTACAGACAAAGGCACAGCCGGCGAAAGCCGGTGTCGCAAAGCCAAGGGTCTAACCGAATTTTTCTTCGCAAGACAGCCGGTTGCCAAAAGACATATCGTATCCTCCTTCTTCGGGTCTCACAAGAACAAAGAAGGAGGATTTTTTATGATGAAAACGAAAAAGAAATCAGGCAAACGTTTTCTGTCCTGACTCTTGGCTGCCGTAATGATAATTGCGTTGATGCCGGCGACTGCGTTTGCCGAACCACCCACTGAAAGCAGTGGAAACACAGAACCTGCTGTTACATCCTACTGTCCCGAACCAGAGGGAGGTACAGATGTTTCCGTAGGGGGATATGATTCCTCTCCGGCAGCAGAAACAAAGGATACTCCCACAGAGGAGCCTGCAAAGGATACTCCCACAGAGGAGCCTGTAAAGGATACTCCCACAGCGGAGCCTGCAAAGGATACTCCCACAGCGGAGCCTGTAAAGGAATCTCCTGTGGCAGATAAAACAACAGAAGGCGCTCCTGCACAAGAAGGAGCTGTAGAAAACTCCACAGACGAGAAAATCACCGAGGACTTGAAAAATGAAGTATCTGCGGCTGAACTCGCAGGGCTGACAGGCATGTTCGCTGCTCCCGTATTGTTGGATTGTTATGCAGATAAGAGTTACTCCGTTGATGTTTACGGTCAGTTTACGCATGGCTCGGATACTATAGGTACTTTCGACAAAGTTATAAGGAATAATAAGGACATCGGTAATGACGATGTTAAACTCGCTACCATTGCAGACGTTACAAACATAAACCCCAACGAACACGTGCTCCCCAAACGCTATACTAAAGATGATAAAGAAGCCGTGGGTACTGCCGCAATAGAAAAACTCAACAGTGACACTGGTGTAACAGAAACACCCGCAAAAGGCTTTACTTTGAACGATGTGACCAAGGATTCTTGGAATAAAGAAGCAGTACTACATGGTACTTATCTCTTCCGCGAATGGCGTTTAATTGGTAATATCCCTGTCTACGAAATCAAATTCAAAGATGGTACTAAGGATATTTCTGATAGAATCACCGGGAAACTCCTCAATACCTATTATAGTGGTACATACACGATTCCTAATAAAACTCCTGTTAACAGCAGCAAAAAAGATGTTTTCATGGGTTGGAAAACAGCTGATGGAACAATCTACCACAAAGGTCAAACGATTACCCTTACTGGTGATCTCACTTTGACTGCTTGGTGGGAGAAAAACCCTGTCTTTGTTTATGGCTATATTGTAAACAGCAACGGCAACAACGAACGCCTTTCTAAGGGTACAAAAATTATAAAAGACACTACCGAAAGCACAGATTTCACCCCCAACGAACACGGTAATTACATTACCTTCGGATACATCAATAATATTGATGAAGAAGATTATGAAAAAGATTTCGGCACTCCTAGCAAGTCTGATTCGCAAGAAGAATTCGACTTTAATAAGGCAACAAAATATCTAACTAGCGCAGCTAAAGCAGGCACAGTTACTGAGGATTTCTCGAATAATCTCTTCACTTGGGAAGATGTAAACTCTTGGCTTTTGAAATCTGCTAACAGCGCAACCGATTATTCTACCGGCGAACGTGTTCGTACTTGGCACTTAGATGGTAAAATCAACGTTTACAAAATCGAATATCTTGATGGTGAAAACGGCAATGATATTTCCGCTGACTATGTTGACCCCGATGCTTACTACTGCGGTACATATACCATCGGAAATGCTCCTACAGCTCCCGAAGGTAAAACCTTCGCAGGTTGGAAGGTTAGCTATGTAGAAAATGGCGAAACAAAAACTCTTGAAACCATTTACAATGACCCTGCCGTTACAACTTCTCCCAACGAGCTTACACTAAAAGAGTTCGGCAATGCTGAAAAAATCACTCTAACAGCACAGTGGAAGAACCAGACGACTGACCCCGAAGTACCCAAATACCCTGTATATGTTTACGGCTACTTTACACATGGTAATAGTACAAAGCATCTTACCGATAATATCACTGTAAACGGCAAAAAAATCGAATGGAATGAAGATGCAAAACTTTCTTCTCCCGAATATTACATTACATTCGGTAAGATTCTGAAAGGCACAACGGTAAAAGCTACAGAAAATGCACCAAGTCCTGAGCTTTTATTCAACAAGGATAACTTCACTCTGGATGAAGAATTCACTGGTACATGCAGTGCTACTTCTAACAACGTTTCTCTGAACGATGTTAGCAGCTGGGGTAATGTTCACGCTTGCCCCGGTGCAGCAAGCTACAATGGTGCTGGTGGGGTAGCTGAGAACGCCCCTACTTGGCATCTGGATGGCGCAATTAAAGTTTATACCGTAACCTACGATGACGGCGTTGATGATGATAGCGTTACAAAAATGCCCACTACCCCCGAAGGCTACTTCTTCGGCGATTATCCAATCAAAAATGAGGAACCCACACGCAATGGTTACACCTTCCTCGGTTGGAAACTACAGGGTGATAATTCTGGCAAGCTTTACAAAACATCAACAGATAAAAACACACTTACTTTGACCGGTGATGCTGTTCTGGTTGCACAGTGGCAGAACGCAACGGAAACCCCTGCAACTTACACTGTTAACTATCAGTGGGAAGGTGCGCATCCTAATATCGCTCTCCCTGGGTCTACCACAACTACCGATCCAGACAATATTACCGCTTCCCCTAGCACATATAACCCCATCCCAGGCAAAGATGCAACTGGTAAAGACGGTATTTGGAAATTCAACGGTTGGAGTACTCCCAATAGAAACGATGACAATAAAACAATCACCTTCACTGGTACTTGGAACTTCACACCATCCGAAACCAAGACCATCACAGATGTCTTGAACGGTCTGGTTTTGAAATCCTTCACTGCACGGTACAACCGCTCCACAAGCGGCACATTCACTGCAAACGCAACCGTTGTAACAAAGTCTCAACAGGAAGCAATTCCCTACGCAGCTGAAGAAAATGTACCTACCGACAACACTGCAAAAACCTTTACCGGTACGGTTACTCTGAGCACAGGTCAAACAAAACCTTTCGTCTTCAAGGACGAAAATGACCCTCTGTTGGCAAAAACTAAATATACAATCACAGTTGCAGAGGAATCTTCTCAGCAGTCCTATGTAACCGATGATAAAACAGTATACACCATCACATTTATCACAGGTGCAGATGGCAAGATAAACAAAGATAGTATCACTATTAGCCCCAACAACGGTGAAGCAACAACAATCACATTCCAAAACATTTACACCTACAAGAAGCGTTCCCATTCCTCTGACGACAGTGGTAATGGCGGCGGCAAAAAAGAGGAAAAACCTACCGTAGAAATCAAGGATGACGATGCACTGGGTCTGAATAACACAGACCACTTCGCATACATCGTTGGCTACGGCAATGGCGAGGTAAGACCTCAGAACTCCATCACCCGTGCAGAGGTTGCGTCCATTTTCTTCCGCCTGCTTGAGGATGACGTTCGTGATGCAAACTACACTCGTCAGAATAAATTCACAGATGTAAGCAACGATGCTTGGTACTGCAGCGCAGTATCCACACTGAGCGCAATGGGTATCATTTCCGGTTATCCCGATGCTACCTTCCGCCCCAACGCATCGATCACTCGTGCCGAATTCGCCGCAATTGCAACTCGTTTCGATGTAAACGGCGATAAAACACCCGCAAGCTTCAACGATATCGCAGACCACTGGGCAAAGGACGAAATCGCTGTAGCAGCCAATAACGGCTGGGTAAACGGCTATGAAGACGGTTCCTTCCGTCCTCAGAACAAAATCACTCGTGCCGAAACAATGTCTCTGGTAAACCGCGTGCTCAACCGCAAGCCTGAGACAGCCGAGGATCTCCTGGAAAACATGGCAAAATGGACAGATAATGCCGATACCAACGCTTGGTACTATCTGGCAGTACAGGAAGCAACCAACAGCCACTATTATGAATACAAAGAAAATTCTCAGTATGAAAAGTGGACAGAATTGCGTGAAACTCGTGACTGGTCCGAGCTTGATAAATAAATCATAAGCGCTTACAACTCGGAAGGGTTGCTCCCTTCCGCTCCTCTTTCAGACCTCCGGTTTTAAGCCAAGAAAAACCGGAGGTTTTTCTTTTGCTTTTCTGCAATCAAAAAGGACGAAACCCCGTTTCCGGTATTTCGTCCTTTTTCTATTCCTTTTTTATCCTGCGATTGCACAGATTCTTACAATTTTGCCCTTAGAATCCTTCGTCAATGCAACCGTGCAGTCATCCCTTGCATCCGAGCAGGCATCCAGAAAGTCCTGCAGTCCATACAAATCCTCATCATATCTGAGGTTTCTCTTATAATCATCCGCATCCGCCGCCGCAGAAAGCTTATACACAAATTCTGCACGGGTGCTGATTTCAAATGTTTTTTTGCTGCCGTCTATCCTTACCTCGATTTCATCTGCTCTTCTGTCAACAGATACCAGCTCGCCGCGTGCATCCTCCCAGAACGCCGTAATCGTTTTTACCTCACCACTGCCGTTATAGCCCAGCTCTACATAAATCTGGGAATCGCCATAGGCATAGTCCAGCTCGCTGTTCAGCTTCGTCAGACTGATGCTTTCGCCGCCCAATTTCACTGTTACGCTGCTTGCCAAATCCATCTTGATATTCAGCCCTGCCGCCGTAACGGTAATGGTTCTCTTATCCTCAACCAAATCTCTGAGATAGCCTTCCTTCGCGTCCGCCATCTCCGCGGTAATTTCGCAAACATCACCATTCTTATCGAACCCCAGCGTAACATTGAAGCTGTAATCCTTATAGCTGTCAATCAAATCGGAAACATCCCTGCTCTTGCCATTGATGGTTACATCCACATCATCCGCCAAACTATAGGTATAGTCCTTTTCCTTCGCTACAATCGTAAGCTCTCTCTTGCTGATTTTGCTCAGCTTGCCCTTGTTATTACTGCTGAATTTCGATACCGCAAGAATCTCCGTTACCTCGTCATCCCTGTTGGTGTCCACCGAAATGGTGTACGCCTTGCCATCGCGATAGCTTTCCCGCAGGGCGGAAACACTGCTCTTCTTGCCGTCAATCCTCACTGTCACATCATCACTCAGGTTATACTGATATGTCTTACTTCCTGCCGTAAATTCAATGCGTTTGCTGTTGAGGAAGGTCAGCGTGCCGTTGTAATCATCCTCCATAGAGGTAATCTTAATCTCCGAAACCCTGTTATTCTTATCCAGCTTCAGGGAAACCACAAAATTGCTGTCATCATAATTCCGTTGGAATTTGCTGAACTTCATCGTATTGCCGTTATAGGTAACCTCCACATCGCTTGCCAGCGTATAGGTATATTCCTTCTTTCCGGATTTGATGGTAATCTTGTCATCCTCCACATCCGTCACAGTGCCGTCAGTGGGGTTGTTTGCATTCACCACCGCTACAACCTTCAGCACATATTCATCCTTATCCAGAGTCAGTGTTACGTCATAGGAGGTATCCTCCAAGGCTCTGGAAAGCTTGCTGACGGTCGATTTCTTCCCATCCAGTCTGATTTCCACATCATCATCCAGATAAAATTTCTTTTCGGTCGAGCCATCCTTGACCGTAATCTTGGAATCGGTGATATCCTTCAGCTCATATTTCTTTTCAGTTGTCTGCTTGATGCCGTTCTTGGAATATGTCACCGTAATACTGCTCATATATTGCCCTTCGTAGGTCACCTTCACAGTATCCCCTGTTTTGATATCCGAAAGAGCAATCGTCTGTCCGTTATATTTCGCCGTTACCTTTCCTTTCACCCCGAACAAGCTCAGAGAGGAACCGCTTGCCGTCATTGTCAGAAAAATATCCCCATTCTGCATCGTCTTGCAGTCGGTCACTGTCCCTGTTGCGGTTTTCCGGTTTGTTTCCGTTCCCTTGTTTTCCACCAGCTTATTATAGGATTTTACGGAAAGCACCGCCATCTCCGCACGGGTGATGTTCTTCTTGGGATTGAATTTATTATCCGAATCCCCCACCATCAAATTCACTCTGTACAACAGCTCCAGATAGGGCACTGCCGTTGCGGAAATCGCATCCTTATCGGCATAGCCCAGCGTTGCGCCGGATTTCACGTCATAGCCCTTTACGGTATCCATCGCCTTCCCGAAAATCACGCCGACATCCTCGCGGTTTGCCGCCTTTGTGCCGCCCTGCAGCTTATTTAGCTCCGCCGTTGTCAGAATACTGTTTTCCAAGCCGTATGCCGTTGCCTTATACGCCCATGTCGGGATGTTATACGCGCTGATTACAGGCTTCCATTTTGTCACCGTTGCATCATTGACATCCTGCTTCGTGTATGCCTTCATGATGGAATACATCAGCTGCACCGCTTCGCAATAGGTCACGTTGTTTCTCGGCTTGCAGTAACGCTTGCCATTTTCCTCGTAGCCGCTCATCAGCCCAAGCTCTGCCGCCTGATTCAGAAACGGCTTAAAGCCCGACCACGTCACCGTGTTGATATCCACAAAGGTTGTTGCCGCATAGGCAGGCACTGAAATACTGCCCATCAACAGGCTTGCCGTTGTTGCCAAGGTTAGAATCTGCTTTGTTTTTTTCATACCTTCTGCCCCCTTCTTGTTCTCTGCTGTCTCCAAAAGGACAAACCTCTCTGTCATAATTGTATCATAAATTTCAGGAAAAGATTCTTTCAATTTCCTTAATCTTTCGCATTTTTTACGAACCATCTTTTCTTTTAGACGAAAATTTTTCCGTTTTGTTCCACCCCTGTCCCCTGCTCCGCATAAGCAGAAGCCATCCGGTTATCCATTAAAATCGTCACTTCATTTTTTTCTTTCTCCGCTGAAAGTCCTTTCGTCATTTTTCCTATACAAAACATCGGCTTTTCTTCACTTTAACATAGAAAAAGCCCCTCTGCAATCGTGATTCTGCCGATTGACAGATGGCTTTCTTTTCTGTAATGTATTTTTGTAGAAACACAATTTTAAAGGAGGTATGATACCCATGAAAAAACACGAATTACAAACCCCTGCTATCCTCTTGGATCTGGATAAGCTGGAACACAATATCCAATCCTGGCAGGCACTCTGCAACGAAAACGGCAAAGAGCTGTGGCCCATGATTAAGACGCATAAAAGCACCGCACTTGCGAAAATGCAGTTGGACGCAGGCGCAACAGGCTTTCTCTGTGGCACATTGGATGAATGTGAAATGGTTTATCAGCTTGGCGCAAAGCATATCATGTATGCTTACCCCACCGCAAACCCCGTCAATATCCGCCGCCTGCTGCCCTTTGCCAAGGATGCAGAACTGATTATCCGTCTGGATACTGTCCGCGCGGCAGAAATTTTAAACAGCGAAGCGGAAAAAGCAGGTGTCACCGTTTCCTATACCGTCATTGTGGATATGGATTTCCACCGCTTCGGGATGCCCGCAGATGCAGTTGTGGATTTCGTGAAAACGCTTTCCTCCTTGAAAAATCTGAAATTCCGCGGCATTTCCACCCATCCCGGACAGGTTTATGGCTGCACCACAAGAGCCGCTTTGGAGGAGGTTGCCAAGCTGGAAAAGGATACCATGAAAAAGGCTGCCGATGCTCTGGCTGCGGCAGGCTTCCCCTGCGAAATCATTTCCTCCGGCTCTACCCCCACCTTTGAGATTGCCGTAAAGGATAAAACCCTCAACGTAAGCCATCCCGGCAACTATACCTTCTTCGATAACATCCAGATTTCCCTTGGCACCTGCGGCGAGGATGCTTGCTCCTTACGCGTATTGGCAACCGTTGTTTCCCATCCCTCCGAGGGGTTCTATCTCTTTGATGCCGGCTCCAAATGTCTGGGTCTGGATCAGGGGGCACACGGAAATTCTGCTATCAAGGGCTTCGGGCATGTTGTCGGGCATCCTGAGCTGACAATTGTCGGGCTTTCCGAGGAGGTCGCAAAGGTAAAGGCAGACGGCACATGTACTCTGCAGGTCGGTGATCGGGTCGAAATCATCCCGAATCATTCCTGCTCCACCGCAAATAATACCGGCTGGTATACCTGCGTGCGCGGCGATGAGATTGTAGATTTCATTGCAGTCGATGCAAGAGAAAACAGTAAGAAAAAAGGTACATTATAATATGAAAAAGGGAGTCCATTCGGACTCCCTTTTTTCAACTTAAAATCCCGATTTTATGTTAATTAAAAATCTCGCTGGAAACGTATGTCTTGCCGTCCTTCAGCTCACTGGGCATTGCCGCCTTCATCACCATATCGCCCTCAACTACATATTCTGCGCTGCCAAGCGTAATTTCAATGGAGGTGCCGTCCTTTTCCAGAACGATAGGCTTCTGCTTGCCCTGCCATTTTACGGTATAACCGTTTTCCTTTGCCGCCTCTCTCAGAGGAACCATCATCTGCACCTGCATTTTAGGCTCGTTTTCCATTTCTTCCCCTGCTTCCTCCGCCTGTGGCAGCAGCAACACCAGGGAAGGGGTTGTCTGTGCAGGAATACTTCTTGTTGTAATATCATAGAATACCAGTGCATCTCGGTTCTTTACATCCGCAGCGGAAAGCTTGATTTTTGCGCCCTCCATGTTCAGAATTCTTGTTTCATCGGAAATATTCAGCTGCAGCTTATTTGTCTCATCTGTCAGGTCATCCCCGAAGTGTCCAACCATCATATTGTCCGCATCTGCATTGGCAACCACTGCTGTCACGCTGCCCAGATAAGGGGGCAAGCTCATACCCATAGGGCTGTTTGCGCTGTAAACCACTGCAATCTCCATGCCCTCTGTCAAATCAGCCACTGTTTTATAGCTGCCGTCCTTTCTATCCAGAATCAGGCTGTTTGCATCAACTGCAAAACGCAGACCGCCATTTTTGTTTTCGATTTCCACAACGGAAACACCGTCTGTTCCGGATTTCTCTACGGAAATAATCTTACCGCTATCCGTTACAAAGCCTTCTTCCTTTACGTCCATCTCACTGCCTGTTGCAGCCATATCATTTGTTGCTGTTCTGTCTACCGCAAACACAGTTGTGCCTGCCAGCATTGTCAGCACCATACCCATTGCCATAACCTTTGTCATATTCTTTTTCATATTCATTTCCTCCTAACTAAATGGTGTGGTATTTTTTTCTGTTTTCGTTGTATACCAATCAGACGTAATCTATTTTGCAAAAGTTCCGCTTTTTTTAAAAAATTATCAGATTTTTATTGTTTCTTTTTCCAAACAAAAAGAACTGCTATTTCATCCTTCTGAAACAGCAGATCCTTCGCTTTTATTTTTCTTATTTTTCTTCTTTTTCGTCCTCGTCCACAATTTCAATGTTATCCAGCTGTGTCTTGAAATTCGCGCGGAATTTAATCAGGAATTCCTGACGCAATAAGGTCTGCTCTTCCTTTTCCGCTTCGGTCAGACCAACGGTTTTCGCTTTCTTCGCCAGTTCATTGATACGCTTTGTCAAAGGGGTTGCCTGTTCAAACATCTTTCATCCTCCTTACACTATTACAAATCGATAATTTCCGCATTGGCAACCGCTTCCTCCAGCAGTCTGTCCAATTCGGTCAGCTTATGCTCCGCCTTTTCAATATAATTCAGACGAGGCTTTGTCACAGGATGCTTTGCTACAAAAACAGTACAGCAGTCCTCATACGGGCGAATGGAAATTTCAAATGTACCGATTTTTTCCGCACGTTCAATGATTTCCGCCTTATCCATCCCTGCCAGCGGACGCAGTACAGGCAAATCGCAGACTGCATTGATGACCTGAATCCCCTGCATGGTCTGGCTCGCCACCTGTCCCACGCTTTCGCCTGTCACCAGTGCCAGTGCATCATCCTTGTGTGCGATCATTTCCGCCGCGCGCATCATGGCACGCTTCAAATGAATCGTCAAGCGGTCATGCGCCGTGTTATCCAGAAGGTACAGCTGCAGCTCCGTAAAGGGAACCACATACAGACGGAATTCCCCTGTAAAATCGGCAATGCGCTTCGCCAAATCAATCACCTTTTCCTTCGCCCATTCGCTCGTATACGGGGGGCTGTGGAAATAAACGCCTTCCACCTCAACGCCGCGTTTTGCCATCATCCATGTTGCAACAGGGCTGTCAATGCCGCCGGAAAGCAGGCTGACTGCCTTGCCGTTGCTGCCGTAGGGCAGGCCGCCGTAGGTGCGGATGGTTTTGGAATGTAAATAGGTGCTATTGCGAATTTCAATATTCAGCGTCACATCCGGATGCTTCACATCTACCCTCATATTCGGCATGTGATCCAGAAGATACGCCCCCACCTCCATGCTCATTTCCATAGAGTGCATGGGATAGCTTTTATTCGCACGGCGTGTATTTACCTTAAAGGTCATTTCCTTATCGCCGTAAAATTCCTGCATATGCGCCAATGCTTCCTTGCAGATGGTATCAAAATCATTATTCTCCAAGCGGACACCGGGGCAGATGGAATGCAGCCCGAAGATGGTTTCCAGCTTGGGAATGGTAAAATCATAATCCAATTCGCCATCGCGATTTTCCACAATCAAGCGACCGGGGTCACGCACAACATAATAGTTGCCGTAGGGGTCGAGATTTTTGCGAATCGCGGAAATCAGGCGGTTGATGAAGATATATTTATTATTGCCGCGCATGGCAATTTCACCGTATTTCACGATTAAAACCTTTTCAGCCATTATTTTCTCCTTTTCTTATCTGTTATATTTTCTAAAGAAGGGAACCAGTTCCTCCAACGCTTTCAGACATTCCTTTGCTTCCTCCACTGTATTATAACGGCAGAAGCTGAAACGGATTGCCCCTTCAATTTCCGAGAAGGGCAGTCCCATTGCCGTCAGCACAGGGCTGCCGACCTTCTTCTTGCTGTCACAGGCAGAGCCGGCAGAAACCACAATGCCCTTGCTTTCCAGTGCGTGCAAAAGCACCTCACTTCTGAGTCCCTTGAAGGTCACATTCAGCACATAGGGGCTTGCCTCCTCCAGGCTGTCCCCGTTCAGCTGTGTATCAGGCAGGGCAAGAATCCCTTCCAGCAAGGTCTGCTTTACCTCTCTCACATGTGCAATGCTTTCCTTCATGCTCTTGAAGGCTTCGTCACACGCCACGCCCAATGCCGCCGCACCGGGACCGTTTTCCGTACCGGGGCGCTGTCCTCTCTGCTGACCGCCGCCAAGCATCAGCGGCTTCACCTTCAAGCCCTTGCGCATATAGAGCATCCCAACGCCCTTCGGCCCATGAATCTTGTGTCCGCTCATGGTTAAGAGGTCGATTTTCATTTTTTCTACATCAATGGGGTATTTCCCGAACGCCTGCACCGCATCCACATGATACAGACACTGGGGGTTCTTTTCCTTAATCAGCTTGCCGATTGCCGCCGCATCCTGCACTGTTCCCGTTTCGTTATTTACCAGAATCGTGCTGACCAGAACCGTATCGGGGCGGATGGCATTTGCCAGCTCCTCCAAGGAGAGATGCCCCTGTCTGTCTACCTTCAGCCATGTGACCTCTGCGCCTTTTTCCTCTAATAGCTTCATAGGATTCTTCACCGCAGGGTGTTCAATTTCCGTTGTAATAAAGTGCTGTCCCTGTCTTTTATAGCCCTCTGCCGTGCCGTAAATCGCCCAGTTGTCGCCCTCTGTGCCGCCGCTGGTAAAGAAAATCTCATCATATTTGCAGTGAATCCCTCTTGCGATGATTTCCGCCGCATTTCTGATTTCCTTTTCCGCCGCCAGACCCATAGCACTCACAGATGCAGGGTTGCCGTATTGTTCGCAGAGCATTGTGCTCATTTTTTCCGCTACCGCAGGCAGCGCTCTTGTCGTTGCCGCATTATCAAAATAAATCATACTTGCCTCCTCAATCCAATTCATATAAAAGGATAGCTGTTGTTGTCATGCCTGCCGTTTCCGTCCGCAGGATGCGTTTCCCAAGGGTGATTGGCGTAATGCCGTTTTCCTGCGCCAGTGCGATTTCTTCCTCAGCAAAGCCACCCTCCGGCCCGATGAAAACGCCGATGCTCTCTCCCTCAAAGTTCTGCACAAATTCGCGCAGTCCCGTCTTTTCTTCCCGCTCATAAGGGATAATCGCGCCATCCAGCCTTTTTGCCTCTGCAACGGCATCCTTGAATTTTAGCACCTGTCCGCCAATTTCGGGAATCTTCCCTCTGCCGCTCTGCTTTGCCGCCGCCTCGGCAATTTTCTGCCAACGCTCCAGCTTTTTGCCTTCCTTTTTATCCAGCTTCACAATGGCACGCTCGGTGCTGACCGCCACAATCCGCTCCACGCCAAGCTCCACGCATTTCTGAATAATCAGCTCCATCTTATCCGCCTTCGGCAGTCCCTGATAGAGCGTAATTTTTGTTTTCGGCTCTGTTTCGCAGGGTGCTTGGGAAAGAACCTCTAACTGCACGCCATCCGCCAGAGAGGAAATCCTGCATTGGTAATCCATACCCTCGCCGTCGCAAAGCGTCAGCTCCTCGCCCTCCTTCGCGCGCAGAACGGTCTTAATATGCTTTTCATCCTCTCCGTGCAGGCAAATCTGTCCGCCGGAACAGTCTTTTTTATCAAAGAAAAATTTCGGCATCCCCATCACCCCACATATTTCGATGCGATGGCAACCCAGCCCTTTTTCTCGCGCACATCCTGCACGTCAAAGCCGCCTGCCGCCAGTGCCGCAAGCACATCCTCTTTTCGCTCGGTAATGATACCGCTGCAAAGGAAAATACCGCCGTCCTTGATATAGTCAGGCACCTGCTTCGTCAGCGCAATGATGATATCCGCCACAATGTTTGCCTCTACCATGTCATATTTTTTGCCGCTGTATTTTTCATGCAGTGCCGTATCCTCCAGAATATTCCCTGCACAAACATGGTATTTCTCTCTGGGAATCTCGTTTCTGTCGCTGTTTTCGTAAGCAATCGCCATGGCATTCGGGTCAATGTCCACTGCATCTGCCTCCTTCGCCTCCAACAAAAGAGAGGCAATCGAAAGAATCCCACTGCCACAGCCGATATCCAGAACCATATCGTCCTTTTTCACATATTTTTCAATCAGCTCCATGCAAAGCTGCGTGGTTTCGTGTGTCCCTGTGCCGAAGATATGTCCGGGGTCAATCTTGAGAATCACCTTATCGGTTTCCTCCGTCAGTTCCTCCCAAGAGGGCTTAATCATAATTTTTTCGCCGACAGGGAAGGGCTTGAAATATTTCTTCCAGTTATTCGCCCAATCCTCCTCCTGCACATTTTTCATTTTTAGCTCCAAAGAGCCTAAATCCAATTCCTTCTCACTTGCCTTCACTGCCGCCAATGCGCCCTGAATCTGTGCAAGCTGCTCTCTGCCGTAAAGGTTATCGCGCAGAAAAAAGGTAATTCCTGTTTCCAGCCCTTCCTTTTCCTCCACCAGCTCATCTGCCACATAATCCCATTCTCTGTTGGGGTTTTCCAGAAATTCCGCAAAATCCGCCTCATCATGAATCATCAGTCCTGTCAGTCCGCACTGATACAGCACGCCCTCCACAGGCTCCAGTCCAATCCGGCTGGTCGCTACGAATACTTCAATCCATTCCATTTCAGGTTTTCTCCTTCCGTTTATCCGTTGCCCGTCAAATGTCTGAGCAAGTGCACAAATGCGTCTTTATGCATTTGCTCACCCGCTTGTCGGGACTTTTTTTATAAAAAGGAAATAAAGCCGTCCTTAAATCAGCAGAACGGCTTCGTGTTATTTGTCATAGAGTTCGCATACTTCCCGATAGCTTTCCGGTGTCCCGATGTCGTAGCATTCCCCCTCAAAGGTATAGGCATATACCTCCTTCTGCCGGTAAAGCCATGCAGGGAAGTTGCCGGGGGAATCCGGCTTATTGCCTGCTGCCAGATATGCGGCAAACATGGGAACGGTTTCTTTCTTATAGAGGTATGCGGCGAATACAACCGTATTGGATTTGGGCTTTGCGGGCTTTTCCTCAATATCCAGCACCCTTCCGTTTTCATCCAGAAGGGCAATACCGAATTGGCTCAGCGCCGCCTCGTCCTCCCAGACCTTCACGCACACACAGTCGCGGTTCTTTTCATGGAAGAAATCCACATATTCCTTCAGCGAATAGGTGAAGAAATTATCTCCTGCGATTACCATCAGGTCATCCGCAATCTGCATTTCGTCAATCACAAAGGAAATATCCCCGATTGCGCCGCGCTTATTGGAATCATCTGTTGTGCCGTCATTCAGGACGGTAATGGGTACGCGGCTTTTCGCCGTTTTTGCCCAGTCCGCAAACTGCTCTGCGAATTTATCGTTGGAAACCACATAAATCGCATCCAGCTCTTTTACGGTATTCATCTTCTCTACAATATGATCAATGATTGGTTTTTTGCCAATGGGGAGCAAAGCCTTCGGCGTATGCAATGTCAGCGGATATAATCTTGTGGCATAGCCCGCCGCCAAAATAATGGCTTTCATCTTCTCTCCTCCTTCATGTTGTTTCTCTTATTCTTCCTTGCCAAACAGACCATCGCAGATTTCCTGTAGCTGCTTCGGCAAGGGAGCCGTCATTTCCTTTCCGTAAAGATAGCCCAGAGGACCCTCCTGTTCCTTCCATTCCACCCGAAGGGCATGTAAGAACTGATTGGAAAGGGCATATTCCTCTCGGAATTTTCGATTTGTCGCTTCCGAGCCGTATTTTCTGTCACCTGCAACGGGATGCCCGATTGCCTGCATGTGGGCACGAATCTGATGCGTCTTACCCGTAATCAGCTGAATTTCCAGAAGGGTATAGCCCTTTGCATGTGCAAGCGGACGATATTTCGTCATCGTTCTTGCGCCGCTTCCCTCCCGTTTGGAAATGCGCACCTGATTCTTTTCTGCATCCTTCGTCAGATAGGCGGTAATTTCGCCCGCCTCGTGTATTTCCCCTGCAACCAGTGTCAGATAAAACTTATTCAGCTTACGGCTGCGAATGATTTCATTCACCGCCTGCACGCCCTGCAGGGTTTTCCCCGCAATCACGATGCCGCTTGTGTTTCTGTCCAGTCGGTTGCAGAGTGCCGGGGTAAAGCTGCTCTCCGCCGCAGGGGTATACTGCCCCTTCTGATAAAGGTAATAAAGCACCTGATCAATCAGCGTATCGGTATCACTGCTTTTTTCAGGATGTGTGAGCAGTCCTGCCGGCTTGGAAACCACCAGAATCTCGTCATCCTCATACACAATGCCGAAATGCCTTTTTGCCGCAGGCACCGTTTTTTCCTCCATAAAGGACTGCATCGTTTCCTCGGCGAGGTAAAGCCTGAGGGTATCCCCTGCCCGAAGCAGTTCGTTTCCCTCTGCCTTACCGCCGTTGTATTTGATGCGTTTTTTCCGCAACATTTTATAAATAAAGCCCTTGGAGGCCTTATTCATATATTTCAGCAGAAACTTGTCCAGCCTTTGATTTTCCTCGTTTTTGGTAATGATAATCTCTTTCAAGGCTCTTCCCTCCGGAAAATCAGCTGTGAATCCATGCCAGATATGCGCTGATAAAGTTATCAATCTCACCATCCATCACCGCGTCCACCTTACCGGTTTCCTCGCCTGTCCGGTGATCCTTTACCAGAGTATAGGGCATAAAGATGTAGGAACGAATCTGGCTGCCCCAGCCGATTTCCTTTACATCCCCACGGATTTCCGCCAGCTTCTGCATCTGCTCCTCAATCTTAAGGGCAAGCAGCTTACTTCTCAGCATTTTGAATGCCTTATCCTTATTGGCAAACTGGCTTCTCTCCTCCTGACAGGATACCACAACCCCCGTAGGGAAGTGTGTGATACGGATTGCAGAGGAGGTCTTGTTGATGTGCTGACCACCTGCACCACTAGCTCTGTAGGTATCAATACGGATATCATCCGGCTTGATTTCAATTTCCGTATCGTCCTCAATTTCAGGCATAACATCGCAGGACGCAAAAGAGGTCTGCCGTCTGCCTGCGCTGTCGAAGGGAGACACACGCACCAGACGGTGAATCCCCTTCTCGGATTTCAGATAGCCATAGGCATTTTCGCCATTCACCTGAATGGTAACGGATTTCAGTCCGGCTTCATCGCCGTCCAGCATATCCAGTACCTCAACCTCGAAGCCTTCCTTCTGCGCCCATCTGGAATACATGCGGAAAAGCATATTTGTCCAGTCACACGCCTCTGTGCCGCCCGTCCCTGCGTGCAGGGTAACAATGGCATTGTTGCGGTCATATTCGCCATCGAGCATTGTTGCAATGCGCAGTGCCTCATATTCCGCAAGGAAGGAATCGTTCATTTCCTTTACTTCTTCATATACGCTGTCATCCTGCTCCTCGATGCCCATTTCGATGAGTGTCAGAATGTCCTCGTAGGTTGTTACAAGGCCTTCATATTTGCCGACCTTATTTTTCAGTGCTTTCAGCTTCTGCAATGTTTTCTGGCTCTTTTCCAGATCATTCCAGAAATCGGGGTCTGCGGAAAGCTCTTCTAATTCGTTTATCTTCTCCTTCGCGCCAGCGACGTCAAAGTGAAGCCCCCATTTCCTTTAATTTTTCGTCATAAGCAGAAAGGCCCAGACGGATCTGTTCTAACTCGAACATAAAAAATCATCTCCTTCATAATGAAAATAGAATTGATTTATTGGTTGACAAAGCATCCTGCGGCTTGGGCTTGCCGCCAAAGACAGTTTGTCCTATTTATCTTCCTCGGAAAAATTTTCCGTTGAAAATCGAATGAAATTGCCGCCGAAGGAGGCCGAAAAATCTTCTATCGGCACCCACCAATTCGGCTTGTTTTGCTCCAAAAAGGCAGACGGATGATGCACCAGAAATGCTGTCAGCCTGCCGTCCTCAGTCTCATAGCCAAGCACAGGCACCAAATGCCCGCTTTTCCCGTAAACACCGCTGCCGTCCGGCTTGGGCTTGCCCCCTTGAAAAAAGGATGCCACAGAAACCATGCAGGGATGCCCTGCATCCAGCTCCCGCTTTAAGTCCTCCGCTGTTTTTTCGCGCAGTGCCTCGCCGTAAATGCCGTAATCCGCCGCAAGCTTCGCCAGCCCCCAGTGAATCCAGCCGACACCTTCTTTATAGGCACCTGCCGCAACGCCCTTTGCAATCATTGTGCCATGGCGCTCCACCTGCTTGCCAAAGCCCTCCAATATCATACGCAAGGAGGCAATGCCACAGCTGCGGAAGGTCCAGCTGTCCGCTTCGGGAAAGGAGGAAAAACCCTCCTCCTCCCATGTTTCCTGCGTCATTCTTTGTGTATAAAAAGGGAACTCCATCTGTAGTCGATATTGCTTTTTCTCCCCCATTTGTTTCCCTCTTTCCTGTTCTAACGCTCCATGCGTAAGACTATGCCTTATGCTTTCTTTCAGAAAGCCAATGGCTGAACGCCATTGCTTCCATTCGTAAGGCTTCGCCTTACTCATGTCATTAGGTTATCAAATGTCTGTGCATCTGCGTAAGCAAGCTTCCGCCTTGCACAGCCGCTTGATAACGCTTTCTTTACACGTTCCTCCCACAGCACTGCTTATATTTCTTGCCGCTGCCGCAGGGGCAGGGATCGTTTCTGCCGATTTTTTCCTCTGCACGCTTTTTGGGCTGCTTCACAGCAGAATCATCCTTATTGGTGAACATCTGCTGCTGCGGTTCCTCCTGCTTTACCTCTGTCTGGATACGCACGCGGTAAAGAATCTTCAGCGTATCCTCCTGAATATGATTGCTCATTTCCTCGAACATATCATACGCCGCAAATTTATATTCTGTCAGAGGGTCTCTCTGTGCATAGGCATGCAGCCCAATCCCCTGACGCATCTGATCCATATCATCAATATGATCCATCCATTTCTGGTCAATCACGCGCAGCATCACCACGCGCTCCAGCTCACGCATGCGTTCTTCGCCCTCAGCCTGTCCCTGACCGATTTCCTTTTCCTTCATTTCATACAGCTGATTGCCCAGCTTTGTTAGGGTTTCCTTCAGCTTATCCTTTGTCATCTGAGGCAGTGCTTCATCCTTGATATTCACCTTGCCGACAGGAATAATTGCACTCAGAGACTCGCTGAATGCCGCCATATCCCATTCCTCAGGCAGCTGGTCATCGCTCATGTGTGCGTCCACCGTGCGTTCCACAACCGCGCCAATCATGCCGATAATACTGTCTCTCAGGTTTTCACCGTAAAGCACGCGTTTTCTTTCGCCATAAATGATTTCTCTCTGCTCATTCATGACCTGATCATATTCCAGAAGGTGTTTACGAATGGCAAAGTTGTTGCCCTCCACCTTTTTCTGTGCGTTTTCAATCGCCTTGGAAAGCATCCCTGCCTCAATGGGCTCATCCTCTGTCATGCCCATGGCATCCACAACCTTCATGGTCTTTTCGGAGCCAAACAGACGCATCAGGTCATCCTCCAGAGAGATATAGAAACGGGATTCACCGGGGTCACCCTGACGACCGGCACGCCCACGCAGCTGGTTATCAATACGTCTGGATTCATGGCGTTCCGTACCGATGATTTTCAAGCCACCCAGCTCTGCAACGCCTTCGCCCAGCTTAATGTCCGTACCACGGCCGGCCATGTTTGTCGCAATCGTAACTGCGCCCATCTGCCCTGCCAGTGCAACGATTTCCGCTTCCTGTGCATGATATTTCGCATTCAGCACCTGATGCTTCACGCCCTCCATCTTCAGCAGCTTGCTCAGTGTTTCGGATTTTTCGATTGTAACCGTACCAACCAGTACCGGCTGTCCCTTTTCATGCGCCGCAATGATATCTCTTACCACCGCGCGGAATTTGCCCGCCTCGGTACGATACACAACATCATCCAGATCCTTTCTCTGTATGGGGCGGTTTGTGGGAATTTCCACAACGTCCATCCCATAGATATTACGGAATTCTTCTTCCTCTGTTTTCGCCGTACCTGTCATACCGCATTTCTTAGCGTATTTATTGAAGTAGTTCTGGAAGGTAATCGTTGCCAGCGTTTTGCTTTCTCTGCGCACCTGTACGTTTTCCTTCGCCTCGATTGCCTGATGCAAACCGTCGGAATAGCGTCTGCCCGGCATCATACGCCCTGTGAATTCATCAACGATAACGATTTCGCCCTCATGAATCACATAATCCTTATCCAGATGCATGTTATAGTTTGCCTTCAAAGCATTGTTGATATAATGCTGCAGCTCCAGATTTTCGGGATCGGAAAGGTTGTCCACAGAGAAATATTTTTCCGCCTTTGCAACACCTTCCTGCGTCAGCACAACAGATTTCGCCTTTTCATCCAGAACGAAATCGCCTTCCTCCTGAATTTCCTCCTTCAGAAGGGCATTCATTGCCTCATCCTCATTCAGAATACGACCCTTTTTCAGCTTTTTTACAAACAGATCTGCCACGCGATACAAATCCGTAGACTTGGAGCCGCTGCCGGAAATAATCAGGGGTGTTCTGGCTTCGTCAATCAGAACAGAGTCGACCTCGTCGATGATGGCATAATGCAGGTCTCTCTGCACCATGTTTTCTTTTCGTACTACCATGTTGTCACGCAGATAGTCAAAGCCGAATTCATTGTTTGTACCATAGGTAATATCACAGGCATACGCCGCGCGGCGTTCGTTGTTATCCATCCCGTTCAGGATGCAGCCCACGCTCAGCCCTAAGAAACGGAATACCTCACCCATCCAGTCAGAGTCACGCTGTGCCAGATAGTCATTGACCGTAACCACATGTACGCCCTTGCCCTCCAGCGCATTCAGATATGCAGGCAGTGTTGCCACCAGTGTTTTACCTTCACCTGTTCTCATCTCGGCAATACGTCCCTGGTGCATCACGATGCCGCCCATCAACTGTACGGGAAAATGCTTCATATTCAGCACATTGGGACGGGAAGCCGCCTCTCTTACCACCGCATACGCCTCAGGCAGAATATCATCCAGTGTTTCGCCCTTTGTCAGACGATCCTTAAATTCCTGTGTCTTTCCTCTCAGCTCTTCATCTGAAAGGTTTTCATACTGGGGGCCCAGTGCTTCAATCTTCGCCACGATTGGCTTGATTTTCTTGATTTCCTTTTCACTGTAGTTCCCAAATATTTTTTCCAAGAAACCCATTTGGTTCACCTCATTTTTCTTTTCTCGCATGTGCCGAAAGCAGACAGCCGCTCGATAGGCACACTTTTACATTATTATAGTATAGCAGAAGAACACCCCCGTACACAAGGAAAACTTGCGTATTTCAGGGGATGTTCAAAAAGTTTTAAGAAATCTTTATATAAATTTCACATTTTTTCTCAATACCACTGTTCTTCTGACGAAAAACAGCGCATTTTGTTCCGCTTCTGCTTTATTTCTCTGATTTCGACTTAAGCTTCCAGCATTTATAGCACATCGGACGATAGCTTTCGTTGCCCCCCAGAAGGAACTGCTCCCCTTCGGTAACAACTCTGCCCTCCGCGTCAATTCTTGCGTTCACCATTGCCTTTCCGCCACAGGTGCAGACCGTTTTCAGCTCCGTCACGGAATCTGCCAACTCAAACAGCCTTGCACTGCCGGGGAACAATCTTGTCCGAAAATCTGTCCGCAGTCCAAAGCAGAACACAGGCACATTGTAATAATCCACAATCTCCCGTAGCTGCTCCACATGGGCAGGCTGCAAAAACTGCGCCTCATCCACAATAATCACATCATAAAATTCCCGTTCTCTGTCACGGAAAACTTCATATAAATCCATATCATCGTCAATCACATCCGCAGGCTGCTCCAGCCCGATGCGAGAATGTACCTTATCTGCGCCATAGCGCGTATCTGCCGCAGGCTTAATCAGCCAGACGCGCATCCCCTGCTCCTCGTAGTTGAATTTCGTAATGAGTGCCTGTGCCGATTTGGAGCTGCCCATCACGCCGTATCTGAAATATAATTTTGCCATACACAAAACCCCTTTGCTTTTTCTTCTCAATTTCCCTGTTATGATACCACAATCCAAGCCCCTTGGCGAGTGACACTCTCCCCAAAAATTCTTTCGCTTTTCGCTTTCTTTTTTCATTAAAAGGAGTATACTGTCTAAAGAAGGTAAAATGACAAAAATATAACAAAATGATACCCACCAAAAATTCAGATTGGAGATGACTTTGTTGATTACAGATTTAACCCGGGGCAGTAGCCGAAAAATGCTCTGGATATTTTCCATTCCCATGCTGCTGAGTGTTGCCTTTCAGCAGGTTTATCAAATTGCAGACAGCATCATTGCCGGGCAGTTCATCGGAGAAGGCGCGCTTGCGGCAGTCGGTGCATCCCACCCCATCACTATGATTTTCATGGCAGTTGCCGTCGGCAGCAATATCGGCTGTGCCGTTGTGGTATCTCGCCTGTTCGGGGCAAAAAAATACAGCGCACTCAAAACGGCTGTCTGCACCATCTTCTGCGCCTGCCTTGCGGTCAGCGTGGTGCTGACGCTTGTCGGCATTTTCGGCGGAAATGCACTGCTCCGCCTGATTCGCACCCCCTCCGATGTTTTCGCCGATGCATCGCTTTATCTGAAAATCTATATTTACGGATTCCTCTTTCTGTATCTTTATAATATCTGCAACGGCATCTTCACCTCTCTGGGGGACAGCCGTACGCCGCTGTATTTCCTCATCGGCTCCTCCATAAGTAATATTCTTCTGGATATTTTCTTCGTGGTCTGGCTGAAAATGGGCGTTGCCGGTGTTGCATGGGCAACCTTCGCCGCACAGGGCGCGGCATCCGTACTCGCCTTTCTTACGCTGGTGCATCGCATCAAGCAATTAAGAAGCACCGAACCGTATGCAAAATTTTCCGCAGAAATGCTTGTACAGGTTACTATCGTCGCCATCCCAAGTATTTTGCAGCAATGCTTTGTTTCCGTCGGGAATCTTTTCGTGCAGTCAGCCGTCAATAGCTATGGCTCTGCCGTTGTTGCAGGCTTTTCTGCCTGCCAGAAGCTGAATACCTTTGCCGTCACCTGCATGACAACCCTGTCCAACGGCGTTTCCTCCTTCACCGCTCAGAACCTTGGCGCAGCTAAAAAGGAACGGGTTTCCGAAGGCTTTCGGGCAGGGGCGCTCCTCGGTATTCTGGTCTGCGTACCGTTTTTCCTGTTCTATTTCTTCTTCGGTCGCACCGCCATGGGGCTGTTTCTGGATGAAAGCAGTGCTGCCGCAATTCAGGCAGGTGTAGACTATATGCACATCGTCACCCCCTTCTATTTCATCGTAACGATTAAGGTCATGTGCGATGGGGTGCTGCGCGGCGGCAGTGCCATGCTCTATTTCATGACAACCACCTTCACCGACCTCTTCCTGCGTGTGGCGTTGGCGTTTCTCTTTGCAAAAGGACTTGGTCTCGGCGCAACCGGCATCTGGATGGCATGGCCAATCGGCTGGACGCTTTCCACCCTCCTTTCCGTTTTCTTCTATCATCTTAAGCCTTGGGAAAAGAATCCGTCATAAAACACACAGGGCAGTGCTGATAAAGCACTGCCCTTCTGTTTTCAAACGGGTTTGTCCTCTTTAATGTTTCCCTTTCGGATATTTTCCTCAATCAATCCACGGGTATATTCCCAGATTTCCGCCGAGCCCAATTCCGTTTTCGCCTGTCTCCCCCAAACCTGACTGCGGCTCACCCTATGCGCGCGCCAATCTCCGCCATCATTGGCATTATTCAGCAGCAGCGGCTGAAAATTATCCATCACATGCGCAAATCTTGCTTCAGGTGTTTCATTCGCTTCAAATTCTTCAAATAATCCGCGCAGCTCATCTCTCTGGTCATCGGGCAGTAAGCCGAAAATCCGCTCTGCCGCCTTTTCCTCCCGCTCCGCCTGTGTTGCCAGCCCTGCCGTATCGTAGGCATAGGTGTCCCCTGCATCAATCTCCACAATATCATGAATCAGTGCCATCATCATCGTTTTCGCAAGGTCAAATTCCGCATTCGCGTATTCCTTCAGCAGATAAATCATCATCGCCATGTGCCACGCATGCTCGGCATCGTTTTCCCTTCTGCCGTGCCCACTCAGGTGCGTCTGCCTGAGAATATTCTTCTCCTTGTCCGCCTCCAGAATAAACGCTACCTGCTTCTTGAATCGTTTTCTGTCCATCCTTCTCCCTCTTTCTTCATAAGAAAAGCCTTAGACCTTTCGGTCTAAGGCTCAGGAACTCATCTGTTTGTCTTTCTGCTTCAGCAAGTCAAAATCCTGATTTCAACTTATTTTTAATATTCGGGCTCAATCAGACCGTAGGTGCCGTTCTTTCTCTTATAAACCACACTTACCTCGTCTGTCTCCGCATCGCGGAATACAAAGAAGCTATGCCCTACCAGCTCCATTTCCATGACAGCCTCTTCCGCATCCATAGGCTTTACAGCAAAACGCTTTACCTTCTCGATTTTTACCAGAGGCTCGTCATCCAAGTCCTCCTCAGGCACCAGAATTGCCGCATATTCTGCCGCATAGGCATCTGCGCCGTTTCTGATTTTGGTGCGCATCCGTTTTTTATAACGGACAACCTGCCCCTCCAGAATATCCACCGTTTTATCCATAGCGGCTGTCATGTCCGCATCCTGCACCTCTGCCCGTGCATATCTTTTATTCATAGGAATGGTTACTTCCACCGTAGCAACCTGTTTTTCCAAGCTTAATGTGATGGTTGCCTCTGTGTCCGCAGGGAACAGCTTGGCAATTCGATCCATCTTCTTTTCCACCATTTCCTTTGTTTTGTCCCATACATCGATGTTTTTCCCAATAATGTTATAACGCATACTAACAACTCCCTTCGGGATTCTCTCATCTTCTCAGAGAATCAAAAACATATATCCAATCGGCACCGCGCCGATGAGATTCAAAAGTAATCAAAATGGATTTCCTGTTTATTTGTTATATTCTCCGTTATTTCGTAAAATCCTTCTTTCTTTTGAAAAAAATATTCAAATTTTCGATTTTTTTCGCAAGAGCATCAAAAAAGGGGTTGTAGGCTTTTTATGCTTTCGTTTCCATAATCTGATTTATGGAATCGGATACTTTTTCCGCAGAAGCAGAAACGGCGGATTCTCAGGCTTTTCAAATTTCCACAAAAAACGACATTCCTCTCCATTTTTCCACAAATTTTTTTTGCACAACCTGTGGATATTGTGAATAACCTTGTGGAAAACTTACGTTTCAAGGATTTTTATTGTGGATAAAACGTGGAATTTATCCACGTTTTCCACAGCCACATTCTTCTGTTCATATCTGCCATAGGTTCACATAAAATTGCTTCTCCCAAAAAGAAAAAGTCCTTCGTTCTTTTTTTAATCGCCGCATTAGGGCTGATTCATAACCTGAAAAATATAGAATTTCAGATAATAGGATTCCTCTGCCGCCCAGAGAATCGGGTGATCGGGTGCCTGATGGCGATATTCCACCTGACGCAGGCGTTTATGCACATTCTTTGCCGCCTGCCCAATGGTCTGGGTGAACAATTCATAGGTCATGAAATGCGAGCAGGAGCAGGTTGCCAGAAAGCCGCCATCCTTCAGCAGCTTCATGGCGCGCAGGTTGATTTCGCGATAGCCCTTAACCGCATTCTTGACAGAGCTTCTGGACTTTGTAAAGGCAGGAGGATCAAGAATGATTACATCGAATTTTCTGCCCTCTGCTTCGAGTCTGGGCAGCAGCGCAAACACATCCTCGCACTGAAATTTCACAACCTCCTGCAAGCCATTCAGCTTGGCATTCTCCGTTGCCTGATCCACCGCAAGCTGGCTTGCATCAATCCCCAATACGCTTTTTGCCCCCGCAATGCCTGCATTCAGCGCAAAGGAGCCTGTATGGGTAAAGCAGTCCAGCACATCCATTCCCTGACAAATTTTATGAATGGACAGTCGATTATACTTCTGGTCAAGGAAAAAGCCGGTTTTCTGCCCTTCCTCCACATCAACGATATATTTTACGCCGTTTTCCACAATCTGCACCTTGGTGTCAAAGGGTTCGCTGAGGAAGCCCTTCCAAGGCTGCATGCCCTCCCGCCTGCGCACCTTCGCATCACTGCGTTCATACACACCGCGGATATGGATGCCGTCCTCCAGCATAGCTTCGATGAGCAGGCGCAAAATGGTTTCCTTCATGCGGTCAATCCCCATCGCAAGAGACTGTACCACAAGCACATCGGAGAATTTATCCACAACCAGACCGGGCAGAAAATCCGCTTCCCCGAAAATAACACGGCAGGAGGAAATATCCACCGTCCGTTTGCGGTAATTCCAAGCCGCCTGCACTCTTTCACGCAAGAATGCCTCATCAATCACCGCATCCTTATTTCTGCTCATCATACGGATGGTGATTTTGGAATTGCTGTTATAAAAGCCTGTCCCCATGGGATAGCCGTCAAAATCCTCCACCATAATCAGCTCGCCATTGACCGCATCCTCTGTTACGGCGGCAATTTCATTATCAAATACCCAAAGACCGCCTGCCTTAAGCATGCGTCCTTCGCCCTTTTTCAATGTTGCAACAGGTAAACCCATCAGCCTTCTCCTTTCTGAATAAAAAACCCTTCCTGCGAAAAAAAGGAGTATCTCCCGATACTCCTTTTCATTTTACTTATCTTACTTATCCGCTTATCAGACTTGCTTAGTTTGCGTAGTTATTGAAGTAATTCTGAACCAGAACGATAGGGGTACCCTTATCACCGGAACCGCTTGTCAGGTCACACAGGGAACCAATCAGGTCTGTCAGGCGGCGAGGTGTGGTACCTTCGGATGCCATCTGTCCTTTCAGATTTGCTTCTTTTGCCTTGATTGCATTCTTGATTGCATCTGCCAGTGCATCGCCGTTCAGGTCAGCGAAATCGTTATCTGCCAGATATTTCAGCTTCAGCTCATTGGGCAGACCGTTCAGACCATCTGTATAGCCTGCGCCGACAACGGGGTCAGCCAGCTCCCAAATCTTACCAACGGGATCCTTGAATGCGCCGTCGCCATAAACCATAGCCTCTACCTTTACACCGGTGCGTGCGATGATTTCCTTCTGGATTTTTTCTGCTACCTCCTGTGCGTTCTTGGGGAACAGCTTGATGGTTGTTTCTGTTGCCTTATTGGAGCCAAGCAGACCGTACTCTGCATTGTAGCCGCTGCCGTTTACGGGTGCGTTCAGGATTTCTGCCATTGTCAGAACCTTTTCGCCGCCCTTTGCCAAAATACGGCGTTTGGAGCGTTCTCTGTTGTGAATATCACAGCACAGCACGTTCTTTGTATACTTTACGATTGCTTCGGGGTGGTTTGCGAATACGATTTCAGCTTCTGCGCCTTCCTCCTCAATCAGACCCTTGTAGTATTCTACATAGTCAACGCCTGTGAAGGGATGCTTCACATAGCCGAATGCCTTACGATATTCATCCAGAGACAGCACATCTGTATAGGGATTTACGCCGCTGTCATCCAGAATATCCATATCAAACAGGTGGTTGCCTACTTCATCGGAAGGGTAGCTCAGCATCAGCACTACCTTCTTTGCGCCCTTTGCGATACCTCTCAGGCAGATTGCAAAACGGTTTCTGCTGAGGATGGGGAATACAACACCGACTGTTTCACCGCCCAGCTTTGCTTTTACGTCTGCCGCAATATCCTCTGTAGATGCGTAGTTGCCGTCTGCACGAGCAACAACTGCCTCTGTTACACAGATTACATCTCTTTCATGCAGCTGGAAACCATCCTGCTCCGCTGCTGCCAGAACGGAATCTGCTACGATTTTAACGATGTCATCCCCTTCACGGATGATAGGTGCTTTGATACCTCTGGAAATTGTTCCTGCCATAGTGTAAAACCTCCTGAAAAATTCGATTTATTTCTCACAGGCGTTCTGCCTGCTTTGATCGAATGATTTTTGCCATTATGCAAATAGCAAATCTGAAAGCCGTTATTCGTAAGGCTTCGCCTTACTCATCATTTGCTCCGCAAATCATTTTTTCTTCCTTACGCATCCCTTTTCCCACAAGCAGGACGGGCTTCGCAAGCTGAAAATGACTTTCTCCGCTATAAATGTAAAAAGACCCCACGAAAACGCGGGATCGATGGCAAAATTTCTAGTCATGGTGTGATGAAAGTACATTCGATCACCGACGCACTCATTCTACCAAGAAAAGCGCGCACTTGTCAATAATATCCCACTTGTTTTCTATAAAAATATCTTATATCAATCATAATTTTTCATTTAGACTTCCTCCATCCGAGCCGCCGTATCCAAGGCAATTTCCATCATCTGGGTGAAGGTATTCTGCCGTTCCTCGGCTGTGGTGGCCTCGCCCGTAATCAGATGGTCGGAAATGGTAACAATGGTCAGCGCGCGTTTGCCTGCCCTTGCCGCCTCCAGATACAGTGCGGTCGATTCCATTTCCACCGCAAGCGTACCCATTTTCGCCCAGGAAACGGTTTCCGCCATGCCGCCCTCATTATAGAACGCATCGGAGCAGAGCAGGTTGCCAACGTGCATTTCAATGTTCCTTGCCTTCGCGCAGTCCACCGCTGTGGAAAGAAGCGTATAATCCGCTGTGGGGGCCAAGGTGCCCGGCATGTGATATTGCTCGGCATAGCTTGAGGTTGTATTTGAGCCAATGCCTGCCACGATATCACGCACCTTCAGCCTTTCGGACAATGCCCCCGCGGAGCCGATGCGGATGATGTTTTCCACATCATAGAAATTGAACAATTCATGACTGTAAATGCCGATGGAAGGGCAGCCCATGCCGCTTGCCATAACAGAAACCCTTTTGCCCTTATATAGACCCGTATAGCCGAGAATCCCACGGGTGTGGTTAACCTCCACGGCATCGGTCAGAAATGTTTCCGCAATGAATTTCGCCCGTAAAGGGTCGCCGGGCATCAATACTGTTTTTGCAAAATCGCCTTTTTCGGCAGAAATATGAGGTGTTGCCATATCCATTCCCTCCTTATTGCTATTGAAAATTTTTCTCATTTTTTAAATCGTTTCTTATTTTTCCTCGCGCAGGCTTTTCAAAAGAGAAATCTCTTTGGCGTAGCCCGCCGCCTCGTTCGGTGTTTCCAGATAAAACGGCAGATGGCACAGCTTCGGGTGGTTGATAATATTCGCAATGCCTGTCAGTCCAAGCGTACCCTCGCCGATTTTCTCGTGTCTGTCCTTATGACTGCCGATAGGATTCTTGCTGTCGTTCAGGTGAATGGCTTTCAGCCTGTCCAAGCCGATGATTTCATCAAACGCCTGCAGAACGCCATCCAAATCCCCGATGATGTCATAGCCGCCATCATATACATGGCAGGTATCCAAACAAACGCCCATGCGCTCCTTCTGCTCTACTCTGTCCAAAATGGCGCGCAGCTCCTCAAAGCTTCTGCCAACCTCACTGCCCTTACCCGCCATGGTCTCCAAAAGCACCGGCGTTTTGCCTTCCGCAGAAAGAATTTCATTCAGCGCATCCGCAATGAGGGGAATCCCGATTTCCGTCCCCTGCTTCACATGGCTGCCGGGGTGGAAATTAAACATCACATCGGGCAGAAGCTCTAATCTCGCCAAATCCTCCTTCATGGTGCTTCTGGCAAAGCTGCGCAGGTCCTCCTTTGCGGCACAAGGGTTCATGGTATAGGGTGCATGGGCAAGCAGTGTGCCGAAATGGTGCTCCGCATGAAAGGCATTGTATTTTTCGATATCCTCTAAATCCAGCGCCTTGACAGAGCCGCCTCTGGGGTTTCTGGTGAAAAATTGGAACACATTCGCCCCAAGCTTCACTGCCTCCTTCCCCATGGCAAGATAGCCCTTGGCGGCGGATAAATGACAGCCGATATAAAACATAGTTGTCCTCCTTAGCCGATATAATACACGATATTGGTAAATTCCGTCATGCTTTCCCCGCGGTTGCAGTAGGTATGGGGCTGGGTGCAGTCAAAATGGATGAAATCCCCTTCTCTGAGGAGATATTCCTCACCGCCGTAACGCAGAACCATTTCCCCTCGCGTCACCAAAAGATATTCATGCGTATTCATGCCATGCCCTTCGGAAGTGTATTCCTTATGTGCATCCAATTCGCCGTTGAAAAACTCAAAATCGCGCGCAGGGTTGGCTGTATTGTAATGATAGGCACGATAGCCGTCATACTCCGCAATAACGCTTTCCTCTTTTCGAATCAGCAGAGGCGCATCAATCTGTTCATCAATCAGCTTTGTATAGGAAACCTGTAAGCCGCCTGCAATCTTCCAGAGAGTGTTGATGGTAGGGTTGGATTCGCCCTTCTCAATCTGGCTGAGCATAACCTTGCTGACACCGGAAAGCTCCGACAGCTTTCCCAAACTGAAGCCGCGCTCCGCGCGCAGCCGTTTTAAATTGACAGCAATAATTTCATTCAGATTCATGGAGAAACCTCCTTTCTTCTTTTTTTATTTTACCCTGTTCTTCCTCTTTCCGCAAGCAAAACAACGCTTGCAGCTTTGTGTCTGCCGCCGTATAATTGTCTGAGCTGAAACAAGCGGAAACAAACGAAAAAAGAAAAGGAAAAGAGACCATGAAGGAAAAACTGCTTACATTTTTCAAAAAAGAAACGATACTCTGCATTGCCTGCCTGCTGGCGGCGCTTTCAGCATGCATTGTGCCGCCCGATACAGCGTATCTTGGCTACGTTGATACAAGGGTGCTGATTCTGCTTTTCTCGCTGATGGCAGTATTGGCAGGCTTTCGTGCGCTTGGCATCTTCGACCGCATGGCAAATCTGCTTCTGGCGAGGGCAAAAAAAATGCGGCAGCTGGCGCTGACCCTAGTCATGCTGTGCTTTTTCTCCGCAATGCTTGTGACCAATGATGTGGCACTGATTACCTTTGTGCCGTTCACGATTTTACTGCTGCAACGCGTGCATTTAGAGGAAAAGCTGATTCCCGTTATTGTTCTGCAGACGATTGCCGCCAATCTGGGTAGTATGCTGACCCCTGTTGGCAATCCGCAGAATCTCTATCTTTATACCATTTCAGGGATTGGGGTCGGGGCGTTTTTCAGAATTACCCTGCCGTTTGTTCTCGTGTCCTTCTTTCTGCTGCTTTTGCTCTGCTTTTTGCAGGGAAACACCCCTTTAGCCACACAGCCGCAGGCAGCGCCGCCCACACGGGCAGGAGCAGAAAAGCAACAGCTTTTCGGCTTGACGGTGCTGTTTTTTCTTTGCCTGCTGGCAGTTTTCCGCATCCTGCCCATTCTGCCGCTGTTGGCGTTGGCACTGGTGTGGTTTCTGCTGTTTCAGAAAGGGATTCTGAAAGAGGTGGATTACTGCCTGCTGCTCACGTTTATATTTTTCTTTATCCTGATTGGGAATCTGGGACGGATCTCCGCCATCCGCCAAGCACTGCAAGCACTCATGCAGGGCAGAGAGGTGCTGATTGCCTTCCTGAGCAGTCAATGTATCAGCAATGTGCCTGCGGCGGTTCTGCTTTCAGAATTTACCGACCGCTATGACCTTTTGCTTGCCGGGGTGAATATCGGTGGTCTGGGGACGCTAATCGCTTCTATGGCAAGTCTGATTTCCTATAAATATTTCGCACAGATACCGAATGTCGGAAAGGGGAGGTATCTGCTCTGGTTTACCCTTGCAAATCTTCTGTTTGCAGTAATTTTACTGGGGCTTGCAGCTCTGCTTCCCTCCTGACTGCAAAGGGCAATTTTACTGCATTTTGTCATAGCCTCCTCTGTCCAAAAAGTATTCCAAAAGGCAAAAAGCTATGCTAAAATTAAAAAAAATATCAAATCCCTTGAACGAACGAGGTGTATCACATGCCGAAACGAAAGCAGGATTTTAACACCATATACATATCTGAACGATTACAGGAGGCACTGCGCCCAATTTCGCACTGTGCGCTGACAGCTGTGGTTGCGCCAATGGGCTACGGCAAAACAACCGCCGTCAACTGGTATCTTGCGGAACGCAAGAAAAAGGAAAACGCGCGCATCATCCGTATCAGCGTCTATTCCGACAATCTCGCAATTTTCTGGAAAAGCGTCCAGGATGCCTTTTTGCATGCAGGGCTTTCCATTTTGCTGGATTACCCCTGCCCAACAGATGCCGCAGGCGGCAGTCTGCTGGCAGATGACCTTTGCCATGCGCTTGCAGGAGAGAAGCCATGCTATCTTTTCATTGACGATTTTCATCTGCTGACAGATGTACGCACCGCTGCCTTTCTCTGCACGCTGGCGAACCGTTTGCCCGAAAATGTGCATGTCCTTGTAGCAAGCCGCGACCGTTTTCTGCCCTTTGCGGCACAGGTACGTCTGGGCGGCAGGCTCTGTCAGATTGGCACGGCAGAGCTGCGTCTGAACCATGCAGAGCTTGCCGTTTATGCACACCGCTGTGGCACTGCCCTTTCGGATGCAGAAATTTCCTCCCTGCTTTATACGAGTGAGGGTTGGTTTTCCGCAATTTATCTGCATCTGCGCACGCTTGCGGAACGCGGCACTCTGCCCGACCAAAAATCCGATATCTACACCATGTTTACCGCCGCAATGATTGCGCCCCTGCCTGCGGATGCAAGAGAGTTCCTCGCGGTTATGGGGCTTGCGGATGAATTTACGCTGGAAATGGCGCACTTTATTACAGAAACTCCCCATACAGAAAAGCTGCTGACCACACTGACGGAGCAAAATGCCTTTGTGAAGCGTCTGCCCGATGGGAAGGTCTATCGTTTTCACCACATGATGAAGGAATGTGCAAAGCGCACCTTTCACACGCTGCCGCCCGAAAAGCAAGCGGCGTACCGCAGCCGTTTTGGCATCTGGTATGAGGAGCACCGCCAATATCTGCATGCCATGGCGGCGTATCGGCAAGGCAAAAATTATGATGCCCTGCTTCGCATTGTGGAGCAGGATGCAGGCATCCTGCTTTCCTCTCTGCCGCCCAAAGCAGTGCTGGAGGCAATCGAGGAGTGTCCCGTTTCGATTCTGAAGGAGCATCCGCTCGCAATTCTCGTGCTGATGCGCAGTATGTTCAACTGGCGGCTGATTCCCGAAATGATGCAGATGAAGGAGCTTCTGCTGACCGCTATCGCAGAGCATCCGAATCTGCCGGAACAGGAAAGGGGAAACCTTCTGGGAGAATGTGACCTGATTCTCAGCTTCCTGATGTATAATGACATCAGTGCCATGAGCAGGCTCCATCGCAGCGCAAGCAAGCAGATGTCCCGCCCTGCCGTCAGCATACAGAACATCGGCGGCTGGTCGTTTGGCTCGCCCTCGGTTCTGATGATGTATCACAGAGAACCCGGCGCACTCAAAAAGGAGCTTGCCGAAATGGAGGAATGTATGCCCCATTATTACAAAATCACGAACGGGCATGGGCAGGGGGCAGAAAAAATCATGTCCGCCGAAGCATATTTCTTACAGGGAAAATTTACAGACGCGCAGATTGCTCTGGAGCAGGCATATGCCCAAATCGAAGGAAATGGGCAGGAAAACATTGCCCTCTGCTGTGATTTTCTGGCAAGACGGCTTTCCCTCTGCATCGAAACAGAGGAACGGACTTCCTTCGCGGCACGGCGTGCGTATCTTCTGAAGCATCATAATATCGCATGGCTGGATATTTTCAATGCGACTGCCGCCTATTACTATGCCCTGCTGGGGGAAACAGAGGAAATCCCTGAAATTTTCCGCACGCACACGCTTTTCTCCGTCAATATTCTTGTTCCCGGCAAGCCCATGATAGAAATGATTGAAAATCAGGTTTATCTGGCGCAGGGTGCTTATGCAAAGGTCATCGGGCGGAGCGAGGGATTGCTTGCCGCCTGTGCAGAGCTGCAGTATGCCTTGGTGACGCTGCATCTGCGGATACAGACTGCGGCGGCGTATGCCATGCTCGGAAAAACAGAGGAGGCGCAGGCGCTTCTTTTACAGGCATTGTAGGAGGCAGAGCCCGATGAGTTTCTTCTGCCCTTCGTGGAAAATTATCGCTATATCAAAAAAACGCTTGAAAAGCTGCCGCAAACGCCCCTTCTTGCACGCATCCAACGGCTTGGAAAGGCATCCGAACAGCGGCAGAAGCAGCTTCCCACGCATCGTCCTGCATCCCTTGCCGCGCTGACGGAACGGGAATATGAAATCGTGAAGCTGATGGCGAGCCGCCTGCGGAATCGGGAAATTGCGGAAAAGCTGTTCCTTTCCGAGGGGAGCGTCAAGCAATATATCAATCAGATTTATTCCAAGCTGCAGATTGAAGGGGATACCCATAGCAAGAGAAAACAGCTCTTTCAATTACTGGAAGAAAAAACCTAACTTTTGGTTAGTAGCCTTTTAGATTTTATCCATCGTACAATAACAGTACGGTGGATTTTTTATTTACTTTTTTTTGAAGAAGGGAGGATATCCGAGGGGAAGAACTGTGATTGATTCAGCTAAAAAGGAGGAATACTATGATAAAACGAATATACAGCAGCCTGCTCGCGCTGGTTATGGTGGTAGGACTGCTGCCGGCAACAGCTTTTGCCGCTGTGACCTCAACGAATGACTGGGATATTTTTGATGCAGAGGATACTTATAATCTGCCGAAAACACAGGAGCAGCTCCTTGCGGCTATGATTCGGGATCCGAAATTTGCATATGATTGGAAAAATATTGTAAACAATATTTTGCCCGAAACATTTGTCAATGACAATCAGCGGGAACGCCGTGATGAATATTATAGATACTTTTCTGAGTTTGATTATGAAAATGTAAAATATACATCTAAGGGTCTGCGAGATGCTGTCAACAGTTGCATTGACGAGAGCCAAATTAAAAATGGCACAGGCATTTTGAACAGTCTGCCTGAAGCAGAAACTCCGGTTTACTATGTATGTACAAAAGCGGAAGAGGTACTAAATACTAAATACTCTGAAATAAGCACCGGCTATGGTTATTATATTCAGCTTTTCTATGACTTTGAAATTGAAGGCATTAAGGGCAGATTTATATCTCCATCCGTAGAGAATGATGATACTGCGGAAAATTTAGAAAAGAAAGGCTATATATTTTCCCTGGGCGGCAGCTCCGATAGCTATAAGGTAACGGCGGAAAACCGCAATAATTTTGAGAATACCGTAGAAAAAAGCTATACCTACGAAAAAAGCATCTCTACATCAACAACGGTTTCCAACACCTATTCTCAAAACTGGACAGAGGCAACAACCATAGGCGTAGAATTCAGCATTCCCATTTTGGCGGCCTTCTCGCCTAACGCAAAGGTGGAGCAGAGCTTCTCCTATTCCTACGGAATGGAAAAGACCTACGAAACCAGCAAGGAGGAATCCTATTCACAGTCCATTCAGGATACCATCTCCGTTCCTCTGCCTGCACATACAGGTATCGACATCAATGTTGATGTAAAGGATATGAAAACCACGATTCCTTATGCAGGTGCGGTACGCATCAAATACAAGACCATGATTCTCTCGGCTTCCGGTTGTCATAGAACCAAGTACGCCGGTGTCAACTGGGATGAGTGGCTGGAAATGACAAACTACAAATACACCTTCGGTCGTGGCGGATTATCCGCTATCGAGGATTTGGATGCCAGAATCGAAAACCGCAATGTTGTAGGGTATGACCCCGATAAATTAGATATGAAGACACTTTATCAGGGTGACTTCAAAACCGCCGCCGATACCCTGCGTTCCGGTCAGCCGGTAGCGCCGTATTTCGGCGATTTCCACTACACCTCCAAAAACACAATCATCACACCACAGCAGGTTTATCCGATTTACGCCTTAGATAGACTTGTTCCCGATACGGAGAACATCACGCTGTATGAACAGCAGGATATGCGTCTGGACAGCATTAAGGTGCAGGCATTAAATGAACATGAGGTGGCTTGGTATGGGTTCAATCCTCGCTTGAGCGGCAAATGGACAGTTGTGGATGAAAACCTTGATGACGCATCGGAATATGCCGAAATCGGGGAAAATCGAAACGGCTACCCGATTCTGAAAGCACTGAAGCCGAATGACGGAAAAGAGCTTTTCCTTCGCTATGAGCCGAAGTCTTCCATTGAAACAACGGATGATTTCAACAGCGACTTGATAGAGCTTACCATCAAGCCTGTTGCGCTTTCGGAAGTAAAGCTTGCGGGCGAATTTGATACCTTCTATCTGAATGACGGAAATAATACCACAGACGTTTCCAATCTTATCGTTACCGCAAAGGATGAGGACGGCAACGATTTTGATGTAACAGACAAGGTAAAATGGTATGCAGAGGAAACAGACGGCATTACCGTAAATGAAACCACAGGCGAGATTTCCTTCGACAAAGCAGGAACCTATCAGATTTATGCCGTTGTCAATGGAACAGCCTCCAACAGAGTGGCATTGCAAGTACTTCCCGAAAGATATTTGAATGAAATTACTGTAGAGGGAACCATTCCCGATTTGACTTACGATGATGATACTGCAAATACCTTCGACCTTTCTTTGCTTACCATCACAGGCAAAGACCAGTATGGCGACAATATGACGCTTGATACAGATAAGTATGAATGGAGATTGACAAGTGCTAATGGCTATGCCGAAATTAACGGAAATACAATTACAGGGCTTGTTGTGGGAACGGATACAGTTACACTGTATTACTCTGTAGGAAAAGATGATAATAACGAAACGGTATATAAGCAATCTCTGCCAATTACCGTAAAGGTAGTGGCAAAGCCCTATGTAGATGAATTTTACTATAACGGCGGCGCACCCAATGCGGTAGAAGGTATGGCATACGACCTGACACAGATTCCTCTGATGGCACGAGATCAGCATGGAAATCCCTTTAATGTACCCAATGACATTGAATGGAAATTGGCAGACAATAACGAAACAGAAGCAACGCTTGATACCACAGCAGGAACACTTACCGTTAAAGCAGGGAAGGTACCGAATGCCTCTTATGCAGATGTAATTTTGGAGGCATATTCCCTTTCCTTAAACAAAACAGCAAGGAATATTGTTGTAAAGGCAGAACAGCAGCCCGTTTTGAAAAGCATTACAGCAACAATGAATAGCAGCTTCGTTTTGCGTCTGGATGAAAACGCCAGATTAGCAAACCACTTCACAGCAGTTGGATATGACCAGTACGGCAGAGAAATGCAGAATCTTGTCTTTACATGGCATACCACAAAGCCCGATGTGGTTTCTCTGAAAAACGGAATACTGAAAGCACTCAAGGAAGACTCCACCGAAATTTATGCGACCGCAGATGAAATCGAAAGCAACCGAATCACACTGACGGTAGCAGCACCGAGAAGATTAACCGGCATTTCCGTAAGCGGTGTATCCTCTACGGCGGCAAAAAATACAACCTTTGATTTAACAAAAGCAGTTGTAAAAACAGTTGACCAATTCGGAAAGGAATTTAACAGCGACGAACTGGCGGCTTACCCTGCAAGCATCCGATGGACACTGGAAAAGAACGACACAAACGCTGTCATTGACGGAAATACGCTCAGCTTTGGCGACAAGGACGGCAAAATGACCTTGATTTGCGCGGCAGTAAATACAGATACCAACGTAATCGTTGAAAAGAGAATCGACATTCAGATTGGCAGCTCCTCCTCCGGCGGCGGTTCTTCCTCCGGCGGCGGCGGTGGCGGTGGCGGCGGTGGCGGTACAGTCAAATCCGCTTATATGATTACCGTTGAAAACACCAAAAACGGCGAGGTAGTCTCCAGCCACAAGACAGCCGACAAGGGAGATACCGTTACATTGACTGCTACTCCCGATAAGGGCTATGCTGTTCGGCGCATAATCGTTACAGATAGCAGTGATCAGAAGCTGACACTGACCGAAAAGGATGGCAAATATACCTTCACAATGCCCTCCTCCAACGTGACCGTTAAAACCACATTCATCATGGATAAGTCCAAAGATGAAGTACCAAACCCCTTCGAGGACGTTTCTGCAAACAGCTACTACTATGATGCAGTTCAGTGGGCAGTGAAGAATGGCACTACCGGCGGCACCTCCGCCACAACCTTCTCTCCCGATGCTCCCTGCACACGCGCGCAGGCGGTAACCTTCCTGTGGAGAGCGGCAGGCAGTCCTGCACCAAGCAGTACAGAGATGCCCTTCGCAGATGTACCTGCGGATGCCTACTATCGTAATGCGGTACTGTGGGCAGTCGAAAACGGCATTACCGGCGGTACATCCGCTACAACCTTCTCCCCCGATGCTCCTTGCTCCCGTGGACAGATTGTTGCCTTCCTGTGGCGCAGCAAGCAGTCCCCTATGGTTGCGGCAGAAAATCCGTTTATGGATGTGAATGCAGCGGATTATTACCATAATGCAGTGCTTTGGGCGGCAGAAAACGGCATTACAGGCGGCACAGGCGCAAATACCTTCAGCCCCGATGCTCCCTGCACACGCGCACAGATTGTAACATTCCTGTATCGCGCATTGCATAAGTAACCCCTTTCCCCAACTGCCTTTCTGTTGGGATATAAAAAACGGCGTAACCGAAATCGGTTACGCCGTTTTTAGTATAAACTGTTTTATAAACGTCTTTTTATTTCTCTGCCGAAACTTCCTTATCCCCGTACAATTTACGGATCGCAAGAATTACAACAACCATGGAAACGATTGCGATAGGCAGGTTGATCATCCAATTCTGGATGAATGCCGCCAGAACGTAGTTCACAGCGGAAACAGCCGCTACAGTCAGTGCATAGGGCAGCTGTGTGGATACATGGTTGATGTGGTCACACTGCGCACCTGTAGATGCCATGATGGTGGTATCGGAGATAGGAGAGCAATGGTCACCGCAAACCGCACCTGCCAATGTAGCCGCTACGGTGATGGTCAGCATTTCACTGCCTGTCTGCATAATAGGCACAACGATAGGCAGGAGAATACCGAAGGTACCCCAGGAGGTACCTGTTGCAAATGCAAGGAACACCGCGATACAGAATACGATAATAGGGATAAAGACCTGCAAAACGCCTGTGCTGTTTGCCAGAACACCTGCAACGAATACATCCGCGCCCAGAAGCCCTGTGATACCGGACAGTGTCCATGCAAATGTCAGAATCATGATGGCAGGAACCATTGCCTTAAAGCCTTCGGGAAGCGCTTCCATGAACTGATGGAAGGTCAGCACGCGGCGAGGGATATACAGCAAGAAGGTAATCAGCAGTGCCGCCGCAGAGCCAAGCAGAAGGCCTGTAGGTGCAGAGCAGTTTGCAAAGGCATTGATGAAGCTTTCGCCTTCAAAGAAGCCGCCTGTATAAATCATACCGATGATACAGCAGATAATCAGCACAATAACGGGCAGAACCAGATCGATAACCTTGCCGTTGCCCACTACCTCGGATTCTGCATCTGCACTTGCAAAGGGTCTTGCATCTGTGGTATAGAGATCATTGTTCAGCTGTGCATTTCTTTCATGCTCCAGCATAGGGCCGAAGTCTGTATTTGTGATGGTCAGTGTCAGCATTGCTACAATACTCAGCAGTGCATAGAAGTTATAGGGGATGGATCTGATGAACAGCTCCAGACCATTCATGCCCTCAACTACACCGGCTACTGCCGCAGCCCAGGAGGAAATGGGAGCAATGATACAGATAGGAGCCGCTGTTGCGTCGATGATATACGCGAGCTTCGCTCTGGAAACCTTATGCGTATCTGTAACGGGACGCATAACAGAGCCTACGGTCAGGCAGTTGAAATAGTCATCCACGAATACCAGAACGCCCAGCAGGAAGGTGGACAGCAGTGCGCCCCTTCTTGTTTTGATTGCCTTAACTGCCCAACGACCATACGCCGCAGAGCCGCCTGCCTTATTCATCAGCGCAACCATGATACCCAGAATAACAAGGAAAATCAGAATCCCCACATTGCCGCTGTCGGAAAGCTTTGCCAGCATACCGCCGTCTGTGATATCAGTGAAAATCGTCAGATAGGTCAGCTTGGGGCTGAAGTTCGCATAGAACAGACCGCCAACCACGATACCGATGAACAAAGAGGAATAAACCTCCTTTGTAATCAGTGCCAAAATGATTGCAACCAGCGGAGGCACCAGAGACCATGCGGTTGCATACATATTGCTTGTGTGCTCCGCCGCTTCTGCATCACCCGCAAAAACGGTTACGGACATGGCTGCCGCTACCAGAACAACCACAAGGAGTGTTCCCAGCCATGCTTTTTTGATGTTGCTTTTTGTTTTCATAACCCTTCTCCTTTCAGAAAATCTTAAATGATAAAAACAGTAATAAAGGAATAAATAAGATGATATCGGTTGTCCCCAAATTTCGGAAACAAAAAAGCCCTGCGCAAAGCGCACGGCATCAGAAACATAAAAATATGCTGAAATTCCGATAGCGCTCCACATCCGTGACAGTACATTACATTTTTTGCAATGTCCCAGCAACTTCTTCCCTTGGGCAGAAAAAGCCACTTCGGCAACGCCGCCTTTCCCCCTCCTGCCGCCCACGGCTCTATTGGGAGAGGATACTCATCGTCATTGCACCTCTATCTTCCTTATTTGTTGTCTGACGTTTCCGTCGGACTATTCTTCATTCATAACATACCGAAGCACTAAAGTCAAGCCTTTCTGTAAAAAAGAACAGGTTTTACGGTTTTTTGTTGCCTTTTGTGCGAAAACAAGCGCAAACGGTTTTTCTGCGGATACATTCCTTCTTTTGCATCGACAATGCACGCCACCCCTGTTTTTTATTCACATATTCGCGCGAATATTGCATAAATTATGTATGCAATGCACATATACACAGCTTCTATCGGAATTGTCAAAGCATTTTTTTGCAGAATGGCAGCAAATTCTATATAGCTTTTGCAGATTTTCGCTTTGATTTTTGTCTATTTTATCTCTCGTATTTTTATTTCTCTCCGTTCTCGCTCTGCAATTCGCTAAAATTGAATAATTATACATATATTTATTGACTTCACCCATGAGGAGTATATAATAAGAATAACTCATCATTACCATGGGGTAATCATTTATTTCAGAAGAAAAAGAAAGGAAGGAACAGCCTGATGAAGCATAAAGTATACATCGACGGGCAGGCAGGCACAACAGGTCTGCAGCTGCGTCAGAAGCTGCAAAATCACAAAGATGTGGAAATCCTCCTAATCAGTGAGGAGCTGCGAAAGGATGAGGCAGAGCGAAAAAGACTGATGAACGAGGCAGAGGTTGTTTTTCTCTGTCTGCCGGATGATGCGGCAAAAGAGGCAGTCAAGCTGGTGGAAAATCCGAACACCTGCATTATTGACGCAAGCACAGCCCACCGCACAGATCCCGATTGGGTATATGGCTTTCCTGAGCTTTCCCCTCTGCATAAGGAAAAAATCAGACATGCAAAGCGCATTGCCAACCCCGGCTGCCATGCCACAGGCTTTATTGCGGCGGTTTATCCCCTCATCCGGCTTGGCATCATCGGAACGGATTATCCCCTGACAGCGCACAGTCTGACAGGCTACAGCGGCGGCGGCAAGGCAATGATTGCCGAATACGAAGCGGAGAACCGCTCTCCCCTGTTCGACAGCCCCAGACAGTACGGCTTGGGACAGCAGCATAAGCACCTGCCCGAAATGCAGTATGTGACAGGGATTGATACACCGCCTGTGTTCTGCCCCATCGTTGTAGATTATTACAGCGGCATGGCAACCTGCATCCCTCTGATTGCCTCTTTATTCAAAAAGAAGGTGACAAAGGACGAGCTGCTGGCACTGCTGACAGAATATTATAAGGATGCAAAGCTTATCAGTGTCGGCACAGAGGAAACGAACTTCTTGGCATCCAATCCCCTGAGTGATACGAATGAGCTCAAGCTCTATGTTGAAGGGAATGATGAGAGAATGACGCTTATCAGTGTATTCGACAATCTGGGCAAGGGTGCCTCCGGCGCAGCGGTAGAAAACATGAATCTTGTATTAGGTCTGGATGAAACGACCGGTTTACTATAAGGAGGAAATACTATGCAAAAGATAAACAGCGGTGTCACCGCACCCAAGGGCTTTCTTGCCGGCGGGGTGCATTGTGGCGTAAAAACAAACAATACCGCAAAAAAGGATATTGCTATCATTTACAGCGAAAAGCCCTGCACAGCAGCAGCGGTTTATACACAGAATAAGGTTTTCGGTGCCCCCATCACCGTAACCAGACGAAACATTGCGGACGGCATGGCGCAGGCAGTTGTCTGCAACAGCGGCAATGCGAACACCTGCAATGCAGACGGCGTGGAAAAGGCAGAGAAAATGTGTGTTCTGGCAGCAAAAGCTCTGCATCTGAAGCCGGAGGATATCATTGTAGCCTCTACCGGTGTCATCGGGCAGGTGCTTCCCATCGAGCCCATCGAAAAGGGTATTGCGGCACTGGCTCCCATCATTTCCGGAGAGGGCAATCTGGATGCCGTGCAGGCAATTATGACAACAGATACCAAGCCCAAGGAGGAGGCTTATGAAATCGAGATTGGCGGAAAAACAGTCAAAATCGGCGCAATGGCAAAGGGCAGCGGCATGATTCACCCCAACATGGCGACCATGCTTGGCTTCCTGACCACAGATGCGGCAATCACAACACCAATGCTGCAAAAGGCACTAAAATTGGCAGTCGATGACACCTTCAACATGGTCAGCGTAGACGGCGACACCTCCACAAATGATATGGTTTCCATCATGGCAAACGGCATGGCAGAAAACCCCGTCATCGACAAGGAAGGCGCAGATTTTGATTTATTCGTTGCGGTTGTCAAGGAAATCTGCACCTCTATGGCGAAGAAAATTGCCGGTGATGGCGAGGGTGCAACAAAATTAGTGGAATGTACCGTTACAGGCGCACCGACCATTCCACTGGCAAAGGCGATTGCAAAATCCGTGATCACCTCCAGCCTGACAAAGGCGGCAATGTTCGGCGCGGATGCCAACTGGGGGCGTATTCTCTGTGCGATTGGGTACACAGAGGGTGATTTTGCCGTAGATACCATTCAGGTGGATATTTCCTCGCCCAAGGGCAGTATTCTGGTCTGCGAAAACGGTGCAGGCGTTGCCTTTGATGAGGATAAGGCGAAGGAAATCCTTCTGGAGGATGCAATACATATTGAGATTGCAATGAAGCAGGGCGATGCAAGCGCAACCGCTTGGGGCTGCGACCTAACATACGATTATGTGAAGATCAACGGAGACTACCGCACTTGATACCATAAAACCGTGGGATTCCATCCCACACCCTGCTTGAATGAAACCCTCAAAAAAGCAAAGGAGAAAGGTAATGGAAGATATGAATATAAACAGCGTAAAGGCGAAGGTGCTAACAGCCGCCCTGCCTTATATCCAAAAATACAACGGAAAAACAGTTGTTGTAAAATACGGCGGCAACGCCATGATTCACCCCCTGTTGAAAAAAGCTGTCATGAGCGACATTATCCTGCTGAAGCTGGTCGGCATCAACATCGTTCTGGTGCATGGCGGCGGTCCCGAAATCAGCAGCATGCTGGAGCGTCTGGATATCCCCTCCAGATTTGTGAATGGTCTGCGGTATACGGATGAGGAAACCATTGAAATCGTGCAAATGGTGCTTTCCGGCAAAACCAACAAGGATCTGGTTTCCCTGATTGAACAGCTGGGCGGCACGGCAATCGGCATGTGTGGCATTGATGCAGGCATGATTCAGGCGAAAAAGCTGGAGGGCGATTACGGCTATGTCGGCGATATCACCCACATCAACACAGAACCCATTGAAAATGCCATTGCGAACGGCTATATCCCCGTTATCGCGACCGTCGGCACAGATTTAGACGGCAATGTATACAACATCAATGCCGACACTGCCGCCGCAGAAATCGCAACAGCCCTGCAGGCAGAAAACATCATCACGCTGACCGATATCCGTGGTCTTTTGCAGGATGTGGATGATCCCGATTCTCTGATTTCCACTGTCACCATGGACGATATTCCCACTCTGATGGAAAGAGGGATTATCAGCGGCGGCATGATTCCCAAAATCAAGGGTCTGGAAGCCGCAATCAAGGCAGGTGTAAAGAAGGCCGTTATGATTGACGGCAGAATCGAACATTCCATCCTCATCGAAATGTTCTCCGATGAAGGGATCGGCACAATGTTTACAAAATAAAAAAGCATGGAAAAAGCACGGAAAGAAGGAATTTCAATGAGCTTTGAAGATATTAAAAAACTGGATGACACCTATGTCATGCACACCTATGGGCGATACAATGTGGCAATCGACCACGGCAAGGGTGCAATCTGCTATGACCCTGCCGGCAAATCCTATATTGACTTCACCAGCGGCATCGGAGTAAATTCCCTCGGCTTCGCGGATGAAGGCTGGGTTGCGGCAGTCACGGCACAGCTGAATAAATTACAGCATATCTCCAACCTGTATTATACAGAGCCCTGCGTTCTGGCAGCAAAGCTACTCTGCGAAAAAAGCGGCATGAAAAAGGTATTCTTCGGCAACAGCGGCGCAGAGGCAAATGAAGGCGTAATTAAGGCAGCAAGAAAATACTCTTTCCAGAAATATGGTGAGGGCAGAAGTAAAATTGTCGCTCTGGAAAACTCCTTCCATGGCAGAACCATGGCGGCACTTTCCGCAACAGGACAGAACGTATATCACAACTTCTTCTTCCCCTTCGTAGATGGCTTTGTGTTCGCAAAGGCAAATGACACAGAAGATACGCTTTCCAAGCTGACAGACGATGTCTGCGCCGTTATGATGGAGCTGGTGCAGGGTGAAGGCGGCGTTATGCCTTTGGAGAAGGAATATGTGCAGGCAGTTTATGCGGCCTGTCAGGAAAAGGATATTCTCTTTATCGTAGACGAGGTACAGACAGGTGTCGGCAGAACAGGCACCTTCTACAGCTATCAGCAGTTCGGAATTCAGCCCGATTTAGTATCCTCCGCAAAGGGTCTGGGCGGCGGTCTGCCGATCGGTGCGGTGCTGTTCGGTGAAAAAACACAGGATACCCTGATTCCCGGCGACCACGGCTCTACCTTCGGCGGCAACCCCGTTGTCTGCGCCGGTGCGGTTGAGGTGCTGAACCGCATGGATGATACCTTCCTGCAGAACGTAACCGCAAAGGGCAGGCACATGCGTGAGGAAATCGAAAAAATGCCCCATGTAACAAGCGTTGCAGGCATGGGCATGATGCTCGGCATTGAGCTGGATATTGACGTAAAGCCTGTGGTGACGGCGCTGATGGAAAACGGACTTCTGGTGCTGACCGCAAAGCACAAAATGCGTCTGCTCCCCCCTCTGAATATTGCACAGACAGAGCTGGAAAAAGGGCTTTCCATTTTAAAAAACACGCTTGCGGCACTTTGATTTCAAACATAAATAGGGTATAATGATACCTATCACTGACAGAAAAACCCGACAGGGGTTGGGAAGGGACAGCGTCCCTCGGAAAGAGAGGAACAACTATGAAACATTTTTTGAAGCTTTTGGACTGCACAACAGAGGAAATTTATGAACTGCTTGATCTGGCAGCAACCATGAAGCAGTATGTCAAGGAAGGCAAGGAGCATCATTTCCTAAAGGGCAAAACACTGGGTATGATTTTTGAAAAATCCTCCACCCGTACCCGTATTTCCTTTGAAACAGGGATGTATCAGCTGGGTGGTCATGCGCTGTTTATCAGTGCAAAGGATTCCCAGATTGGCAGAGGCGAGCCGACACAGGATACCGCTCGTGTGATGAGCCGTATGCTGGATGGGATTATGATTCGTACCTTCGAGCAGAAGGAAGTGGAAATGCTTGCCGAATACGGCTCCATTCCCATCATCAATGGGCTGACAGACCTGTGTCACCCCTGTCAGGTTATGGCAGACCTGCTGACCATCCGCGAACACAAGGGCAAGCTGGAAGGACTGACCATGTGCTATATCGGTGACGGCAACAACATGGCAAACTCCCTCATCGTCGGCGGTCTGAAAACAGGCATGAACGTACAGATTGCCTGCCCCGAGGGCTATCGTCCCGACCCTATGGTAATGGATTTTGCAGCGCAGTATCCCGATAGGTTCTCCATCACAGATCAGCCCATGACAGCCGCAAAGGATGCCGATGTTGTCATCACAGACTGCTGGACCTCCATGGGACAGGAGGAGGAAAAGAAAATCAGAGAAAAGGCATTTGCAGGCTATCAGGTAAATAAGGAGCTGATGGGTGTTGCAAAGGCAGATGCTATGGTGCTGCACTGTCTGCCTGCTTATCGCGAACAGGAAATCACAACAGAGGTTTTCGAGGCGCATGCAAACGAAATTTTCGACGAAGCGGAAAACAGACTGCATGCACAGAAGGCTGTTCTTGTAAAGCTGCTTGGTTAAGCGGCTTGCTTAAGGCAAACAAAAAAAGGGCGTGTGAAAAAATGAGAAATCATTTTTCATACGCCCCTTCTTTTTG
>OGJY01000260.1_pt1 | contig 74989 bp, 122 predicted proteins | sample 1572231 | NCBI WGS metagenome assembly OGJY01 (sample SAMEA2582121, study PRJEB24529) | metagenome | biome: Human gut stool | place: China | collected 2011
ACGATAAGATTGCAACATTACAGGCAGAGAACTCTGATCTGAAACGTGCTGCATCTCAGGATCGTCAGTCCGCATTGCTTACAACTGCTATGGCTTCACAGACTCAGCAGTTAATCAATGCAATTAATCCGGCGGCTATTCCGGCATATGTTGTTCCGAATCCGAATACCTATTACGGCGGATGCGGATGCAACAGTGGATGCTGCTAAGTAACTCACCCTTAGAGGTTGACTAATTCTAAGAGGTGGGTTATGGCTCACCTCTTATTTTGATTGAGAGGTATAAAATATGAGTTGTAAAAGTGTTTGTAAGCTCTGCAACCATCTTGTAATCAGCCAAGCCGTTGCGTTTACAGGAGGCAATCTTGTAATCACACTTCCGGCAGGCAGTTACAACAATGGAGAGAAATATTGTATTGTTGTTGCGCAAAGCATACCGGAAGCCACTACAATTACTGCCCCGGTAATGATTCAGATAGGAACAGGAACAACTTTGTATCCGCTAGAGAATCGTTGCTGCGCACAGGTTACGGCTTGCGGAATAAGAACCAGAACAAAGTACGCAACCAGAGTAGCTACAAGTGCAACCGGCGGAGTATTCAAGATGTTAGGAAATCCGGCTTGTAGTCCGAGCAACAATTTGAAAGCAATTAATGGTACAGCCCCAACGACAGAAGCACCTGTTACGCAGGCTGTTAGAAAGGGGGCACTGTAATGCATAAAGTTGCAATGGAAATGGGAAAATGGGCTATGGAAAAAGCCAAAGCACATGGATTTGACAATCTTAGTTCTCAGGACTGGGATGATCTGAAAGATTGCTTAGAAGCGGTAAAATGCGCAATCTGTGCAGATAAAGATTACAGAATCGTAGAATCTATGGACGAATGCGAGCAGGAAGAGAAGTATCTTGGACGCATGGGATATGACAGATATCGTTATGCAAACGGCAGATTTGCACCAAAAGGCAAAGGAAATCGCATGGGATATAAACCATATCTGTACATGGAAGATGATGACTGGATGGAAGAGTATCTGAACAATCCAGAGTTTGAACGTAATATGTACCGCATGGGCTATCATCCAGACCGTAGTGATATGAGGATGGATGGAATGAACCATAAGCAGTCCAGATATGGCGAAACCTACGATAGATACAGTGAGAATCGCAGGCATTACCATGATTCTAACGATACAGAATCTAAGAGAAAAATGGATGATTCCATGAAAGAGTACACATCTGACATTATCCGCAATCTTACTGAGATGTGGTCTGATGCAGATGCGACCCTTAGGCAGTCGATGAAAACCGACTTAACTCGTCTGATACAGCAGATGAATTGAATATGAAATGAATTTTGCCCTTGTTACAGGAATGTAGCAGGGGCTTTTAATTGGAAATGGGGTATAAACATGATTCCTAATTTAAGAAAGTTATTTTGCAAACATAAGAACAGCGAAGTGATCTGCTGGCACTGGACACACGGACCGAATGGCAATGATATAAGATTTTTGGAAATCCAAAGAAAATGTATGGAATGTGGAAAATATTTCTTTACGCATATAAAAGATTGGGATGAGTGCGATGAATTTATTAAGAAGTATCCCGACAAAGAATGGTCAGATAAATGTAAGCCCGTTTTATACTTTAAAGGATGGTGATAAACCATGCTAAAACAATTCTATATGAACGGGGACTTATGGAGAGTTCACTTTGTTTCGCCTCATGATAGTGTTTTAATTGACCGTACAGGGCAGATGACACTTGCGGTATCAGATTATTCTACAATGACAATTTCGATTGCGAATAATCTGTACGGGGAACTTCTGAACCGTGTGTTTATCCATGAATTAGGGCATTGCGTAATGTTCAGTTATGGTTTATTACCAGAACTTCATCGTATGGTCAAGAAACAATACTGGGTCGAAGCAGAGGAATTTGTATGCAATATTCTGGCAGACTACGGACAGTTTGTTATTGGCACAGCCAGAGATATCTTAGGAAACCAGTTCACATATGTAGCTCCCATTGGGGCAGAAAGGATGATTGCATAGATGGCAAAAGCAGAAAACACAATTATTTTTGATGGCATTCAGTACAATCCCGGTGATGAATTGCCGGATTTAGGCAGTTGGGTATGTACAGATGCAAGAGGTATGGTTCGTGATTACGAGGGACTTTCAAAAGACGTGTCAAAGCTCCCGCATTATGTACAGAGTGGTTCTTCGGCACTGTGCCTTGATACCTCTGAATTATACGAATATCACAAACCTACCGATACATGGTACAAACTGTAAAGGAGAAGCGCATATGGCATTAACAGCAAAGAAAGTATATGCAATATTAAAACGCCAGATTTCCGATATGGAAGCAAAGTTAAACAGCCCTGTAAGATACAGAGGTACAGTTGCAACTGCTGATTTGCTTCCATTAAATCCAGACATTGGCGATATGTACAATATCGAGTCTAAGTCGGTCTACGGCGAAGCAGGAATGAATGTGGCATGGAACGGCGTAGTTTGGGACACTATGGGCGCTCCAATTGATATGTCACTGTATCTCACAAAAGAAGAAGCAGAGACGGTAATGCAAAGATTAGTTACGGAATATTTTGAAAAGAATCCAGTCAAGCCTGGAGCCACGACAGAACAGGCACAGCAGATCGAGCAGAACAAGACAGACATTGCTTCACTGAAAACGGAAACTGATTCACTAAAGGAAGATTTAGAGATTTCACTATTAGAAAACGACAGACTATATGAAGGTACAAATCTTACCGAAAAATTCAAAGATGAAATCGCTAATTACTCAGACATCTGGCAGTGGATCAAAGCTAGAATCAAGGCAGGAAGCTTTGCGGGTATTCATGTGAATGATTATATCCGCTGGCAGACCACAGATAACAAATGGATTGAGTCACGTGTTGCTGGTATCAACACCTACAGGAGATACGGTGACCGTGAAGTGCCAAACCATATTGACTTTATTAGTAAAGACCTGTGGCCGACACTACATGTAATGAACCCGGTCAATTACAACAATGGTATTATTCCAACTGAGAACCTGTCCGGTGACGGCACGAAAACAGCTTTTGTACTGACAAACGAAATGGCTGGCATTGCGTCTGTTACGATTGGCGGTACTGCGGTGACAAGCTACACATACGACATTGACACTCACACAATCACTTTTACCGAAGCACCGGCAACAGGTACAAACAATATCATAGTAACCGGAACCGGATCAGAGTATCTTTGGTTAGCTTCAGATTTGTATTTGTATGCAAACAGCTTAAAAGGTCATGTGGCAGGCGGTACAAGTAAAACATCGCCGGTAAAACTGGTAGACTATACAAAAGATGGTATCTGGTCGAAACTTCCGGAAGCCTTAAAATCTGTAATTGTGACCAAACGTGCATTACTTCCTCAGCGATATTCAGCATCCGGGATGTTATCAATTAATAATTCCTGGAGCTGGAAGGATATGGGTAAACTCTGGATCCCGTCAGAAATTGAAGTATATGGTTGTGGTGTGTGGGCGGAAAACGGATATGACAAGGGTGGATTTGTGCAGTATCCGATATTCAATTGCAATATGCGACGTGTAAAAGAACTGGGAGATGGAGGTGATCGCAACAACTGGTGGCTGCTCTCTGCTCCCACTGGCAACACCAGCAACTTCTGTAGTGTCTACAACAACGGTAGTGCCAACAGCAACAGTGCTTCCAACACCTTGGTGGGGTTGCCCGTCTGCTTCCGAATTGCGTAGTGAAAGGAGATTAAATCTATGAATTATAAAGCCGAAATAGTAGCTCTAAAAAGTTTACTTGCTGACACTGATTACAAGGCATTAAAACATGCCGATGGAGTAATGAGTGATGAAGAATATGAGCCTGTTAAAGTACAAAGAAAAGAATGGCGTAGACTTATCAATGAGTATGAAGAAAAAGTGAAAGGAATGGATGAATCGGAGTTTATGTAATTAACTAAAGAGGGCTTTAGTTAAGCAATTCGCAAAATTACAAAAGAAAAGATAGAAAATCTCTCAATTCTTACAAAGGAAGAAAAAGATTATATTTTGAATTGATAAGTGAAAGGAGAACTATTATGGCAGTTGCACAAAATACAGTAATCATTGATGATGTAGAATACAAGCCAGGCGAACAGCTTCCGCAACTTGGCAGTATTCACCGAGTTTTCAAAGATGGTGGTAAACGTCATTATGAAGGACTTGCGAAAGATTCAGACAAACTCCCTCTGTACGTTGCTAACAATTCATCATGTTTTATGACCGATACAGGAGAGTATTACAAATTTGATGAGAGTAAGAAATTGTGGTATAAACCTGATAAGATCGAACAAAGCAAAGTAACACCGATTGAAGTATATGGTGTTCTTAACGGAAAAATCCAGCAGGTATCAGAAGACGTAGAGGGAATTGCAACACCACTTTTATACAAAGGTTCCGTATCAAATATTTCACAGCTCCCGTTATCTCCTAAGATTGGATGGATGTATAATATATCTGAAAAATCTATTTATGGAGAGGCAGGCATGAATGTCGCATGGACAGGAGAAATATGGGACGCTCTTGGACCGGCTATTGATATGGCACCATACTTGAGAGAGGATTCCGAGATCATAACATCCTTGAAAACCAAAACGGAAAATCTGGAATCTGCGAATTACACCGACAGAGGTACATTAGCTGATACTGACGCCTTTCTGATCAATGACGGTACAGGAATGAAAAAGAGTATACTGAGCAAGCTGTCAGACTTTGTCCTTAATAAAATCGCCGACAAAGTATTCGAGAAGCTTCAGACGAACAACAAAACGATTCTGGGAGCGATTAATGAATTAAATAGTAACACTATGAAGCATGTTTCTGCTAATTCTGATATAACACCATTGATTGATTCTGCTAAGCGATTTAACCGAAAACTGATTTCTTTTGATGCGTATGACATTCCTGATTTTTTTCCATCCAGTTCAAATTGGTGGATGGGATTTATTGCACTCAACAACTCTGGTACATATGGCACAATGATTGCATTTTCATTTTCTGATAACGTAATTTATAAATGTTGTTGGAACGGATCAACAGATAAAAACGATTGGGTAAAAATTAGTTAGTCTTCCCATTTAATTCATTAAAATTCTTAAAACTTTTGTAAAAAGTTCTACCTATTATAATGAAACCGTGCTATAATTGCTATAACAGAACACAAAAAAAGAGGAGCTGGACTCCCGTCTACCAAACAAAAAGTCCAACTCCAAGCACCACAAAGGGTACAGGTATATTATAACACGGTACCCTCCCTTTGTGAACCCAAAAGGAGGGTTTTTTTATGGAAAATTTCGCAACAGAGTTTATGACCAAGTTAGACGGAAAGTTATCCCCAGAACAGATGAAGACAGTTCTGGCAGAATTGGAAATGTTTTCTGCAAATTTTGATATTGAGAAAAAGCAGACAAACATTGTCCCGTATCAGGGCTGTGTACCAGAGTGCTATAAGGTTTACCTTGTCTCTAAAAAGATAGAGGGAATGTCGCCGCAGTCTCTAGTGACTTATAAATGTAATCTTGATGATTTCTTTCGTTCAGTCAATAAGCCACTGGCCCAGATCACTACAAACGATATAAGGCTGTACTTGTATAGCTTGTCAGAAAGAAATACGAATCGAACGATTGACGGGAAGAGGCTTATCATTCATACTTTCTTCGACTGGTGCGTAAAAGAGGAGTATCTTGCAAAGAATCCGTGCAGTCGAATTAATCCGATTAAATTCGAGGTAAAGCCGAGGGAGCCGCTTGACGATATTGAGTTAGAATTGGTCAGAGATGCTTGCAAAGATTACCGTGAACGTGCGATTATCGAACTTTTTTATAGCACCGGTTGCCGTGTATCAGAGATGGTGGTCCTGAAGAAGTCAGATATTGACTTTCAGACTAAAGAAGTGCATCTATTTGGAAAGGGAAGTAAGCATCGCATATCTTATATCAACGCTAGGGCAGAAGTTGCATTGAAAAAGTACTGGTTTACTAGAGATGACTGTTGCGACAGTGCAATAGCAACTATTCGCAAACCGTACAGAGGAGTCACAAAGACACAACTGGAACAGATTGTAAGAAAAATTGGGGAAAGGTCGGAAATCGGAAGAAACTTATACCCACACCTTATCCGCCATACAACTGCCAGCTCAGCTCTTGAAAGAGGTATGAATGTTACGGACCTGCAAAAGATGCTGGGACACGAGAAACTTGATACAACTATGATTTATGCAAAGGTTAATCAAGAGTCGGTCAGATACAATCATCATAAATACGTCATTTAAGGAGAACTATATGAGAGGATTAAAACGGCAAAAGCAAACAATATACTGGTCTAGGGTGACAGAAGAACTTGACGGAATAGACACAATCAAGAAATATCAGAATCCAGAACTGCATTGCCTATCCGTGTCAGCAACAGCCGGAACGCCGGAAGAATTATCTGCCGGGTACGTCCCTGATTACGATAGGTACATCACGAATTTTGACCGTAGCTTTAAACCACAGATTGCAGATGTATTCTGGATAGACTACAAACCGGAATTGAACGAATCTGGAGAACTTATTCTGAATGAATCTGGAACGCCTACAGTCCCGCCGGATTACCGTCTGAAAAAGATTCTTGATACCCAAATAGGGAATGTAGCACGATATGGTATCAAGTATATAGGAGATGGTTCGGATGGCGAATAAAACTATCAAAATGGAATTGTCGCATAAATCCATACAGGACGCGATTAAACAACTCAGGCAGTACCAAAACAGCCTTAAAAGTAAGAATGAATTATTTGTTTGTCGACTGTCTGAACTTGGAATCCCTGTCATTGATCAGAATATTTCACTGTCGCAGGGCGATTCCGATAAAAATCACAGCACCTACATCAAAATCAATTCGTTCGGCGATTACTCACAAGCAACTTTAGTATGTGAGGGTGCAGGTCTGTTGTTCATAGAGTTTGGTGCCGGAATCCATTACAATACCCCGGCAGGCTCAAGCCCACACCCGAAAGGGCAGGAACTTGGATATACAATCGGTTCTTACGGTCAGGGTAAAGGAAAAAACGATTCTTGGACATACACGTCTGAAACTGGCGAATGGGTACGGTCATATGGTACCGAAGCCACTATGCCGGTTTATAAAGCAAGCATGGAAATCATACAGAACATTCGGAAAATCGCAAAAGAGATATTTTCTACTTAAACTTCATACTGAAACATACTATTCAAAATGGTATACTATAACATATAAAAGCATCTGCAAACAAGCAGGTGCTTTTTTCATGCAAAAACATAGAAAAGGAGAATGTAAGCATGTTAGTAGAAACAATGATTATCAGAAAAGTAGAAACGAGCATTGTCACAAGCCTAGATGTCGCGGAGACTTTTGGAAAAGAACATAAAAGAGTATTGCAGGACATTAGAGAATTAGGATGCAGTGAAGAATTCGGACAGCACAATTTCGTGCCTTCCTCATATACAAGTATTCAGAATAAAAAGCAACCTATGTACTGTATGACAAGAGATGGGTTCACACTTCTTGTTATGGGATACACTGGCGAAAAAGCCATGAAATTCAAAGAAGGATATATCCGCCAGTTTAATGCAATGGAAAAAGTTCTTTTAGGGAAAATTAGAGAACGAGACAAAGGCATTGCAGTGAGACAGGCGTTGACCAATGCACTTAAAGAATCTCAAGAAAATGAGAGAATGCATGGTCATGCGCATTCGACATATACAGATATGGTATATCGTACATTGTTTGGCAAAACTGCAAAACAACTTAGAGAAGAAAAGGGAATCTCTACCAAGGACAATCTGAGAGATTTCCTCACTGAAGAAGAATTAAAAGCAGTTCAATCAAAAGAAATGCTTGTTAGCGGATTGATTGACTGTGGATGGGGATATTCTCAAATAAGAGATTTCCTAAAGGACAGTCTCAAAATATGTTAGAACAGGCGAGGTGATTCTATGCCAGACACGATCAATAACCCAGTATCAGAAGTATTTTCTAGGTGGAGTAAAGATATTCAACCAGCAGTCGGCAAAGGCAATTTTTCCATGGAGAAAAGCCAGACAATAGCATCTGGCAAAACAAAATACGCCAGATTGTTCATGATGGGGAATCCCACGCAGTCGACAAGTCTTGAAGGTCACGAATGTGCAACAATTCTTTCGTTTCAAACGGAAAGTTACGCATCTGGGACAAAGGCTTTATCGACTGCATATGAAATCGACAGCAAAAGTCATCAGGCCATGATTTCAATGGGCTTTCGCCGGACATACGGACCGGAAGAAGTTGCAAACTCCGAAAAGAGTTTTAAGCGAATCATAAGCCGGTACAGCAGAATTTACACCGGGCAATTATTGGAAGCGTAACAGCTTCTATTTTTTATACCAAAAAGAAAGGAGAGTGTCCCTATGAGTAAAGATAAATTACAATGGCTGAAAGCTGCGGGAATCAGAGCCGTTAAGACAGTTGCTCAGACAGCAGTTGCAACAATCGGAACCGCGACAGTCCTTGGAAGCGTTGACTGGAAGATGGTCGTATCCGCGTCCGTTCTTTCCGGCGTTTTATCCTTGCTTACATCTGTAGCAGGGCTTCCAGAACTGAAAACAGGCACAGATGAATAGAAAGGACGGTGATCCTTTTATCTCCCGGATGCAGGGTTACGCATCAGAGCCGTGTGGCTCTTTTTTATTGTGATTTTATAGCTGAAAAGCAGAAAGGAGCCGAATATGGCAGACAAAGGAAATATAGCAGGCGTAAGTACCGTTGGTTCGCTTACTGGATATGCAGTTGAAACAACAGCGGGTACTAAACCGACAACTTTTAAACTTCTTCACAGAATCAATGCTTCTGATGAAATCAAAATTGATGTAGAAACAATCGACGCTTCCGCACTTGAAGATGAAGTCGAAAGAACTATCGCAGGACGTGGTTCTACAGGTGGTACATTCAACGTAACTGTGAACGTGACCGATGAAACTATCACTGAATGGGAAACCTTAATCAGTGAATATAAAACAGGAAAAACAGATGGAAAATCTATGTGGTATGAAGAATACTTCCCGTCTCTTAAGAAAGCATTCTTCACAAAAATCGAGCCACCGACAATCATTCCTAAACCGGCAAGAGATCAGAACGGCCTGTTAACCGTCGAAATGTCTCTTACTATCAATGAATATGTCGGACCGAGTGAAGCAGTAGTTCCAACTGACAGCGGCCTTTAAGCACATTTGGGAGGACAAATAATATGTATAAAGTTTTAAAAATCGGCGGCAAAGACTACAAACTTGAATATGGAATTGAAGCATCACTGTTTGATGATTGTGTGAAATCCGTAATGAATATGCTTGTTTCCACAAGTGGCGGAACGGACAAGAGTCTTAAGGAAATGGTTTCTGGAATGAGTAGTATTCCAAATACTGCGCTCAATGCGTTCTATGCCGGATTACTTCAATATCATGGCAACCATTCTGACGGTGATGGCACTGTCCCGGATTTAGATACCGCCAAAAAACTTGCAGCACAGTATATGGCCGAGCATAAAGATGATGAACAGGGAAACTTCTACGGTCTGTTTTCTATGTGCATTGAACAGATGGAGGAAGATGGTTTTTTCAAATTAACCGGTCTGGAAACGTTCATGGACAACGTGAATGCGGCAATGGACTCTGTGAAAGCGAAGAAAGCACCGAAGAAGCCGACAGATCACTTGAAAAAAGCTACAGCGAAATAATCTGGGATGAATTATACCCAATGGCTGTGCGTATTGGAATGTCAAAAAAAGAATTTCTCAGGAGCACTCTTAAAGACCTGAGAATCCGTATAGAACAATATGGAATCTCAAAAAATGAAGAAATTAAGTCGCAGTTAATAAACATGGACTATCAGGCATGGCTGACCGGATTGTATGTCAAGACGAGTATTTCGTGCGCATTATTTCCGAGAAAGGTTAGTTATCCGAGCAAACCAATTACGCAGGAAAAACAAAATAATTGGGTCAAACATAATCCAAATACGCCAAAGAAATCAGAAGCAGAACTAAGACAAGAAGAACGTTACTACGAACTTCTTATCAGGCAGGCAAATGCAAATATATCTGAAATAGGTAATGAAAAGGGCAAGCAGGATGAATAGTAGTCTTGCTTGCCCTTTATTTTTTTGAAATAAAGGAGGTGCTTATATGCCTGACAACACAATAGATAGCCTTGCGATAGAGGTCAGCAGTAACGTATCAAATGCAAGTAAATCCATTGATGATTTATGCAATAAACTGAATCGTCTGAGTAGCCGTATGTCTGATAGTATCAAGTATCTTAGAGACTTTTCAGCTTCCGTAGGCACGGTCAATTCTGCTGTTCAAGCACTTAAATTAGACAGGCTTGATTTATCAACGATAAACAGTCAATTGCAACAGTTTGCTCAGTCTATGAGTGCGCTCGGTAGCCTGAACTTGCGAAACAACGGATTAAACTCATTCGTAAATGCAATCCGCAGACTGAACGAAACATTAAACTCTACAGGTGATGTGTCTGGAAAGATTCAGAACATGATTTCCGAATTATCTGGTCTTAGCAGTATTCCAGACGTATCAAACAACGTGAACCGGTTTGTTTCTTCATTGGCAAGATTGGCGAATGCAGGTGGCTCTATTGATGCAGTTACATCAAAACTTCCAAATCTTGGTGAAGAACTCAGAAAAATCATAGTTTCGTTCTCTGGAATAGGTAATATCTCTCAACCAATTAATACATTTGTTCAGTCAATTTCACAGTTGGCAAATGCAGGAGATAAAACTGGAAAGACTGCAACTCAGCTTAATGATTTGGCTAATAGCTTAAAATTATTCTTTCAGACAATGAGTACTGCTCCAAGAATTAGTAACAGCACAATTCAAATGACACAGGCTATTGCTCAATTGGCAAACTCTGGGGCAAATGCTGGTAGGGCGGCAAGGTTTACTGCGAGTGCTTTTTCCAGACTGGGACAGGGTGCGGCTGCTTCGACGGGAAAAGTTAGAAGACTCGGTAATGCCGTTGGAAATGTAGGAAGTAAAGCTAAAAAAAGCTTACCTAGCATTATGTCCTTGGTTGCGAAGTTCTGGACGTTGAAATTTGTTGTTGGAAAATTCGGTAGCGCAATTGAAAGTTCCATGAACTTCCTCGAAGATTATAACTACTTTCAAGCGGCGTTCCGTCAGGTAGCAGATAAAGCAGGAAAAACTTGGTCGGAAGCAGGGTATGACTCCGCAGAAGCATACGCAGATTCATTCAGCCAGAGAGCCAGAGAACTTACATCTAAAATGTCTGGATTTGATGTTTCTGACAATGCGATTCTGACCGCAAATAAAACCGGTAAGTCACTTGGCATGGACCCGTCCATGCTTTTAAATTATCAAGGCCAGTTTGCACAGTTATCATCATCTATGGGAACGACTTCTGAACAGGCTTTAAAGCTGTCGAATGCGTTAACTATGATCGGCGCAGACCTTGCATCTGTTAAAAATCTTGATTTTAAAACAGTTTATGAAAACTTATCCTCTGGATTAGTAGGAATGAGCCGTGCTGTAGATAAATATGGCGCGAATATTCGTGTAGCAAACTTACAGCAATACGCTTCGAATCTCGGACTGCAAACAGCTGTATCAAAGATGGACCAGGCAAGCAAAGCAATGCTGAGGACAATAGTGATACTGGATTCTACACGGTATGCATGGGCGGATATGGCAAATACGATAAATATGCCAGCCAACCAGTTACGTATACTTCGTGCAAACTTAGTATCCTGCGCCAGAGCATTAGGGAACATCTTTATGCCTGTAGTTGCGGCAGTGCTTCCATACATCAATGGTCTCGTAATCGCATTTCAAAGACTTTTGACATACATTGGTTCACTTCTTGGAGTTGATACCAAAATCGGAAAAATGTTCGGTTCTATCGGTGGTGGAAGTGAAAATCTCTCGAATGCACTTGATTCCATAGACGATTCTGGAATTTCGGACGTAAATGATGCTACAAAAGATACAGACAATAATCTGAAAAATGCAACCAAGAGCGCAAAAAAATTAAAACAGTTCCTCGCATCCTATGATGAACTTGAAATTATGAGCAAAGACGATAGTTCTCTGTCAGACCTTGCAAATTCTAAAATTAAAACGCCAAAAATTGACACATCTGCAATTGACGCAGGAATCCTCAATGATGCCCTTGATAAGCTTTTGAATGAATACCAGAAAAAATGGGATGCTGCCTACAATTCCATGGAAAATAAGGCTATAGCGTTCGCTAATAAGGTTACAGACGCATTTAAGAAACTTGCAAAAGCCGCAGAACCTACCACAAAAGCACTGAAAAATCTCTGGAACAATGGATTGAAACAACTCAGAGATTTCACATGGACAGCATTAAAAGATTTCTGGAATCATTTTTTAGTTCCGCTTGGCAAGTGGACACTTGGGGAAAAAGGATTACCACGATTAATCAATGCTTTTAACGATTTTCTTGTAAAAATTAACTGGGATAAAATCAATGCTTCCCTTGTGCAATTATGGGATGTATTAGAGCCATTCGCTGAGAATGTCGGAACAGGATTGCTTGATTTCTTTGACGATTTCTTTGACAAGGCGGCAGACGGAGTGAACAAACTCCCTGATCTGATTGACAAGTTTAAAGAGTTTATCGCGTCATTCTCGCCAAAGCAAGCACAATCTATCGGTTATTTCCTCGGACAGCTTCTGACTGCCTTTATGGCGTTCAAAGGGCTTACATGGTTTGGGGGCATTTTCGGTAAAGATGGAATAATTGGCAAAGGCATTACCATGTTAGCGGCACATCCATATGCTTCGATAGCAGCTGGGCTGGGACTTACCGTCGCCGCGCTTGATAAGTTCGGAGTGATTGATGTTGATTGGGATGGATTATGGACAAGAATTGGAAATCTCAAAGACGTAATTGTAAATTTCATCAAAAATATTGACTGGGATTCATTGGTAAAAACAATCGGTGATGTATGGGATGTATTTCAGCCGTTTGCTGAGGGATTCGCAGATGGGTTTATCAGCTTTTTCGATATAATGCTGAACGATATCGGCGCTCCACTGATTAATACATTAGTAAGCGTCTTAGATGCTTTCGCAAAAGTCCTAGGAAAGCTTGACGATAAACAGATAGAAGCTCTCGGGAATGCTCTCGCACAGTTTTTTATCATAAAAGGAAGCGTTAAGTTTGCTCGAAATATATACAATGTAGTTAGTTCTATCAGCGCACTTAGAACAATCTTTGGTGGATTAGGAACGGTTCTTTCTACAGCCAGCGGTGCATTACAGACATTCTTTGGCTCTGGACTCGGTTCTACACTTGCGGCAGGATTCGCAGACAGTATGGTTGTCTTAGGCACTGCAATGGCGGGATTCAACCTTGGGAAATGGATAAGCGTTAATCTGTTCGGCGGCGAAGATAAAACCTTCGGGGAATTTTTGGAAGATAATGTATTCGGTTATCAAAAAGGGGATTTTACCGGAGCTATCAACGAATGGATGAAAGATATATTCGGAGTTGGAAATAAGCTTACAGAGGACGACTTAAAAGTATTCCAGGAATATGAAGATGCCATTCTTAGTCTGGTTCACGCAAGCCAGATTTCGGGTGAACAAGCATATCCTTTATTAACATTCCTTTCTGAATTAAAAGACAATGGATATAGCACAGAACAGGCATTGCATGAACTTGAACTTAAACTCAATAATCTAGGGATTTCATCAGAAGATTTTGAGAATGCGATAGCAGGAGTAAATAAACCGGTCAAAGACCTTGGAGACACAGCAGAAACATCCTCTAATCAGTTCTCAAACATGGCTGATCGGATTAACAATGTTTCGTTTGAAGATATCTCAGAGCAACTTACAGGATTCCAGACGCTTATCCAGACCGTAGACTTTGCTACTTTGGTAACTGATACGGCAAATGCAATTGATGAAATGGGTGGCATCTGGGAAAACGGAAAACAGATTCTCGGCGAAAAAGCATTGCAGATTTATCAAGAAATTGCAAAGGGATTAGAGCCAGACGACAACGGTTACTATACTTTAGCAAACGGACAGATGGTACAGTTCGGAAAAGGTATTTCTGACTATGAAGGCACTCTACAAAGCACAATGGATTCAACTCTGCAAGGGGCAATTAACGGTGTTCTGGATAACAATACTGGTTTTGAATTAGTTACAGAACTCGGAAAGAATCAGATTCTTGCCGTAGGTAGCGGAATTGAGCAGAACGGCAGTAAAGTCACTGAAAAGCTTAACTCGACAATTCAATCATCTACGAAAGGCGCAGAAGAAACTGCGAAATCAAGCGGCAAAACCCTTGGAAGCAACATTGCAGAGGGATTACAATTTGGAATTAACGGGAAGAAAGAAAGCACAAAGACTTCGATTCTTGACCTAATGAATAACAGCGTAAAAGCCCCTGCGCAGGAAGCAGTAGACTCTCACTCTCCGTCCAGATGGTTCAAGCAGCTTGCAGAATACTGCGGTCAAGGATTCCAAAACGGATTAGAGCCGGGCTTTTCCTCATCATTTACATGGTTTGGAAGAATTCGAACCAGAATCAGCAATTCTATTGGAAACTTGTATAATATCGGCTGGAACTCTATTATCGGTTTGAATAACGGAATCGTAGGCGCGGCACAACAGCTTTATGCGAATGTGCAAAAAATCGCTCAAAATATATCAAATACGTTCCGCAGAGTCCTTAAGATTCACAGTCCATCACAGGTGATGATGGAACTCGGTGGGTTCACCGTTGAGGGATTCCAGCTAGGTATGCAAAGTATGCTTCCAAAAGTCGAATCAACCATCAATGACATAAGTGCAGAAGTGCAAAAGATTAACACGCCATCCGCAGACATTATTACAAAGAGTACATCCTATCAGGAAGTAAAAAGCAGAATGTCAGTTGATACAGATGATTTTGTTGACGACATTCGGAAAGAAGTCATGGCAATCAGTAGTAACACGTTTGACAATAACCAGATGATCGGACAGGCGGTCAAAAACGCTCTGAACGGCATGGCGATCTATGCAGACGGACATCTGATTGGATATTTGAAAGAAGAAAATCAGCAGTTTAGAAACCGTAATGGCTACGGAATATTTGAAGGGTAGGTGATAGAATGAGTGACTTTATTGCAGGAAGTAGTTTCCAAGGTTATTTTTTAAAGTTCGGGGGAAGTGTTCTCCCGAACAAATTCTTAGCCTATAATGATTACTCCGCAACTCCGAATCAGCGAACAGAGATAGAAGCGTACAGAGACTTAAACAATCTCTTACACAGAGACACAAGCCAGAATTTTAAGACAAAAATAGACTTCAACACGCGACCGATGTGGTTGCCGGACAAAATAGAGATGCAGTCTGTTTTCAAATCAGGCTTAGTCAATAAGGCACAGCGGAAGTACAAGGTCACATACTGGGACGACGAGGAAAACACCTACAAAACAGGTGTTTTTTATATGCCTGATGTTGAGTATAAACCTATCAGAGTTGTAGGAAATAACATTTTATATAACAAAATCAGAATCGCACTGATCGAATACTAGCAACCAGAGTGCATGGGTGTCACAGCTCATGCGCTCTTTTATTTTATAGACGGGAGGATGATTATGGCAGATACAGTATCTTTTGACAGTTTATTGAATACAACGACCGGGATGACTGCTATTGTTAACAACAAGAAGCATGACGATGATGTAGTTAGCGTCACGGGCGTTGACTGGTTTACCTATGCAGGAAAGACCGCCAGCACCATATATGTTTCTGGTAACAATTTTATCGGATTCGGGCAAAACGCCGAACAACTCAAAATCTGGCGCAGGGATGGCGCGGTTTATTATATTTACCGACAGGAAGGAACGCTTACGTCGGGAAAAAGATTCCTCAAAATCAGAGTAGAAGGATATGTGTATTATTCAAGCACATCTTCATCATATGCGCTGAAATACGAAGTATTCTTGATAGAGGGGCAGACATTATTTATCAATGTCGTTCAGAGACCTACAAGCAGTTCATACACCGGTACATCGTCAATCACCGACGGTAAAACCACAACAAACCTAACTCTTTCCGTATCTTCTACGGTTCCGGTTTCGATTCTGGTAAAAAACGCAGGTGTGTCACAGCAAGTTAGATATGAGAAGTTTGTTGACAAATATGTCACTGGAATTACTGTGTCAAAAATGCCAGATAAGACCACGTACTATCAGGGCGAATTATTTGACGCCACGGGTCTTGTGGTGTCTCAAACATACACCGATGGAACATCAGAAACAACAACAACTGGATTTGAAGTATCTGGATTCGACAGCAGTTCCGCAGGAACAAAAGTTATAACCGTTACTGTATCTGGCAAGACCGCAACATTTGAGATTTCCGTCTCAGAAGCTTCTATTACCGCCATATCAGTAACCACTATGCCAAGCAAGGTAAATTATCACATAGGGAAAGAATTTGATTCTACAGGCATTGTGGTGACCGCAACGGCAAGTGACGGAAATACTATAGATGTCACAAAAGATTGTACATATTCTGGTTTTGACAGTAGTTCTCCAAAGCAATGTGGAATTACAGTTCATTATGGCAGTTTCACTTGTACATTTGAAGTTACTATTATGCAACCAGAAAGAATCTCGGACATATTTTGTCAAGGCAAATATTATTTTGTCGGTGATGCATTAGATCTTAAGGTATCTTATATAACTGTAGAATACTCAGACGGCTCAGAGGAAGTGACAAGCGGATACACAATTGAAAATAAGGCGCTTTTGGAAGCCGGTGTAATTCCTATTAATGTAGAATATTTTGGCGTGGCAATTACGTCAAATGTCACAGTATACAGTTCTCTTTTGATACATATCGGTTCTCCGAATTACGAAGATGTGACAGCCGAATTCGACATTGATGCAAATACTTTAACCATATCTGGAACTGGAAAATTCACATATAGTTTATCTGATAGTTTAGAGAAATCCGACATTTCTATTCCTGACAGCTTATATAAAAGATGCACAAAAATGGTTTTTGGAGACGGAATCACTGGCATTAGGAGCGGATTTAGTTCCTCATTCAAAAAATTGGAAAGCATTGTTTTTTCAAACACGATCGCAGAAATCGAACGTGGAAATTTTTCAATTTTTTTAGGAACTAAACTTGAATTTCCATCATCGCTTAAAACGATTCTAGGAGGTGTGTTTCGCTCTTGTCCTAATCTAACAGAACTACTTTTTCATGATGGTTTACAAACAATTGAGGGCGGCACATTCGATGAGTGTCCAAAATTAAAAAACATTGTTTTTCCAACGTCGTTGACTTCGTTATCATCCGGTGCTTTTTCAGGGGCGACAATAGATAATGTTGAAATCGGAAATGCAGATTCCATATTCAATTCATCCGGTATTTTTATTCCAAATTGCAAGAATTTGATAATTCGCGGCGGAACCATTGACGGAACAAATGGAACGAAATTGCTTTCTGCGCTCGAAAATCTTACGCTAAAAAGCACGGTTAAATTTACCGGAACATCACATTTTACACCATGTTCTAGTACTTTAAAAACAGTTACCATTGAAGACGGAATAACAGTAATACCAACATCGTGTTTTGCGAACTGTGGGAAAATCACGGAAATTACTATTCCTGCAAGTGTTATAAACATTGGAGATAATGCGTTTTACAATACTTCACTTAAAAATCTGGTAATTCCTGACGGCGTTCAAACTATTGGCATTCAGGCGTTTCGCGGAACACAACTTACAAACGTGTCTATTCCTGCAAGCGTTACGGTCATTTGGGAAAATGCTTTTAACACGCCTGTTACAACAAATATCACACTGAACAAAAAAACAAATGAAATCTCTGGTTCACCGTGGGGAGCATCTGGCACAATCACATGGTTAATTCGGGCAACCAGACTTGAAGTTACTCATATGCCAACCAAAGCCAGATATTTCGTAGGCGAAACTTTTGACAGCGCAGGACTTGTAATTACTGCATACTACAACGATAATACGTCAGAACAAGTAACAGGATATACCTTATCAAGCCCGGATATGTCAGTATACGGAAATAAAACTGTAACGGTTACATTCGATGAAAAGACCGTAGATTTCAATATTCTTGTAGTAGACATTTCTGGAATCGAAGTAAAAACCATGCCTACTAAAGTCGAATATCAAAAAGGAGATGTATTCGACACAACTGGATTGTCAATCCTTGTTAAATACACTGATGGAACATCAGAAACAAAAACAACTGGATTTGAAGTATCTGGATTTGATAGTTCTTCTGTTGGCGAAAAAACAATCACAGTAACCTACAAAACACATACCGATACTTTTAAAGTGACCGTATATGACCTTTCAGGAATCCGAATTACAAGTTTCCCGTCAAAAGTTTACTACAAAATCGGAGAATTATTTGACCCGTCCGGGCTGACTGTCGCAGAAGTAAGACAGGATGGAACCGAGAAAGAAATCACAGATTATGATATTTCTGGCTTCGATAGTTCTACCGCAGGTTCTAAGACCATCACAGTTTCTTATAATGCCACAGTCAACGGAACTTCCAAATTTGTTGGTTCCGACAGTTTTCAAATTAAAGTCACGAACGACGGAAAAAACCCATTTGATGATAGTTCAAGTGGTGGTTCTGGCGAAGTTGAAGAAGAAAAAACTGAACCAATCAATGTTACAGTACACTGGATTAATGGCGAATTTGCTGACCTTACAAATGAAAATATAGACCAGAATACGCTTACTTTGCAGGAGTCTATTTGCTCTGAACAGTATTTCATTTTTGGCGGCTGTGTCTGCAATCAGATAACATTTCAGGCTCACCACGATCAGTTCAATGGTACCTCGGAAGAATTTTATCCATTTGGAAAAATCGAAGTTTACATTGAAAGAAAAGGAACGAAAATCAAAATTTTCACAGGTGAAATCGACAGTGCAGAGCGGAAAGCAAATTCCCTGACACGTAATTTTATCGCATACGATTATCTGTATAAATTACGAAATACTGACATTGCTCGATGGTATAAAAACCAGACGACTGATAAGAAGAAAAAGCTGACCCAAAAGCAATTCAGAGATAAATTATTTGAGTTTTTGGGGCTTGAACAAGTTAGTACAAAACTGCATTGGGACGACACCTATGTCCCTGATACAAATAACTCAAATGAGATGAACGTAGTAAATATTCTGAAAGATTTATGCTTGCAGAATGACCGTTTTGGTTGGATGAACAGGGATGGAAAGTTTGAGTATCTGAAACTTCGCCAGAACAGTTACAGATACGGGCAGACCACCGGTAATCAGAACATTTATAAATACTACAATAACGAAGAGGTACATCTTGATACATTCAAAAGTTTTACCGCAAAAGAGGGTAGAATTTGGTTCCCGAATATTATATTTTGTGACCCCGACCCGAATAGAGCCTTTGGCTTTACACAAGGCGACTATACAGCGCAAGAAGCGTATGATAACAACGTTTATTACAACAGAAATAGCTTCTTCGTAGGAAATGAAGACTGGCTAAATTACGTTTGGGATGCAGACGAATATGGTGGTATTTCAAGGGCTAAACCAATTATGAAGATTTGCTATGGCGTATTCGTAAATCAAGATTTGCGGAAATATTACCGTGCACAGGGATATACTGCCGAGGTTCAGGGAAACCCACTGAATATGGTTGGGCAGGCAGTCGAACTCTACTATAAAAAGCTGATTCAGCACGACGATCAGGAACCTACAGAACTGCAATGGTACGTTCATTCATACATCATGAGCAGGACGCTCAAAATCGGCGCTACAGACATGATTGACACCTATTCTGCTAACAATGCACCGTTTAACAGCAACAGCCAACAGTTAGGAAAATATACTCCCGAAATATCTGGAACCGTCAACCGCACCCGATCAGAAATGCCGACAATCAGTTATGCGGAATTTACAGACGGTTCGGATTCTGAATTTTCGCCGGCAACGATTAATGATTTTACGGACGGTTCTGGTGGCTCTGGTAGCACTTCTGAGCAATTGAAAAAGGCACAATTAAGGTGCGTAAAGCGAATAAAAAAAGCTGATTATGACGCTCTTGTAGCCGCAGGAACTGACCGGGCAGATACATTGTATTTCACATTCGAGGAGAAATGATAGGATGATATATAAGGCATTTTTGAACAGACAGGAAATCGCTGGGTTTCCTGTCAAAGGCAAGGACGTAACGAAGATTTATGGTGGCGATATTTTACTGTGGGAAAAATCTGGAATACCTCCAATGAAAGAAATTTGTGCTGTAAGAACAGTGTGGACACACGTCGACTATGACGGCACTCAATATCCTTGTGAATGTGAAATTTCTGTTCGTAATCAGACCGAAGATGGAAAAATATATTTCACAGATATTGAAAAAACTGGAATATATGTCAAACAAGAATCTGGCCGTTCATATTATGAATCAGCATGTATTATGTTTAAAGCGAAAAGAGTCCCTAGCACTATATTACAGTATATTAACCAGAAAAATGTATTGTACACGTTAAGAATGAGAAACATGAAAGGAGAACTTCTTGACGAAACCATTAGTTGGGAAATGAGCCACAATAGCGTGAAAGGGAACGGAAATATATTTGGAGTTGGTACCTCAAATAGCGATGGAACATTTTCGGTTTTACCACGACCTTTGAATTATGGGCCTGGTCCTTCGACTTCCAACTTTCCTGCAACAATATACACATCAGGAAGCGGTGCATTCAAATCGGCAGAAGATGTTCTTAAATATATGCTTGAAGAATAGGTTCCTTTAGGATACAAAATAAGGAATTTTTGCTTATTTCAATATTAATTTCGCCAAATAAGAGCCCCAAAACCGCAAATAAGAGCGCATTTTCCATAAAAATCCAAATAAGCCCTTATTTTCCCAAAAACCATAAAAATCCAAGCCCTGACCGTACTAAAATGTAACTATATTAAAAATAAAAAATGAATAATTTGTAAACGTAAATTTTGCTTGTTTTCAGAATAAATCAATCATCTGAGAAAATAATAAAATTCAGAAATAAATATTCTGTCAACAAGCAATTTTCGTTTACATAATATCTCAATGTAACGTTACAATAACGTTACCAGTAACGCAATGTAACACAATAGAATAAGAATAAGAAATAGAATAAGAATATAAATAATATATATACGAGATATATATTAATCGTCAAATAAGCCTTATTTGACCCTGACATTCTTAATTCATTTCAGCCCAAAATGAACCATTTTTATTAACGACCTCGTATTTGACTCATATGACGATTTTACGTGCGATTTGATAAAATCCTCGAATGATATATAAAAATTGATTATAGGAGTAAATACGGAGCTTACAAGGTATATTTAACAGAAAGGAGCAACGTGATATGACAAACGAGCAGAAAGCAGTTCTCAGAAAGATTATTTACGCAGTCGAAACCGGCGGACAGGTTTATGGACAGCAGGATTATTCGGACTTTACAGAAGCCTACACCAATTCTTCTGAAGAACACGCAATTACAATCGGGGCAGGAGCATGGTATGCAACCGAAGCCAAGACGCTTTTGGAACGAATTTACGATGCCGACCCGGAACAGTGGGAGAAGATAGACAAGGTCAGACTTCTGGAACAAGTTCAGACCGCAAACTGGGAATGCTTCAATATTTCCAGAGTGTCACAGCTTGCCGACGCCATAGTTGCCCTTATTTCGTCCGATTTGGGCGTTAAATGTCAAGATAACCTTATGGATGAACAATTAGCCACCTATGCAGATGAAGCCCTTAAAATGGGCGTCACGGACGCTAGAGGACAAGCTATGTGCGTGAACTTTAGACACCAAGGCGGACAGGGAGCAGTAACGAGGATTTTAGCAAAGACTCAGAAACCATATACATTGGACAATCTCTATGCAGCCTGCCAGACAGACACAGGGAACCAAGTGGGAGTATATAAGGACAGGCAGAGATTTGTTTATAACGCATTAAAAACATATTTTCCAGAAAGTGAGGAAACAGACATGAAGGCAATTAATAAATTAATCCAGATCGCAAAGAATGAAATCGGATATCTTGAAAAGGCAAGCAATAGTCAGCTTGATAGCAAGACAGCAAATGCCGGAGAAAATAATTACACAAAATACTGGCGAGATATTAAGCCGGATTATCAGGGGCAGCCGTGGTGCGCAGCGTTTGTTTCATGGTGCATGATGAAGGCGTTTGGCTTAGACACAGCAAAGAAGCTTTTGAAACACTGGCCATACGTTTACTGCCCAACAATGGCAGATTTGTTTACTCTGAACAGCAATCCAAAAGTTGGAGATATTGTTATTTTTTATCGAAATGGCACATTTACACACACCGGAATCGTAATAAAAGTGTCAGGAGATCGGTTCTGGACAGTCGAAGGAAACACTTCTGGTGGCTCTACAATTATCGCAAATGGCGGTGGTGTATGCCAGAAAAGTTACTACAACAGTAACCTTCCGGGAACAAAATTCTGCACCCCAAATTACAGTTTAGTTAAAAATACAACGTCAGATTCAGACTCGGATGTAGTCAAAAAGCAGAATACCAGAGCCTACATTGCACAGATAAAAAAGGACGCAAAATGTTATGCAAAATCAAGCAAAAAAAGCCCGTCAAAACTGTTTCCGAAGCTGAAAAAAGGCGCAGTTGTAGAGGTGATGAAGTACACAGAAACAGACGATTCCGGGCTGAAATGGTACTTCATTCGCATCCCTTATCCGAATGACGACGGGTTCGTTTTTGAATTTATTCCAAAAGGAACATTCACCAGAATTACAAAAATGGCCAAATGACACTTGTAGCATATCGTGTAGAGTGCTATAATAAATACGTTCCATACATTATTCACCTTTAGCATACAAAAACCGCCAGATCGTTAATCCCCTGTGGGTCTGGCGGTTTTGCTTATCTCATTATGTAATTTTCATATTTTTCTTTGATTTCCTTTGCTCCATTTTGCCTTATTCGAACAACGTCCCCGGAATCCATGACGAAATTATCACCCGCTGACTGAATGTGATCCATGTTCACCAGATAGCTCTGATGGCAGCGCAAGAATCGCTTATCAGACAGCTTTTCTTCCAGATCGTTCAGCTTGCAAGTGGTCACGAAACATCGGTTATTTGTAGCGAAAATGTGGCAGACTCTCGCCTGACTCTCGACGTACTCGATTTCATCGTATTTGAGCCGGTTAATCTGTCCGCGGAATTTGAACGTCAATGTTTCATCCTTCATCTGTGACAGAATCTCGTCAATAGCCCGGTATATTCTGCCGTATTCCTTGCCCTTGACTACATACTGCATAGCGCCGACATCGAATGCCTCTTGTAGATGAGAATCGTCGGCTGTCCAGAATATAATCTTTCCATCATATCCAATATCCCGGAGCTGGTTTGCAATTTCCAGACCGTTCTCCTTTTCCAGAACCATATCCAGTACAATTACATCGTACCATTTACCCTCTTTCACATCTTCAACAAGCGGATAGCCCGCCGAATATTCGCTAATTTCATACCGGTAATCTCCTTTGCGCCGCAAGAATCCCGATATGTGCTCTTTGAACAAGTCAACTTCAAGCTGATTATCGTCACATATGGCTATTCTCATATGCGCGCCCTCCTTTCGTAGTCTCAATTTTGTCAAAATACGCAATGATTTTGACAGTACACACATTTTTCTTCCTGTTTGTGGTATTATTGTCCCACAAACAAAGTGTAGCACTTAAAATTGTTAGTGTAAAGCATTAAAGTTTGACAAAATTCGCAAAATATGGTTTCTGTGTCCGAAAGGATGTGTGGATAAAGAAACTGCCTGTAAGAACGACAGGCAAAGAGAAAGAGGGGCAACCGCCCCTCTTGTTTATTTCGCTAAATACAAAACTGAAACAGTATCTATTTTTACGCACATTCCATTCTCTAACGGTAGATTACCAATTTCACTGGAATATAAAGAATTAATGCTTTCTAAGTCAGAACCAAGACTTTCTTTATATTTTTTTGAAGCGACATGGTATTCTTCTGAATGTTCGTAATCATCATTCTTATAATCATCGTAGCTGTCATATACGCTGATAATTCCTGCTCCGTCGGTTATTGAAAAGGTGTACTTTCCGGCAGGAATATCTTCGCCAATAATATAAACACCTGGATTTAGCCTGCCGACATCATCAAGAGAATCGCTTGATTTAGAATCAGATTCGCTGCTTTCCTGAATATCTTCCAAAACACCTTTTTTTAATATTTGACCATCGGAAATTCTGTCTTCATAGATGGCAGTACCCCATGCAGCCCATGAACGAGAATCATTTGTTAAATCGTTAATGGACGTGGCAATAACTCCGTTATATCCGACTTTTAAGGCATCCTCAATCACATAATCATAATCGTACCAATTCTGACTAGGAAAACTATTGAGTATGTTCGAGACGTTATCGCAAAAAGTGCTGGTATCTCCATTGCGCTCGTTTTCGTTTTGAACAACCATTAAGTGTAAAACCTTAGAAGTTTCATCCAAGACGCATTCAGAAGCTTCGACGTGCCCGCCATTGCCATTGATCGGAGCAAATGCGGCGTTTACATCATCTATACTGCCTGCACTCACACTGACAGGAAAGGCGCTCAAAGTAACAGCACAAGTTAAAAGTAAACAAATTATATTTTTCATAGCAACCTCTTTTCTAAGAAATAAAACTCATATACTGTGTGGTAATAAAAATCACCTCAATGATTCCTACTATAACACCAAACCATGCCCCTAAATGCCTGTATTCTTTTTTCTTTGTACCAATATCAACAAGTCCTACGATTGCCCCTGCCAGAGCTAACGGAAACGACAAGATGATTGGCAACGGAAGAATGAACGCTACGCCTGCCAGAATGCAAGAAATCACACTTAGGGTAGAATCCTTTTTCTTTTCTCTATTGCCCATACTATTTCCCTCCCTTGTAAAAGTTTTACAATATTATACCACCTCATACAAAGTGTGCATAGTAAAATATCAAAAAAGTAGATTATTTTTGCAGAAAAACTCCATGATTTTGCACTTACCAGAAAAACTACACAAATTCGTGCTATAATGTGTGATATATTTTTAGAAAGAGTTGGTAATAATGGAGAAGAATAACAAATATAGGATAGTCGTACTCATCCTGATATTATGCGAAATATTCTGTGCGGTGCATATACCGTCACATGATATGGCAGAGTACCACCGCAGAGATGCGCAGATCACAAAAGAAGATGCGAAACAAATTTGGCCCGTCCAGATGCAGGAGCTGAGCGAAATCAAGGAAGTTTGCAATGTCGCATGTTATATTCGCGAAAGCACAAGTTTCTTCGAGATTGCGAAGTTTTCCTACGAAATAGCAAAAGTCCATGTGTATATTTGGCAGTTGCCACGGGGAAATATCGGTGGTATAATGATTAAAACGAACTGATGTTCGGTTCTATTTCCCACAAGCCGGACATATACTGTTATCAGGAGACCACTGATCGGAGGTATGCTTTATGGATTATAAGAAGGAAATTATTGAGATGATACAGAAGATAGATAGCGAAAAATTTATGAAATTCTTATACAATATGATTATTTCGTTCAAGAGCCAATGGGGATATTAGAAAAAGCAGGGAATTAATCCCTGCCTTTTTTGTGAAGAAATTCAATCATGTCGAAAACGCTTTTCTTATCAGATTCGCTTAATTCAATTAGCAACTTAACATGTTCAACGACATTTGAATTTGACATCAATTTTGGAATAAAATCTGTGTCTGTTTCTAAATTTTCCTCCCATCCCATTAAACAAGCGGGTGTCGTACTAAGTGCTTTTGCTAATACATTCATATATTCGGCAGGAACTTTATCAATATCGCCTTTTTCATATCTGAATATAGTAGACCTTGACACTCCCAATTTTTCTGCCAACTCATCAGCGCTCATATTAAGTTGTTTTCTTCTTTCTTTTATTCGTTCGCCAGTTTCCGACATTTTTCACACCTCCTTTCTGAATACATAATAACACTAATGATGCAAAAATGCAACAAAAATAATTGCAAAAATGCGATTTTATATGTTGACACATGCGACACTTTGGTGTAATATATAATCACAAAGTTGCATTAATGCTACTGGAAAGGAGGAACGCGAATGGTTGTTAATATAGCTAGACTTAAAGGAAAAATCGTTGAACGTGGAAACACTCAGGAAGCTGTTGCAAATGCAATTGGAATGGACAGAAGCACATTCTACAGAAAACTAAAAGATGGCGGAGAGAAATTTACAATCGGAGAAATCCACGGAATCGTAAATGCAGTTCCTTTAAGCAAGGAGGAAGCTATAGATATTTTTTTTACATCATAGTCGCAATAATGCGACTTAAATATATTACACGAAAGGAGATAAATGAACAGCTTACAAATTTTTAACTCAGAAGAGTTCGGAGAAATCCGAACAATAGAAATTGACGGGAAACCGTATTTTGTTGGAACAGATGTTGCGAAAGCACTTGGATACAGCAATCCGAGAAAAGCCATTCTTGACCATTGCAAGGGAGTAACGAAACGTGACACCCCTACATCTAGTGGCGTTCAGTCAATGTCATACATAAATGAGGGAGATTTGTACCGCCTGATTATGAAATCAAAACTTCCGTCAGCGGAGAAATTCGAGTCATGGGTTATGGACGAAGTTCTCCCGGCAATCCGCAAGACGGGTTCATACCAGAAACCGATGACCTTGGAAGAACAACTTCAAATCGTCGCAAAAGGAACGCTCGAAGTAAAGGAAGAAATCCGAAAGGTCAACGAAGATTTACAGGAATTCAAAAAAGATATGCCACTTCTGGCACTGGAATGTCAGAAAATCACAAAGGCGAAGAATCAGAAAGTTGTCCCGCTACTGGGCGGCAAGGATTCTCCGGCATACAAGGATAATTCCATCCGTCAGCAGGTTTACAGCGACATTGATGCGCAGCTTCGAAGAGAATTTGGCGTGAACACTTACAAGGCAATCAAGAGAAACCAGTGCGATCTGGCGGTGAAAATCATCAATGAATATGAATTGCCAATGTATCTGAAAGACCAGATTGACAGTTCCAATGCACAGGAAAGTTTCTTATAAGAAAGAGAGGCGGAAAAGTGACGGAATTAAAAGTTGTCAGAAATCTCGAATCAGGAAAACTGATGCGTGGAGATAACGAACTCGGAAACGCAAAGTATTTCCTCCGGAAAGAAAACGGCGAAGAAGTGTATCTGGAAGATATAATCGCAAGCCTGGCATTCAGCCTTGGAGAACAGGTGGAAGAAAATATTAAAAAGGGCATAGATGAACCATATCTTGCCTATGCCCTTGATGTTTTGTCTAACGCACGCAGATTAGGTATTTGAAACACTGGATGAACATTTTATTTCTTTCCCAAATTTAAGAAAAAATGTTCATCGTGTGCTTCCAGAAGTTCAGAGAACTCTTTGCGAATTTGAAAATACTTTTGGCAAATATGAGCATCGTCAAAATAAGCATGTTCCAATTCACGACTTAAAAAAATCGGAGGGACACAAAAATGGCAAAAGCATTAATCCTGTCAGCTCTGATCGGCGGTATGTCACCGTACCTGCCGTTCTGGAGATTTGACAGTGCATCACAGCCGGTTGCAGTAGCAATCGTAATATCTATCTTATCATTCGTGGTTATTTACCCGGATGAAATTAAAAGAATCGGAGGAAAAGAAAGATGATTAATACAAAAGCAGGAGAACTTACACTCAAAGGAAGTAAAACGGAATTAATAGCTGACTTAGCTGTTATCGTTCGGGGAATCAAAGAATCTATTATGGAAGACGATAAAGTAACAGAGGAATCTGTGAAGCAGGAGATTGACGAAGCAGTCAAAATCGGATTGATGAACGAAGAAGAGTTTGAGACTGTTCGAAAAGAAAAAATCAAGGAAATTGCAAAAACATTGTTTGGTGAATTGTTTGGAGGGCTTTTCGATGAAGATAAATGAATTTGACAAGACCGTAGATGAGCTGTACCAGTTATGTAGACGCGTCCAGAAAGAAACCGGCAGAACGGTAGCATTTCATTTCGCAAATTACAAGATCGGATGCAGCTTGCACATCAACATATATAAGAAAGAGTCATTAAGAGAGTTTGATATGTACAGCATTGCAGAGGGTGGTTATCAGCAGGAAGAAAATGTGAAGAAAGCAACTGACCATTTAAACAAAATTCTGATGGACAACAAATGTCCGTATTGTGAGGAGGATTGTGATGGAGAAAGAAAATAAGATGGATTTCAGAGCAGAGACCGTAGCCGAGGAATACGCCGAATTAGTTGGCAGACTAAAGGCATTCAAAGCATACCTCGATTCTAGCGAGAGCGTAATCATTGACAAGAAAATTTGTATCGCTATGTTAGGTCTCGACTCAGATTAAAAGTTGGCTCCATGGGTACCGGAAATACCACACGGAGCCGCGTATCTAACTTAATTGGCTAAGTTAAATACAGGACAAGTATAACACACCTTCCTGTATTTATCAAATAAATAATTAGGAGGGCATTTTTTATGTCAAAAACACACATCCAGAACGCAGAAACATCAACACTTGCAAGCGAGATCATTTCCGACCTTGAGAAAGAAAGAAAGAAACTTAAAGTCGAAAACAAGAATCTCAGAGAAACAGTAGTAACACTCGGCTTAATGCTGACAAAAATTTTGAAAGAGGGCGATTCGGAAAATGAAAATGCGTAGCGAAAATCAGGTTCTTTTGTCCGGAGATATTCCGCAGGGATTTATCCAGACACATGAAAACCATAATGGCAGGAAGATGTATACCGGAGAAATACACATTTTCCGAGACAACTGTATTTACGACGTTATTCCTGTAATTGCAACAGAAGAAATGGTGAAAAGAGGAACTGATTTTACCGTTTCCGTGTATGGAGAAATGAGAAGCCGGAAGGACCATAAACTTACAGTAGATTATGTCACGGCGTTGGGAATAGATTATCTTGACAGACCGGAAGAAAAGGATGCAAACGAAGTATACCTGATCGGAGATGTGATTAACATTATCCCGCTGAAAGTAGTAAAAGAAGAGGGAGAAGAAAAAGGAAACTGGATTCTTGCCAGAGTCCTGTTAAGCGTTAAGAGAGCTAAGAGACGTAACGGGCACCAGAAATCAGACTGTATTTCATGCCTTGTCTGGAATGAGAATGCTGAGACCGTTAGAAACCTTGAGAAAGGGCAGAAGTTAAAGGTATTCGGAAGATTCCAGAGCCGAGAAAGATGGTGTTCAGAGAAACAGGAGAGAATCACGGAACTGGATGTATCGGTAAAGAGATTGGAGATTTTGTAATATGAAAAAAATCGAAGTAAGAGAGATTAGATTGACCGACTTTAAAGGCCAGTCGGAAAAGAAAATAGAGTTTGGACACAGAACAGTCGTTTCCGGGAAGAACGGATGCGGGAAAACCACACTGGCAGACGCTCATATGTGGGAGTTTTGCGACAAGGACTACAGCTTAAAAAGCAACCCAGATATCAGACCTGATGATGGTAGAGAATGTCTACCAAGAGTCGATATTGACCTTGTAATTGATGGAAAGCCAGTAAGCGTAGCGAAATTCCAGAAGCGCACAGAAAGTAAACCAAAGGACGGGAAGCTGGGCAAGGTTGCATTATCCAACAAATACGAAATCAACGGCGTTCCGAAAGCCGAAAGAGATTTTAAAGCTGATCTGAAAGAACGAGGGTTTGACTTTGATAATTTCCTTATGCTGTCTCATATGGAAATCTTCACAGACTTGAAAGATGCAGACGCTAGAAAGATTCTGTTCTCCATGTCAGACGGCGCCGGGAAATCAGATTTAGAGATTGCCAAGACGGTTCCAGATTGTGCCGAGTTAGTACCACTTCTGGAAACCTACAAAGCAGACGAAATTAAGGCCATGAACAGTGCAACACTGAAAAAGGCAGAGGAACAGTTAAAAGCCATTCCAAACCAGATTGTCGGTATGGAACATTCAAAAGTTGATGCCGATGTTGCAGAACTGGAATTGCAGAAAAATGCCTTGCAGGAACAGATTTCTGACCTTGAAAAGCAGATTGCACAGGCGGGAAACGAGCGTATTAAAAAGCTCAGAGAGGAACTTCCAGGATTAGGCGTTCGGAAATATTCTTTCGAGTCAAAAGCATATGAAGAAGTCTCAACGAAAAAAACTGCAATTCAAATTAAAATCAATGAGTTGGAGTCAGAGAGGAATCTGAAAGCAGCCGAATTAAACAGAAAAACTTCCGATTTGGAGAGCTTGAGAGCACAGAAGAAAGAACTTCTCGAAAAATTACAGAACGCTAGAACACAATATCCCAAAATCAAGGACACAGAATGGGACGACACAGTTCTGGAAAATATTGAATCTGAGACATTCAATGATGCAGATACCATTTGCCCGACTTGCGGCCAGAATCTTCCATCAGAGCAGATTGAGCAGTTAAAGAGCAGATTCGAGCAGAAGAAGCAGGAAAGAATCAATCAGCAGTTAAAAGCTAAAGAAGAATGGGAACAGGACAAGAAACGTAAACTTGATGAAGTTATTCAGGCTGGCAATAAAGCGTCTGCCGGAATGAAAGAAGCACATAAACAGGAAGAAATTCTCACATCTGAGATTTCCAAGTTGACAGATGAATTAGAGCAGATCATAGCTTCTTTGAATGTAGAAAACAAGAATATGGAATCTATACCAGAAAAACCAGACTTTTCAGAAAATGCTGAATATCAGCAGATTCTTACAACAATCAAAGAGAAAGAGCAGGAACTTAATTCTCTGGACGATGGCGAAGAAGCAAAGAAGCAGCTTTCAGAGCAGTTATACGGTAAGAAGCAGGAACTGGCAGCAGTTAATCAGAGAATCGGAGAAGCCAACAACAACGTCCGAATTGACGAACAGATCGAGAAGCTTCAGGAAAGCCAGAAACAGTACGCGCAGAGCAAGGCTGACGCACAGATGATTCTGGACGAGCTAAAATCCCTGAGCATGGCGAAAAATACAGCCCTTGAAGATACGGTAAACCAGTATTTTGACGGGGTTAAGGTAAAACTGTTCGATACGCAGAAAAACGGCGAAGTCGTAGATGCTTGCATCTGGCACGTGCAGGACAAGGACGGTAACTGGAAGAAATTAATCGGGAATGCCAATACAGCTCTTATGATGAAAGGGAAAATTGCCATCATGGACGGTTTGCAGAAGTTTTACGGCGTGAGTTATCCGATATTCGTAGACTGTGCGGCAGAACTGGACAACAGCAGTCTGGCAGGAATTAAGGCAGATGCACAGTTGATTTTCCTGAAAGTTGCTGAGAGGGATATGACAGTAACGGAGATTTGAGAGGGGTGAGCAAATGCAATTAGCTACATGGGGAACATTCAAATTTAAAGCAGATGCACAGAAATGCGCAGATGAAATTATGGAAATATGTGAAGAACTGGAATCAGCAACACCACAGCAGATTCTTGAAAAAGCCAGAGACAGCAACACTGAACTTCACAAGTGTTTTACATGGGATGATACCGAAGCTGCTAAGAAATGGAGAATTTCAGAAGCCAGAGCAGTTGTAAGGAATCTTAAAATCATCGAGCAGAAGCCGGATAAACAGTCAGAGCCGACAACGATCAGAGTTTTCTACAAAACCGATAACGAGTCTGGATATAAACCAACAAAGCTGATTTTAAAGAAGCCAGACGAATACAAAGCACTTGTAGAGCGTTGCAGGAGCGAACTTCTGGCAATAAAACAGAAATTCAATAGTATCTCAGAATACGAAGAAATATGGGAAATGATTAATTAAATATTGAAGCCGTCACTGTACCTATAAGCCTATGAGAATAGGAAGTATACGAAAGCGCAGTGAACTATAGCACAGAACAAAATATCGCAAGATACTCAAGAACATTTTCATGGGTTTTTAAGTGCAGTGACGGCAAATTTCCTACGTTGATATGCCTGTAAAAAGGGCAAAACACAGTAATGCAATATAAAACAGCACATTGCAGAACACAGCAAGACAGTATTTCTTTTTACAGGTTTATGAGCGTAGGAAATCACAACACTTCAATGAAGGACTGTTTTACAGGCGGTATAACCGTCAGCACATGACAAAACAGGACAGAACAATGTAGCATAATATAGAACATAATAAAACAACATATGACTTTTATATCGTCTATAAAGCAGTCCTCCAAATAAAATTGAATATTGGGTAGGTGGCATGAAAGAAAATGCTACAACACAGAGCAGTAAAACAAAGAATATCATAACGCAAAACATAACAATTCATGTTACCTACCGAGCATTCAACACAGATGTATTTAACTGGTAGTAGAATCTGCCAAGAAAATTATATCTCTGCATAATAGAGAACAGCACATGAAAGTAAAATACAGCATATTCTACTACTTGCTAAGTACATCTGGGATTTGCGTAAAGGTTCAAGCGGATTACTCCGCAGGATACCATAGGGTACCGTAGAATACCGCAGAACAAAATAAAGCAAAACAGCATACTACATACATATTTATTGCAGAATAATCTGCTTGAGCGTTTGCGCAAACAGAAACTATAAATCAAACCATAAAATTTCGGAGGAAAAACACAATGGCGAAAGCAAAATCATTTACAATCGAACCCTTAAAAGAAACAACATTAAAACTGGAACTTATCGGTGATACAGACCTTATTCTTCATAAGAGAAGCCGTTACTACGAACAGGCTGAATGTTGGAAACAGGCACACGATAAAGGAACAAAAATGCCGGAAATCTACAACCAGTCAAAAAATATTTGGGAGGGCTTGATTACAGGCATTCACTGGGAAAAACCGATTCAATTTCACGATGAAGATATTTCTCTTTACACGCAGGAGGAATGGGAATCATACATGAAAAATAATCGTCCTTGCATTCTGACACAGGCATTTAAGAAAGCATTTACTGAGACTTTTATTACTTTCTTCAAGGATTCCACTGGGAAGAAAGGAACCGATATTAAACGTTCACTTTCAATGGCAGGCTCCATTTGCCCGGTAAATTTTGAGAGTGTTGAAGTTGTGAGCAATATCGTTCCTACATCTGGAATCAGCGCAAGCCCGGTTCTTTGTAGTAGCAATGTATTTCATAATTGGAGAACTACAATTGAGGTATCTTGCCCGGATATTGTATTTCCACATGAGACAGTTTTACAGTTGATCGAGACCAGTGGAAAGTATATTGGAATCGGTACACAGCGAGCAAACGGAAATGGACGATATCACATTAATCCAGAAAACGTAACTGTTATTTAATAAGATATTTTCGGTGGCATATGAATCCGGGTGAATGCCCGGAAAGCACAACAGGATATAAAATTTTAATAAAGCAAATAACAGGACAGGACACAATATTTCTCCCTGTTTCATATGCCACCGAGCATAAATCTCAGGTGCATTCACGGTGGATTGAAATACAATTCATATAACATAACATTAAAGAACATAACAATGCAGAATATAACACTAAAATACTTCAATCCACTATGTATGTGCCTGAGAAATATAAATATTAAAAAAAGGAGAATTGCTATGGCAGAAACAAAAACATTTAACACCACTCTTTCAGTATGGACAAACAGTTATGTAGACCTGATGAAGGAAGATTTAGAAACAAGAGGAATGGAGTTCGACTCTTATTCAAAAGAATGCGTAGTGTCAGCAATGGCGGCTATTTATCAGATGATTCATGAAAACGGAACTGACATGAAATCGGTGAACACATCAAACTTAAAGTCTGTTATGCAGAAAGTAGCAGCATTGAAGCTGAACGCAAACGCACAGCCAAGAGAATGCTATTTCCAGATCAGAAACGTAAACGTAGCAGGAAAAGGAAAACCGGCACAGTGGGAGAAGAAAATCGAATTTGCGATTGAGGGTGACGGAAACGATGCTCTTGTAAGTAGATATGGCGTGAATGTGGCAAAGGTGTTTCCGTACTGGAAAGTTAGAGAGGGCGACAAATATACACCGCCAAGACATAAAGGCGTGGAAATTACACCACCAGAATGGGAAGAATCTGGTGTAGGCAAGGTAGTTCGTATCGTATATCCAATTCAGTACAAGGACGGGCACATTGAATATCTTTCTTGCGAAAGAGCGGATGTACTGAAGAATCTTGCAGCGCACATCAAGAATAATCTCCAGAATGAAACTTTTGGAATTTGTGCAGATAGATATAAAGCTACGGATGCACAGAAAGCCCAGATTGAAGCAAAGAAAAAAGAAATCATGAAAAAGGTTGCTGAGATCGGAGAACTGGAAGCAATCATTGATTGTGAGGAATTAAGACCGTATATTTCACCGTCTTATTACGAAACGCAGTCAAGAGAATCAATGATTATTCGTAAGATGCGAAACAACATTATGAAATCTATTCCTAAAAGATGGGATAATCCAGTGCAGGCTTACGAATACAACATGATGGATGCCACATACAAGGAAGTACAGGAAGAAATCGAGCAGAACGCCAATGCAGAAGAATTTATCCCAGACGAGCCAGTAGCAATCGAAGAACAGCCTAAACAGCAAACGGTCGCAGAAGTCGTAAAGACTTCCGAGAAAGAACCGGTTCCGGCAGCAGGACAGGAGCCGAGCATTCCAGATTTTATGAAACAGGAGGAAATGTAGAAGGGAAGCTACATTAATATGGTAGGAACATTAGCAGAAGCGTTCAAAAATATGGAGAATGGTCTTTATGACTACACAGAGAATGGAAGATGTGTAGGGTGCGGTGCTTGCTGTTCCATCCTACTCCCGGTTTCTGGTAAAGAGATAAAAGAAATCAGACGGTACATCAAAAAGAATCATATACAGGAACAGCAGCACAATTATCCAGTCAAGAATCTTGGACTTGACCTGACCTGTCCGTTTTTGAATGACTCAAAAAGGAATAATAAATGCGAGATTTATACGGTCAGACCGGAGATATGCAGAAGCTTCATGTGTAATGACCCACACGGGGCGAGACAGAATAAGAAGTTATTGCATAAGAAATACGAACCGGTTGACATGAGAGAATTATTCTTCGGAGATGATCGAACATGATGTACTTTGACTGCATCAATTTTGATCGGTGCGATTCTGGAAAGTTCGGAAAATATATGGCTTGTATCGGGCGGTGTGAAAACTGCCCGTACTATGAGTCAGTGAAAGACTATTTCGAGAAACGGGGTGAGAACTATGAGGATTATATCCCAGGATGGAACGGTCAATCTCCCATATGAAATGACAACATTGATTGTTTTGGAAAATTACATACTGGCGGAATTTTCGGGCGGAACGAAGAAAATCCCGTATTTGATGGCAAGTTATTCCACAAAAGAGAATTGCGAAAAAAGCTTTGAAAATGCTTAATAACGCATACACAGGAGCGTTCTATGGGCTGAATATAGATATTTCAAGCGAAAGTGTAGAAGAATTAGAAAAAATCGCTGTAACAAAAGGATTTGGAATTATCAAAGTTTATCAAGGTAATCAAGAAGTAAAGTTTGAACCTGCAAATATTATATTTAGATTTCCGGAGGATTATGAGGTATAGAAAATGAGCCATAGCAGTTTATATGGAATTGATAGGGATTACAAAGGAAAGGTTATTAAAGAGTTCAGAAATTCATGGCTGTTCGCACCTGCTATATGGGATGTTTTGACAGAAAAATATATTCCACCACGCAAATTGATAAGCCATGGATTTAAGAGAAATATCATTTTTGATGCTTCTCTTTGGCACGAAATAAGCAATGAAATCAATAATTGCGACAATACAGCAGACAGGATTTGCTGGGAAATTTCTGTCGGGCATGTTTTCTTCACAAAAGATAAGAGCTGTGTGGCAAATGCAATAAGAGACTTTGTTAAGCAAAACAATAATTATTGCAGAGACATTGAGGATAATGTCGCGGTGTTGGAAAGGGAGCACATCATTGAAAGATTCGAAGAGATTGCTAGCGCAATAGAGTTATTGGCGGAAGATACACCGTATTTTGTAATGAAGAATACTTCTTTTGGCGATAGCGTAGAAAGATGGTTCAGAAAATACGACGATAAGAAACATGAATATGTAGAATCTAGTCTTAGTCAGGTTCGTGAACTTGTTACAGAATTTGTCGTGATCGAAGATGGGAAAATTGTGAATTTCATAAGCAATTTGGACTTTAAATATTAAAAGTGAGGTGACGAAATGTTCGTGCGAGTAATCAATACAGGCAGTCAGCCGGGAAACTGCTATACGCTCAAGACCGAATCCGGCGAAATCTTGCTTTTGGATTGTGGATGCAAGTATTCAGAGATTTTAAAAGGAATCTCTTACAGAATATCGGATGTTTCTGGCTGTCTGCTGACCCATGGACATGGGGATCACCTGAAATCGTTCCAGAATCTTATGCAGTCCGGTATTCAGATTTATACTAATGACGAGACAGTTGAGAGTGTAAACGCAATCTCTGGTGAGCTGATGATCGGATTGCCAGAAAAGAAGCCAAAGGACATAGGTTCGTTCCGGATAACACCGTTCTACGTCCCACACGACAAGACACAAAACTTCGCGTACCTGATATCTCATGAAGAATGTGGACGACTGATATATGCGACAGACTTCTCATATTTGCCGTTCACATTCAAGAACATGAGAATAAATCACTTCCTTATAGAATGCAATCATCTGGACGAATCACCGGAACAAGATTCGTTTAAGTTTGAACACTCCGTCCGGGGGCACAGCAGCTTATCTACTGTAAAAGAGATTATCCGAGTGAACAAGACCGCTTCACTCAGAACAATAACGCTATGCCACCTGTCAGAGGGATGGGGAAATCCAGAAGTGATGAAGAAGGATATACAGGACGTTGCCGGGGATGATGTTCTGGTGCAGATTGCAAGACCGGGACTGGATGTTGATTTGAATTTATGCCCGTTTTGAAAGGAGATAATTATGGAAAAATTTGAAAATTGGAAAGAGAAAACATTAGGGATTTATGTGTATCCAATTAGTCCGGGGTGCGCATATGAAATCCACATCAACTATTGGGATATGAAAACAGATATTCTGACTGCAAATGCAAGTCTGTACATTGTTGGACGTTGGCACAACAAAGGCGGAACGAAAACAGTAGAAAGAGAATGTTTGCTTGATTTTGTGCCAGTCATGGCTTGTATTGGAAAAGCTATTGAGGATAACAAAGAAAATAACACAACTTCATAAGCAAGGGAGGAACAGCACACACAACAGACAGGAAATGGAAATCCCGGAACCATACAGGGAAAATTAAAAAGCACCGACTATTTATCGGCACTTTTTACAAAATCTTGGAGAATGGTAATAACCAGATTATTGAAACTTCTGTTCTCCTGCTTGGCAATCTGCTCAAGTTGTTCTTTGAGCTGTATCGGGAACGTGATATTAGTTCTGGTCTTATCAGAATTGCTAGCCATATGAAATCCCTCCCTTGTTTTTAGAACATTGTAGCATTTTTGTCTATCGGTGTCAATTAGATGCCAAAGTGATACCAAAGTGATACCATTTTATCTTGCAATATAGGTGTTGAAGTGGTATCATAGTGGTGTCATAGTGGTATCAAAAATACACCAAAGAATGAATCGAGGTGATAAGTTTTTAATAATGAAAAAAATAAATTACAGACAAATTTATATGATGAAAAGTCAACGTGAGAAAAAAATAAAAGAAATATGCCCGGCTATTCCATATTCAAGCGGCATATATGCTTTTTACAGAACAGATGAAGCAGGAATAAGAAGAAGCTACGTAGGGCAGGCAGTTAGCCTTTGTGAGAGATGCGCGAGCCATTTAGGAGAATACGATCACATAGCGTTAAGCCTTAAAAAACATAAATTTTACAGTGAAAGTAACCCCACTGGATGGAAGCTTACATATATGACGTGCAAAAAAAGTGAACTCGACCAGAAAGAAATTGAAACGATCAAATCTTTTGCTGACAAAGGTTTTCAGATGTATAACATCACAGCAGGTGGGCAGTCGACAGGAAAGCAAGTAACAGGACAGTATAAACCGCCAAAGACATATATGCAAGGTGTACAGCAGGGCAAGAAATCCCTCGCCAGAGAACTGTCGCACATCATAGACACGCACTTGCAAGTTTCGCTGAAACCAGAGAAGCAAGGCAACAAAGTATCAATCCGGGCTTTTGAAAAGTTCCAGAATTTGATTGATGAAAAAACATATGAAAAGGAATCGTGAATATGGACGCATTGAGGCATCAAAAACACATGCAATGGATGCAGAACCGTAAGGATATTTATTATTTCATCCGTAAATACGCAATGTCTCACAAAGGGACTCCAACAACCAAGAAGATATCTGAGGAACTAGATATCAGTATGAGTGCCGTTCAAAGGCATCTAAGACAGTTTGAGGACGATGGATTGATCGTATTTCACGGAACTGGTTCGCACAGGACATACGAACTGATAGGAGTAAAGAAACATGAAACTGTATGACGTATACGACGGTTCAAAGTATATCGGGGAGCTGACGCTTGCTGAAATATCAGAATTGACAGGAAAAACAAGGAGTCAGATATCGCAGGCAATCAGTGGGGCATATGACATTAACGGAAGATATGCGGTCATATATGATGGGCAACAAACAATCGCATACTCAAACAAGAATGATCGCAGGATGCTGATGGAATTTGACATTCTGACTCAGAAGATAAGGAGGGCTGTCGGATGGGAAAGTTGAAGATTAAAAGGCCAAAAAATCAAAGAAGCTTAATCCCGGCGCCACTTAACATAACTGGTTTTACAATGGAGCAGGCTTCCAGGCAAACTGGCGTAAGAATCGAATCTCTTAAAACGTATTTGGATTCAAAAGAACAGGAAATTAGAGAACAGACCGTTAAAGAATTTCAGGAAAAGATGTGGAAAGCAGAAGATTATATTGCTGTGGCAAATATTTTAATTTCTGTTATTGCAATCAAGAAAGCATGGGGATTCAAGAAAGCAAACCAGAATTTCATTGATAAGATTACCGAAGCTGAAAGATATGTTGAGGAAGTCGGCGTTGAAGCAGCATATAAGGAAATTAAGGAAGAAATGGGATTACAGATCGAATTTGATTCTTTTGATATTAACAAGGAATTTGGATTCGGAGAGTATGAGGAGAAAGGATGAAAGCAATAGATGCAATCAGAGAGCAAGTAGAACAAGGCGTAATTTACGTAGAAAAAAACGGGGAATTTTGGAAAATAGCAAATAAAACAAATGACCCTTTTAAAATAATTCCCATAAAGCCGAAACGAATGGAAGTAAGACTAAAATCTGGATACTTAGGAATAGTTGTATGGAAAGATGGGAAACAGTATTTGATGCTTGCACACAGAGCAATGTGGGAACTTTTCGTTGATAAAATACCAGATAAAATGGACATAAATCATAAGAACGGAAACAAGCAGGATAATAGACTGGAAAATTTAGAGATAGTAACTAGAAGCCAAAATTTGAGACATGCAATAAATACAGGGCTTAAAATATACAGCAATTATCCTAAACAATACTCAGAGAAAGCAAAACAACTTCGGAATACAGGAATGTCGTTTTCAAAAATAGGTGAGACTTTGGGAATATCTCAAACAACTGCGTTTAAAGCAGTAAAGTTTAAATCGTGAACAGCGTTGTGCCGGTTATGGCAGAAGCACTTGTGAAAGCTAATTGCCCGTATCTAAAAGTCGGAGAGCGTAAAGCCGCACCGATGATTTATATGCAGAATAACGGACAGGTAGCGTTTGGTTAAATGAAAGTAGGACGAGAAATGAAAATTAAGTTAAAAGAAATCAGCAGAGACGATTTAAAGGTAGGAGATACCGTTGGAATCGCCAGGGAAGTAAAATGTGGGTGGGGAACCAGCTTCCGACACAGACGTATTTATCCGGCGACGATTGTAAAAATCACCACAAAGAGAACCAAAATCGAGACAGACCAGTTCGGAGAACATGATAAATACGAAATATTCTACGAATATGACAATAACGCCAAGAAAGAAACAGAGTTGGCAGAGAAGTTCGTGAAGATAAAAAATGCAATATATAAACTTGACCAGTTCAGGAACGTACCTGGACTGAGACATCTTAGAGATGAAGACATTCTCGAAATGGCGGATTACGCAGAAAAAATAATGGAAATTTTAGACAGTTACAGAAAGGAATAACGAATCCTCGGTAAACCGAGGTTGTATCAAAATTAGAATGGTGAATTGATACATAAATAATACAGAAATCATGGAGGACTGCACAATAGCGTGTCAGTTGCTTACATGGGGAAAGTGAGGATGGAAATGGAGAAATTAAAACCTTGTCCGTTTTGCGGAAAAGAGATAGATACAGATAAAGATATGTATATCCCAGAAAGAGATTGGAAGCCGTCTTTTTACGACCCTGACAGTGGAGGCTATCCGATAAGTATTCACTGCGAATGCGGATTAGTTTTTTGTCCAGGCACATGGGATTATAAAGAAGCCGTAGAACAGTGGAATCGAAGAGTAAATAACAAGGAGGATAGTAATAATCATGAACTATAAAACACAATATTATAAAGGAATCCCACTTAATTTAATTTCCAGAAAATACAAAAATATGAAAGCAAAGAGATTCATAATAAATCATACTAATCAAAATGTGTGGATTCCTAACAAACATCTCAAAGAAGATGGAACAATAAAAGAAAAAGAGAATATTGATTATGTGTTTAGAAAGTCAATACGAAAATTAGAATTAGCAGGAATAACTCCGACGATAATTGAAAGCAGAATTTCATGACAAAAATAAGGAGGGCGAAAATGAGCTACTGTGACGGAATCTGTAAGTATCTGAATGCAAGAAAACACAAATGCGAATTGACAGGAGAAAAACTCACATACATGAAATGGAGTCGTGGAATCGAGTATTCAGTGCATGAACACAGAGGATTCTGTGAGAAAGATAAGGAGGACGCAAAATGTTAATCAGAAGTCAGGATAAAAGCCGATTGATCAGTCTTAACAATACACGAGAGCTGCGATTCTGGGAATGTGCACAAGGGTTTAATATAACGGATTGCGTGTGCCCAATTGGTCATTATTCCACCAAAGAAAAAGCCATGAAAGTACTGGATATGATTCAGGAAGCATATTGTAAATTTATGTCGGTAAAAAACGATGATGCTTGGAACGGAAAAGAATCCGTGTTTTATATGCCAGTGGATAGCGAGGTGGAAGCATGAAATACAGAAAGAAGCCGGTCGTAATTGATGCAGTACAGTGGACTGGTACAAATCATCGAGAAATGTTCGATTTTCTGACGGACTATCAGTGTACAGACCAGTACATGTCGGCAGAAGGTAAGAATTTCTATATTGACCATTGGAAGGTTCTGGGTGGATTGGTTATTAAGACACTAGAGGGCGAACATCTGGCGAATATTGGTGATTATATCATCCGCGGTGTACACGGTGAATTTTATCCGTGTAAGCCAGATATATTCAAGGAAACCTATGAGGAGGTGGAAGCATGATTACATTCTTATTAGGATTCACCCTTGGAACCATATTCGGAGTGGCTGGTCTTGCATGTGTGGCGATCATGTACGATAAGCACCACCCAGACGATTAGAAAGGAGAACGGTATGCTGACAAGGAATAAAAAGCTGAAAGACTACGGTATTCCGGCAGAGGACATTGAAAAATTAAATACGATACTAAAAGACTTTCCAGCAAAGTACGGATACCTGCTTTCCAGTGCTGCCTTGTCAGCTTGCCCGAAAAACACGGTGATATCAGATATGGTTATTGAGAATATCTTGTACCGGAAAAGTTACAGGAAAATCAGCAGAGAAAGATATATCCCGATGAATCCTAAAGACTTTTATGGATACAGGCGCAAGACTGTCGCTGTACTGTATGAGAGAATGCGGTTGTTGGGAGTGTGGGGAGGAATAAGAGGGCAAAATGGAAAAAAGTTTGTTTAGCAGCAATTCCGATCAATGGGCTACACCTAAATATATTTTCGATGAATTAAACAAAGAGTTTGATTTCACACTAGACCCATGTGCGGACGCAAAAAACCATAAATGCGAGAAATTTTTTACTAAAAATGAAAATGGTCTTATACAGGATTGGGGAGGAATGCGAGTATTTTGCAACCCACCCTACGGAAGAGAAATATATCAATGGGTTGAAAAAAGCTATCAGGAAGGACATAAAGAGAATACGCTCGTTGTTTTACTAGTTCCGGCAAGGACAGACACGAAGTGGTTTCAAGATTTTGTATATCACAGATCTGAGATTAGATTTTTAAGAGGAAGGTTAAAATTCGGAGACAGTAAGAATAGCGCACCGTTTCCGTCAATGATAGTAATTTTTAGAGGACCTAAAATGTAAGCACAGGGAGGAATCAGATGAGTAGACTGATAGATGCAGATAAGTTGAAACATGTAATACATTGTGCATATTCTGATGATTTAGAGATTCTTGAAAAGATTGACGAACAGCCGACAGTTTTTGATGTAGATAAGGTTGTGGAGCGGTTAGAAGAAGAAGAGAAGAGAGCATTTAAACTATGTTTGGGAACTAATGACAGCACGCAAAGGCTGAAATACATTGAAAAAGAACAGACGATAGCTTTAGCAATCGAAATTGTAAAAGGTGGTGGAGTTGAATGAGAGAAATTCTTTTCAAGGCAAAGCGGATTGATAATGGTGAATGGATTGAGGGAAGTCTCATAGATTTAGATATTGACAGCGGATATTGTTATATTGTTCCGCCGTATAAAAAAGCAAGTATATTGCCAATCAACTTTTTGATAACAGGCAGAATGGAATTGGTTGCTTCAGAAACCATCTGCCAGTTCACGGGACTTTACGACAAGAACGGTAAAAGAATCTGGGAGAATGATATTATCAAATATCATTTCGGAGAAATCTGTGCTCCAATCAAATATGGATGCTATCAAAATTGTTTTGATTCTCAGAAAACAGAACATGTCGGATTCTATGTAGATTGGTCGGATGACAAATGCCTTAGAAAAGATTTAGGGTTTTGGATTAACATGGTAGGCACTATGCAAGTTGGAAACATTTTCGACAATCCAGAATTATTACAGGAGGAACACAAATGAGTAGTGCAAGCGTAAGATTCGGAACAAAAGCGTATGTATGCGCAAGGTACTTCCTCAGACCGGGAAAGTGCTTCAAATACATCGACCAGCGTGGCGAAGATACCACGGAACACATCTATGAGGTCATGGCGTTATATCCTTATTGTGTATTGTTAAGAGATACCAGAAACGGAGTCAGAACTTGTCCGGGATATAATACTTTAAGTCTGATGTTGAGAGGAAGTGAAGTGGGTGAGTAAATCAGTATTGGTAATAGATACACCAGAAACTTGCTTAGATTGTAGATTCTGTTATGAATTAGATGAAGGTGTTGAAGCATGTTGTTCAATCTCAGATGACGATAAAGACGCAAATATTATGAAGAAAATTGATTGTAAATATGGATATTGTCAAGGTAAACCTGATTGGTGTCCATTGAAGCCACTGCCGGAGAAGAGCACTGCCGAGAATGATATGACGGATTATCAGTGCGGGATGGTCGATGGCCGAAATCAGTGCATTAATGAGATTATAGGGGGAGAATGATGCATGGCAATAAATATAAACGAAACTGTGAAAAAGTGTAATGTTTGTGGCAAATGGAAAACCACAGCGTATGAACTGGATTATCCGATACTTAATGATAGCTGCTTAGGTATCCGAAAACAATTTTTTATTTGCGAAGAATGCGCGAAAAAGCGCGAAGAAAATAATATATTTTTGTGAGGCGAAATAGATGATTGATTTAACAGGAAAAAGCGTATTCGTAAAAACGCAGGAAGAATATTCTAAAATTTTAAGAATAGCAAGATTACAGGGTTTTAAGTGGTCAGGAGGGAATCATTTAAACGTAATCGATATTCCGCTTCCAAACATGTTGAATTTTCATGATGAAAGAATAGCAACTTATAACAGTGACAAGAAAAAAAATGTATGATGCACATGAAATAGTTGCATGTGAAGAAAAAATCGAGGAAGCAATGGCCCACGTTAAGTATTTTGCGAATAACAAAAACAGAATGTCATTAACAGATAAAGTTATTGAATCAATGTTGTTACTTGTAAACACCGTAGAAAGTCAATTGGAAGAGGTGAAGTAGATGGAAAGATTAACAGAATGGGAAAATGGTAGTGTCACATATAACGAAAAACGAGAGATTGAATGTGGTGAATATTGTGATAGCTGCTCACAGGGCGCAGGAAATTGCGAAACAGTAGAGAATATGATTAAAAAGCTTGCCACTTATGAAGACTTAGAAGGAAAGGGCTTGCTTGTGAGATTACCGTGTAAGGTTGGAGACACGGTTTGGGTGGTAACATCGCCAATTAATGTGTTTGGTTATGATGAATATGATGGAGATGCGGAATATGAAGTATATGAATCTTTTTTATCAAGCGTATCTTATTATGCGTCTGGAGAACAATTCAGAATTTACGCAAAAGTAACGAATAGTTTTATTGTGGCATACTTTAGAGAATGTGATTTTGGAGAATCTATATTCCTCACCCGTGAAGATGCTGAGAAGAAGTTGGAGGAGATGAAGAAATGAAACCAGAAGAAGCATTAAAAGAATTAAGTTATGGTGACACAGCCTATGGTGGTAACTGTACTTATGAAGTTAGAATGGGAGCCATTAAAGCGTTGAAAAAGCAGATTCCGATGAAACCAAATAATATGAAATCTATTTTTGATTTTTCTGGCAGATATTATGCAACAAAAGGTAACTGCCCAGTTTGTAATAGTGAGGGACTTTATAAATCGGATTTTTATTGCAATAAGTGTGGACAGAAATTAGATTGGGGTGAGGAAAATGGCAGATAAAACATGCAAAACTTGCATTGAAAACGATAATGGTCTTTGCGACCGTAAAGGTATCCTGATAGAGGAAGATGATAGCTGTGAAAATCACACAAAAAACTGGATGGACTCTTTAATGGAGAAATTCATTCGAAAATCAATGCGGTAAGGGCGAAAACGTCCTTACCAGACGGGAAGGTGGCTAAATGACAAAGGTGAGTTGGATTCGATTAGAAATAGATATGTTCGACAACAAGAAAATCCGGCATATCAGAAAACTTCCAGAAGGAAACAATATCGTTCTGATCTGGATGATGCTCCTGACGATGGCAGGGCGTTGTAATTCAAACGGGATTATTTTTCTGACAGAGAATATTCCATATACAAATAAAATGCTGGCTGACGAACTGGATTTTGATGAGAGTGTGATCGAGCTTGCACTCACAATTCTTGAAAAGTTCGGCATGATAACCAGAGACGGAACATTGCTTTCAATCCCCGGATGGGAAGAGCACCAGAACATTGATGGACTTGAAAAAATCAGAGAGCAGACAAGAAAACGAGTTGCTGAGCATAGAAAGCGCCAGAAAGAATTGTCGGAAGAAGAGATTCCAGAACAAATTTCTTGCGAAAAAGATTTAGTCAAGCCCGGTGATGTGCAGAAAGTAGTCGATGAATGGAATAAGCTTCAGCAGTTCGGTATTCAGCCGATTGCAAGAATGACAGCAAGAAGAACGCAGATGTTGAAAGCAAGAATCCGTGAATACGGCATGGACAAGGTAATGGAAGCGTTGAAAAATGTACAAAACAGTGACTTCCTCATGGGAAAGAAAACTGATTTTATGATAAATTTTGAATGGTTCGTGAAACCAAACAACTTCTTAAAAATACTTGAAAACAAATACCATAACAGGGAGGATATGCGAAATGGAACTGGCACAGCTCAAAGAAATGTCGAACCAATCATCCCACTTGGAGAATGGAACGGAGAAGAATCAGACACCCCGTTCGCTTGAATGCCCTGAATGTGGGGACAGCGGGTGGAGATGGGGAAGAGACGCAAGTGGTATTCCTTATTGTGAGGAATGCCCTTGCGGAATCAGAAAGAGAACAATCCTTGAAAATCAATTGAAATTTGCGGAGCTTCCAAACGTATTTAAAGGCTCAAATTTCAATGATTTGAAGTCAAGTGTATATTTGAACGCCGAGAGTCGAAAAGTATTTTCTCAGGCGGCTCAGGCAGTAAATTATTGGTTTAAAAACCTTACTGATATGCAGAAGAAAGGAATAGGATTATATCTTTTCTCGAATGCAAAAGGTTCTGGCAAAACTAAAACAGTATGCAGCTTGGCAAATGAAATCATGAAGAAATACCAGAAGCCTGTCAAATTCACCACGTCTCTCAGAATCCTTGATGAGATCAAAAACACGTGGGGAGTCAAAGAGAATGCGGAAGGAAAGCTGATAGAGGATTTATCCAGAACAGAAATCCTTATCATTGACGACTTTGGTGCCGATTCTGGAAAGGACTGGATTAACGAAAGATTCTATAGCATTATTAATGGACGGTATGTCGATAGGAAAATTACTATATTCACAAGTAACTGTCAGATATCAGAATTGAAATACGATGAGAGAATCACAAACAGGATTCTGGAACGGTCACTTGAAATTCCATTTCCAGAGGAATCCGTCAGGGAGCACATCGCGGAACATTTGAGAATGAAGATGATTCAAGGAATGGGAGTAGCAAAATGAGAAGAAAAAGATGGAAAGAAATGTCAGAGAGGGAAGTAGTTGAGCTGAAACGTAATCAATGCATGAAATACGTATATCTTTCTAAAAGCAGTCCGTCATCTATATCGAATGCTACCTGTGATTATATTCTTATTGTTGGTCATTCAAGAGGATGTCCGCCTACGGAATGCGTACAGAAAGGAATTTTAAAGCGTGGTAAGAGAAAAGGCGGAGAGAGTGAATATGGATTATGACATCACACCCGAAATGGTAGGAACGTGTGTAAACATCATCATGGATTACTGCAAAGCGACAGATAATAAATGTGAGAGCTGCGCGCTTCGAGTTACCTGTCAACACAGTTTTAAAATCCCACCGTTTGCATGGAAGAGGAAAGAGCATGAGAACAATAAGTGAAATGTATAAGCGTTCTGGAGGAACAGCATATCAGCATAAATGCGCTGAATGCCGATTCTATAGGGACGGAAAGAGAGAAAAATGTCTGATGTACGGCGGTGATCTGGATTGGCATGGAAATTTCATTGCCTGTAAATTCTTTAATCTCGAAGATGATATGCCGGAAGGACAGATGAATATTTTTGATTATGTGTGAAAGAAAGGAGGAACGAGGAACCGCTGGCCAGCGAAAGGATATCCCGGTTCCTCCTTATTTTTTATGAATAATGACGACTTGAAATATGCTATAGAGAATGGTATTATCGACTTATCTCACATACAAGAAAACATAGAAATGAGCAAAAGAAGGGACATATTGGAACAATATGAAGCTAGTATTTGGGAGGCTTCGGACGGATATTGGAAAATCCGTATTTATGATGATGAAACTAAGAAAAGAAGACTGATTAAGAGGAGAAACAGGGAAGACCTGGAAGATGAAATAGTCAGAATCTATAAGGAAAAGATTGAGAATCCTAAAATAAGTGAAATCTTTGATGAATGGCTTGAACGCCGTCAGGAACTGGGCAAGATATCAATGTCCACAAAGCAGAGATACCAACAGGTTTTTGACCGCCATTTCAAAGAATTTGGTACTGAAAGAATACGAGATGTTGACTCGGAGGATTTTAGTAGTTTCCTTGAAGAGCAGACGGGGAAATACAATCTGACAGCAAAGGGATTCTCAAACCTCAAGACAATAGCCAGAGGCACATTGAAATGGGCGAAGAGAAAGAAACTGATAGATTGGAACGTGGAAGAGCTTTTTTATGATCTGGACGTGAGCGACCGTGAATTTAAGAAGAATGTTAAGGAAGAATTAGAAGAGGTATTCAGCGACGCCGAAATGAAAAGAATCGTTGATTATCTCAAAGACAATCTTGATATGGTAAATCTTGGAATTCTGCTTATGTTTGTGACTGGAATAAGAGTCGGCGAATTAAGTTCGCTAAAGTGGGAAGACTGGGTTTATAGCAGCAACGTGGAAAGTCCAAGCATATTAAAGATACGTCGCACAGAGACACGGTACACTGTTGATCATAGTTTAATTTTTGATGTAAAGAACTTTCCAAAATCAGAAGCAGGCGTGAGAAATATAGTGATTCCACATGGATGTGTCTGGATTCTGCAAAGACTAAGATGCATGTCAGCATTTTACGAGTACATATTTTTTATGGATGGTCATAGGCTTAATGCATCTGTATTTAGACGGCGACTATACAAGGCTTGTAAAGAAACAGGATGTGTTCAGAAATCACCGCACAAAATCAGAAAAACTTACTGTTCAATTCTTCTCGATCACAGTATTGACAACCAGATGGTAATATCTCAGATGGGACATTCAAATATAAAATGTTCCGAGAATTTCTACCACAGAGACAGAAAAACACTTGCAAAAAAGCAGGAAATCATGGATAATATTCAGGAATTTTCGGTTATAGCAAAATAAAAATCTGATCTAAAGTATGGTTGTTTTTTACTGACAGGGAACAGCTAGGGAACAAAAGGGAACACCTTGAAAATCCCGAAAGCCCTTGATTTTACTGGAAAATAAGGGTTCTATAAACGGGTTCGATTCCCGTACTGGCTGCTAAGAAAACCTTGATTTTATGCGGGTTTCGGGACTTCTGGAATCCGCAAGGGAACACCCTAGGGAACACAAACAAATATTCGATAATAAGACATGGAGGAATCTTGTATGCGAGATATAAGAAAACTTCAGATAAAATCGCTGAAAGGCGATTATTTTTTGCACTTTTTTAATGAATACAGTATAATGTATTCAAAGGAGTGAGACAGTATGATACATACCGCATACGATGTAATGAAAGAATATCTGATAACCGGCGCAGAGTTGGATGGTCCGTACCAGATACCAGTTATTCCGCCGATACAGCTGGTACCGAAGAAAAGCATAGACTTCGTTTCTTCAAAATCCAGATCATTAAAAGGGCATAAGGACTTGACGGTGAATTTTTATATTGACGACAAGAGTTTCTTACAGGTATGGAATCAGCCGGACCAGTACATTGAGCATCTGAAATGTTTCCATTCAGTTTGCAGTCCAGATTTCACAATTGCTTCCGGGATGCCTACAGCACTAAATATATACAACCTATACAGGAATCATGCTCTAGGTTTCTATTTTGCGATTTTAGGTGTTAATATCATACCATCGGTAAATGTTATCAGTCCAAAGGAAATGCCGTGGATTTTTGACGGTACGCCGCACAGAAGCACTGTATCATGTTGCACTAATGGGAGAGTGCGGTCTAAGTCTGCCAGATTGGAATTTTGTGAGAATTTCAAAGAAATGCTTGAGGTAATTGAGCCAACAAAAGTTGTGATCGTGGGTATCGTGCCGGACGAACTCAATGTGGATGTGCCAATAATAAACCTCAATTCACGTAGTCAGAACATGAAGGAAATGTTCAGAAAGGAAGGACCATGGGAACAGTCAGTAGCGGATCAGCAAAACGAAGAAATAAAGAAACCGGTCGACAGAAGAAACGTCGAAGCAGACTTTTCAGTATTGTGGGACGAAGAAACATGACTGGAAAAGATGAATTGAATGTGATGAAGTGAAAAATTTACATCACGCCGAGCTACGTTATAGAAAATTATATACAGAATGCACAAAAAATAAAAAGTCGCAGGTCTGAATTAGTTTCAGATTTCTGCGATTTTTTTCAGATTTTCCCAGTTCAAACCGTACCGATTTTGATGCTGTTTCTGACTTGTCGTACACTTCCTTGGTGTTCTTTCCCCATCCCAGGGCCGCCCCGGAAACTGCCAGCCGATCAGCAGCAGACCGCCACCGGGAACCCACGAAAGCACAGAGCCAGCGCCAGACACAGCCAGAGCTAAAATCAATTCAAACATAACGTTGTAAAATGTGTTTAAAAGCGCTTTTGCGCGTCATTGGTAAAATATACAGAAATCACATAAAACGCGCTCAAAAATCCAAATACGGCGTTATATGAGTGTTTAAGGCACAACCGTCTAAGCAAAACGCCTAAAAGCGTACAGAAATAAGACCGCCGGAGCGATCACAAACAAAGCCCGCATAGCTTCGCGCAGTCCGGAAGCATAAAGACCAGACCGGGCGAAGCGTCCGCGCAACTATACACGGTAATAATAACCCCATTGCGTTCTGTCGTCAATCCCTGTTATCAATTTGTATTTGACGTTTTAAGGTGATTTTATATGACTGTGATAAAATATACCAGAATCACGATAAAATCCGTTAAAATGTCAAATATAAGCTAATACAGCTATATATAATTGCCAATGTGCATCAAACCAGGACGCAAGCCCCGGAGAAGTCCCGCACAGGTCACGAACCACCGCCGCCCGGAGCGGATGCAGGACACCAGAACAGAAAAAGAACAGTGTTTTACTGCTCTAAATAATTTATATTCGTGATCTGCGGCAAGTCCCGGAAAAACTCAGAAAAACCGCCGCCAGTAATATTGTACTGGTGGTCAGATGTTGGAATCATGCGGACATCTTTTATTTCCATACAGGAAAGTTGTAAATATCCCGGTTTTTTAGTAGATTTATGCAGCGCGTACCGCATAAAAGACACCGCCCCAGACTGGCAGCGCACCGGCGGCAAGTCGTACCATATCAGCGGGACAGCACCGGAAGAAACAGCTTCAAATACTTTTCTGGCTTCCTTTTCTGCAATTTCTTTTATTCTGTTTACTTCAGAAAAATCACCGCTTTTTATAGCGGTGATAGCTTGTTTTTGCGTGGCTTTTCTGATTGTGATCATCTTTTCATTCCTCCTCAAAAATCAAAATCAACGTTGTTAAATGATGACCGTTTGACCAGTCAGCTTGCAAATGATCAAAAAGTACTTCAGCGGTAAATTTATCGTTGTCAAGACACTTAAAAAACCATTTCTGATCACTTTTTACTTCGTATACATTCCACATATATTTCTCTTCTTCCCTTTACCCATGGGAGCCGGGTTATAAAAGGCGTTGCCGGGAATCGAACCCGGCGGGAACCGTTACGCCTGAAAGCTAAACCCTTTTTATAAACTCGGTTTCCGTATAGTTTTCTCCGGTTACCTCATTCACAAAAGCCAAGATTCCGGAATTTGTGAAATCGAAGCGGGTAAAGTCAAAGTCACTTTGTGCAAGCCTATATTCGTAAGAACGTCCGCAACCCTCAGCGTCGTAATATATTCCGCCGACATGTAACGCGTTAGACTGTACCACTGGACAGCCTTTTTTATTTGCGTCGCGCCTCTGGTAGCTTCCAAAATCCGCAATAACGTGCAGGCCGTCCAATGTATCAAATTCTGCGCGAACTCTGCAATTTGGAACGTCTGAGCCGTTTCTATAGCCTGTTCCTGTACATCCGTATTCTACTAATGTTAATTTTTTCATGTTTTAATCCTCCTGATTTTATTTTAAAAGGCCGCCGGGGAAATGCTCCCCGGTACGCTTGCCGGTCTGATTATACTTCTATTGTTCGACCGTGGTTGTCCATGAAGACCTCACCGGCAGGCCACTGACAAAGCTTCGCGCGACCTTCTTTTACAACGCGCTCGTTATATCGTCCGGCGTGCTGAATCACCTTGTATGTGATTGTTTTAGCGGTTTTGTTCGTGATTTCGAACGTTAAACCGCTTTCATAGTATCTTTTTCCGATTTCAAATTTTTTCATATTTTTACCTCTTTTCTTATTTTTTGAAATCCGGCGGTCGCGTTGGGGCTACGGATTGACCGCCGCCGGAGGTGTTAATCAGTCATTAGCGAAAACCGTTTCTGGCGTCCGATTCTTCGAAGTGTCAAGAATTCGTTTTCTGTGATCTTCCCGGATACTCTCATTTCTTCTGCGACTGCCAAATAAAAGTCGCAGGTCTCGAATGAGGTAACAACCTCAAAGAAGTCTTTTAAATTTTTGAATCCGGTTGACTGTTGAACCGGGAAATTGATCACTTTTGCCATTTTGTTTCCTCCCTCGTTCTTTATGTGATTATAATAACACGTTAGCGATACATTTGCAAGACGGAATAGTGCATAAAATCAAGACTTTTTGAAAATACAAATTTGTGCAATATATAACACGATAACGATATTACGATAACGTGTTATTCCGAAATGCTCTGAAATAAATGGATGTTGACACGATAACGATATTATGATAACGTGTTAATATAGAATGATGGGAGGGTATAAAATGGCTACGACAAAAGCACACATGAAAGCAACTGCAAAATATGAGAAAAATAATTATTTCAAAACCTTAGTGCGATTTAAAAAAGAAGACGAGGAACGCATAAGAGCCGCCGCAGGCGACAGCTTAAACGGATTTATTGTTAATTGTGTATTAGATGTAATTAACAAGGCGGAAGAACGGCAGACCTCCACACAAGCCCCAGAAATGCCCGCAGAACTGTCCAAACCTGCAAGTCGGGACTATTTACCGCTTACATCGGAAAATATCGAAAAAGTCGATTTAGACGCATTGTTGACCGGCGGCACAAAGTATCAAATAGATATTTTTGACTTGTACGGTCCTGACGGGTTCAATAAACTTTTAGAGATGGCGGAAGAAAAGCGAAGCCGGGGTTGATTTCCTCGGCTTCGCTTGTTATAATTGTTTTACGGACGTTTATTAAAATATCAGCAAATATTTAATATCCGCAGGAGCCCCAGCGTTTTACTGGGGCTTTTTCTATGCAGCATACATTTTCGAGATAATCAGAAACCGGAGGGCTTCATATTGCCTGCCGTTAATCCCGGCGAAGTCATCCGCGATCTGGTCTAATAGCTTCTCTAATTTCTTTCTGCCGCTGGTGATCTCGACCAGCTGTAAATATTTCTCATATCTCATTTTTTAGCACCTCCCAAGGCCTCCGACGGGTCAAAACGGAAAATAAACCCATGTTTAAACTTGCTGTAATATCCGCCGCGGTCTTTCATATTCTTATTTTCTGCTATGTATTCGTCACGTGTCAAAGTCTCATTAATTCGGACAATCCACAGTGTGGAGCCGTCGCGGGTGTCATCTCCTTGCGTGATTTTGTATGTGTAGCCGGTTTTTTTCACGATTGCTTCCGGTTCCGGTGCTGATTCTTTAGCAGTTTCCTTTTTCACAGCCGGCTTGCTTGATTTATTCTTAATTCTGGCAGTTTTCTGAACGATTTTGACATCCGCGCCGTTATTTCGGCAACATCCGAAATAATAGAAATCTACATCAAAATAGTCAATCATTCCGTCGCAATCGTGATAGTTATAAGATTTTACAAAAGTGTCCACGTCGTCAATAACTGACCGTGTTACTTCATTCAGAACGAATCTATAACTATTATTAGATTCGTCAATTATTTTTGCTTTTTCTTCTTCCGGAAGGTCCAGAAAATCCATTCTTTTTTCACCGTCAAAAGGATATAACCGGCGGGAAATCTCAAGAAAGTCGTTGCTTGTAAGCTCTTCAAAAGGCTTATAAACTGCAATCGGGCTCTCCTTTAATTCAACGTGCAATTCCTGGCACATAGAAGCGTATGAGGTGCGTACACTGAATTTATATGTCGGGTATTTCTCTTTTACATATTTACGGACAATCTGCGCAACCTCTTTCAGTGAACGGCTCCAGTCGTGGTTGACTCCTTCCCAGCCGAAAGCAGTATAAAAATTACTTCTTGTGCTGCTGGCAGTCTCTGACTTTTCCTCTTCTGTCAGATCGTTGTTGACTTCTGCGCGGTCTTTCCATATTTTGAAAAACGCATCATATTCCACATTAATTTCCTTCATAGTTTCCAAATCGCCGCCGTTATCTGGATGATTCTCCTTCAGAAGCTTTTTATACTGGTTTTTTAAATCTTTGTAACTTTCTACGCTTTTAAAATATTTGCTCATTTTTTAACCCTCCTTAAACTTAATACAGCATCATCTTTCATGTCGTATGTGCCGCGGCTGTCGAAAGTTATTACTACTTTCGTGCCGTTTTTTAATTTTGCGTCAAATCCCCATTCTTCGCCGCGAATGTCGGCTACTGTCTGGGTTCTTGCGTGATATACGCCCGGCATTGTGTAAACGTTGGAGTTCTGTGGAGCATGTGCTAAGGCTGCGATCATTGTCACAATTATTAATTTCTTCATAATGGTTTTTTCTCCTTATTTGTTTTCTTCCATGATTGCCTGAATGTGTGGCGCGTAAAGTGTGCTCCACAATTCCTCTGCGGAAATACCACATTCTGCGGCACCCTGGATGTTTTCATCGTAGCTGTTTAATAACTCAATTACTCTTTTTATTCTTTCTTCTCTGCTCATGCTTTTTCTCCTTCTTTCTCCCGGCTTGATGACCGGGTTGCTTGTTCTCTGTTGATGGTTATATATTAGCATAGTTTAATAATGATGTCAATAGCATAGTTTAATAAATGTATTATTTTTAAAATAGTGTTTTTTCTCCACATATAATAGGAAATAAAAAATATCGAAATAAAAACCCATAGCCGATTGACGCATAGTTTAATAAATGATATAATCAAAGCAAACAATAACAGGAGGGTTAATAAATGGCATTTAAAGAGAAAGAAAAGGAACTTTCATATATTGCACAATATCAAAAAGACAAGTACGACCGTATAACAGTAATGGCACCAAAGGGAACTAAGGAAGACGTAAAAAGAGCAGCCGATCTAAAAGGAGTCAAGATGTCTGCATTCGTTTTGGAGTGCATACAGAAAGAATTGGAAAGAATGAAAAATTAGAAGAATAGTTTAATAAATTACTTGACGCATAGTTTAATAAATGCTATACTGTAACCATAGAAAGGAAGTGGTTACAGAATGAGCGATTTATTCAATATTCCAGATAAAGACCAATGCGGAGTATACACAATAACAAATAGAAGAACCGGAAAGAAATATATAGGTTCTTCTACACAATTAAAAAAGCGTGCGGAAGTCCATAAGGGAGAAATCACAAGAGGAAAACACAATAACAGGTCAATACAACAAGATATTTTGAAAAATGATGACTTTGATTTTAAAATTGTAAAAGTTATTGATGAATCAGATTGTTTGTATTATGACGAAATTCGAAATAAAATGTATTTAGTAGAGTACAAATTAATAAAATCCGGAATTTTGAACGGTGAATATTTGTACAATCTCGAAACATTAAAAGTAGTTGATGCAAGGTTGAAAAGGGTACAGGAAGATCAAGAAAAAATATCAAAGAGAAAGCAAGAAGTTTACGATATGCTGAAGCTTTCAAACGAAAAGTTGCTTTATGAATATGCAACTAATAATGATTTTTTTGAATCCAGACTGTTAAAAGAAGAAATCTTAAAAAGAATGAGTTGAACCAATCACAGCCCCGGGCAGGGGCGGATAGGAGGAAAATAAAATGAAATTAAACACATTATCGTACGTCCTCGGAGCAGAAAACACAATTGAAGCTGGCAAAGAATATTATTTCGGACAGCTCTGGGACGGAAACGGGGACGGCGAGGAACTGCTAGAGTCTGGAGCGATCGCCGTGTACCAGGACGGGGAGGAATATATTGTTGACTTCGAGATTCTGGAACCTGCGGATGATATTTTACAGACCCGAGTCAAAGTTATCGGGATTAACTAGGAGACAGAGCAATGAAGTATATAATCATGGATTATGCAGACGGTGATTGTTTCACCGATGAATTTGAGGACAAAGAAGAAGCCCTTCAGGAAGCGGATGGACAATGGGAGCATCTAACAAGGTGCGAAAAGAAACATAGAACGGCGTTTTACGTGCTGGAAAGCATCAATCCAGATGAAGACGCGCCCAATCATTACGATGGGGACATCGTAAAACGTTGGAAATAAAAACAAGCCCTAGGAGATAATCCCGGGGCTTTTATTGTCTTATTTTGGCGGCGTAATATGAGGGGGAACAACCCCGCCGCCGAAGTTGTTAAAATACATTTAGCACAAAACCGTCGAAGTTGTCAAGCAAAATTTTTTTATTTTAAGGCTTGATTTTTAAAACTGATGTGGATAAAATAAAATCAACGACAGGCGACGGAACTCAGGAGGGGAGCGATAGCCAGAGCGCGAAAAGAATAAGAATTTAGCAGCCAGATCACGCCGGACAAGGTGCCGGAAGGTCTGGCTTTTTGTGTTTAATAGCCGGAAAATAACAGTATTACAAGGCGTATAAATATATAATAACTGTCTATATAATCCCCTCCAAGATTCCAAAGCCCTAGAGTTTATTAATATATATATGCTATACAGTACTGTATAGATATAATATATATAATTGCTAGGGGGAGTAATAAGGGAATAAAAGAAAAGAAAATATGGTATTGACAAAGGTATATTATCTTTGCTATAACAGAGATACAGAGAAAAACAGAATAATTTATTATAACTTTTAATTATGCTACCGAGTCTGGTTTTACTATGACTTTACTTTTACGATCACAGAAGTGATTTGTATGTTTGTATTGTCGTAGTAGGTCCAGACTTTTTTTAATTTATATTAATCATCCGGAGGTGATACAGTGAAAAAGAGTAATACAACAGTAACAGAACAGGGAATAGAGGTATATGAGAATGATATATATAGGCTCGTGGATGAATATATAAACACTGTGTTACAAGTAACTCCTGAGGAATTTGATACACAGAAAGAATACAAAGCTACTGTTGCTGATAGTTTTGTAGATATGGTCTTTTATGTTCATGATAGAATACCAAAGCCAAGTAATGACGATATAGAGCTGCTTGATAAGATATTTAATATATTTGTCAGGATATGCAGTAAGTACAGTGTATTGCCAACGCTGGAGGTGTTTAGTTTTCTAGTTGGTATTAACCGTTCAACGTTTAGCGATTGGATGCGTGGAGACTATAGAGCAAACTCATCGCATGGCACCACGGTTAAAAAATGGTTCGATATCTGCAAGAATTGCACAGTTAACAGGCTTAACAATCAGTCCGGCACAAATGCCAACTTGATATTTATTGCCAAAGCAGCTTATGGAATGGCAGAGACGGCACCAGGGCAGATAGCGCAGCAGGACGGCATACCACACCAGACAGCACAGCAGATCGCGGACAAACACAGGGCAGCGCTGGAGCTTCCAGAGATGGAAAAGCCGGAGCTATAACAAGATGTTGTTGTTTGTGACTTGAATATACAATATATAGTAATGTTCAATGTTCTTTTAGGGTACACCCATTTTGAACAGAGAGTAAAACAGAAATATTTGTGCAATATTACAACAGATTTGCATCTAAAGTACTTCCTTGATCACTGCCGCAGGCCTTTCAGAGTCAGCGTTAAGCCAGGGAAGCGGGAACCCATGGGGCAGCGGGCTTCCCTGGTAGCGTCCGGCATGGATACCGGGAGGGGGTCTATATAAGCCCCAACACACGCCGAGTAAGTACTCCGAATTCCCGAAAAATTAAAAAAAGCCTTTTCCAACAGCAAGGCTTAAAATTTTCCCGAGAAATAAAAAAGAGTTTTCCATGACAGAGATAGTGATTGCAACACGACAAGCCATAAGCCTTAATGATTTCTCTGCCATAAGAAATAAGGCAATACAGGTGCAGCTCCTGATTTCTCCGCAGCGGAGAGTTTAAATATGAGTAGAATAAACTTTAGCTGCTGTTGCTTCAATGACAGGGACTAATCAGGGCATGAAAAAAGAGAACCATTACGGTTCCCTTTTGAGATCACCAGTATTGAATTGTACAACAACATCCGGGATTGTTTCGACAACAATCCGGCAACCGAGAAATTCTAAAATAGAAATCATCTCGTCGGCGGACAGTGTTTCTCTTGAGAATTTATTCGCCAGTGCTTGAGGAGAAGTGCCAAGATATTCAGCTACCTGAACATTTGTAACTTTTTTCATTTTCATTATTTGCTTAATTTTTTGAGATACCAAAATATCACCTCCTAATCACATAATAAACGCATACGTTAAAAAAATCAATCAAAATTCACCAAAACGTGTATAAACTACTTGATATTACACACGATACGGTGTATAATTGATATATAACGAAACGGAGGCGTGTATATATGAAAATAGGTTATGTGAGAGTATCAACAGTAGATCAGAATGAAGCAAGGCAGATTGAAGCTATGAAAACGGATGGAGTTGGTAAAATTTACATGGATAAGAAATCTGGTAAAGATTTTGACCGTCCCGAATATCAGAAAATGATTTCGGAGTTACAAAAAGGTGACGTGCTGGTGATTCATTCTATTGATCGGCTAGGAAGAAATTATGAAGAAATTATCAATGAATGGAGAAAAATTACTAAAGAAATCGGCGCGGACATTATCGTACAAGACATGCCGTTACTTAATACTTGCCAGAGTAAAGACTTAACTGGTACGTTAATTTCAGATATTGTCCTTCAGTTACTTTCTTATGTGGCACAAAGAGAACGTGAAAACATTCGACAGCGCCAGAGAGAGGGCATAGAAATCGCAAAAGCTCAGGGCAAGTATAAAGGACGTGCCAAAAAAGAAATTGATAAGGAACTTTTTAAAAGCACAAAAACCAGATGGCAGAATGGAGAGATTACGAAAGTCCAATTTGCAGAAATCATGGGGATTTCAAGAGGTACCTTATATAAACTATTGGAGGACAATACGAATGATTGATTTTACAAATAAATCTGTTGTTACAGAAAATGATATCGAATCCGAACATTTATTAAAGAAAGCAGTCGCACAAGGATTTTCTTTACCAAAAGGCGAAAAAGTAATGGAACCATGTAGGTTTTTCCATTTTATCGGAAGCCCGTATAAACAGGTTATATCTCCCGAGAAGATAACACCGAGTGAGTTCGAACAAGCGGTTCGATATTCTGAATTATTTGGAGATGAAAAGGAAGATTTAAGAAAAATCGCTGACTTAGCTGCAAGATGGTGCAGAACATACGGATATGAACATTTAAGTGTTTATGCAAACGAAGAAATCGAAAACTATACTGGAAAAGGCATTGCAAAAACCGAAAATGGTACAGTGCAACGTGTTGATATTGAAATAAAGAAGCCACGAAAGATAACAATAGCTGAATTAGAAAAACATTTCGGATATCCTATTGAAATTGTAAGCTGAGGACACTGCCTATGAAAAAGAATAACCATCAGGGAGAATCAATCAGAATTCGGCTCACATATCAGTTAGAACAAAAGCTCATTGCCGAGAAGAATCAAACCGGCAAAAGCGTATCACAGATCACCCGTGAAGCATTGGAACAATACTTCCGAAAGAGGTAGTTAATATCTCAACCTCAAAAATTTTTCAAAAAATAAAAAAGGGGTTCAATATGACAGAAGAATACAGTGAGCGTTTCGACCAGCTTCGTAAGAACCGAGTTAAAACCAGCTTTTATAAATATGGTCCAGCGAAGAAAAACTTTCAGACCGGAAACGTACAGGCGCTTCCTACAATGGAACGGTGCATTGAAAAATATAATTCCACTGGGAATACAGAATACCTTGTGGACGCTGCAAATTACCTTATGTTTGAATTCATGTACCCACAACATCCAAACGCGCATTTCAAATCTACAGACAGCAAAGACAGCGCCGGGATAGTCGGAATCAGTGTAAAAGAAATGGAGGACTTGAAGAATGAACAGTATTGACCCAGTATATTACGCATATGTAATGGATGAAACAGCGATTTTCACAAGAGAAAAACCAGACCCTGGAAAAATTCAAGGATACGTGATATTTAAAGCAAATAAAGTCAAAGTTCTTTTGGGGAACGCGACGGCGTGTAAAGATCTGAATGGAGATGTGAAGATTGACCTTTCAAAACAGAAACTAACCGACGCAGTAGCCATTTTAAGGCACGAACTTCTTACACATGGAGAAGTTTACAATGGCTTCAAAGCAAGCCTTAAAACAGCAATTGAGAAGTATTGCACCTGCGGTTTACCATTTGAGCCAGAAGACGAAACCGCCGGTAAGATTCTTGATTTTATGATCGGAGAGGAACAGAAAGAATGATTCTTGCAAAATTTGTAGCAGCCATGTTAGATATTACATTTTTTACATTGGTTTTAGCATTTCTTATATCACAGGATGAAACCGAAAAGAAAAACAATCCAATAGCATCGGCAGTATTTATATTAATGGAAATATGTTTCGCAGTTAATGCAGTTGTGATTTTTAGATTATAAAGGAGGACGCAAGTAATGAAATTTAAAGAAGCATTTAAAGAAATGAAATCTGGAATTCCAGTGAAATTACCATCATGGGGAGGATATTGGTGGTGGGATGAAGAATCCCAGACAATCCTTATGTACACAAAAGATGGCGGCTGTCTGGATATAAGAGAAACACAGAATGTGGAGTATACGCTTCAGAATATTCTTTCTGATGAGTGGATTTATGCGAATGGCCAGAACTGCCCGATTCTTGGCGGAGAAGCAACATTCTCATTTGGAGAAGCGATTAAGTACCTGAAAAAAGGTATGAAAGTAGCGAGAAAAGGATGGAACGGAAAGAAACAGTACATTCAGCTTGCTACCGGGATTTCGTATAAGACTGCTGATAATAAAATCGTAAATTGCGAACATGATGCGATCGGAAATAAAGCCATTGCTTTTGTCGGAACATCTGGCGTACAGATGGGATGGATTGCATCTCAGGCAGATATGTTAGCAGATGATTGGATTTTTGCAGAATAAGAGGAGAACCCAATGTGGTTAGCATTCACAATACAAATTCCCCTGTTCACTATACTGATTGAACGGGTGAAAATACAAGAAAATCAGAAACCTGCCGTTCTCAGGTTAGGGAAAGCCTTTGAATCTGACAGGTCGAGGCATCCAGAGTAGCTTAGGTCTGCGTTGGTGAAACTCAATGGAATATAATATAATTTTTTCCCACCCATTGCAAAGTAACTGGCGCGGACTTAACAATATTAATAGCTATGATGCTTTCTAAAACCACCAGAATATATCACGTTTCCGGGAACGCCAACCCGGAAATCAATGGGCTATCGCCAAGCGGTAAGGCACAGCACTTTGACTGCTGTATTCGCGGGTTCGAATCCCACTAGCCCAGTCGGCTGTATCGTTGGAATGGTATAGCTCCTCTGAAATACCATCTATCCCATCAGGGGATGGATAAAGGGACTTCAAACGTCCCGGATGGTTTCCACATTTTTGTGGAGCAGCGGACCCTTTGTTGCGACTGAGAGGGCAAGAATCGCAACAGCAGAGGAAGTTACTCTTGAACTGCAATAACCCTCTGCTTAGGAGACTTAGTTCAGTTGGCAGAACGGTCGGCTCATAACCGACAAGTCACAGGTTCAAGTCCTGTAGTTTCCATTTCTTCCATATGCTGTCTATCCGTTTTGTGGACAGAAAAAACTGTTGAATGAATGTATGTGGATTATTTTTATGAAAGGTGTGTAACGGCACAGCCTGTTCGATGAAGATAATTCCCCGTTCTACACAGTCTCCGAGTTAAATTGTTGTCAATAAGCGCGCATTGAGGACAGGAAGTTTTCAAGAGACATATAAAAGGTTTTGTTGTTATACACAAAGACATTAATATCCAAATCCGAAAACAACTCCGTGGGGCTGGCACGGCATAAAACAGCCTAGTGGAAAGCATAACACGATAAACATATTGCTAACCCGGAGTTTCCGGGTTATGTGGAATGTGCAGCTAGTGGAAAGCTGATAGGGACGAGTAGCCTAGTCTCCGGTTCGATTCCGGGCGTTCCGCTTTAATCCGCTTAGAGTTAAGCTGTTCGTATACAGGCGGTCTATGTCTCAGGTGGATTTACGCATGAGCGTAAACGTACAACTCACTAGGCGTTTGCGTAAAAAACTTTTTAGAGAGATGAGACCACGGGCCGTGAGAAGTGATAGTCGGCAATTCTAAAAGAACCATCTAGTTAATGCGTTTTACGATGGAAAGGTTAATGCTTATCTGGATATTTTCATCCGGTCCGAAAGCATGTGATGTGGGAATCAACCCAGTTTCTTTTCGGAGAACTGGCCGTTATAGGCGGTACGGAATGTAGCTCAGTGGTAGAGCAATAGCCTTGTAAGCTATGTGTCGCAGGTTCGATTCCTGCCTTTCCGATTCCAATGAACTGCAATCATTGGAATCTTTTTCTCTTACTTCGTTCGGTTCCAGTGTTTCTCGTTGGGAGATTTATGCCGTTCAAGTCGGCACACTGGATTTTTTTTAATTGAGGTGTTAATTATGCAAAAAGAAAAGTGTTGTAAAACATGTAGGAAACATGACGATTTTACATGGGTATGTTTCAACGGTGACAGTGAACACTGCGCTAATTTTACGGAACCAGATTGTGTTTGCGAATTTTGGGAGGACGCAGAAAATGAAAATTTATGAGGCAATATGTTTGAGAGATACATATGGTGGAGAAACGACTCTTGATGACCTTGTGAAACTAATGCAAGGAAACAAAATTCACAGATGTCCGAAGTGCGGCGGAAGTGGAACTATTATCAAAAGAGTAAATCGTGCGCAATACTGGGAATGTTGTGCTGATTACGTAGAAAAAGAAGTCACTTGCGACTTATGCAACGGCGAAGGGTATACTGAAAAAATATACAAACCTAGAATGGTACAGGATGGATGGGAATGCAAATAGCAGGAAAAGAAATTAAAGACGAATGTTCTAAATGTGGAAATATCCTTGAATGTGAATTGTTCCGTCAAGGACATGGAATAAAACAGGAACGTGAAAATGTAGCAAAGATGATCGAATGCCAGATGAAGCACAGGGAGGAAAGAGAGAAATGAACGAACTGAAAGTATTGAATGAGCAGGAAGTATTGGGAAAACAGTTTCGCGTTTACGGAACAGCAGAAGAACCGTTGTTTGTGGCCAATGATGTAGCCGATTGGATTGAACATAGCAACGTAACGGAAATGCTTAGGGGCATTGACGATGATGAAAAGCTGGTCTCAACAATTCTTAGGTCAGGTCAGAACAGGCAAATGAATATGCTTACCGAGAACGGACTCTACGAAGTCTTAATGCAGTCCAGAAAGCCGATTGCCAAACAGTTCAAGAAAGAAGTCAAAGAGATTCTGAAGACTATCCGTAAGCATGGCATATATGCCACGGACAATGTCATTGATAATATTCTGAATAATCCAGATTTCGGCATCGAACTTCTGACCAAACTGAAAGAAGAACGTGCTGCGAGAGTGGAAGCCGAGAGAAAGAATGCTATTCTGATGCATGTCAACAAAACCTATACCATTACTGAGATTGCAAAAGAACTGGGACTGAAATCAGCAATACAGCTAAATCGGATTCTGGCAGAGAAAAAGATACAGTATCAGGTAAATGGTACATGGGTGATGTTTTCGCAGTATAGCAATTGTGGGTACGAAGAAATCAAACAGGAAGTTCTGGATTCTGGAAGAGTAATCTATCACAGGCGAATCACACAGATGGGACGAGAGTTTATTCTTGAGTTGTTCGAGAAGACAGCTTGATTGATAAAGGAGGATTGCCATGATTAAGATTTTGAAACCTGGTACATTAAAAGAAGCAACTTGTAACAAATGCGGTACAGTATTGAGCTATGACGAGTCCGAAGATGTGAAAGATGAAAATATAGAGAATCATTTTGCTACAAATATGCCATCTGGATTCGGGTACAAGAGAAAATACATCATTTGCCCGCAGTGTAAGAATAAAATCATTTTAAGTTCGACCAGATAGGGACATATTCGCTTATGAGAATTAATTATTCAGGTACCGATATTGGATTTTTTGATACTGTATATAATCTTGAGGGAGAATGCCATCGAATGAACATCCCGACCAGATTTTATCCAGACAAGCATGTGCTTCTGGCAGGAAACACTGTTTTATTTCATAAAAATCCAGAATGTTCGGATTACATCGGAGATAACTACGAAACAATTTTCACCTTAGTAAGAAAGGATAACGGGAAATGAGCATTAAAACAGCACTTGAATCAGAAGGAGTCGACTTCTCTGAATATATGAATATGCCTGAGCCATGGGACGGCTCAGCACAAATCAAAACAGTAAACGGAGAGAAATGGGTATCGTGCCCTTATTGTGGAAAGAGAGCGTTGAAAATACTTCCTACTACAAAAATTTATCGGATGCCGTACAAATGCAAGGGAAGCAATTGTAAGAAAGAGTTCATGGTGAATGTATGAATAAAAAAAGAATCAAATGCTTTCTAACGGGAGGATGTAAATTCAAAAGTTCAGATACAGAATCAAAATGTGACGATAAAGAAAAGACTTGCACCATTACGGAAACTTGCTACAAATGTGGAAAAAAGTATACAGCCATATTTACTTATAAACAGTTAGGGATTCCGGATTTGAGATGATTGAATGAAGCTACCAGAATGCGACCACGATTTTGAAGAATGCGAGATATTCAATCCGTATAATTATAATTTTAATAAATTTAAGCCGTACGGCTCTAATCAGCGCTTCCATCCGTATTATTGCAAAAAGTGTGGAATACTTATATTAAAAAGAACAGTTAATAATTTGAAAGAAACAGATAAGTTTCTGTGGGAATAATAACCAGTCAGAGAGCCAGAAAGGAGTGCCATTATGAGCAACTTGAAGATATTTACAGATAATATCGAACCAGAAGCATTAAATCAGATTTATAGATTGATAAAACAGCCTGCATTTTCTGAATGCAAAGTACGAATCATGCCAGATGTTCACGCAGGAGCGGGATGTGTAATTGGTTTTACTGCTGATCTCGGAGATAAAGTAATTCCGAACATTGTTGGTGTAGACATTGGATGTGGAATGCTTACAACACAAATCCCTGCTGACGTTGGAACAATAGATTTTAAAATTCTCGACGAAGTAATAAGAAACAATGTTCCGGCAGGAAGAAACGTACGTGACGAAATCATAAATTTTGAAGAATTAGAAGAACTTCATTGTTTTTCTCGACTCAAAAATATTGAATGGATTCGCAGGAGCCTTGGTACACTTGGGGGCGGAAATCATTTCATTGAAGTTGACACTGATTCGAAAGGATTAAATTATCTTGTAATCCACACTGGGAGTCGCAATCTTGGGAAACAAGTGGCTGAAATATATCAGAAAATTGCCATAGAAGATACACAGAATACAGATGAACTTGAAACTGAAATACAGAAATTAGTGAAAGAATACAAGCGTTCTGGAAGACACAAGGATATACAAAATGGTATTGATGAATTAAAACGAAAACGGAAGCCGGGCAAACTAGGTATTCCGAAAGAATTATGTTACCTGACGGGAGAACATAGAAAACAATATCTGCATGATATGAAAATCTGTCAAGAATTTGCAAGAATAAACAGACGATGCATACAGAGTGCTATATTTTACACTATGAATTGGACGCTCCAAAGAAACACATGGTTTGATACAATTCATAATTATATTGACCACGATACAAACATTGTTCGTAAAGGCGCAATATCAGCTAGACATGGCGAAAAAGTTCTTATCCCAATGAATATGCGAGATGGATGCATTATTGCAGTTGGAAAAGGAAACGATGATTGGAACTGTTCGGCCCCGCATGGTGCAGGACGCATTATGAGCCGATCAAAAGCAAAAGAAAACATCTCGTTAGAAGAATTTAAGGAGTCTATGGATGGGATATACACAACATCCGTTCAGAAATCCACAATTGATGAAAGCCCTATGGCCTACAAACCACCGCAAGAAATTATTGATAATATCAAAGATACTGTAGAGATAGTTGATATTATCAAACCTGTATATAACTTCAAAGCAAGTGAATAACAGTCAAAGAGCCACATGAGAGCCAGACTAAATCCTAAGAAGAAAGGAGGTCTGGCTCTATTTTTATGCAAAAATTTACAGAAGGTTCGCTTGAATGGTATCGGGCAATCCTAAATCAAATCATCAATGGCGATATGACAGTCTATCAAAACCAGAAAGACTGCCTTGATCTGCTGTTAAATATGAATATTGACATTCCTTTCAAGGATAATCCAGATGCGCAACAGATGGGAATAAAGGTAAGCCAGTACGCACATAATATCGCAGAAAGGCAAGCTGCTATTACTGGAAGTGGAGATTTTGACGATATTTACTGGAAATATTTACTGTTGGAAGCACAGAACTATCAAGTTGACAGTGGATTGCTTTACCTTGAAAAGAACCGAATTCCAAAAGAACGATTTTATGAACCACGAAGAAATGTGTTTTTGCAGCATAATATTATAAGTTCGTTGCAAGACCTGATGGACGATAAGCTTGATATATTTGCATTGAGCGTACCTCCTGGCTGTGGCAAATCGACTCTTGAAGATTTCTTTCTTTCACTTGTTGGCGGGTGGTTCCCCAATGATTTTAATTTATCATCTGCACATAGTAGTATTTTGACTCGCTCTCTCTATGATGGAGTATTGGAGATTATCAACGACCCTGTTGAATATACATGGCATGAGATTTTTCCGAATGTAGAAATACAGGGAACAAATGCAAAAGAAACAACAGTAAATCTTGAAAGAAACGGACGTTTTAAAACTTGGACGTTCCGTTCAATCGATGGTTCTCTGACTGGTGCGACCCGATGCAACCGATTCCTTACCGCCGATGACCTTGTGTCTGGCATCGAAGAAGCACTGAACAAGAATCGACTGGACACCTTATGGACAAAAGTAGTAAATGACTTGCGTTCCCGTAGACTTGAAGGGTGCAAAGAGTTTTACATTGCTACCAGATGGTCAGTGCATGACCCTATCGGAAAGCTACAGCAGCTATACGCCGGAAATCCAAGAGCGAGGTTTATAGCAGTACCGGCACTTGACGAGAACGGCAAAAGTAATTTCTTGTTCACAGTAAATGGGTTCTCTGAGAAATATTTCAACGATGCTAAAGAGTCCATGGACGAAATCTCTTATAACTGTCTTTACCAGCAACAACCGGTAGAACGTGAAGGATTGCTACTTCCACCAGATAAGCTAAAAAGATTTTTCTTCGACAGAGAAGACGTGCCCGATGGATGCACGGACGAATACACAATTATACCAGACAGAGAAGCAGATGCGATATGGGCAGTATGCGATACAAAAGACAAAGGAACCGACTTTGAATCATTACCGATTGCATATCAATATGGCGATAAATTCTTTATTGTAGACGCCGTATTCGATGATACCACAGATTACGATATTTTGGACAGAAAGACCGCAGACATACTGACTAAACACAACCCACATATGATTCGCTTTGAATCAAATAACGTCGGAAATCGTGTCGCTCATGACGTCCAAAAACTCATTGATGGGAAATGCCGAGCAGAAATAGAAACCAGACCTACTCAGGCAAACAAAGAGACGAAAATCCTTGTCAATTCAAATTATATTGTGAATCATTTTTATTTTTTACATCCAAGCCAGTATAAACCGAAGTCTGATTATGGGCTATTTATGGGGAATGTAACCACATATACCACAAGGGCAAAAGTAGCACATGATGATGGTCCTGACAGCTTGGCTATGATGTCGGAATACGTTCAAAATCCGTTGGGCGGTAAAGCTAAAGCGATGCACAATCCATTTTGGGGAAGGAGATAATATGGACACAAGAGAATATTTGAATCAAATACAAAGATATGATAAAATCAGAAGAAACAAGCTCGAAGAGCTTGAATATCTTGAGTCTCTTGCACAAGGGATAAAATCTTTTTCATATGATTCTGAAAGAGTCCAGACATCCGGACCATGCGACAAAATTGGAGAAACAGTAGCTAAAATCGTAGATTTAAAAAATGATATTATCGAAACTACAAATAAGTGTCTGGAAGTTCGCATTGAAGTTACTAAAACAATTGATTCCGTGACTAACTCTGTTTTTTATGATATTCTTTTTAAAAGATATGCAGAAGGAAAGTCACTTGATGTAATCGCCGATGAAGTAGGTTATTCATATCAGAGGACTAAAGAACTTCATTTGTCCGCAATAGCAGCGGTGAAAAAAATAAAAGGGTTCGAATCTTAACTCCATACTGAAACATACTTAAAAACGTTGTATAATATAAAATGTAATAATGTAGCACTGGGGAAACTCAGTGCTTTTTTCATGCAGAAAAATAGGAGGATAGGCAGTGGGGAGAAACAAAATAAACTTTGTTGACCTATGCCAAGGAGAGTTTGGCAGAAAGATTGCCTATACTGGCGTAGACCAGATTACTCCCCAGAATGTGGCACAGGTTCTTTCTGATACAATTGGAATCCACAACAGGAACAGAACCTTGATAGATTATCTATACAGATATTACAAAGGCGACCAGCCGATTCTATATCGTGAGAAACTTGTTCGGCCTGAGGTTAATAACAAAGTTGTCGAAAATCATGCTCTTGAAACAGTAAAATTCAAGGCCGGACAGATATATGGAGAACCTATTCAGTATGTCTGCAAAAAGAAAAAAGCGAGTGAAAAAACAAATGAACAAGTTGACCGGCTCAATGATTATCTGGATGAAGCCAACGCAGATGCCAGAAACATTCAGCTGGGAATATACCAGAGTGCTGTAGGAACTGCATACAAAGCAATTCTGAGAGAAGATGAATGGACAGAAAACAGAGATTTACCGCCTTTTAGAATATTTATTCCATCACCACAGGATGTATATATTATTTATTCGAGCGTCACAGGCAAACCAATGCTTTCCGTTCAGATTTTAAAAGACGAGGACAATCAGCAATATTATCAATGCTATTCCTCAAGACAGTATTTCAAAATACAAAATGGAGCAGTAACAGAATCTGGAATTAATGGTTTCGGCGGAATTCCAATTGTCGAATACCCAAATAATCATGACAGACTTTCTGATATCGAAATTGCAATCACAATGTATGATGCAATCAACAAATATCAATCTGATAGGCTGAATGGTGTTGAGCAGTTTGTGCAAGCCCTGATGAAATTTAAGAACTGTGAAATTGATGAGCAGGAATTTCTAAAGATGATAAAACTCGGTGCTGTATCAGTCAAGGATGTAGGGAACGGAACCCAATCAGATGTTGACATGATGACCGCCGAACTAAATCAGTCAGAAAGTCAGGTTGCCAAGGATGATATTTATAACAATATGCTCATTGTAGAAGCGATGCCAAACCGTCAGAGCAATACAGGCGGTGATACTGGTAATGCAGTATATCTGAGGAATGGTTGGGATTTCGCAGAGAGAGACGCAAAATTAGTAGAAGCGTTCACAAAAGAAGCTGAAAAGGCATCTGCCAGAATTATTTTGAATATTATTCGAAAAACATCAATGGATGTAAATATTTCAACCAGAGATTTCGATGTAAAAATCACCAGAAACCCGACTGATAATATGCTTGTTAAAGCGCAAGCACTTGATTATCTGTTTAAAAATAAAATTCATCCGCTTATTGCGTTGATTACTTGCGGATTATTTAGTGATCCGCAAAAAGTATACGAAATGAGTTTGCCGTATCTTGGAACCATCTACCCAGAACTGGCAGACCCAAGCGCAGAAGTTCAAAAAGCACAAGAACTATTAGGGAATTTCAACCCAATTTCTCTGAATAAGGATGTGGTCAAAGAATGAGTAAGACAGCTTCTTATGACGAATTAAACGTCAGAGAACTCGACAACCGCAGGAGTGAACCATATAGCCAGTATTTTAACAAGATGTCGCTGACCGAAGGAGAAAAGAATATGAGGATAGCTTTTTCCGAAAATATGGAAGAGGCTATCCTTTATATTTTAGCTCTGGCGGCAATTATGATTGAAAATGATGAGGTAGATAAAGAATATCTCACAACTCAATTATATGAAAGATATATCGACGTGGCTTCTGAGTACTTGCCAGTTGATTCCTATGTAAAACAGTATGCCAATGAAATTTCAAAGCAAATTGTAGCAGCTACATTTTTATATGGGGAAAATTCTTCAATTATAGGAGAAGATACAAAATCAGAGGGTTCAAAAGATTCTAAGGTCAATCCGAACGATTATTATCTTTCGAACGACAGAGCGATGTTTATTTCTGAGTGTGAAGCAAATTCAATACTCAATTACAAAGAATATTCAGACGCTTTGGAATCTGGAAAAAAAACTAAGACATGGATTGACGTCGGAGATAAGAGAGAAAGAAAAACCCATTTGGAAGTCGGCGGTACAACAATTCCAATTAAAGAATTATTTGTCGTCGGGAACAGTTTGATGCTTTTTCCAAAAGATACATCACAATCACCATCTACAAATGAGATAGTCAATTGCAGATGCTCTGCAAGATACAGCTAATTAAGGGACGAGAAATCGTCTCTTTTTTAATACACAAAAATATGCACCCCGATAGCGTGAACATGGGAGACACCTTGAGCTGAGCGAACAGCGTAAAAAAGCGTATTGGTGACAGGAGATTTCAATGACAAGAGAAGATGTTAAAAGGATTTTTCCAGATGCAACCGATGACCAGATTACTTCTTTTCTGAATCAGTCAAATTCTGATGTGGCTAAAGAGAAAGCGAAAGCCCAGAAAGCAAAAGAGCAGGCTGATAAAGCAGAAGCACTGGAAAAAGAACTGGAAGAATTAAAAAAACAGAACATGACTGAAGCTGAGAAAGCAGAACTGGAACGTCAGAAAGAAAAAGCTGCAAACGAAAAAAGAATTTCTGACCTTGAATCTGCACTTGCAATTTCCCAGAAAGAAGCTCTGACAGGAAAAATTACTTCTATTTTTGCAAACGCAGGAATGAAAGGAGATGCCTATGCAGGAGCAATCAAAGCGTTTTCCAACATGAACGCAGAGGATGCTCTCAAAGAAGCTCAGACATTTGTCGATGGAATTTCCGTAGAAAATAAAAACGCTCTTGATACCGCAAAAGCAGCTTGGGAGAAAGAAGCTCTCAAAAAAACACCGAATCCGGGCGGCGGTAAATCTGGTGGAGAACCAAAAAAGAAGAGTGAAGCATCCGAATACGCCAAGGCGTACTCAGCAAAAATGTGCCCAGAAAATAAACCGGCAGATGATAATGCCCCAGTAAATATTTAAGTAAAGGAGATTTAGATTATGGCTTTTATGAAAACAGAGCAGTACGAATCCACACCTAACATCCTTGAATCCGAGGTAGGGCTTGTACTTAAAACCTATACAGCAGAGCAGACAAATGCTGAAACCGTTGGAACTAAGAAGATTATCAAAGCAGGTTCCGTATATCCGACAAATGCAACTGGTGCTAAAGGTATCGTGTTTGAAGATGTTGATATGACGGACGACACAAAACGACCGATTTCTGTAATTGTTGCAGGACGCGTTCTTGAAAAAAGACTTCCGGTAACAGTAGAAACCACTGCAAAAACAGAGCTTGAAAAAGCAGGTATCGTTTTTGTGACTACTACAGACCCAGAATTTTAAGGAGGTACAGCAGATGCCATTTAATATTTTAGAATCAATCACACAGGAAGAAAGACTTAACTTTTCTCAGAATTTCAGTGTTAAAAGGCCAGGTATCCTTGACACTATTTTCCCTGATGTCAAAACCCAGTATCTGAAAGCTGAATACTATAGACTGATGGCCGGACAGAGACTTCCGGAGGTAGCATTCGTTCACGCTCTTGATACCGAAGCGGAAATTGGTTCCAGACCGGGCTTCGAAAAAGTCCTGACTGAAAAACTCTTTATTAAGAGAAAAATTAATCAATCTGAGAGATTACAGCAGGCAATTGAAAATGGTGTGCCGGATGATGAGAATTTAAAGAAATTTGTATTTGATGACGCAGCCAACCTGTTTGAAGGTGTTGTTGCCAGAGCGAATGTCATGAAAGGCCAATTTCTTAGCACAGGTGTTGTAAAAATTAAAGAAAACAATGTGGATATGGGCATTGATTATGGTGTTCCGTCCGATGCAAAAGTAGAAATGACAGACTGGTCTAAACCAGATGCAGATATCATGGGTGATATCCAGAAGATGGTCGCTATTGCAGAAGATAATGGATTTGTGGTAAACAAAGCCCTGACATCACTTAAAATGATTAACTACATGAGAAACAACACTGCAATGCAGACAGCAGTTCTGGGAGCAGCGAACAAACGTCTCTTAACAAAACAGGAGCTTGCAAATCTGCTTATGCAGGAATACGGAATCACAATTGATCGTTGTGACGAAAAATTCAGATTCAGAAAAGCGGATGGTTCTCTCAAAACAGGAAGATACTTCAAAGAAGATGTATTCACGCTGTATGAAGCAGAGCCAAACGGTTCATTTGGTACTGGACTCTGGGGCGTAACACGAGAGGAACTTGAATACAGACAGTTTATACAAGAAGAGAACCGTTCTTTCGTAACACTGTCTATGTGGGCCACTCCAGACCCTGTGGCAGTATGGACAAAAGCATCCGGTATGTTCGTTCCTGTTGTACCAAAAGCTAATGGTGGTATCGTAATCGGCACCAAAGCGGGGGAATAAACGGGCATAGTCTTGACGAGAACAGCCAGTCACCATCTGTAGCAAGTAAACGCAAGTATACAGAAAGCGAGCTGTCAAGCATGACAGTAGTTCAACTGAAACAGCTCGCAAGTGACAATGGCTATGCCCTGACATCGACAAACAAGGCTGGTATTATCTCAGAAATTTTATCTCAGCAAGGGTAGGTGATCTTAAATGGACGAACGGCTTGTAAATGATCTGAAAGAGTATCTATCCGATGATGCGGAAACTGACGGTATGATTTCTTTGTCTGTGAAGCGTGCAATTCGTTCATTTAAAAAGAAACGCAACTATCCGTCTGGATATACAGAGGAAAAAATCAATACCGATATGGAATACTGTTATGATTGTATATTTGATCTGGCTCTCTATTTCCTTGTGAAACAGGGAGCCGAGTTCCAAGAATCGCATTCTGAAAATTCAGTAAGTCGAAAATGGGAATCCGAAACGGAAATATATATCAATCATGGCGTTTTTCCGTTTGCAGGAAGTTTAATTTAATAAGATGGTTGGGTCACGTGGCACAGTATTTTTGTCCTCCCGGAGTGCCGCTGGGTTGCTTATATTCAGTAGGGAAAAGCAAATGTTAAGGGAGTGAAGAAAGGAACTGGCGATGGGATGTGAACATGAATGTTTTAATGAACACCGCATAGAAGAATTAGAGAATAGTCTTCGACAGATGCAAGAGAGACAATCCGACCGCCATAAAGAGTTTTATGAGCGTATCGGGGAACTGGAAAGAAAGACAGCATTAAGTGAGAATGACTTGAACCATATCAAGTCAACTGTGGATGAGATGAATAACAATATAAAGACTCTCATGGCAGTCCCAGGAAAGCGTTACGATACAATCATTGTATGTGTTATTACATCTATTGTCAGCGCAGTTATCGGTTTTATGTTAAGCGGTATTCTTCCAGTTTGATTCCACTTGTAAGGGAGGACGGTGGAAATATGAATTATACAGACTTTTCAGAAGATGAAAGAAAATTTTATTTAAAAGAAGCAGGATTCGATTCCAGAGAAGAAAAACTGTTTCGTTTACGGGTTTATGGCGAGAAAACACTATGGGAAGCATCTGAACTTATGGGGTATAGTCCAAGAACCATAGACCGAATTAATAAAAGAATAAAGAAGAAAATTTCTAAAGTTGCCCCGATGTACTGTCGGGGCTTTTCTTTGTATTGTGGCGAAAACGTGGCGAAATAGTGACGTTCAAAAACAGAGTTCCTTCCTATATAATATAATCATAGGAGAAAACACAATGATTATGTTAAGAAACCCTTACGAGGGTATATGGGAAAAGCATCGTTCCATAGATGATATGGACATGATTCTTGAATCCCGGACAGGAGGAACAGATTATGGCAGGTTATCCGTATTATCCACAACAGCCAATGATAAACAGCCCGTACGGACAAATCCAACCGTATCAGGACAGGCTTGCACAGCTGCAAAATAATTACCAGCAAGCAATGCCGTATGGTCAGATACAAATGCAACAGTTACAGCCCGTCCCACAGTCCCCTATGTTACAAGGCCAGATGGTGGATGGGATTGATACTGTAAAGGCTAAAGATGTGGATATGTCCGGCAATCCTGTTTACTATCCAAAAACAGACGGAACTGAAATTTACAGAAAACAGCTTCAATCCGATGGAAGGAGCAGGATTTTTGTTTACCGACTCGTAAATCCAGATGAACAGCAATCTAAGCAAGATGAAAAGCAGATTGACATTGAAGCAATGTTTAATCAGCTTCGGAATGATGTTTGTTCGGAGATTTCTGAAATAAAGAATATGTTCCCGACGCAGATGTCGGGGACATCGGAACCTAAGCAGAACGGAGGTAGGCAGAGATGACATTCAATCCAAACGCCATGATGAAAAAGCAATTTGAGAAAATGATTTCTCAGAGGTTCGGAAGTGTTGACAACATGATGAACGATATGAGTAAATTTGCAGGAAATAATCCAACATTGAAGAATGCGTTGGATTTATACAAAAAAGGTGATACAGACCAGTTACATCAAATACAGCAAAATGTATTTAATGAAAAGCACTTATCACCAGATGGAATTATCCAGAAATTCCTTGGATTATAACACTTCCCCACAATTGGGTGATTAAAAATCGCTACAATTCGGGACGACAGCCGCGGATGTCTCCTATTGTAAATAAAATTTAAGGAGACTAAAAA